>OFCW01000043.1_pt1 | contig 60943 bp, 60 predicted proteins | sample 1520951 | NCBI WGS metagenome assembly OFCW01 (sample SAMEA4349680, study PRJEB24078) | microbial mat metagenome | biome: Terrestrial Biome; feature: Habitat; material: Microbial Mat | place: India | collected 2012-06-12 | depth 10 m | reverse complement strand
GCAGGCGTTTCCGGACCTCGGCATGTCGACGCCGTATGCGGTGAGTGCGCGTTGCGTGTCGTATCTCGATGTGCTCAAGCCCGGCTATGTAGCGTCGTATGCGGTCACCATCAACGGCGACGTGCGCGTGGCGGCGACCGTTTGCGTGTGCGCGCATGCACCGCTCGATTTCGTGGCCGACGTACGTGACGAGGTGCAGCCCAGCGGCGAGCTGGAACTGTTCTGACGAAAAAGGAGAGAAGACGATGACAAGGATCCTGGTGGTCGACGATTCGAGCACCGTGCGTGACGAGGTGGCCGGTTTTCTGAAGAAGCACGGCCTCGCCGTGGATACCGCCGTGGACGGCAAGGACGGCCTGGCCAAGATCAAGGCCAACCCCGGCGTGAAGCTCGTCATCAGCGACGTCAACATGCCGAACATGGACGGCCTCACGATGGTGGAAAAGGTGCGCGGTGAACTCGGCAACAACACGGTCAACGTCATCATGCTGACCACCGAAAGCAGCACCGCCATGAAAGACCGCGGCCGGGCGGCCGGGGTGAAAGGCTGGATCGTCAAGCCGTTCAAGGGTGAGGCGGTGCTGGAGACGTTCAAGAAGCTGGCGAGCTGACACGCGGCACCGGGGTGCGCCATCGTCGACTCGATGCCGGCGGGCGTGGCGCGCACGTGTTTTTGGCGCCAAACTTGCTTGACCGAGGCCGTGGGCTGAAGGAGTCGTCATGCAAGAGCTCGCCTTTCGCACCCTGCTGTACCGCTACTTCTTCTTCGGCTGGCTGTTCAAGGACGCCAGCCGCGGCAACCTGTTCGAGCGGTCGGCCGCGTGGCGCTTCAACAAGGCACATGCGCACTGGCTGCTCGCCTACATGCGACGATGGGCGTGGTGCGGGCTGCTGTGCTATGCGCTGGGCGGCGCGCTGGAACTGGGGCTCGGCACGCCGCGCCTGTCGGTGCTGTTCTACGTGCCGAGCGCGCTCAGCGTGCCTGTGAACGTGGTGATCGCGGTGCTGTGGATCGGACTCAAGGCGCTGCCCGGGCCGCTGCGCGATCAGTAGCGCGCGGCGCTCAGTTCTTTGCCACGGGTACCAGGTCGAAGCGGTCGGCCTGATACTGGAACAGCAGGCAGTCCTCCCCCTTTTCGCAGCCGCTGTAATGCGGCATGCCGGCGGGCAGCTGATAGAACGAGCCCGCCGGATACGCCACGCGCTTGCCGTCGATCACGGCGTAGAACGTTCCCTTGAGCACCACCGTCGGCAGGTTCTGCGTATGCACGTGGTACGGATTGCCCTTGCCGGCCGGGAAGATGACGAACGCTTCGTACGGCCCCTTGCCGGTGATGCTGCCGCGCACGTCGGCCACCTGGATGCCGCCGGTGTCCGGCAACTCGCGCCACTGCAGCCTGGCGGTCGGAAACGACACGAGCGGCAGCGGCACGACACTTTGCTCGGCGGCATGGCCGGCCTGGGCGACGAGTGAGCCGAGCAAGGCCGCGGCAACGAGTGCGCCGGTACGTCGGGGGGTCAACATCATGGGTTTCTCCTGAAAGGGCTGTGGAAGTCGGGCCAGTCTAGGAGAGGCGCCCCGCCGCGAGAATCCGCGCACGCACACAGCGCCTGTGCGCGGGCTGCACGGATCAGACCGTTGCGATCAGCAGTTCTTCGGCATTGCGTGGCGGGCGCAGGCCATCGGCGCGGCCGGCAAAGTAGCGCGCCGTCAATGCGTCTGCCGAGATGTGCTGCGCCTCGCGCAAGCCGTTGTCCCGCGCGAGCGCGAGCATCTCGGCCGGGGTGAAGAAGCTGATGAAGGGCGTGCCGCTCGCACGCGCGCCTTTCTCGGCCATCTCAAGCCCTGGGCGGACATCCGGGTCCGCCATCTCCAGCGGCAGCAGGAACGTCATGGCAAAGATCGAGCCCGGCGCCAGCGATGCCACTTGCCGCAGCGTGGCCGCATTCGTTTCCTTGGTCAGGTACATGCTCACGCCGGTCGATACCACGACGGCGGGCTTGCCGGCATCGAAGCCCGCATCGACCAGGGCGTCCTGCCACGATTGCCGCGCCTCGAAATCCACCGGCACGAAGCGCAGCCAGTCCGGAACGCCATAGCCGAGTTCCATCAGGCGCCGGCGCTTCCAGGCCTGCGGGCCGGGCGGGTCCACTTCAAACACCGTCATGCGCGAGGCCACGTCGGGCCGGCGCTGCGCAAAGCTGTCCAGCCCCGCCCCCAGGATCACGTACTGGCGCAACCCGTGCGCCGCGTGTTCGATGACGAGGTCCTCGATGAACCGCGCACGCGCCACGATGGACGCGCGAAACGGCCGCGTGAACTGGGGGTGCATGTCGCCGCGCTGCTGCCAGCCCGGTTCAGGCGCGAGCAGCTTCAGGCCCACCTCGTCTTCCAGCACGTGGGGCGCAGCGTCGCTCTGCACGTGCAACGCGCGCCACAACGCGACGCGGGCGGCGGTGCTGTCGGGGGCGGCATCGTGTGTGTCGTTCATGGCAAGGATCACTCCATCCGGTCGGTCGACGGCTCGTAGTCGGGAAACACCGCGAAGGCCTGCACGGGCTGCTTTGTCATGCACACCGCGAACAGGCGGCTGGCGAGCCACCCCGCCAGCCACGCTTGCACGGCGGGCAGCGGCTGGCCCGCGAACCAATCGGGCTGCACCGCCGCAAACTGCCGCACGAACGGGAAGATCGCCAGGTCGGCCGCACACGGCTGCGCCCCGCCCAGATACCGCTGATGCTGCAAGCGCGATTCCAGCGGCGCCAGCAGGGCCTCAACGGCCTGTGCGCGCACCGTCTCGCGCGGGGCGGCTTCGTTTGGATAGCGCTCGGGGTATTTGTAGCGATCGAGCAGGCGCTTGAACTCGCCGTCGTTGGTGCGCAGCAGCGCGAGGTTGTCGTCGGCCTGGGCGCGGCGCCACCAGCCTTGCGCGTCGTCCGGCTCGAAGGCCCAGCGCATGATGTCCAGGCTTTCTTCCAGCACGGTGCCGTCGGGCAGGCGCAGCACCGGCACGGTGCCTTTGGGCGACAGCGCAAGCAGCTCGGCCGGCTTGTCGCGCATCACGATCTCGAAGGTCTGGAACCGGCGGTGGGCTTGCAGCATCGCCAGGCGGGCGCGCATCGCATAGGGGCAGCGGCGATAGCTGTAGAGCAGGGGCAGGGTGGCGTCGGCGGACATCGTGATGGCGGTGCAGGACATTCGGGCGCGTCAGGGTAACGGAATCGGGGCTGCGGCGCTGCTACGCGACCAGGCGCGCATGCCCGGCGCGGCCTGAGCGCCGCACGGACTGCGGCGGCTGGCCGAACACGCGGATGAACGCGCGCCGCATGCGTTCCGGATCAGCAAAGCCGACCGCGCGCGCCACCTGCTCCAGCGATTCGTCGCCCGCCTCTACGCGCGGGCGCGCGGCTTCTGCACGCAGTTTTTCGATGGCCTTGGCGGGCGTCTGCCCCGTCTCGGCCACGAAGGCGCGGTCGAACTGGCGGCGGCTCAGGTGCGCGACCTCTGCCAGGCGGTCGACATCGAGCGCTTCATGCAGGTGCTCGCGTGCATAGCTCAGCGCCCGGGCGATGCGGCTCGATGCCGGATCCAGCTCCAGCAGCGCCGAGAACTGCGATTGCCCGCCCGGGCGCCGGTGATACACCACCAATTCGCGTGCCACCGCGCGCGATACGTCGACACCCAGGTCGTCTTCGATGAGCGCCAGCGCCAGGTCGATGCCCGACGAGATCCCTGCCGACGTCCACACCGGCCCATCGTGGATGAAGATATGGTCGCTCTGCACCTGCACGCGCGGATAGCGCCGCTGCAGCAACGCCGCCATGCGCCAGTGCGTGGTCGCGCGGCGGCCGTCGAGCAGCCCCGCCGCCGCCAGGGCAAACGCGCCGGAGCACACGCTGGTCATGCGCCGCGAGTGCCGCGCCGCTTCCTGCACGAAGGCGATCAGCCGGGCAGAAAACGCATCTTCGCGCGGGCCGTTGCCGCCCGAGATGACCAGCGTGTCGAAGGCCGGGTCGTCCAGCGGCTGCGTCTGCATGACGAGGCCCGGTGCGCTCTGCACCTGCGCGCCCCCTTCGGACACGACATCAATCCGATACGCCGGTTGCGCAGCGAGCCGGTTCGCCACGTCAAAGGCCGTCAGCGGGCCGGTGAAGTCGAGCAGGCTGCAGCCGGGAAACACCAGAAAACCGATTCTGCGCATGATGGCTTGAAATGAGGGAATAACGTCATTCAAGACGGATGTTGCTCCGCCATGCTGACGCTGTCAAACGCACTCCTGGAGCACACCATGACGACAGCAGTCTGTTCCCCGGCCGCCGAAGGCGAGGTTTCACGCCATCACCGCTGGAAGGTGCTCGGCGTGGGCGTGGCGGCCAACGCGAGTTTTTCGGCGGCGTTCTCAGGCATCCCGACGACGGCCGTGTTCATGCGCTCTGCGTATCACCTGGGCAATGCGGAGCTGGGCGTCGCGCTGGGGGCGCTGGGGCTGGGCATTGCCGTCAGCGAACTGCCATGGGGCCTGCTGACCGACCGCTGGGGCGACCGCACGGTGCTGCTCGCGGGGCTCGGCCTGACCGCGCTGGCGTTGCTCGTGATGGCGTGCTGCGCGGTGCCGCTGCATGGCAGCGCGCCGCCCCTGGCGTGGCTGGTGGCGGGCATGCTGAGCGTCGGGCTGCTGGGCGGCAGCGTGAACGGCTCCAGCGGCCGCGCGGTCATGGGCTGGTTTCGCGAAGGGGAGCGCGGGCTCGCCATGAGCATCCGCCAGACTGCCGTGCCGCTGGGTGGCGGCATTGGCGCGCTGGTGTTGCCGGGCCTGGCCGCGCATGCCGGCTTTGGCGCGGTCTACGGCGGGCTGGCCGCGGCCTGCGCTGTGACGGCGGTGCTGACGTGGCTGTGGGTGCACGAGGCGCCCGGCATCGCGCAGGCCAGCATGGCTGGGGCCGGCGAAGCGGCCGGCGCCGCACCGTTGCGCGATCCGGTGCTGTGGCGCATGGCGCTGGCCATTGGCCTGCTGTGCGTACCGCAGGGCGCGGTGGTGGCGTTTGCCACGGTGTTCCTGCGCGATTTCGCGCATGCCGGCGTCCTCACGCTGAGCCTGACGATGGCCTCGGTGCAGGGCGGTGCGGCCGTCATGCGCGTCTGGAGCGGCCGCTGGACCGATCGGCACGGCAATCGCCGCGCATATCTGCTGACCTGCGCCCGCTGGAGTGCGGCGCTGTTTGTCGCGCTGGCCGGGGTGGCCTGGATGACGTGGGCGTGGTCGATGGACCTGACGGTCATGCGCGTGGCGCTGGTGGCGGTCATCGTGGCCGGCGGCATCTGTGTGTCGGCGTGGCATGGTGTCGGCTACACGGAACTGGCGACGCTGGCCGGCGCGCAGCGGGCGGGCACCGCGCTGGGCCTGGGAAACACGGGGGCGTTTGCGGCGCTCGGCCTCACGTCGTTGTGCCTGCCGCAGCTGCTGGCGTGGTCGTCATGGCCGGTCGTGTGGCTCGTGGCGGCGGGTAGCGCGCTGCTGGCCTGGCGGGTGCTGCCGGCGGTGCAGCCGCGCTCCGCCGGTGGTCGTATGCCGCGCTCGTGATTTCACGCGCCGGTGTTCGGAACCTGCGTGCAGTTCTGAATTTCGTTTCAAGCCAGCCCTTGCGGGGCAAGGCCTTGCGGGGCGCAAGGCCGTGCCCCGCAGGCAGCCAGGGGCCACAGATCGGTTAAAGCTCTCTGAGAATCTGTCGTTAGCTTCGTTTATATCAAACGGGTGCTTCCAGCACACCGGGCAACACCCCCGCTTTCCCATCGAGTAGTGCACGGCAGATATGAAGACGCTTTCCATCAAGGCCCGGCTTGCGCTGGTGCTGTTCGTTCTCGCTGTATTCCTTGCAGGCGTTGGCGCGCTGGGGCTATACGGCAACCTGCGCTCGAACGCGGCGCTCAAGGAAACCTACGCCAACCAGCTCGCGTCCACGCGGGCGCTCGGCCAGGCGGTGTCGCGGCTGGTGCAGGCACGCACGGCGCTCGACCGCGCCGTCTATGAAAGCGACGACGCGAAGATCGCCGACCTGGTGAAGGCCGCTCGCGCGCAGATCGCCGCCAGCGACGAGGGGTGGAAGGCCTACAACGCCCTGCCGTTCGCCACGCCGGAAGAGGAGCAGACCGCCACCGAGGCCAAGCGTCTGCGCGACACGTTCTTTCGCGAAGGCATGGAGCCGGTCCTGGCCGCCTTCGACCGCCACGACTACGCGGCAGCGCGCCCGCTGGTCCTGGACAAGCTGTACGAACTGTTTGTGCCGTATGCGGTGAAGGCGGACCGTCTGAACGCCATCCAGGCCGAGATTGCGGCCTCGGCGTACAACAACGCGCAGTCGTTCTTCAACCGCCTCGTCTGGATGTTCCTGATCGTGATTGCGGTGGGGCTGGCGCTGGCGGCGGGGTGCTATGTCGTGCTCTCGCGTGCCATTTCGCGCCCGCTGGAGGAGATGCTCGCGCATTTCCGCGAGATCTCCAGCGGTAACCTGACGACTGACATCCGCGTCCACTCGCGTGACGAGATGGGCGTGCTGATGGAAGGGCTGCAGCAGATGCAAGCCAAGCTCAAGGAGACCGTGGTGACGGTGCGCCGGGGCAGCGAGTCGATCGCTTCGGCCACCCAGCAGATCGCGGCGGGCAACACGAACCTGTCGCAGCGCACCGAGGAGCAGGCCAGCTCGCTGGAAGAAACCGCGTCGAGCATGGAAGAGCTCACGAGCATCGTCAAGCAGAACGCCGACAACGCCCGCCAGGCCAGCACGCTCGCGGTGAGCGCATCGGAGATCGCCGTGCAGGGCGGTGCCGTGGTGCAGGACGTGGTCAATACGATGGGCGAGATCAGCGAGTCGTCGCGCAAGATCACCGACATCATTGCCGTGATCGAGGGCATCGCGTTCCAGACCAACATCCTGGCGCTGAACGCCGCCGTGGAAGCCGCGCGTGCGGGTGAACAGGGCCGCGGCTTTGCCGTGGTGGCCGGTGAAGTGCGCACGCTCGCCCAGCGCAGCGCGGGCGCGGCGAAGGAGATCAAGTCGTTGATCGAGGATTCCGCCGCGCGCGTGGAGTCGGGCTCCACGCTGGTGGCGCGTGCCGGCAAGACGATGGAAGAGATCGTCGTGGCCGTGAAGCGCGTGACCGACATCATGGGCGAGATCAGCGCGGGCTCGGCCGAACAGAGCAGCGGCATCGAGCAGATCAACGAAGCCGTCACGCAGATGGACGACGTGACGCAGCAGAACGCCGCGCTGGTCGAGCAAGCTGCCGCCGCCGCGCAGGCACTGGAAGAACAGGCCGACGAACTGCGCCGGGCGGTGGCGGTGTTCCGCGTGGCCATGTAGCGCACGGCGGCACAGCACTGCGATTGCTCCGGCAGCGAAGCGGCTGCGGCGGGGCTACACTGCGGGGTCGGCCTTCGGGTCGACCCCGCTTTTTGTTCGATGCGGCCCCCATAACGATTATCCGGAGGTGTCATGCGTTTCCAGTGTCGTCGTGTTCCCGTTCAAGCCTTGGTGTCTGCTGCCGTGCTTGCATGCAGCGCCGGAGCCTTCGCCCAGACCATTCCCGCCAGCAAGCCTGCGCCCACCTCGCTCACGCCCGAGCAGCAGCGCTATCACGACATCTACAAGGAGCTGGTCGAGATCAACACGACGCATTCGGCCGGTGACACCACCCAGGCCGCGCATGCCATGGAAAAGCGCCTGCGCGAGGCCGGCTTTGCGGCCGGCGACATGCAGGTGATCGAGCCCTTCCCGAAGAAGGGCAACCTCGTGCTGCGCTGGAAGGGCACCGGCGCCAAGAAGCCGATGCTGCTGCTCGCTCACATCGACGTGGTGGAGGCCAAGCGTGAAGACTGGAAGACCGATCCGTTCAAGCTGCAGGAAACCGACGGCTACTTCACCGCGCGTGGCGCCATTGACGACAAGGCGATGGCGTCGGCCTTCGTGTCGGTGCTGGGCCAGCTCAAACAGGAAGGCTTCAAGCCCTCGCGCGACATCATCCTCGCGCTGACCACCGACGAGGAGCGCGGCGACGTGCCGAGCAACGGCGCGTACTGGATCGTCAACAACAAGCCCGAGCTGGTGAAGGCGGAGTTCGGCATCAACGAAGGCGGCGGTGGCGAGCTGCGCAACGGCAAACCGGTGCTGCACCGCATCCAGGTGGCCGAGAAGATGTACACGACGTACGAGCTGGAGGTGCGCGACGTAGGCGGACACAGCTCGGTGCCGACCAAGACGAACCCGATCTATGCGCTGTCGGCCGCGCTGGACAGGCTGGGGGCGTATCAGTTTCCCGTCAGGCTGGCGGACGTGACGCAGACCTACTTTGCGCGCAGCGCACCGCTGGCGACGGGGCAACTGGCGCAAGACATGCGTGCCGTCGGCACCGGCAAGCCGGACCAGGCGGCCATCGACCGGCTTTCCGCCAATCCGTTCTACAACGCGCAGCTGCGCACCACGTGCGTGGCGACGATGGTCAACGCGGGCCATGCCGAGAACGCGCTGCCGCAGTCGGCCAAGGCGACGGTCAATTGCCGCATCCTGCCGCACGATGATCCTGCCGATATCGACCGCCAGCTCAAGCAGGTGCTGGGCAACGACAAGATCAGCGTGCGCTATGTCAACAAGCCGCTGGCGAGCCCCGCCTCGCCGCTCAATGGCGATCTGGTGAAGACGGTGGAGGCGCTCACGCAGCAGATGTGGGGCGTGCCGGTGATCCCGGCGATGAGCACGGGCGCGACGGACAGCCGCTTCATGCGCAATGCGGGGATTCCGATGTATGGGGTGTCCGGGTTGTTTACGGAGCCGGCGGATCTGCGCACGCACGGGCTGGATGAGCGGATCGAGATTGCGCGGTTGTACGACGGGAGGGAGTTTCTTTATCGGCTGGTGAAGCAGTTGGCTGAGTAAATTGTTGGGCGCGGCTTGTTCGTGCTGGTTTTTGTTGGGTTTCGGCCCCTGGCGGGGCCGACTTACTTTCTTTGTCTTGCCAAAGAAAGCAAGCAAAGAAAGGCGCGCCCGAGATGGCGACTTCCCCTTGGATTTGTGTCACGGGGAGGGAGGGGAGGCAAACTCGCTGCGCTCAGACAGCCTCCCCTCTTTTTCCTCCCCGCGACAAAAATCCAAGGCGCCATCTAGGGCAGGGTACGGCCACACCCTCTGCGTGCGGGAGTTGGCGGCGTTGCACGCGTTTTGGCTGGTTACTTTCTCAGATGAAGCCGCCGTCAGTCATCAGGGTGCGGCCGGTGATCCAGCGGGCGTCGTCCGAGGCCAGGAAGGCGATGGCGTCGGCGATGTCTTCCGGCTCGGCCAGGCGGCCCATCGGGGTTGATTCGCGCATGCGCGCTTTCACTTCATCGGGGATCGGGGCGGTCATGTCGGTGCGCGTCATGGCGGGGGCCACGGCATTGACGGTGATGTTGCGCGGGCCCAGTTCGACCGCAAACGAATGGGTGAGCGCGCCCACGGCGGCCTTGCTTGCCGCATAGACGGACAGCCCTGCGCGCGGCCGGTACACCAGGCTCGACGATACGTTGACGATGCGGCCGCCGCGCGCGGGCACGTGCGGGAGCACGGCCTGCGTCACCAGAATCGTCGACAGCACATTGGTGCGGAACTGCGCGGTGAACGACGCCTCGTCGATGCTGCCCACCGCCTGGCTTTCCAGAATGCCGGCGTTGTTGACGAGGATGTCGATGGCGCCGAAGGCCTCGCGCACGGTGCTCACCATGGCGTTGATGGAACTGGCGTCGGCCACGTCGGCCTGCACGGCAATCGCCTGCGCGCCGGTGTTGCGGATGGATTGCACCACTGCGTCGGCTTCCTTGCTGTTGCTGCGGTAGACGACCGCCACGCGTGCGCCGTCGGCTGCCAGGCGCCGCGCCACGGCGGCGCCGATGCCCCGCGAGCCGCCGGTCACGATGGCGGTGCGTCCGCCCAGTCGGGGCGCAGATGCGGTTGTCTGGGTTTGCGTCATGCTGTTCTCCTGCAATGCAATGTGTCGGGAGAACAGGTTACGAATCGGGCGGCGCGTGCGCAGCGCCCCTCGCTGCGACGCCGCGTTGCAATGCTGGAACGACGGCTCAGCCCGGTAGGCGTTTGCGGTGGGCCGCCACCTTGTGGCGGTTGCCGCAGAGCGCCATGCTGCACCAGCGGCGCGTGTGGGCCTTGGTGCGGTCGTAGAACCATCGGCCGCAGTCGGGGTGCTCGCATTGGCGGATGTGGCGGAAGTCGCCTTCGGCCAGCAGGTGGGCGGCGGCTTCGGCCAGGGCAGCCAGGCGCTGCTCCACGGAATCGGCGGGGCGCACGCGCTCCACACGCGGCGTGCCGGCCGTCCAGATCAGGATCGGGTGGCTCGGCGCTTGTCGGAGGAACGTGTTCAGGGCGTCGGCACTGCAGGGCCGCCCCGCCTTGCGCGCTTCCACCAGCTGCCGGATCACCTCGCGCAGATGCCGCGCCACCGCCAGCAGAACGCCAGGCGGAGATTGGCCGGCGAACGGTTCGGCCCACCAGCCCGCACGCACGAGCCAGTCCGACACATCGTCGTCGGATTGCCAGAAGTCGTGCGGCCGGCCCTGGACGTGGTCCACGGTGTTGAGCATGTCCAGTACGGCGTCGTCGGCAATCAGCGGTGGGGTGTTGGCAGGCATGGCGGCAGCAGCAGATCGAGTGAGCCGATTGTAACCGCTGAATGTGGTTCAATCAGGTTACGAGCGCGGCCGGTACGGTGCCCCTCGGAACGCCGCAGAAGTTCGCCGCATTACCATGGGCGCATCGTCATCATCTTGCTGGAGACCATCATGAGCGCATGGCCTGATGCCCGCATCCTGGAGCTGTTCAACATCGACGTGCCGATCGTGCTGGGGCCAATGGCCGGGGCCGCCGGCGTGGACCTGGCGATTGCGGTGGCGCGTGCCGGGGGCCTCGGTTCGCTGCCGTGCGCGATGCTGAATGCCGAGCAGATCCGCCAGCAGGTCGAGCAGTTTCGTGCCGCCGTGCGCGCGCCCATCAACCTGAACTTCTTCTGCCACACCCCGCCGCAGCCCGACCCCGAGCGTGAAGCCAGGTGGCGCGCCCATCTGGCTCCGTACTACGCCGAGTTCGGCATCGACCCGAACGCGCAGGCACCGGCGGCCAATCGCGCACCGTTTGATGAGTCGACGTGTGCGGTGGTGGAAGACCTCAGGCCAGAGATCGTGAGTTTCCACTTCGGCCTGCCGGCGCCCGAGCTGCTGGCGCGTGTGAAGGCCACGGGGGCCAAGGTGATCTCCGCCGCCACGACGGTGGAAGAGGCGCGCTGGCTGGAGGCCCGCGGCGTGGACGCCGTCATCGCCATGGGCAACGAGGCGGGCGGGCATCGCGGCATGTTTCTCGCGACGACCATCGAATCGCAGGTCGGTACGCTCGCGCTGGTGCCGCAGGTGGTGGACGCGGTAAAGGTGCCCGTCATTGCGGCCGGCGGCATTGGCGACGGGCGCGGCATGGCGGCCGCGTTCGCCCTGGGTGCCTCTGCCGCGCAGATCGGCACGGCGTATCTGCTCTCGCCCGAGGCGAAGACCTCCGCCATCCACCGTGCCGCGCTCAAGCAGGCGACGGATGCCGATACGGCGCTGACGAATCTGTTCACCGGGCGTCCGGCGCGCGGCATCGTCAACCGGCTGATGCGGGAGATCGGCCCGATGAACCCGCTGGCACCGGCCTTCCCGACGGCAGGCGGGGCGCTTGCACCGCTGCGCGCCAAGACCGAGCCGACGGGCTCGGGCGACTTCATCAATTTGTGGTCCGGTCAGGCGGGCCGGTTCGCAGCGGAAGAGCCGGCCGAAGCGATCACGCGTCGCATTGCGGCCCAAGCGCTCGAACGCCTGCGCTGAACGTTGACACCTGCCGTTGCGCACGCATGCGGGCACGCCAGACGGTGTGCCCGTCCTGTTTCGCATCACAGATCGGCATGCGTGCGATGGAAAAATTTCATGTAACTCCGTAAATGTCGATTTACGGGTTTCATCCAACTCGCGCGGCAAGCGGCTTCATGGTCGTTTCCTGCTGGAACCGATCGCGCAGAAATGCCACCAGGGCCTTGACCGACGGCGGCACGCCGGCGCGCGACGGATACAACGCATGCAGGTCGGCCGGCTCGGGCGTCCACTCCCGCAGCACGGTGCGCAGGCGCCCCTCGGTCAGCGCGGCATGGCAACAGTGCAGCGGCAGCACGGCCAGCCCCAGCCCCGCGATGGCCGCTTCGCGCAGGGCGATGATGTTGTCGCTCGCAAAGCGCGGCCGCACCGGCAGCGCCAGGCGGTGTCCGCGCGCGTCGTGCAGCACCCAGTCGCGGCTGCGCGCGAGGGTGCCCTGGCCGACGCAGGGCAGGTCTTCGAGCGCAGCGGGCGAGGCCGGTTCGCCCAGCCGCGCGATCAGCGCCGGGCTTGCCACCAGCACGCGCGGCGACACGGCCAGGTGCCGCGCCACCACCTCGCGTGACGGCAGCGGCCCGGTAGCCGCGCGGATGGCCACGTCGATGCGCTGCTCGACCAGGTCGACGTAGGTGTTGGATAGATCGAGCTCGACGCGCAGCTTCGGGTGGGCCTCGGCAAACGCTGCCAGCCAGCCGGCCACGAGCGTTTCGGCCAGCAGCGGCGAGGTGCCCACGCGCAGCACACCTGCGGGCTCGCTGCGCGCCGCACCGGCAAGCGCCTCGATGGCGGCCGACGCATCGGCCATGTCGCGCGCATGCCGATACACCGCCTCGCCCACCGGCGTGACCGACACACGATGGCTGGACCGATGCAGCAGCCGCGTGCCGAGCTGCGCCTCGAGCTCGGCAATGCGCCGGCTCAGGCGCGACTTGGGAATGCCCGTGGCCCGCTCGGCGGCGGAAAAGCCGCCGGCTTCCACCACGCGGGTAAAGAGATACAGGTCGTCCAAGCGCTTCATGTTGGGGCGAGGGTGCGTTAGAACCGCGATTGAAGCACAGCTGGGGCCTGTCCCGCGTCGCGCGCCCGGCTGTACAGTGTCGGCTGGACCGGCCCACGCCGCCAACGCTGCCGCGCGCGCCGGAAGCCGTTTCGCAAACGCAAGGAGACCGCATGGACAGGCAAGCCACGCAACCGCACGGGATGTCCCGCGACCGGCTCGCACGGGTCGAACGCTTCATCGACGACGCTTACATCGCCACGGGCAAGCTGCCCGGCGCGCTCACGCAGGTATGGCGGCGTGGCGAGCTCGTCCTCAATTCTGTGCTCGGCCTCGCCGACCGGGAGCGGCAGGTGCCGCTGGCCGAGGACGCGATCTTCCGCATCTATTCGATGACCAAGCCGGTGACCTCGGTGGCGTTCATGATGCTGGTCGAAGCATGCGAGGTCGCGCTCGACGACCCGGTCAGCAAGTTCATCCCGGCATGGAAGGACCTGGGCGTGTTCGCCGGCGGCTTCATGGAGGGCTTCCAGACGCGCCCGGTGAAGCGCCCGATGCTGATGGTCGATCTGCTGCGCCACACATCTGGCCTCACCTACGGCTTTCACCAGAACACGAATGTCGATGCGGCGTATCGGCGGTTGAAGCTCGGCGACGTCACCACGCAGGGCACGCTCGACGAGATGATCGAGAAGCTGGCCGGTGTGCCGCTGGAGTTCTCGCCGGGCGAGGCGTGGAACTACTCCGTGTCGACCGATGTGCTCGGCTACCTCGTCGGCAAGATCAGCGGCATGCCGTTCGAGACGTTCCTGAAGGAGCGCATCTTCGACCCGCTGGGCATGATCGATACGGGCTTCTACGTGCCCGAGGACAAGGCGTCGCGCTTCTGCGCGTGCTATGCCGTGGGGGCGCTCGGTTCGGCGTTGGTGTCCGACCGGCCCGCGCTGCAGGATGATCCGCGCACCAGCCGGTACCTCGCGCCGCCGAGCTTCGTGTCGGGCGGCGGCGGCCTGGTGTCCACGGCGGCCGATTACCTGCGGTTCTCGCGCATGCTGCTGCAAGGCGGTGAACTCGACGGCGTGCGCCTGCTGGGGCCGAAGACGGTGGCGCTGATGACCGCGAACCACCTGCCGGGTGGGGCCGACATCTCGACCTTGTCGCCGCGCTCGATGTTCAGCGAGGCAGCCTACGACGGCGTTGGCTTCGGGCTGGGTTTTGCCACCACGATATCGCCGGCGGCCACGCTCATCCCCGGCAGCGCCGGCGACTTCTTCTGGGGCGGCGCGGCCGGTACCTTCTTCTGGGTGGACCCGCAGGAAGACCTGGTCGGGCTCTTCCTCACGCAGGTTCTGCCGTCCTCCGCCTACCCCGTACGCCGACAGCTGCGCACGCTGGTGTACAGCGCGATCACGGAATCGGGTGCGGGCGGGCGTTGAACCCACGCTTGCAGCGGCGTCCAACCTGCGCCGCCTAGGGGCGCCCGATCAATGCGCGGTGTTCGAGGTGCGCCGCGCGCCCGGCGGCACAACGGCGAGAAGCGCGCGCCGCTGGCGTATCGCCCGGGGGTGGATATGTCCGGGGCGATGACGCTCGAGCGAGGCCAACAGGTGTCTTGCCCATGCCGCAACCCCCGCGCGGTCCAATTCATCGGGTTCCCCATCACTGGGGAGCAAGAGCGAAATCGCAAAGTCGCGGGGGCTCAGCGCGGTGATCTCTTTTCTGCGCGGTTTTAATCGCGCTGTCATAACGTCCTGCTCGAAGGCGTGCCGATTTCGCCGGGGTATTCTGGGGCGAGCAAAGGATAAGCAGACAGTTTTGATCCTTCAAGTTAATCGGCGCGCATATACGGCAAAATAGTGAAAAGACTTTTATCGAGGGTGTAAGCGGCGTCGTAGGAATCATGTAGGACGAGGACTCGGCTGATTGTGCTACTGAAATTCCTGGCGGTTTTTCGTACGCTTCTGCGTCGGCGCCATGGGCGCAGATTGGCGGGCGTTGAGAATAAGAGCGGGGGAGCGGGGCAGTCGCCTGCCGCCGGCGATGCGCGGCCTAGCAATACAACTGCCCTTGTGTTTTGGATCGCCCTAACGGGCGATATTTTTTTTGTTTTGGCGCGGTGCTAATCTCTCGGCGCACTTCCGGCGGACCGCGAAACAAAGGAAGTGACGAAGAGACAATAACATCATGAGGCGGGCCGTGGGTTTTTCTTGTCGCCCCGATAATGCTCCCTAGAGACAGCCCCATGCTCAGCCACGAAGTTCAATTGCGCCCGGCTTCTCTTGCCGATTGGTGCCAAGTCGCTGCGCTCCTGAAGAGTGCCAGGCTGCCGGCTGACGATATCGATATTCAGGACACCATCGAAGCATTTCACGTTGCACTGGACAAAGGCCGCGTCATTGGCTGCGCTGCTGCTGAGCGTGGAGGGGCATCCATCGTGATTCGTTCGGTCGTGGTCGACCCGATGTATCGCGATCAAGGTATCGCAAGTCGCCTGATTGGCACGCTGCTCGTGCGTGCGCGTGCCAGCGGCGTGCGACAGGCTTACCTGCTTTCTGCGCGGGCGCCGCTTTACTTCGCGCGTTGGGGGTTTTATCTCTTTCCCGTGGAGAACGCGCCGGCCGAGGTCAGGGCATCGGCGGCGTTCAGGGACGCCGGGCAGGCATCGCCGCTTTGCATGCGGTGCGATCTGCGCTGACCGGCGGGCGCGTCCATGGTGCCGGGCGCCGGCTCAGAGGCCCAGGTCGGACAACCCAGGGTGATCGTCGGGGCGGCGGCCCAGCGGCCAGAAGAACTTGCGGTCCTCTTCCTTGATGGGCAGGTCATTGATGCTGGCATGGCGGTGGGTCATCAGGCCGTGCTCGTTGAATGCCCAGTTCTCGTTGCCGTAGCTGCGGTACCACTGGCCGGCGTCGTCGTGCCACTCATAGGCGAAGCGCACGGCAATACGGTTGCCCTCGAATGCCCACAGCTCCTTGATGAGACGGTAGTCGAGTTCGCGCCGCCACTTGCGCTCCAGGAACGCCTGCGCCTGTTCGCGCCCGAGCGGGAACTCGGCACGGTTGCGCCAGCGGGTATCGGGGCTGTAGGCCAGGACGACGCGGGCCGGGTCGCGCGAATTCCAGGCGTCTTCGGCCAGGCGGATCTTCTGGACGGCGGTGTCGCGATTGAACGGAGGCAGAGGCGGGCGGGTTTCCATGGTCAGTCCAGTGGCGTGGTGGTGTGAAGGTGGATCGGCTGCGGGCAGCGCGCTAGCGGGCCGGCCACGCACCGGTCCCGGCGAGGAACGGCGACGGTTCCGGCGCAGAGAACCGCCAAGGCAAGGCTTGCGGCCGCCGATACATGCGCTCGACATGAAACCGCACGAGGCGCTGCGCGCCTTCGAACGCCTGCACGTCGTGCCCGTCCCATACGATCTCGCAGGTGCCCGCGAGATGGAGCAGGTCGCCCGATTCGAAGTCCGGAAACAGCAGCCCCGCCGAGGGGTTCACATGCAGGTTGCCCAGCGTGTTGAAGAAATTGTTGCCGATAAAGTCGGGCCACAGCAGCGTTGCGTCGTCATCGACACGGACGAACCCCGGCTTGCCGCCGCGGTGCGAGACATCCGCTCCCGTCGCCCTGGCAGGCCCGGCCGTCGCTGCATGCGTAGCGATGAAGAACGTATCGGAAGACCGGATGAGCCGCACCGCCGCATCGTCGAGTGCCGGCACCGATTGCGCCGCGGCAGGCGCCGTTGCCCGCTGGCGCGGCGCGAGGCTGCGCACCTGGATGTACTTCGGGCAGTTGCCGAAGCTCTGCCGCACGCCGATCACCATGCCGGCAGCATCGAGAGACAGCACCGGGCCGTTCAACCGGTTTCTTCGCCGCGTCGTCGTTTCAATGCCGAGCAGGCCGACGTCGCTGCCCACATGAAGCGCGCCCGCCAGCGGATCTTCGGGGTCGGGCAGGGCGCCAATGTGCAGGCTGTAGGGGTCGGGCACACGGATGAAACCGGCGTGGCCCGCCAGCAGGCTGGCACACGGCTTTCCGTCGCCGTCCAGGGCGCCGAGCACGATAAACGGGATCTTTCCGAAGAACTCCTGGTGCTGTTCCAGCAGGTAGGTTCGTATGCCGCGTTGCCCGTGCGCCTCTGCGCGGTCCCGGACGCCCGCCCGGTCCTGCACGGCGCGCTCGCCCCGGTGAAACGGCGAGGCCTGTTCTGGTAACTCCATGGCGTTGCCCCTTGACGTGTCGCCTTAGGCGGCCAGCCCCACGGCGCTCGCCTGCATGGCGACAAAGTTCGGCCATTGCTCGATGCGCGAAAGCCAGGCCCGCACGTGCGCGTAGCTGTCCAGCGAGACGTTGCCTTCCGGTGCATGCGCGATGTAGCTGTAGCACGCGATGTCGGCCAGGGTCGGTGTGGGCCCCAGCAGATAGTCATGCTCGGCCAGTTCCTCGTCGAAGATCGCCAGCAGGGCATGGCTTTGCGCGATCAGCGCCTGCGCATCCAGCGGCGCGCCAAAAACGGTGGCCCGGCGCGCCCCGGCCGGCCCCGTGGCAAGCGGCCCCGCGGCGACCGAAAACCAGCGCTGCACCTGCGCGGCGCCGACCGGGTCGGCGGGCAGCCATCTGCCATCGTCATAGCGCTTGGCCAGGTAGACGAGGATGGCATTGGAGTCGGCGATGACGGTGCCGCCGTCGTCGATCACAGGGACTTGGCCAAAGCGGTTCAACTGCAGGAACGCTGGCGTTTTGTGCTCCCGGGCGCGCAGGTCGATGTCGATCCGTTCATACGGCAGCTCCAGCAGCTTGAGCAGCAATTCGACGCGGTGGCAGTGCCCCGACAGGGCATGGCGGTAGAGCTTGATGGGCTGTGCCGGCTTGCAAGACATGGGGCGGCTCCGTTCAGGAAAGGGAGCCCCATTCTTGATTGATACGGTCGCCGGATAAATGGCTCGACACGAACTTCACTCATCCAAAAAATGGACTAATCTGTCGACCCATGTGCAACCCGCCTGGCAAAGATGGACAAGCTCCGCGCAATGCAGACCTTCGTGGCGATCGTGGACAACGGGACGCTGTCCAAGGCCGCCGCCGCGCTCGGATCGTCGTTGCCGTCCACGGTGCGCACGCTCGCGACGCTCGAAGCCGACCTGGGCGTGCGCCTGCTCAACCGCACAACGCGCCGCCTGTCGTTGACCGACGAGGGACGGATGTATCTGGCGTCGTGCCGGGACATCCTCGGCGCGGTCGACCAGGCCGAGCATCGCCTGCGGGCGCGCCAGGAAGAACCCAGCGGCCTCCTCACCATGACCGCGCCGGTCCTGTTTGGCCAGCGGCATGTGGCGCCCGCGGTGATCCCGTTTCTCGAGCGGTACCCGAAGGTGCAATGCCGTCTGCTGCTGCTCGACCGTGTGGTGAACCTGCTGGAAGAGGGCGTCGACGTTGGCATACGCATCGGCCACCTCGACGATTCCAACCTGATCGCGCAGCAAGTCAGCCGTGTCAGCCGGGTCGTCGTGGCGAGCCCCGCGTACCTCCAGCGCCGAGGCATTCCGCAGAAACCGGCGGATCTCGCGCAGGAAAACTGCATCCGGTTCTCCGGGAGCGGCCGCACGACGTGGCTGTTCCAGGAGCGCGGCCGGGAGCAGCGCATCGTGATCGGCGGCAATCTCGAATGCAACCACGGCGCCCCGGCCATCGACGCGTGCGTGGCGGGGCTCGGCGTGGGGCAGTTTCTGCGGTATCAGGTGGCGAGCCAGTTGGCCGGCGGGCAACTGCAGGAAATCCTGCATGCGTACAAGGTGCCCCCGCTGCCCATCAGCGTGGTGTATCCGCATGCCGGTCTGCTGCCGAGTCGCATCAGCGCGTTCGTCGATTGGATCAAAACGGAATTCACGAAATCCGAACATGATTTCGTGGGCGATGCGTAGCTGGGCTCGCACAGCCCGATGTCCGCATGCCGCATCGCGCGGCAAACTGGACATGACGTGCCCGGCGCTGTTCTGTAAAGTGCGTTGATCGAGTCGGGCACCGGTATCCACAAGCCCCGACGCCACAACACACGCTCCAGGCCAACTTCCTGCTCATGTCCATCCAACACGCCTTGCTCACATCGCTGCTTGAAAAGCCCTCGTCGGGCTACGAGCTTGCTCGCCGCTTTGACAAGTCGATGGGCTACTTCTGGAGTGCCACGCATCAGCAGATCTACCGCGAGCTCGGTCGCATGGCAGAAGCCGGCTGGGTGAGCGTGGAAGAAGAGGAAGACAGCCGCAGGAAAACCTACACCGTGCTACCGGCCGGCCGCGACGAACTCGCGCGGTGGGTGCTGGAGCCCACCGTGTCGTCGGACAACCGTGAAGAGGTGCTGGTCAAGCTGCGTGCCGAAGCGGTGATCGGCCCGCTCGGTTTTGCCGACGAGATGCAGCGTCTGATCGAGCAGCACCGCGCGCGCCTGAACACCTTCCGCGAGATCGAGCAGCGCGATTTCGCGCGCCCCGACCTCACGCGCGCGCAGCGGCTGCAGCATGCGGTGCTCCAGCGCGGCATCGTTTACGAAGAAGGCTGGCTCGCTTGGGCAGACGATGTGCTGCCGTTGCTGGAGCCAGCCTCTGTCACCGCTTGAAGGCATCGACGGAACGCTGCGAAGCGGTCCTGGCCAGGCGGCGGAGCGTTTGTCGGCGTCGCCGGGGGCTTAAACCGTCGCCTTGCCCGTCGCCGGGGCGCGCAAGGCCTCGATCGTGTTCAGGCGGCGGCGCGCCACCTCGAACTCCTCGGCAAAGCGCTTGATGAGTTCGGCCGCCGGCACCACCCGCTTGACCGCGCCCACGCCCTGGCCGGCGCCCCAGATGTCCTTCCACGCTTTGGCCTTGGCGCCGCCGCCCGAGCCGAAGTTCATCTTGCTCGGGTCCGATTCGGGCAGCGCGTCCGGGTCCAGACCGGCGTTCTCGATGCTCTTGCGCAGGTAGTTGCCGTGCACGCCCGTGAAGAGGTTTGTGTAGACGATGTCGGTGGCGCTGGATTCGACGATGGCCTGCTTGTAGCCTTCCACCGCGTTGGCCTCTTCCGTGGCAATGAAGGCCGAGCCGACGTAGGCCAGGTCCGCGCCAGCGGCCAGCGCCGCCAGGATGGCGTTGCCGTTGGCGATCGCGCCCGACAGCAGCAGCGGGCCGTCGAACCACTCCCGGATTTCATGGATGAGCGCAAACGGCGAGGTCGTCCCCGCGTGGCCACCCGCGCCCGCTGCCACCGCGATCAGGCCATCCGCGCCTTTCTCGATCGCCTTCTTGGCAAACGTGTTGTTGATCACGTCGTGCAGCACGATGCCGCCGTAGCTGTGCACGGCGCGGTTCACGTCTTCGCGTGCGCCGAGCGACGTGATGACGATGGGCACCTTGTACTTGACGCACAGCTCCAGGTCGTGCTCCAGGCGGTCGTTGGACTTGTGCACGATCTGGTTGACGGCAAACGGCGCCGACGGCTTGTCGGGGTGCTGCGCGTCGTATTCGGCCAGCTCGGTGGTGATGCGCTGCAACCACGTCTCCAGCAGCTCGGCCGGGCGCGCATTGAGCGCCGGGAACGAGCCGACCACGCCCGCCTTGCACTGGGCGATCACGAGATCCGGGTTGGAGATGATGAACAGCGGCGAGCCCACCACGGGCACGGACAGGCGGTTTTGCAGGATCGGCGGCAGCGACATGGCAGTCTCCGTTGGTCTTGGTATGGGAATGGATTCAGGAAACGGTTCAGGCGCCTGCTCTGAGCAGGCCGAGCTTGTCGCCCAGCTTGGCACCCATCGCCGCGCCGAGCGCCTGCAGCCCCGTGGCCGGACGCACCATGACTTCAAATTCGACGATCTTGCCGTCGGCATTGAAGCGGATCATGTCGATGCCCTTGAGGGCCTTGCCGCTTACATTGGCGCTGAATTCGAGCACCACGCTCAGCCCATCGTCGGTGGCGAAGCTGCGGTGGTATTGGAAGTCTTCAAAAACGGTGTTGACGGTGCGCAGGACCAGCGTGGTCGCGGTGCGGCCCGGATACGCCGTGTGCGCCACGGGCGAGCGGAACACCACGTCTTCGGTGAACAGGTGCTCGAGCGCGTCCATGTTGTTGCGCTCGAGCATGACGTGCCAGGCCTCCAGGGTGGCTTGGGCGGCTGCGTTCAAGGTCTGGGGAATCGGCGGCGGCATGCTGGCTCCTGGGCGGAAAGTGCAACGGATTGCATCAACGTGGGGAGCAACATAGCACAGCGCTCTCAAACTATGCAACAAGTTGCATAGTGAAGGGGTTCAAAAAACGTGTGCCTTCGGTGCCTTCAGTTGGTGGCGTGTTCCGGGTGCTGCGCACGTACCACGATGACGGTGCGGCGCGATAGTTTGGTGGTCCGCTCCGCCACGCTGCCGAGCAGAATGCGCGCGAGCCCATGCTTGCCCTGCGATCCGACGACGATGGTGTCGGCCTGCCAGCGCACGGCGTCGTGCTCCAGCGCGCTGCCGATGTCGTCATCGACAGCGCTTAGCATCAGCACATCGGTTTCGATGGCAACGCCGTCGGCTTGCAGCGCGCGATGCAGTTCGGCCAGGGAGTGGTCTGCCGTCTGGCGTTCGGCCTCGCGGAGTTTATCGACGTCGTAGATCTCCCGCGCCTCGGGCATGCGCGGGCTGCCGATGGCCCATACGACACGCAACCGCCCGCCGAATGCCTTGGCTAGCGCGGCAGCCTGGTCGACGGCGAGTTTGGCTTCGTGGCTGCCGTCAAAGCCGGCAAGGATGCGTTGATACATGATGCGCTCCGGGCGTTCGGGATGCTTTTGACTGTAGCAGCCTGGGTGGCCCAGCGGGATGCGCCTGGTCAAGCTGCCATCACATCCGCGCGGCGGTGTGCGCGGGGTGCGCGAACAACAGGTCCAGCAGTGCCTGGGCCGCTACCGACAGGCTGCGCCCGTCGCGCCGGATCACATACAGGGTGCGTACCAGCCCCGGCAATGGTAGTGGCCGCACCACCAGCTCGGGCAGGCGGAACTGGAACAGCGCCAGCGCGGGAATCACCGTAATACCGAGGTTGGCCGCCACCAGCGCGGCCGCCGTCGCCAGGTGCTCGACTTCCATGCCGCTGCGCAGCTTGGTCGGGTGCAGGGCCGCATCCAGGTATTGCCGGATGCTCGTGTTGCGCGCGAGGTGGATGAACGGCACATCGACCAGATCGCCGACGCTGAGCGCGCGCTTGTGGGCGAGTGGATGGTCCTGGTGGCAGACGAGGTGGAAGTCGTCTGCGCAGAACGGTTGGGCGGCAAGCCCGGCCATGTCGGCGCCCATGGCGGCGATGGCGAAGTCTGCCGCGCCGCGCCGGACCATGTCGATGCACGGGGCGGACAACTGGTCGTGCAGCGCGAGCTGGATGCCCGGATGCTGCGCCGAGAATACGGCCAGCACGCCCGGGAGGATGCCCGCCGCGATCGACGGCAGCGCGGCCACCGTCACGCGGCCCGTGCGGGCAGCTGCCCGGTCGCGCAGGTCAGCGAACGTGGCTTCGAAATCGGCCAGCAGGCGCAGCGCGGATTCCGCAAAGGCTTCGCCCTCGGGCGTGAGTTCAACGTGGCGCGTGTTGCGGTCGAACAGGCGCACGCCGGCATCGGCCTCCAGGTTCTGGATCAGGGCGCTGAAGGCCGATTGCGACAGGTGGCAGGTCTGCGCGGCCTGCGTGAAGTTCTTGTGCTCGCGCAGCGCGGCAAACGCGCGGAGCTGCTTGACGGAGAGGTTCATGGGCATGCCGACGGATAGGCCGCCAGCTTATCGCGGAACCTACGCCGGAACCTCCAGCGTGAGCAGCGCGCTCGAGAGCGACTTGCCATGCGCATCCAGCGCCAGCGAGCGCGTCACGCCGCCGGCCAAGGCGCCGTGCAGCACGAAGTTCAGCGCGCCCAACTGCGGCAGCACGTGGCGCTCGACATGGCCGGTGACGAGTTCTGCGAAATGCGCGCGCACGCGCTCGGCCGTCACGTGCTGCTCCAATGCGGCAAAGTCCTCCGCACGATGCGCGATGACGGATATGCAAGAGATGTCGCCCTTGTCGCCGGCGCGGGTGTGGGCGAGGTCGCGAAGCAGTCGGCGCATGTCAGCTCTCCAGGATGTGCACGGCGTGCGGAGCGAGTTCCGCAGGGATCAACGTCGAGGCCACGGCGATGATCTCGCGCGCGCTTTTCGTTGCGCCGCCGCCGCCCGAGGGGCCGCAGGTCAGCAGCGTTTCGACTTCGTTGCCGATGCGCACGGCTTCGGCCATCGATTCGGTGCGCGCGGCCACGCGCACGCGCACCTCGTACGGTTCGGCGTCCGCGCGAGAGAGGGCCGCGCCATGCAGGGCATCCGCGCCGATCAGCTCGAAGCGCGTCTGCGTCGTCTGCACGCCTGTGAGCGCCAGGCGCTCGCGCACGATGTCGAGCGCCAGCCGCCCGCGCGCCACGGCGTTGGGGCCGGCATAGCTGATCTGGCCCTCGCCGATGTAGCTGTCGAGATAGCCGATCGACACTTTCAGCTGGCCGGTACGCGGCGCGCCCGTTGCGCCTTCGATGACGACGCGGTCCTGGCCGGCGGTGCGCATGCGGACGTTGGAGAAGTCGGCCACGACGTCGGGCGTGAGGTAGCGCGCCGGGTCGTGGATCTCGTACAGCAACTGCTCCTTGCACGTGGCCTCGGTCACGATGCCGCCCGCCGTGGGCACCTTCGTGATGAGCACCGATCCGTCTTCCCCGACTTCGCCGATGGGGAAGCCCAGGCGCGCGAGACCGGGCACGTCCTTGACGCCCGGGTCGGCGAAGTACCCGCCGGTGATCTGCCCCGCGCACTCGAGCAGATGGCCGGCCAGCGTGCCGCAGCCGAGGCGGTGCCAGTCGTCCATGCGCCAGCCGAAGGCGTGGATGAGCGGTCCGAGTGCCAGCGCCGGATCGGCCACGCGCCCGGTGACGACAACGTCCGCGCCTTGCGCCAGTGCATCGACGATGCCCTGCGCGCCAAGGTACGCATTGGCCGAGACCATGCGCGCACCGAGCGAGGCGACAGGCGCGCCGCCGTCCATGAGCGTGAAGTCATGGCCGCGTGCCCGCAGCAGGTCCAGCACGTCGTCGCCGGTGACGGCCGCCACGCGCAGCTTGAGGCCAAGCTCGCGGGCGATGTCGAGCGTGCGCCCGGCCGCCGCCTGCGGGTTGGCCGCACCCATGTTGGTGACGATGCGGATGCCGCGCGCCGCGCAGGCCGGCAATACGGCCCGCATGCGCGCTTCGAGCAGCGGGTCGTAGCCGTGCGTCGGGTCTTTGCGGCGCACCTGCTGTGCCAGCGCGATGGTGCGCTCGGCCAGGCATTCGAACATCAGCACGTCGATGTCGCCGTGCTCTGCCAGTTCCAGCGCCGGTTCGATGCGGTCGCCCGAGTATCCGGCGCCGCCGCCGATACGAAGTTTGTTCATGCCATCACCACGGAATCACGCCCAGCACCACGGCCGCCATCGTCATCAGCAGCGTGGCACCGAACAGGAAGGGGATCGAGAATTTCTGGTGGTCGGCCAGCTCGATGCCGCACAGCCCCACCACCAGGAAGGTCGCTGGCGTGAGCGGGCTCACCGGGAAGCCGGTGGTCATCTGGCCGAGCACGGCAGCCTGCGCGACATGCACCGGCGCGACGCCGAGCATCTTCGACGCCTCGGCCACCACCGGCAGCACGCCGAAGTAGAACGAATCCGGATCGAACAGCAGCGACAGCGGCATCGACAGCACGCCCAGCACCACCGGAATGTGATGCGCCATGGCGGGCGGGATGAAGTCCACCGCCGTCCTGGCCATCGCCGTGAGCATGCCCGACTTGCTCATGATGCCGGTGAACACGCCCGCCGCGAGCAGGATGCTGGCCATCATCAGCGCGGCCTTGGCGTGGGCGTCCACCCGCTGGCGTTGCTGGTCGACGTTCGGGTAATTGATGAGCAGCGCGGCCACCACGCCCAGCATGAACATCACCACCGGGTCGACCTTGCCGCTTACCATCACGCCCATCACGACGACCGTGAGGATCAGGTTGATCCAGAAATTGCGCGGGCGGCGCAGCGCCTGCTCGGCGTCCGACAGCGGGCGTGCGACGACCTGCGCGGCGCCATCGTGGTGGGCGAGGCCGAGGCGTTTCTCTTCACGCTTGCCCAGCAGCCACGCACACACGAAGACGAACACCAGCCCAACGGCCTGCACGGGGATCAGCGGATTGAAGATGTCCGTCACCGGCATGTGCAGCGAGGCGGATGCGCGGATCATCGGCCCTGTCCACGGCAGGAAGTTCACGCCGCACGCCATCGACGTCACGCATGCCAGGATGCGCCTGTCCATCCCGAGCCGGTCGTACAGCGGCAGCATGGCAGGAATGGTGATGAGGAACGCCACCGCGCCCGAGCCATCGAGGTGGATGAGCAGCGCCAGCAGCGCCGAGCCAACCACGATGCGCGGCGGACGGCTGCCGACGGTGCGCAGGATGCGGTCGATGATCGGGTCCAGCATGCCGGCGTCCGTGACGATGCCGAAGTACAGGATGGCGAAGATGAACATTCCGGCCACCGGGGCGACATCCTTGATGCCCCCGATGATGAACTTGCTGGTGTTCAGCCCGAAGCCGCCGATGAGCGCGGCAACGATGGGAATGGCGATGAGCGCGACCAGCGGCGACATGCGCTTGGTCAGGATGACGACGAACAGCGCAACGATGGTCAGCAGCCCGAGCAGTGCGAGCATGGTCTCCTCCGCGTTTTGGATTCGGAATCCCTGTTGGCGGGATTTGTCGGCGACTGTAGAAGCTCGCGATCTGCCTGTGAAACGGAATATTTGGATGAATTATGCGGATCCGCCGATGAATCCATCCGACGCGGTCGGCGGATTCGCGGCAGAATGGTGCGTCCAAACTTGCTGCTGGAGTGCCCGTGAGCGCCACCCCCACCGTCCTGATCCTCCCCGGCTGGCAGAACTCCGGCCCCGAGCACTGGCAATCGCGCTGGGAGCGCCTGCATGGGGATCGCCGTGTCGAGCAGCGCGACTGGTTCACGCCCAAGCGTGCGGATTGGGTGGCGGCGCTCGAGGCCGAAGTCAGCGCGGCGCCGGGCGACGTGGTGCTGGTCGCGCACAGCCTGGGTTGCGTGCTGACGGCGCACTGGGCGGCCGCATCGCCGCGCGCCGTGCGCGTGCGCGGGGCGCTGCTGGTGGCGCCGCCGCAGCTCGATCGCGCCGACATGCCGGCGGAACTGGCGGACTTCCGCCCCATGCCGCAGCAGCGCCTGCCGTTTCCTTCCGTGCTGATCTTCAGCACCGACGATCCGTACAGCGACGCCGGCTGGAGTGCGCGCCAGGCGGCCGCGTGGGGGGCCGAGCCGATCGTCCTGGGCCCGCGCGGCCATATCAATGCCGAGTCCGGCCTGGGCGACTGGCCGGAAGCCCGCGCCATCGTCGCCAAGTGGACGAAAGACCTTATCTGAGAGGTGGGCTTGACCCTGAAGCTTCTTCAGGGTTTTGAATGGAGGGCATGAAACCCGATCTCGCCTCCACTCTGACTGTCCACGACCACGCCGCCAAGCCGGAAGCCGCCGCTTGCGGGGGTTGCTGCGGCCACCAGCCGCCGGTCGCAATGGACACTTCCCGCCACGCACACGATCACGGCCACGATCACCACGATCATGGCCACGCGCACGCAGCCGCGGCGCTCACCGATGACACCGCCCGCGCGGCAGCCACGGGCCGCACCACCGTGCGCATCGAGCAGATGGACTGCCCGACCGAAGAGCGCATGATCCGCGCCAAGCTGGGCAGCGCCGATGGCGTGGTCGCGCTGGATTTCAACCTGCTGGAGCGTCACCTCACGATCCACCACACCGTGGACGACGTGACGCCGTTCCTCGAAGCCCTGCGCGCCATCGGCATGGACGGCGAGGTGCTCGAACAGCACGGTCGCACGGCGACCGCGCCAGTGCCGCCGGCCGGCATTTCGCGCCGCACGTGGTGGCTGGGCGTGGGCGGCGTGGCGGCGTTCGCTGCGGAGGCCATTGCGTGGTCGCTCGGTGACCATGCGTGGCCGGTGCTGGGGCTGGCGCTCGCCTCCATCGCGCTGGCCGGCGGCCCGACGTTGCGCAAGGGCTGGATCGCCCTGCGCGCATTCACGTTCAACATCAACTTCCTGATGGCGGTGGCTGTGATCGGCGCGCTGCTGATCGGCAAGTGGGCCGAAGCGGCCATGGTGATCTTCCTGTTTGCCGTGGCCGAGGCGATCGAAGCGCGCGCGCTCGTACGTGCCCGCGATGCCGTGCGCGCGCTCACCGCCATCGCGCCCGATACCGCGGAACTGGCCGATGGCGCCGGCGGCTGGCGCGACGTCGCCGTCGGGTCGGTCGCCATTGGCGCGCGCCTGCGTGTGCGCACAGGCAGCCGCGTCCCGGTCGATGCGCGCGTCGTGAGCGGCCGTGCGGCGCTCGATGAATCGCCCGTCACCGGCGAGAGCCTGCCCGTCGAGAAGGCCGTCGGCGACACCCTCCTCGCCGGCACCATCGTCACCGACGGCGTGGTGGAGGCGCAGGCCACGGCCGTGGCGGCCGACAGCACGCTCGCCCGCATCGCCGGGGCCATCCAGGAGGCGCAATCACAGCGCGCGCCCACGCAGCGATTCGTCGACAGGTTCTCGTCCGTCTACACGCCCGCGGTGATGTTGCTGGCGCTGGCCGTGGCCATCGTCGGCCCGCTGGTGACGGCCGACGGCTGGCTTGCCTGGACGTATCGCGCGCTGGTGCTGCTGGTGATCGCCTGCCCCTGCGCGCTCGTGATCTCGACGCCCGTGACGGTGGTCAGCGGTCTGGCTGCCGCCGCGCGGCGCGGCATCGTCGTCAAGGGCGGCGTCTACCTGGAAAGCGGACGCCGCCTGCGCGCGCTGGCGCTGGACAAGACCGGTACGCTCACCGCCGGCCGGCCGGTGCTCGATGCGGTGGTACTGCCCAACGGCGAACGCCGCGCCGTCGCCGCGCTGCGTGCCGCAACCGACCGCGAACACCTGCAGGCGTTGGCCGTCGCGGCTGCACTGGATGCCAACACCACGCACCCGATCGCCGTGGCCATCGTGCAGGCGGCTGCCCAGCACGGCGGCGTGGACGCGGCTTCCGTCGAGGATCTGTCGGTGCTGCCGGGCCGCGGCGTGGCGGGCACGCTCAACGGCGTGCGCTGGCACCTCGGCAATGCCGCGCTGGTGGCGGATCGCGGCTTGGACACGCCGGCCTGGCGCAGCGCTGCGGAATCGCTGCAAGCCGAAGGCATGTCGGCGGTCACGCTGTGCGATGCGAATGGTGCCGTGGCGCTTTTCGGCGTGCGGGACCGCGAGCGTGCGCAAAGCGCCGAGGCCATCGCCGCACTGCGCGCGCTCGGCGTGACACCGGTCATGCTGACCGGCGACGATCGCCGGGCCGCGTGGGCCATCGCCAGGACAGTCGGCATCGAGAACGTGCACGCCGAACAGCTGCCTGCCGACAAGCAGCGTGTGGTGGGCGAGCTCGCCGCGCAGCACGGCTTTGTCGGCATGGTGGGCGACGGCATCAACGACGCCCCGGCCCTCGCGCGCGCCGACATCGGCTTTGCCATGGGAGCGGCCGGCACCGCCACGGCGCTCGAAGCCGCCGACGTTGCCATCATGGACGACGACCCGCGCAAGCTCGCCAGCTTCATCCGCATCAGCCGCCGCACGGTGGCCGTGCTGCGTCAGAACATCGTGCTGGCCCTCGGCATCAAGGCGGTGTTCCTGGCCCTGGCCGTGATGGGCGACGCCACGCTGTGGATGGCGATCTTTGCCGATGTGGGCGCGAGCCTGCTGGTGGTGTTCAACGGCCTGCGGGTGATGCGCACGCGCGTTTGAGGGTCGGTCGGCCGCCCTCAGCGATGCACGCCGCGGATGTGCTTGTGCGCGTGCTCGGCGTCGCCATGATCGTGCCCGTGCCCGGTGTGGTTGCCGGCGACCGCTTCCTCGTGCAATGACTGCAACACGCCGCACTCCGCCACCGACGCGGCCGTCGTGCAGCGCCGCCCGATCGCCTCGATCTGCTGCTTCAGATCGTTCAACTCTGCGATGCGCGCTTGCACATGGCGCAGATGCTCATCGAGCAGGTTGTTGATCTCTTCGCACGAAGCCTGCGGGTTGGCTTGCAGCTCCAGCAGCCGGCGGATCTCGGTGTGCGCCATGTCGAGCGACCGGCACTTCGCGATGAAGGCCAGCTGCTCGGCATGCTCGGGCGTATAGACGCGATAGTTGTTGGCAGCACGTGCGGGCGGCGGCAGCAGGCCCTGCGCTTCATAGAAGCGGATGGTCTCGATGCTGATGCCCGTGCGCTGGGCGAGTTCGCCAATTTTCATACGCGTTGAAAGGAATGGTCAGAAGACGGTCGGTTCAGCCGTGACGGATTCCACGCCAGCGACCTTCAGGCAGGCGTCCATGCACGCGCGGCAGGCGGCTGCGCAGTCCACGCAGTGCCCCTGCTCATGATGGTCGCATTCTTCTGCGCACTGGCTGCAGATTTCGGCGCAGTCTTCCAGCAGCAGTTCGGCAAATTCGCTGTTCCGCTCCAGGAACTTGCGGGTGAGCGCGCAGTATTGCCCGCAGTCGGTGCACACGCTGATGCAGCGCGCCATGGCCGCGGCGTGCCCATTCTTGCTGCATTCCGCCGCGCAATGATTGCAAGCGTTTTCGCACGCCTGGAGCGCCTGGATCACACTGGCAAAACGCTTGGCATTCTCTTTCGCGGTCGGACGATTGGTCATGTCGGTTCTCCTTTTGGCAGTGGATGTGCGCGCAGGGGCGCTTCGAAGAGCTGCGCCGGGGAATCGCCCGAACGCACCTCTCCAATTTAGCAACTGGCGCTCCACTGTGTGGGCCGACGTGTGCCTTAAGCGGCTTGTGCCTCGTTCTTGCCGCTGCGCAGCATGCCGCTGCCCGCGTGGGTGATCAGCCGGTTGACGCCGCCCACCACCGCGCGGATCGACGCGGTGGTCAGGTTGGCATCCACGCCCACGCCGAACACGCTGCCGGCCACGCCCGGCGCTGCCACTTCCGCGAAAGCGATCGCGTCGGCATTGGCGCCTTGGCCCAGTGCACGTTCTTCATAGTGGTGGATCGACACGGGTGCCGTCAGCACGTGCGACAGCGCATGCACGAGCGCATCCAGCGGCCCGTTGCCCACGCCTTCGCAGATGTGCTCACGATCGGCAATGTTGACGACCAGGCGGATGTGCTGGCTGCCGTCTTCCTGCTCGGTCAGGCGGTGCGACACGTAGCCGATTGCGCCATCGCTGCGCAGATACGTCTGCTGGAACAGTGCCCAGATGTCGGCGGCGGTCACTTCGCGGCCGCTTTCGTCGGTCAGCTTCTGCACGGTGCTGCTGAACTCCACCTGCAGGCGCCGCGGCATCGCCACGCCATAGCCCGATTCGAGCAGGTATGCGATCCCGCCCTTGCCCGACTGGCTGTTCACGCGAATGATCGAGTCGTACGTGCGGCCCACGTCGGCCGGGTCGATCGGCAGGTACGGCATTTCCCAGATGGCGTCGGGCTTCTGCACGGCAAAGCCCTTCTTGATCGCATCCTGGTGCGAGCCCGAGAACGCCGTGAACACCAGGTCGCCCACGTACGGATGGCGCGGATGCACCGGCAGCTGCGTGCAGTCTTCGCACGTGCGGGCCACGTCGTTGATGTGCGAAAAATCCAGGCCCGGATCGACGCCCTGCGAATACAGGTTCAGCGCAAGCGTGACGAGATCCACGTTGCCGGTGCGCTCGCCATTGCCGAACAGGCAGCCTTCCACGCGATCGGCGCCGGCCATCACGGCCAGTTCAGCCGCTGCCACGGCAGTGCCGCGGTCATTGTGCGGATGCACGGAGAGGATGATCGAATCGCGGCGCGCCAGGTTGCGATGCATCCATTCGATCTGGTCGGCGTAGATGTTTGGCGTGGCCATCTCCACCGTGGCAGGCAGGTTGAAGACGATCTTGTGCTCGGGCGTCGGCTCCCAGACTTCGGTCACCGCGTTGCAGACCTCCAGCGCAAAATCCAGCTCGGTGCCGCTGAAGACTTCGGGGCTGTACTGATACGTCCACTGCGTCTCGGGCATCGTTTCCGCAATCTCGCGGATCAGCTTGGCGCTTTGCACGGCAATGCGCTTGACGCCTTCGCGGTCGGTGTTGAACACCGTGCGGCGGAACACCGGCGCGGTCGCGTTGTAGACGTGGATGATGGCGCGTTTGGCGCCGCGCAGCGATTCCATCGTGCGGCGGATCAGGTCTTCGCGGGCCTGCGTGAGCACTTCGATGGCCACGCCGTCAGGGATGTGTCCGCCCTCGATCAGCTCGCGGACAAAATCAAAATCGGTTTGGGAGGCAGCGGGGCAAGCGGCTTCGATCTCCTTGAAGCCGATCTGCACGAGCATCTTGAACATGCGCATCTTGCGCTCGGCGTTCATGGGCTCGAACAAGGCCTGGTTGCCGTCGCGCAGGTCCGTGCTCATCCAGATCGGGGCACGGGTGATCGTCTTGTTGGGCCAGGTGCGATCGGCGAGGGCGATGGCGGGGAAGGGGCGGTACTTGGTGGCGGGGTTCTTCAACATGGTGCGTGCGTCCTGTGAGATCGAGATCGGTTTCGTACAACGGGGACGGCCGCGCGGGCAGCGTCCGGGGTGGCCGGAATCGGGTTCGGGAGGTGGCGGCCAGACAGCCACGGGCGCGTGGTCTGGCAACCGGTCGGTAGTCGTAGCGAAAGCGGGATCGAGGCGGGCATGAGAAAGCTCCAACGATTCGGCGCACGGACTGCGCCACACACAAGGCCCGTCGCCGCTCAGGGCACGGACCGGTCAAACACCGGAACGAGGCGGAAAGAGTGGTCTACGCGCTTACACGCGTAGTAGAGAAGCGGATAGCAGACCGCGCACGCACGAGAGGGTGCGGGCAGGAGCGGTACGGAGGATGGTCTGCTGAGAATGCATCCGGCGATAGTGATGGGGAGGGCGGGGTGTTGTCAAGCTGCCTGGGCGGATTCCGGACGGCTTTTTTGGGCACATGAACCACCAGATCCAGAGCCGACGAAAACGTGTGCAGCCCGCCAGAAGCCATGTGATGTGGCGCCAGCAGAACCCATCCGAACCTGCTTTAATACACCCCGTCCATACCGCCAGCCCGCTATATCGAAGGCGTCATAACGGTAAGACTCCCCTCACGCCCCACAAGGAGAATCCCCCAATGGTCACGTTGAACATCAACGGCAAACCGGTGGAAGTCGATGCGGATCCGTCGACCCCGCTGCTCTGGGCGTTGCGCGACAACCTGGGCCTGACCGGCACGAAGTTCGGTTGCGGCGTTGCGTCGTGCGGTGCCTGCACGGTGCACCTGAACGGCCAGCCCACGCGCAGCTGCGTGCTGCCGATTTCCGCAGTGGCGGGCCAGCAGATCACCACGTCCGAACACATCGCCGACGACAAGGTCGGCAAGGCCGTGCTCGAGGCGTGGGTCAAGCATGACGTGGCGCAATGCGGCTACTGCCAGAGCGGCCAGATGATGAGCGCGGTCGGCCTGCTGCGCAGCAAGAAGAAGCCGACCGACGCCGATATCGATGCCGCGATGGCCGGCAACCTGTGCCGCTGCGCGACGTATCAGCGGATTCGCGCGGCGATCCACGACGCTGCGAAGTCGCTGGCGTAAGCCCCACCGGAGAACCCACGATGCGTATTCGAAACCTGGAAGCGCTGGCCGGTGGCGGCGCGCAACATCAGCCGGCAACTGCGGATGCCGGCGCTCGGGCTACGGTGGCGCTCGACCGCCGCAGCTTTCTGAAACTCACGACGCTGGCCGGTGGCGGGCTGGCGCTCGGGATTGCGCCCGCACTGGCCGGCGCGCAGGACGCGAAGGCCAAGCCGCCTTCGCCGCCGCAAGCGTTCATCATCATCGCGCCGGACAACACCGTGACGGTGGCCGTGAACCGGCTCGAGTTCGGGCAGGGCGTGCATACCGCGCTGCCGATGGCGCTGGCCGAAGAACTCGACGTGGACTGGCGCAACGTGCGCGGCATGCTCGCGCCGGCGGGCGATCCATACAAGGACCCGGGCTTCGGCATCCAGATGACGGGCGGCTCGACCGCGCTGAACCATTCGTTCCAGCAATATCGCGAGCTGGGCGCACGTGCGCGCGCGATGCTGATTGCTGCCGCGGCCGAGCGCTGGAAGGTCGACCCGTCGACCTGCCGCACGGTCAACGGCGTGGTCACGTCGGGTAGCCATCGCGCGACGTACGGCGAGCTCGCGCAGGCCGCGATGGCCCTGCCGGTGCCGGCGCAGGTCACGCTGAAGAACCCGTCGCAGTTCCGCATCGTCGGCAAGCCGACGCCGCGCCTCGATGCGCGCGCGAAGCTCGACAGCTCGCTCAAGTTTGGTCTGGACACGCGCTTGCCCAACATGAAGGTCGCGGTGCTGGCCCGCCCGCCGCGTTTTGGCGGCAAGGTCGCCAAGTACGACGCGGCGGCGGCCAAGGCGGTGAAGGGCGTGGTCGACGTGTTGCAGATCCCGACCGACCGCGGCGGCAGCGGCGTGGCGGTCATTGCCGATGGCTACTGGCCCGCCAAGATGGGCCGCGACGCCCTGCAGGTCACGTGGGAAGACGCCGGCTCGACGGTGTCCACGCCCGCGCTGATGGAGGAATACCGCAAGCTCGCGGGCCAGCCCGGCACGGTCGCCAAGACCGCCGACGTGAGCGGCATTGCATCCGCGCCCACGCGCATCCAGGCCGACTACGAGTTTCCGTACCTGGCGCACGCACCGATGGAGCCGCTGAACTGCACGATCGACCTGCAGCGCGACGGCGGCAAGACGACCGGCGCGAAGGTGTGGGTCGGCTCGCAGTTCCAGACCATCGACCAGGGCGCGATCGCCAAGGTGCTCGGCGTGGCGCCGGACAAGATCGAGCTCAACACGATGATGGCCGGCGGCGGCTTCGGCCGGCGCGCGATCACCACGTCGGACTATGTCGTGGAAGCTGCCAACGTGGCCAAGGCCTACGCGGCTGCCGGCCACAACGGCCCCGTCAAGGTGATCTGGAGCCGCGAAGACGACATCCGCGGCGGTTACTACCGGCCGATGCACCTGCACCGCGTCAGTGTGGGTGTCGACAACAGCGGCAAGGTGGTTGGCTGGGATCACGTGATCGTCGGCCAGTCGATCCTCAAGGGCACGCCGTTCGAGGCCTTCATGGTCAAGAACGGGGTGGACGAGACCATGGTGGAGGGCGTGATCGAGAACCACTATGGCTTTCCGATGCAGCTGACGGTGCATCACCCCGACGTGAACGTGCCGGTGCTGTGGTGGCGCTCGGTGGGCCACACGCACACGGCCTACGTGATGGAAACCATGGTCGACGAAGTGGCGCACGCCGCCCGGCAGGATCCGGTGGCCTTCCGCATGGCGCGCTTCACAGGCAAGGAACACGAGCGCCATCGCGCGGCGCTGCAGCTGGCTGTCGACAAGTCCGGCTACGGCAAGCGCAAGCTGCCGAAGGGCCAGGCGTGGGGCGTGGCGGTGCACGCGTCGTTCGAGTCGGTCGTGGCGTATGTGGTCGAGGTGTCGATCGACCAAGGCAAGCCGCGCGTGCATCGCGTGACCGCCGGCGTGCACGCCAACCGCGTGGTCAACCCGATGGGCGCCGAAGCGCAGATCCAGGGGGCGTGCGTGTTCGGCCTGGCGATGATCCAGCCCGGGTTTGCCATCGAAATCGAACACGGCGCCACCAAGAACAGCAACTTCACCGACTTCCCGCCCGTGCGCATGCCGGACGCGCCGCCGGTGAACGTGTTCTTCGTGCCGTCGGAAGACAACCCGACCGGCCTGGGCGAACCCGGCACGCCGCCGATCGCGCCGGCGGTGGCCAATGCCGTGTTTGCGCTCACCGGCAAGCGGCTGCGCAAGCTGCCGTTCGATACGGTGTGACCGTCATCCACGCGTGATGTGATTGGCGCCGGCATGCAGCAATGTATGCCGGCGTTTTACTGCGGAGCGTTTCTTGCTGCGCACGCTCTCTCACGAACCGGAGATCATCATGGCACTCAATATCCTGTACACCGCGCACGCCAAGGCCACGGGCGGCCGCAACGGCCACACGCAGACCGAAGACGGCCAGGTGTCGCACGACCTGTCGGTACCGAAATCGATGGGCGGCCCCGGCAAGCCCAATACGACCACCCCCGAAGACCTGTTCGCAGCCGGCTATGCCGCATGCTTCGGCTCGGCGTGCGACTTTGTGGCCAAGACCGTCCTCAAGCTCAACCCCACCAGCATCGAGATCCACTGCGACGTGGGCATCGGCACACGGCCCGAAGGCGGCTTCGGCCTGAAGGTCGGCCTGACCGCGCGCATCGGCGGGTTGTCGCAGGGCGATGCGGATGCGCTGGTCGCCAAGGCTCACGAGGTATGCCCGTATTCGAACGCCACACGCAACAACGTGGAAGTCACGCTCAAGACCGAGGTCGTCTGATGTCGCAGCGGCCTGTGGTGGGTGTCCTGCTGGCCGCGGGACGCGGCAGCCGGTTCGATCCGGCCGGCGCGGCCAACAAGCTGCTCGCGCCGCTGCGCGATGGCGTCACCGCCGGTACGCCGGTCGCGTTGCAGGCCGCGCGGCACCTGAAGCAGGCGCTGGACGATGTGGTGGCGGTGGTGCCCGCTGCCGCCACGCATGGGGCCCAGGTTGAGCGGCTGGCCGCTTTGCTGGCCGAGGCGGGCTGCGAGGTGCTGCGATGCGCCGACGCCGCGCGCGGCATGGGCGCCAGCCTGGCCGCCGGGGTGGCGGCCCGACCGCACGCCGGCGGCTGGGTCATCGCCCTGGCCGACATGCCGTGGATCGCCCCCGCCACCATCGCGCAGTTGGCCGGTGCGCTGGACGCGGGCCACTGCGTCGCACCGTTTTACGAGGGGCAGCGCGGGCACCCGATCGGCTTTGGCGCCGATTTCTTCGCGGGCCTGGCGTCGCTCGATGGCGACGAAGGCGCACGGCGGCTGATCACGCCGGGCACGCTCATCCGCATCGATACGGACGATGCCGGCATCCTGCGCGACGTCGATACGCCTGGCGACCTGACGCGTTGATCCACCCTCGGTGCCAGTTCGGCTGGCTGGGGTAACGCCGGCGCTCTCTTGCCAGCCCGGTGCGGCCCAGGGTTTCCTGAACGGAACATCCATGGTTCCAATCATGGAACCACGAAAAAGGGACTGCACATGGGGGGCTGTTGCAGACTGCGTATCCCGAACGGATCGTCCGCCGTCTCCAGGCGCAATCGATCCTGCACGGACCACATCACCCCGCCCAGACTTGTCCACAGCAGCAGTCAAACCGGTTGCAAAAGCGTGTGCAACCGCTTGACGCGCAAGGAGTTGTTGCAGGATGTAACACCCCGTCACGATGTGGATAACTTGCGCTTGACACGGCAGCTTCCCGTGCTCGGCACGTTTGTCGAAAACCGTCAAGCCCTTTGTGATTTCGGGACTGGCGGCCATGGCCGGTTATGCACAGAACATGTGGATAACTCTGTGGGAAACCTTACCCGGCCCGCGTGGTGACGCGTTTGTGTCGGCGTTGCCCGCGAATTTGGCAAGGTGCGTCAGCGTTAAGACATCTTCATTGCCGTCGGCGCGTGCAACGTCTGATTACAACTTGAAACAGCACGTTGTGCACTGGCTGGCCAGACTTTCGGTACGCGGTCGGTGATGGCAACCGACGCATTCCAAGGAGAAGAACATGATTCGGGTACTGACGACTCTGCTGGCCGGTGTGATGCTGCTGACGGCAACCGGCTGTGCCAACATGACGGCGCGCCAGCGCAATACAGCCATCGGTGCGGGCGTGGGCGGACTGGCCGGCGCTGCGCTCATCGGCGGTCCGGGGGCAACCTTGGGCGGTGCCGCACTGGGCGGTCTGGTCGGCAACGTGACGACGCGCTGATCGACGCCCGTCCACACAAGAAACGGACCTCCGCGGTCCGTTTTTTTTTATGCCCGCGCGCGGCTGTGCGAGCGTAGAAGCGCCTCCAGCGCCGGCACCTCCAGCGGCCGGCCGAAGAGAAACCCCTGCACTTCATCGCACGCGTGGGCCGCGAGGAAGGCCGACTGCTCGGCCGTCTCAACGCCCTCGGCCGTGACGGTCATGTTCAGCGCGCGGGCCATCGCGATGATGGTCTTGGTCAGGGCCACGCAGTCGGGTACCACCGGTACGCCGCTGATGAACGATCGGTCGATCTTGATGTTGTGGATCGGCAGGCTGCGCAGGTACGACAGCGAGGAAAACCCGATGCCGAAGTCATCCAGCGAGATACGCACCCCGCGCGCAGCGAGGCTCGTGAGCAGCCGCTGCGTCGACGGCCGGTCCGCCAGCAGCACGCTTTCGGTCAATTCAAGCTCCAGGCGCGTGGGCGCCAGGCCGGATGTCCTCAGCGCTTCGTCCACGTCCTGTTCGATGACGCCCGCATCGCACTGCCGCGCCGACACGTTCACCGCGATGCGTCCCGTAAAGCCGAACTCGCGCGCCCACGCCTGGCCTTGCGTGCACGCCTGCATCAGTGCCCAGCGGCCCAGCTCGAGGATGTAGCCAGACTCCTCTGCCACGTCGATGAACTCGGCGGGCGACACCGCGCCGAGCTCCGGATCCGACCAGCGCATCAGCGCCTCGACCGCGACCATCTCGCGCGACGCCAGCGCGTACTTCGGTTGATAGACCAGCCGCACCTGGCCGCGCGCGAGCGCCCTGCGCATGCGTTCGTTCAGGGTGAAGCGGCGCAGCATCTGGGTTTCAAGCGCACGCGAATACCGTGCGACGCGGTTGCGGCCCTGTTCCTTGGCCCGGTACATGGCCGCCTCGGCGTGCATGACGAGCGTGCCCGCGTCGCCGCCGTCTGCGGGAAAGACCGCCACGCCGATGCTGGCAGAGAGGTGCACTTCGCGCTGGTCGCCGGCAAAGGGCTTGGCCAGCGCTTCGAGCACCTGCCGCGCCAGGCCATCGGCTGCGGCCGGGTCTTCAATGGCGACGCAGAACCGGTCCCCGCCCAGGCGGGCCAGCAGCGCGCGCGGGCCGGCTGCGGCCCGCAGGCGCTGCGCCGCGGTGTTCAGGATCTGGTTGCCCGTGTGGTGGCCCATCGCCTCGTTGACCGTCTTGAAGTGGTCCAGGCCGATGTAGAGCAGCGCCAGTTCACCGCTGGCCTGCAATGCCAGCCGCGCATCGAGCCGCTCGACGAATGCGGCGCGATTCGGCAGGCCAGTGAGCGAGTCCTTGGTTTCAAGCAGGCGCAGCTGCTCGTGCGCCGAGCGCTCGGCCGTGATGTCGCTGAAGATGACCAGCACCGCGTGCGGCGAGGCGCTGTCGGGCGAGAACATCGGCAACACCGATTCGCGCAGCCAGACGACTTGCCCGTTGGTCGCCTGCACGCCCACCACGACGTTGCTGACGGCGCGTCCGGTGCGGGCCGCTATGGTCGACGGCCACGCGGCGCGCGGCAGGATGGTGCCGTCTTCGCTGAACATCATGTCGGAGAACGCGGCGCGCGGCCGCCCCTTCCACGACGCGCCGGACAGGCGAAGGATTTCCGCCGCGCTGCGGTTGTAAGACAGGACCCGCCCGTCAATCGACAGCGTCAACACGCCTTCGCTGAGGTGGTTGACCACAAGCCGATACTGGTCGCGCAACTCGCGGGTCTGGCGGTATTCGGTTTCGAGCCGCAGCAGTTTGACCAGTGCGGCGACATAGTGGCCGCAGGCGTCGCGCAAGGCTGCATCGCCGGGCGGTGTTGAATCCGGGGCGGGGTAGAACAGGCAGAGCAGATCTTCACCTGCCGCGATGCCACCGTGTTGGGCGGGGATGCGGCACAGCCAGGCAGGGCGTGCATCGGCCAGCGCGCCAGCCAATACCTCTCGCAATGCCGCGGGCACATTGGCGTGGCGCACCAGCTCGACCGGGGGCAGATCGTGCAGCAGGGGCGCCAGGCTCGCGAGGTCGGTGTCGAGCGTGTCGGGTGCCGGGCGCGTTGCAGATGCGGGCCGGGATGCCAACTGCGACCGTGCCGTCTGTGTGCCGTATAGCCTGGCACGCCCCGACACCACACGCACCACGACGCAGAGCGAGTTCGGCAACGTCGCTTCGATGGCCCTGAGCACCGCCTGCAGCCGCTCGCCTGGCGAGGTGCTCGACGGCAGTGTCGAGAGCAGGTAATCGAGGTGTTCATAGGGCAATGCTGCGCCAACGGTTTCAGCACTGAGGATGCGTTCACCGGGTTTGCCCGGCATCTGCGCATCGAGCGGCAAGGGCAGGCCATGCACCACCACCTGCTGGGCCGGCAGGCCTTCGAAGCGGGTCGGGGTGACCGTCAGGCGGACGCGCACGGGGTCGGTCAGGGCGCCAAGCGCGATGGCCGAGACGAGCTGTGCTTGCGGCGCCTGCGGCCCCTCCGGCATGGCGGGGTCGGCGTGGTCTGCGTCCGCAGCGGCAAGCCAGGCCGGAACATCCTGGAAGAAGCGGGAGAACGGCTCGCCCAGCAATTGATCGGCAGATGCCGCGTGCAACATGCAGACCCCCGCCGCATTGGCATACACGATGCGGCCCTCGAGCACGACATAGAGCGGAACGGGCAGGCTTTGCGCCGACAGCGGGTAGGAAAGTTCGTCTTGCATCCCACGCTCCAACCAATGGTATGGCCCACGAGATCTCGCCATGCACGGATCCGCGGCGCTGGGCCGGCGGAAGGGGAGACAACATTCTTCATGATGCGCAAAAGTCGTGCGTGGCGCAAAGTCTCGTTTGTGGCGAATACAACACTTTGATTGGGCTGTGCCCGCAGCCCACCCTTGTATTGCGACGTTCGGCCCGGCCCTGCGAGATCGAGGTCATGTGCGTGGCGTCGGTGTGTTCAATACGGTTTGACGTTTTTTTACCGTGCGGGAAAGTGGATTGATTGATCGCTGCGTAAGCTCCAATTCGCGCGGATATCAATAGGCACGTCTGTCGTCAAGCCGAAATGCGGGTGGAGGATTCCGCAGAACCTTCAAGGCGAAAAGAAGCCCCCTTGGCAAATTCGAGAATGCCGGCACGCCCGGGAATGCAAATCGCGCATGCACGGCACGCTCAAAAAGAACCACACCTGCGCCATTGAAACCACGCCACGAATTCGTATGCGGGAACGCGGTCCGACGATGGCCCTTGAGACAGCATCTGGCGTGCCAAGCCCGGGCGCCCGCGAGAGACGGGTGGTGTTCAACTCTGCTGCTATCGCTGCGGTCGTGGCCGTGCCGTTCTCTTGTACCGGTAAGCGCCGACTCGTGCGCCATGCCGGTTTTGTCGACGGCGCTAAGCCGCATGCTTTGAAGCTTCACAATTGAAAGCATTGAAATTTGATTTCAGTTGCGAATACAATTCGCCTAATATTCTGTCCACACCGGACTTCATACCGGTCTTTATCGGGAGCCCATATGGCGACATACAAGGAATTGATTGCACAAAAGGCCAAGCTGGAAGAACAGATTGAAATGGCGCGCGCCAAGGAACTGGAAGCCGTGATTCAGCAGGTTCGCCAGACGGTTGCCGAATATGGCCTGACGGCGGAAGATCTGGGCCTGGTCCCGCGCCGCGGTCGCCGCGCGGGCGCCAAGTCGCCGGTGCCGCCCAAGTATCGCGATCCGAAGACCGGCGCGACATGGTCCGGCCGCGGCCGTGCGCCGGCCTGGATCGGCAAGAACCGCGACAAATTCCTCATCGCCTGATCCGCATCCGGCGTACCGCATGGAGCAAAACGGCTCACCGCTCTGGTGGGCCGTTTTTGTTGGAGCGGGCGCCGCATGTTCCTGTATAACGCTGGCATGACGCCCCGCCTGCCCAAATACCTCGAACTGGCCGACCGCATCCGGCTGGACATCCTGCACGGCAACCTGCCGGCCGGCAGCATCGCCCCCAGCGAGAATGAACTGGCGCAGCGCTACGCCGTATCGCGGCTCACGGCGCGCCGTACGCTCAACGAGCTCGCCGCGCGGGGGCTGCTCAAGCGTGCACGCGGCCAGCGCAGCGTGGTGCTGGATTCCTCGGGGCCGCATCGGCCGGTGCTGTATGCGCGGGGGCAGTCTGATGCCGCGCTCGAATACGTGCCGGGCGCGGTCTACACCGTCAGCGCCTTCCAGCTCCGGCCGGCCGACGAAGCCGTTGCCGCGGCGCTGGAGCTCGAGCCCGGCGCGCAGGTCGCCTTCGTCGAGCGCCGTGCGCGCGTGGACGGGCAGACCATCATGCTGCTGCGCACGTGGCTGACCTCGAGCCTGGCGGCCATGCTCGAAGCACGGGACTTTGAAGACCGTCTTTTCGTGCAGGTGTTCCAGCGTGCCAACCTGACGATCACGCGCTCGCGCGAGGCGACGCTGGCGTGCCTGGCCGATGCCCACCAGGCTGACGCGCTTGGCGTGGCGGCCGGTGTGCCGCTCGTGCGCGTGCGCCGCATCGGCTATAGCGTGTCCGACCTGCCCATCTCCCTGACGTATTGCGATTTTTCGCCGGAGCGCTATCTGCGCGAAGTCGATCTGCGGGTGTTGCAGAACGACGAGCGGGCATGACCATGCTCCATCGCGCACTTGCGCCAGCACGGTGCAGAATCCGCGCCACACACCCCTGCGTTGGGACTTGTCTGCCACGGGTATTCAAGCTAGTCTGCGCCCCTTCCCGCGCAACGCATTGATTTGTGACATCCCGGCCGCCGTCACGGTATTGGCACGGCTGTTGCATTCGTTCGCGCCGTCTCAGCGGGGCAGGTTGAGCCGCCTGCCGCGCGAAGTCGATTCAACACAACGGAACCACAAGAGGGAGAAATCAACGATGCAACTCAAGCGACGTTTCAAGGTGGCCGCGGCGGGCCTGACCGCCGCCGCCGGCCTTGCCGCCGGCGCAGCGCAGGCACAGTCGTCCGTCATGCTCTACGGCCAGGTGGACGCCTGGGCCGGCGCGACCAAGAACCTCGGCGCATCCGATCGCGCCTGGGGCGTCAATTCGGGTGGCATGTCGACGTCGTACTGGGGCATGAAGGGCAGCGAAGACCTGGGCAACGGCCTGAAGGCGATCTTCACGCTCGAAGCGTTCTTCCGTCCAGACACCGGCAAGGTCGGTCGCTTTGACGGGGACCACTTCTTTGCCCGCAATGCCTTCGTGGGCCTGCAGTCGAACACGTGGGGCTCGATCAAGCTCGGCCGCAACACCCCGCCGTATTTCGTCTCGACGATTCTCTTCAACCCGTTCATCGATTCGTATACGTTCTCGCCGATGGTGTTCCACACCTACCTCGGCAACGGCCGTACGGGCACCGCCGGTATTTCGGGCCTGGTGGGCGATTCGGGCTGGGACAACTCGATCATGTATTCCACGCCCGATTTCAACGGGCTGACCGGCAACTTCATCTACGGGGCAGGCGAGCAGGCCGGCCACAACGGCCAGAACAAGTGGGGCGGCAACTTCCTGTACTTCCACGGCAACTTCGCGGCCACGGCGGCGTTCCAGCAGGTGCGCTTCGATGCGAGCCCCGGCGACCTGAACGCCCTGGTGACGGGCTTCTCGCGCCAGACTGCTGCGCAGCTGGGCGCGACATACGACTTTGGCGTGGTCAAGCTGTACGGCCAGTACCAGTACATCAAGAACACGATCAACACGGGCGATGCCAAGAGCAACGGCGGCCAGCTCGGCGTGTCGATCCCGGTCGGCCCGGGCAGCATCCTCGCGTCGTACGCGTACACGAAAACCAGCGGTGCAGTGGACGTGAAGCGCAATACGTGGGCGGTGGGTTACGACTACGCGCTGTCCAAGCGCACCGACGTGTATGCCGCGTATTTCCGCGACAAGGTGTCGGACCTGAGCTCGGCCGACACGTTCGGCGTGGGCATCCGCGCGAAGTTCTGAGCGGAGTCGTCTCGCTTTTCTTGTCATCTGCCGCCCGCGTGTCGACAGCGTGGGCGGGATATTCCAGCGGCGCCCCGATGTGGGCGCCGTTTTTTATGCGCGAAGGAAGACGGTGTCAGCCGGTGCGTGCCAGGCGCAGCGGCGTTTCTGCGCCGACCTGCGGACCGTTCAGCAACATGGCGCCGCGCTGCGTGGCGACGAACACGGCTTCGGTACGGCTGCGCACTTCGAGCCGCCGATAAAGCGCATTGATATGCGCTTTCGTGGTCGCCTCCGAGATATTCAGCATGCGGCTGATGGTTTTGACCGGATGGCCGCGGGAAAGCAGAACGAGTATCTCGTATTGGCGCTGCGTGAGTCCGAGCAATGCGCAGTCGTCATGGCCCCGGGGCGCGCCGGCCGCAATGGTTTCGGGCCGGGCCAACACGACGGACGCAGGCACATAACGGCCACCGGCCAGCACGAGTTCGAGTGCCGCCCCGATCAATTTGCCGGAATAGCTTTTCAGCAGATAGGCCGAGACATTCAATTGCATGAGCGCGCGCACGTGCGCAACCGAATCGTTTTCGCTCAGTACGGCGACATGCCGCGGATGCGGCTGCTGGAGCAACCGCGAGAGCGCCGGCAGATCGTCGATGCCCGGCAGCGGCAGGCCGATCAGGGCGAGTTCGGCGTCCGCATGCGCCGCGAGGTTTTCAAAAAGGTCTTCGTCCGGTTCGACGCTGACAACCTCGGAAATGGCCGGCAAGGATTGCAAGACGTGAGTCGCGCCGGCACGCACCAACGGGTGTGCCTCTACTACGATTGATTTCACTGCGCCGCCTGTCTGGTTATGGTTGTTTTTCCCATTTCCCGGAATCGCCGTCGCTGCGCGGATTTGGATCGGCGGGATCCAAAATCAATGCAAACGGGCTTGTGGAAACGCAATGGCGCGCGGCTTCGGTATATTTCCCCGTTCAACCGGCAGTCACCACGCAGCGGTGCCGCCGGGCCGAAACCTTGGCGCGCCAATCAGGCGCAATTTCCCTCCCGGTTTTTTGCTTCTTTATGTCGCCAGGCGCGGAGGATTAACCCCGCCAAAAATCGCAGAATAAATCCCCAGCATGCTTGTTGCACCCATCAATCGGATGTAAACCTTTTTGCTTATCCCGATCGGCGGTGTGCCAGACCCCTTATAGATATCAGGATCGGACGGCGGCAGCCAGCCCCACTTCATGCCCATTGACGTAAACGTCAAGCAGCGTTCGCGGGCCGTCAGGCGAGGAAACGGCAGGCGGGTGGCACCTATTCGGCAACGACCGAGAAGCGCGGCATCGAGAGCGGTTGCTTGCCGTCGCGGCCATAGGGTGTGCCGCCGCCGTTGTTGGCAGCGTGCAGGACTTGCAGCGCGTTCTGCGTGGCACGCAGGCGCAGGTCGATGAGGACGCCGTTGTCGAGGTTGCGCTGGCGCAGCGTGCGGGCCAGGGCCAGGTTTTCGTCGAACAGGCGGCTGGCGGCTTCGTCGGTGCGCAGGTATTTGACCAGCCCGTACGGATCGGCGCCGCCGTGTTGCGCCCACCAGAGGCGGCGTTCACGGTCGGCTGCGCCGAGGGCGGTGAGCTGCTGGTGCTTGGTCTGGGTAATGCGCTCGAGTTCGACCATGTCGCCGTCGCGCAACGCCTGCGCTTCGGCTTCCAGGGTCTGGTTGGCGGCGCGCAGCAGTTCCTGCTCGTCGGCCAGGGTGCGGATCAGCAGTGTGTTGTCCATGGGCGAGGCGACCTCAGCTTGGGCAGCCGCCGGCCGGCACACCGCCCCACCGCGTGCGGCCAGGGGCCGGCGGCGTCTTCAGGGTTGGAGGAGGCGCGACGGGAGTGTCCCGTCAGGCCTTTTTGCTTTGTGCCGAGAGCAGCGACTGGGCGTCGGAAAGCGCCGCATCGGCGATCTTGCCGGCGTCCATCTTCAGCGTGCCGTTCTGGATGGCATGGCGGATCTGCTCGACGCGCGCGGCATCGAAGTCGCCGCTGCCCACCTGGCGCGAGACCTGTTGGACTGACAGCGACGGCGCATCGCCGGTGTGGCGCGCCGTGCCCGCCGCTGCCGTGCTGGCGGCATGCGAGCCAGCGGCACGCGTCGACCCGGACGCAGTGTCCTTGGTCGGCGCAATCGCCGGGGCGTTGTTGACGATATGGTTGATTTTCACGGGTGTCTCCGAAGAGCGCGTTCATCCTAACACCCATATCGGCCAACCCCGCCCCAAACTTTAGCGGGCGTACTGCACGTCGCTTTGCAGTTTCAAAGTGATCGAGCAATCGCAATTCTCGGGTCAGAACTGGATGGCCACCACGCCCGCCGACTGCGCGATGCCCGAAACGACGTTGCCGTTGGCGGTACGCACCTGCGCCACCTGGCCGACTGCGGCCTGGTTCAGCGCCCGGCCGTCGCTCGTGACCTGGAATCCGCCACCCTCGGCAACCAGCTTGACGGTCTGGCCCGCCTGCACGGCGACCGGCAAGCGCAGGCTTTCGGCGCGCAGCGGCTGGCTGGCGGCCACGCTCGTGAGCAGCACGCGGCCGACCACGTCGGCGGGTTGCTGCACGACCGACGGCGGCAGCATCGACAGATCGCCGGTGCGGGCTTCCAGGTCGCTCATGTCGAGGGTCTTGCCCGGGGGCAAGGCGCGGGCGGCCACGTAGTACGTCCCTGTGATCTGGATGGTGGCCGGCACCCACGCCGCCCACGCGTGCGGCGAGCGGCAGCGCACGCCCACTTGTATACGGCCGCGCAGGCGGTTGGCCGCGGGCAGCATCAGGTCGATCTGGTCGCACGGCTGGTTGGCGACGCGCGGGTCGACCGGGCCGACTTCGACCGATGCGCGCGGCGCACCGGTTTCGTTTGTGCCGCCCAGGATGTCCAGTTGCGACTGCAACTGCTGCTGGATCTGCATCTGGATGGCGTTCGGGCCCTGGATGGCGGTGGGCTGGCCGGCTTGCGACGCCCCCGGCATGGCGGCTGCGGCGGGCGCATACCCCACGCGCATCATGCCCTGCCCGTGCGCCGGCATCGGGCGCACGAGGCCGGCCAGCAGCCCCAGCGCGAGGATCACCAGCAGCAGGCGTCGCCCGGCGGCCGGCGGCATGGCCGCGGCCCGCGCGCGCCGCGCCGTCGCGAAAGTCGGGTGATCTGCCTCACGTGCAAACCGCTGTGGCATGGCAAGCCTCCATCAAAAGTCCAGTGGAGTGTAGCCACGCGCGCGGGGGCGCCAAATCCGGAAATGTCGGCCAATCCCCCCCTTATTCAGACGAATGCGGTTGCGCATCGGCCCCTAGACTTTGCAACGTGGTGAAGTCCCTGGCGTTGCGCGGCGGCTGTGCAGCCGGACCGTGCAACCTGCTCCGGTGCCCTGGTTTTCCCGGCCGGCGTCGGGCCCGCAGGCAGGCCTTTGCCACTGAGGCTGCATGACGGCAACTCAGCAATACAGCGGTTTGGAGACGGCATCGGCGGTTTTGAAGGGGCTGCCGATGCCGCGTTCTCCATCCCACGGAACACGGAACACACACATGGTCGACAAGCTGGATCAGTTGTTCGGTTTTCAGGAGCAGGCGCTGCGGTTGCGTTCGCAGCGGCACCAGATCCTGGCCTCGAACATCGCCAATGCCGATACGCCCAACTTCAAGGCGCGCGATTTCGATTTTCAGTCTGCGCTGCAGAAGGCGGTCGGCCAGCACAGCGGCAACGCCCTGCCGATGACCGCCACGGCGGCCGGCCACCTGAACGTCAACGGTGCGCCCGCCGGCGAGGTGACACCGATGCAGGCATCGCTGTCGCAACAGACCAAGGCGCTGCAGGGCGAAGTGCAGTACCGCACGTCGCAGCAGCCGTCGATCGACGGCAACACGGTCGACATGGACGGCGAGCGCATGCGCTTTGCCGACAACACCGTGCGTTACGAGGCCGACCTGACCATCGTGACGCAGAAGATCAAGTCGATGCTGGCCGCCATCCAGAGCAGCTAGCACGGCAACGTTGCAGGACGACCGCGCGGGTTGTGACGCGCGGCGAAAGAGGGGCGGGAGTGATGCGGCGCCCCGGGCCGGCAAGGTGCTGGCCCGGAGAGCGCCCACACAAACAGCGGATCTGATCCGACAACAGTTTCAAAGACAGCGGAATCGACATGTCGCTATTCAAGGTGATGGATGTGGCTGGCAGCGCGCTCACCGCGCAGTCCAAGCGCATGAACGTGGTGGCCTCCAACCTGGCCAACGCCGAGAGCGTGACCGGCCCGAACGGCACACCCTACCGCGCCAAGCAGGTGGTGTTTTCGCCCGCGCAGGAGTCTGACGACTACGCCACCGGCGTGTCGGTCGACCGCGTGGTCGAAGACACCGTCACGCCCATGAAGCGCATGCACCAGCCGGGAAACCCGCTGGCCGATGCCGACGGTTACGTGACCATGCCCAACGTGGACGTGGTGGACGAGATGGTGAACATGATTTCCGCCTCGCGCTCGTACCAGGCCAACGTGGAAGTCGCCAACACCACCAAGACGATGGCCTCCAAGGCCCTCACCCTGGGCCAGTAAGCGCTGTCAACGGGCGCCCGATACACGAGAGACCAACATGACCGTCAACTCCACCAGCAGCACCACAAGCACGACCGGTACCACCACCGGCAACCAGCTGGCCATCACCAACGGCAGCGATCTGCAGAACACGTTCATGAAGCTGCTGGTGGCGCAGCTCCAGAACCAGGATCCGCTCAACCCGATGGACAACTCGCAGATGACCTCGCAGCTGGCGCAGATCAACACGGTCAACGGCATCCAGCAGTTGAACACCACGATGTCGAGCATGCTGACGCAGAACGCGGCCACGCAGGCCTCGTCGATGATCGGCCGCACCGTGCAGGTGCCGACGAGCACCCTGACGCTGTCGTCGGGCGCCGCCAACTTCGGGGTCTCGGTGCCCAACGGCGCGGACGATGTCGTCGTCACCATCACCAACGCCGCGGGCGTGGCGGTGCGCACGGTGGACCTCGGCCAGATGACTGCCGGCAGCGGCAACTACACCTGGAACGGCAAGGACGACAAGGGCAACCAGCTTGCCGACGGTACCTACAGCATCAAGGTGTCGGCGACGCTGGGCGGCAAGACCACCACGGCCAACGCACTGGGCCTGGACAAGGTGGCAGGTGTGACGATCAACAACGGCACGATGCAGCTGGTGCTCGCCTCCGGCGCGACGGCGCGGCTGTCGGACGTTGCTTCCATTCAGTAACGCATCACCGATCAGCGACGGGGACGGCCCCGCGCTTTTCATCTTCCACGGGAGAACACTATGGGATTCCAGCAAGGCCTGAGCGGTCTGGACGCCGCGTCCAAGAACCTCGACGTCATCGGCAGCAACGTGGCCAACGCCAACACCGTCGGCTACAAGAAGTCGACCGCCGAATTCGGCGACGTCTATGCCCGCTCGCTGGTGGGCGCAACCGACAACCAGGTCGGCCAGGGCGTGAACGTGACCAAGGTGTCGCAGTCGTTCACGCAGGGCAACGTGACCATCACCGGCAACCCGCTGGACATCGCCATCAACGGCACGGGCTTCTACCGCCTGGTCGACGCGTCCAGCGGCCAGGTGTCGTACTCGCGTAACGGCCAGTTCCAGACCGACAAGAACGGCTTCATCATCTCGGCTACCGGCCAGAACCTGACGGGCTACGGTGTGGACTCCACCGGCAAGGTCAACACCGCCGTGCTGACCAACCTGCAGATTCCCGTCAACGACCTGGCACCGCTGGCGACCACGAACACCGCGTTCGGCATCAACCTGGACGCCGCCGCCACGCCGCCGACGACCACGCCGTTCTCGCCCACCAACTCGGCCACGTTCAACCATTCCGTTTCGGAGCAGGTGTACGACGGCACGGGCACCGCGCACATGCTGACCAACTACTACGTGCGCACCGCCACCGGCTGGGATGTCTACTCGCAGGTGGACGGCAACAACCCCACCGGCGGCAACCCGGTGACCTCGCTAACCTTCAACGGCAACGGCCAGCTGACCTCCACGCCGAGCAAGATCAGCGTGGCGTTTGCTGGCATGAGCATCGCCAGCATGGATTTCACGGGCACGACGCAATACGGCGGCGGCTATAACGACACCGCCCCGGGCGTGACGCAGGATGGTTACGCCACGGGCCGCCTGGCGAGCTATTCGGTCGGCACGGACGGCGTCATCACGGCGCGCTATTCCAATGGCCGTACGGCCACGCTGGGCCAGGTTGCCATGGCCAACTTCAAGGCCCCGGAAGGCCTGCAGAACATCGGCGGCAATCAGTGGGTGGAAACATCCAACTCGGGCGCCCCGAACCTGGGTACGCCGGGCATGGGCTCGTTCGGCCTGCTGCAGTCGTCGGCGGTGGAGCAATCGAACGTGGACCTGAGCCAGGAGCTGGTGAACATGATCATCGCCCAGCGCTCGTACCAGGCCAACGCGCAGACCATCAAGACGCAGGACACCATCCTGCAGACGCTGGTGAGCATGTAATTAGGAGCCTCGCATGGATCGCTCGATCTACGTATCGATGACCGGCGTGAAGCACCTGTTCGACCAGCAGGCCGCCAGCGCCAACAATCTTGCGAACGCCAGCACTACCGGCTTCAAGGCGCAGATCGATGCGTTCCATACGGTCGGTGTGGAAGGCGACGGCTCGCCGACGCGCGCGTACGTGATGGCTTCTGCCATCGGCACGGACCTCTCGCCCGGTCCCATCGAGACCACGGGCCGCAGCCTGGACGTGGCGATCGACGGCCCCGGCTTCTTTGCCGTACAGACGCCCGACGGCGGCGAGGCCTACACCCGTGCCGGCACGTTCCAGCTCGGCGCGGACGGCACGATCCAGACGCTCTCGGGCCAGCCCGTGCTGGGCGACGGCGGCCCGATCACGTTGCCGCCCGACACCACGGTGCAGTTCGCCAAGGACGGGACCGTCAACGCCATCAGCGCAGACAACCGCACGCCGCCCGTGGCGCTCGGGCGCCTGAAGCTGGTGAGCATCGACCCGTCGAACATCGACCGAGGCGCCGATGGCCTGTTCCGCCAGCGCGACGGCCAGGACGCCGCCGTGGACGAGCGCGTGCGCATCACCGGCGGGGCGCTGGAAGGCAGCAACGTCAACCTGACCGACTCGCTGGTCAACATGATCGAGATTTCGCGCCAGCTCGAGATGCAGATGAAGTCGCTGCACACGAGCGACACGAACGCGCAATCGGCCAACGAACTGCTGCGCCACGCCTGAGCGGCGGCGTATTGAATTGAATCAACCAAGGACTCGAACATGATTCGCTCCCTGTGGATTTCCAAGACCGGGATGGACGCGCAGCAATCGCAGCTGGACGTCATCTCCAACAACCTGGCGAACGTCAACACGACGGGCTTCAAGCGCTCGCGCGCCGTGTTCGAGGACTTGCTGTACCAGAACGTGCGCGAGCCGGGCGCGCAGTCGTCGCAGCAGACGACGCTGCCCTCGGGCATGCAGATCGGCACGGGCGTGCGCATTGTCGCCACCGAGCGCCTGCACACGCAGGGCAACCTGCAGCAGACCGGCAACTCGACCGACGTGGCCATCAACGGCAACGGCTTCTTCCAGGTGCAGATGCCGGACGGCACGCTGGCCTACACGCGTGACGGCAGCTTCCAGATCAACGCGCAAGGCCAGCTCGTGACGTCGAGCGGCTATCCGGTCCAGCCGGCGATTACCGTGCCGCAGAACGCGACCAGCCTGACCATCGGCAAGGATGGCGTGGTGACGGTCACCACGCCGGGCTCGGTCAACAACACACAGGTCGGTACGTTCCAGCTCGCCAACTTCATCAACCCGGCCGGCCTGCGCAGCCTGGGCGAGAACCTGTATGCGGAAACCGAAGCCTCGGGCACGGCCAACCTGGCCAACCCGGGCTCGAACGGCATCGGCGCGCTCAACCAGAACTACGTCGAAACGTCCAACGTGAACGTGGTGGAAGAGATGGTGAACATGATCCAGACGCAGCGCGCGTACGAGATCAACAGCAAGTCGGTGCAGACGTCCGATCAGATGCTGGAAAAGCTGTCGCAGCTCTAAGCTGGACAGTGCCGCTTTAGGAAGTGATGTGATGCGAACCCCCCCGGTTGATCCTCGTGCTGTTGGTGCATTGCCTGTTTCACCCCCTGCCGGGGGCGACGCCCTGTCTTTGTCTTGCCAGCGCAAGGAAGCAGAGAAGGGCGCGCCCGACATGGCGGCCTCCCGCTTGAGTCTGCGGGAGTGGGTTCGTGTCGCGCGCCTGGTTCGCCTCGCTCTGCTTGGCGGTGCTGCTTTGCTGACGACCGCATGCGGCATGCTGCCGCCACCCGCGCCGATCGTGCAGGGTCCGACCACGGCGCGGCCGCCGATGCCGGTGATGGCGCCGCGCCAGAACGGGGCGATCTATCAGGAAGTGGCCTCGGGCAGCGGCGGTTTTCGCGGCATGTTCGAAGACCGTCGCGCGCACATGGTGGGCGACACCATCACCATCGTGATCACCGAGAACACGGCCGCCAGCAAGCAGACCTCGGGCAGCGTCAACCGCACCGGCAGCATGAGCGCTTCGGTGCCCACGCTTGCCGGCATGAACGCCGGTGTGCTGTCGCTGCTGGGCGTGTCGGCCAGCGACGCCAACAAGTTCGACAGCAAGGGCGCCAATGGCGCGCAGAACAACTTCACCGCCACGATCACGGTGACGGTGGTCGAGGTGCTGTCCAACGGCAACCTCGTGGTGAGCGGCGAGAAGCAGATGGCCGTGGGCCAGGGCACCGAGTCGATCAAGTTCTCGGGTGTGGTCAACCCGACCACCGTCAACAACCAGAACACCGTGCTGTCGACCCAGGTGGCGGACGCACGCATGGAATACCGCGGTACCGGCTATGTGGCCGAGGCCCAGCAGATGGGCTGGCTGTCGCGGTTCTTCCTCACTGTGTCGCCGTTCTGAGGGGCCTCGCCATGACATTGCAACGACTCTTTGGCGCCGCGCTGATCGCCCTCGCTTCTCTGGCTGGCACGGCGCACGCCGACCGCATCAAGGATCTGACCACGATTGCCGGCGTGCGCGAGAATGCGCTGATCGGCTATGGCCTCGTCGTCGGCCTGGATGGCAGCGGCGACCAGACCACGCAGACGCCGTTCACGATCCAGAGCTTCAACAACATGCTCACGCAGTTCGGCATCAACGTGCCGCCGGGCGCCAGCATCCAGCTCAAGAACACGGCCGCGGTGGTGGTGACGGCCACGCTGCCGGCCTTCGTGCGGCCTGGCCAGACGATTGACGTGACTGTCTCGTCCATCGGCAACGCCAAGAGCCTGCGCGGCGGCACGCTGCTGCTCACGCCGCTCAAGGGCGTGGACGGCCAGCTCTACGCGCTGGCGCAGGGCAACGTGGTGATCGGTGGCGCGGGCGCGTCGGCCAACGGCAGCAAGGTGCAGATCAACCAGCTCGGCGCCGGCCGCATCGCCAACGGGGCGACGGTCGAGCGCGCCGTGGCGGCCACGGTTGGCGAAGCGGGCAGCATCCAGCTCGACACCGGCACGACGGACTTCGGCACCGTGCAGAACATCGTCAACGCCATCAACAAGCAGTTCGGCGCCGACACGGCCCAGGCCGCGGACGGCCGCACGATCAACGTGCGTGCGCCGGCCCTGGCGTCGGACCGCGTCGGGTTTGTGGCGAAGCTGCAGAACATTGAAGTGACGCCTGCACTGGCAGCGGCCCGCGTGGTCGTCAACGCGCGCACGGGCTCGGTGGTGATGAACCAGCTCGTCAAGCTCGAGCCCTGCGCGGTGGCGCACGGCAACCTGTCGGTCACCATCAGCACCGAGCCGGTGGTGAGCCAGCCGGCGCCGTTCTCGCAAGGGCAGACGGTGGCGGGCGCGCGCTCGAACATCGAGGTCAAGCAGCAGGGCGGCAGCCTCATCAACGTCAAGGGCGGCACCAACCTGGCCGACGTGGTGAAGGCCATCAACGCGATCGGTGCCAACCCGCAGGACCTGATCTCGATCCTGCAGGCAATGAAGGCCGCCAATGCGCTGCGCGCCGACCTGGAAATCATTTAACGCCGGGGTGATGCCATGAACCCGACCGACCTGACTACCCGCCTCGCGCTCGATTCGCGCGGCTTCGAATCGCTCAAGCAGACCGCGCGCACCGACCCGACGGGCGCGGCCAAGACCGTCGCCAAACAGTTCGACGCGATCTTCGTGAACATGATGCTCAAGCAGATGCGCGATGCATCGCCGCAGAACGGGCCGTTCGATTCGTCGTCGACCAAGATGTACACGTCGATGCTCGACCAGCAGCTTTCGCAGACGATGGCCTCGCGCGGCGTGGGCGTGGCCGACCAGCTGCTCAAGCAGATGCTGCGACAGGCCAACCGCGTGGATCCGGATGCGGGCGGCAAGGTCAACACGGCGTTGTCCAGCAGCACGGCCACGAATACCGCGCTGCCGGGCGCCGCGGGTTCGGCCACCGATGCGGCCAAGGCGATCGCGCGCACATCGCTCAACAGCATGGCCGCGTCGGCAGCGTCTGGAGTGGAAGACGACGGCTCGGGCATCAGCACCGTGCCGCGCCCCGGCCTCGAGGCGCGCGTGGAGCGCGCCCTGGCGGCGTTGCGCAAGCAGGCCGAGGCGGAAAGCAAGGCCGCCGACATGCTGCCGGAGGCGGACCTGTCCGGCGTGGCTTCGGAGCCGCGCGGCGACCGCATGGCCAGCTTCTACAACAAGCTGATCGGCCACGCCTCGCAGGCGGCGCAGGAGACCGGCATCCCGGCCAACTTCATGATCGGCCACGCCGCGCTGGAATCGGGCTGGGGCCGCCGCGAAATCAAGGCCAAGGACGGCAGCAACACGCACAACCTTTTCGGCATCAAGGCCGGCGGTTCGTGGACGGGCAAGACCGCCGAGGTGACCACCACCGAGTACATCGGCGGGGTGGCCCGCAAGGTCAAGGAGAAGTTCCGGGCCTACAGCTCGTATGCCGAGGCGTTCAAGGACTACGCCAACCTGCTGGCCAACAACCCGCGCTACAGCCACGTGGTGGCGGCCGGCAACGGCAACGATGCGGCGTCGTTCGCCAAGGGGCTGCAGCGCGCCGGCTATGCCACCGACCCGAACTACGCCCACAAGATCATGGCGGTGCTCAAGCAGATCGTGTGAATGTAATTGAAGCGCCACATTTGGTGGCATCGGCCGGCTCAAGTTTGTCCTTGGCCGGCCGATGTTGTTTCTAGAGCTGATTTCGGCGGCGTCCTGCTGCCCGCACCGAGACAACGATGAGCACCTCCCTCTTGAATATTGGCGCGACCGGCCTGCGGGTTGCCGATATCAACCTGCAGGTGACCGGCAACAACATTGCCAACGCCAACACCCCGGGCTATTCGCGCCAGGAAGCGGTGCAGACGGAAAACGTTCCGCTGTATGCAGGCGTCGGCTATCTGGGGCAGGGGGTCAATGTGACCACCGTCAAGCGGATCTACGACCAGTTCCTGACCGCCCAGGTGCAGAGCGGCCAGGCCGCCACGAGCGCGGCCGACCAGCTCAACAGCCTGGTGTCGGGCCTCAGCAAGTACATGTCCGACCCGAACAGCGGGTTGAGTTCGGCGTTGACGAGCTTCTTCAACGCGGCCGATGGCCTAGCCTCCAAGCCGTCGGACACCACGGCGCGCCAGGTCTTCCTGAACGCAGCCGCCAGCCTGCAAAGCCGCTTCAACTCGATTGCCGGCCAGATGAACGCGCTCAGCGGCCAGGTCAACACGCAGGTGCAGACCCAGATCAGCTCGGTCAACGGCACCGCGCAGCAGATCGCCGCCCTGAACGACCGGATCGCCAAGGCCGAAAGCTCGACCGGCCAGCCGGCCAACGACCTGCGTGACCAGCGCGACCAGCTCGTGCAGACGCTCAACCAGTCGATCAAGGCCAGCGTGGTGCAGACCGGCGACGGTCAGTACAACATCTACGTGGGCAATGGCCAGGCGCTGGTGCAGGGCAACCAGAGCTATCAGTTGACGGCGGTGCCATCGCAGTACGACCCGACGCAGCTGTCGGTGGGCTACAAGAGCCCGGCTGGCGTCGTCAACATCGACGACAGCCAGCTGGGCGGCGGCGCGCTGGGCGGCCTGATGGAGTTCCGCAACAAGACGCTCATCCCGGCGCAGAACAGCCTGGGCCGCCTGGCCACCGCCGTGGCCGCCGACGTGAACGCGCAGAACAAGCTCGGCATGGACGCCAACGGCAAGATGGGCACGGACCTCTTCTCCGTGGCGGGCCCGAGCGTGGCCGCCAGTGCCAACAACACGGGCAGCGCCACGCTGACTGCCAGCATCACCAATGCCAATGCGGGGCAGGGTTACGACTACCAGATCAAGTACCAGGGCGGGGCCTACACCGTCTCGCACTACCCGGACGGCTCCGGTGCCGTGACGGTGACGAGCTGGCCGACCACCATCGACGGCGTCACGCTGAACCTGTCGGGCACGATGAACAGCGGCGATTCGTTCCTCGTGCGCCCGACCGTCCAGGCTGCCTCGACGATGCAGACGCTGACCACGGACTATCACAACGTGGCGGCAGCGTCGCCGGTGGTGCTCACGCAGGGCAGCAACAACACCGGCAATGCGGCGGTGTCGTCCATCGGCGTGGACAGCACGTATGCCGGCGCACCGCTTGCCTCGCCGATCAGCCTGACGTACAGCTCGGCCGTGGGCGGCTCGCTTTCCGGCTTTCCGGGCAGCGTGACGGTGACCGTCAACGGCACGTCGACCACCTATACCGGCGGCACCGCGCCCTATACCCAAGGCGCCACGTACGCGTTCAACGGCGTGCAGCTGACGCTCTCGGGCACGCCTGGCAACGGCGACACGTTCTCCATCTCGGCCAACACCGCCAACAGCACCGACAACGGCAATGCCAGCGCGCTGGCCAAGCTGCGCAATGCGAACCTGCTGGACGGCGGCACCACGTCGCTCGGCTCGGCGTGGAACAACCTCGTCACGCAAGTGGGCGTGCAGGCCAACCAGGCCAGCACGAACCTGACTTCGCAGAAGGCGTTGCTGGCGAGCTCGACGTCGCAGCAGCAGTCGGTCTCGGGGGTGAACCTCGATGACGAGGCGATGAACCTGATGAAGTACCAGCAGGCCTACCAGGCCGCCGCCAAGGTGATGCAGACGGCCAACGCGCTGTTCGATTCGCTGCTGTCGATCGCCAACTGACAGTCGCCGCCGACTGCAGAACCGCCCAGCCCTGCCGATAACGCACTAAAGCCTTCCGCCCGGACCGATCATGCGAGTCAGTACCGCCCAGTTCTTCGCGCTGTCCAGCGCCTCGATGCAGAACACGCAGTCGAACCTGCTCACCTTGCAGCGGCAGATCTCCAGCGGCATCGCACTCGACAGCGCGGGCGACAACCCGACCGCCTATGGCCAGATGGTGCAACTGCAACAGACGCAGGACGCCAACGATCAGTACCAGGCCAACCGCGATGCCACCGATGCGCGCCTGACCAACGTGTCGTCTGCGCTCACCAACCTGGTCACCACGCTGCAGCAGGGCAAGCAGTCGCTGGTGAGCGCCAACACCACGCTGATGACCGATTCGCAGCGCATTGGCGTGCTGGCGCAGGTCAAGCAGCAGTATCAGCAGCTGCTGTCGATCGCCAACCAGCGCGATGCGTCGGGCGTGGCCCTCTTTGGCGGCGCCAACGGCACGACCGACCCGTTTGTCAGCTCCGGCGGCAGCGTGCAGTACGTCGGCACTGGCCAGCCGCCCACCGTCCAGGTGTCGCAGAACATCTCGATGCCCACTTCGGTGTCGGGCGACGCGGTGTTCGTACGCATTGCCAACACGGACCCGGCCAACCCGAATACCAACCAGAGCATCTTCAAAACGTACGAGAACCTGATCGCCGCGCTCTCCACGCCGATCAACCCCGCCACGCAGGCCACCGACGTCGCCAACCTGCAGAAGGCCGTGCAGACCGCACAGGGCACTCTGGACAACGCCTACCAGGTGGCGCTCCAGGCGCAGGTGACCGTGGGCACGCAGCAGGCGCAGATCACCACGCTCAACAGCAGCGGCTCGAATTACGGCGAGCAGTTGAAGGAGCAGATCGCCAAGCTGCAATCGGTGGACTACACCACCGCCATCTCGCAGTTCGCGCAGCAACAGGTGTCATTGCAGGCCGCGCAGAAGACGTTCACGGCGATGCAGGGCATGTCGCTGTTCCAGTACATCAATCCGTAGTCGCCGCCGATGGGCAGGGTGGGGCGCGGCGTATCATGTCGCCTCTCCTGCCGCCAGGATTGGGTATGCCCATCCAGTATCTGCGCCGCCTGACCAGCCCCAAGCGCTCCGACGACGCCAACCGGCGCCTCGGGCAATGCCTGGCCTTTGTCGCGGGCGCTGCCAACGCAGGTGGGTTTCTCGCCGTCAAGCAATACACGTCGCACATGTCGGGCATCGTTTCCGCGATGGCGGATGACCTCGTGCTCGGCAACATCGTTCTGGTGCTCGCCGGACTGGCTTCGCTGCTGGCGTTTCTCTGCGGTGCCGCCTGTACGGCTGTGCTGGTGAACTGGGGACGCCGGCGCAGCACCCAAAGCGAGTTTGCCCTGCCCCTGATGCTCGAAGCAGGTCTGCTGCTGCTCTTTGGCCTGATGGGCACGTCGCTTGGGCAATACCGGGTGGTGTTCGTGCCGGCCACCGTGGCCCTGCTGTGCTTCCTGATGGGCTTGCAGAACGCCATCATCACCAAGATCTCGAAGGCGGAGATCCGCACCACGCACGTCACCGGCCTGGCCACCGATATCGGCATCGAGATCGGCAAGGCGCTGTATTGGAACCACGGCCACCACAACCTGCCGGCCGTGGTCGCCAACCGGCCCAAGCTGCGGCTGCTCGCATCGCTGCTGGCAATGTTCTTCGTGGGCGGCGTGGCCGGCGCGCTGGGGTTCAAGCACCTCGGCTATGCGGCAACGATTCCGCTGGCATCGATCCTGATGCTGCTGGCCGTGGTGCCGGTGGTGGACGATCTGGTGGCGCGCGGGCGGTAGGCGCGCCGCTCAGCCCAATACCAGTCCGATCGCAACGGCTCAGCCGAGGACGACCGGCAACGCGATGGCCGTTCCGGCGACCACGGTGCGCAGCCTGTCTGCGTCATCCGCCCGTGGGACGGCCGTTGGCGCGGGCCCGCATCTCAGGCCGCTTCGATTCTGCAGACTTCATGGAGTGTATTGAGCCGCCGTACCGGGTCGGCCACGAACGGATTCGTTTCATCCCACGCATAGCCGGCCAGGATCGCGCTGATCATGCGGCGGATGCCGGGCGAGTGCCGCGGGTGGAAGATGATGTCCTGAAGCTCCCCCGTGTACCAGCGGTCGACGAACGCGCGGAAGGTATTCACGCCCTTGCGCAGCGGCTTGTCGTAGTCGGCGAGCCAGTCCACGGTTTCGCCATCGAGCTGGCGCAGCAGCACGCGCGTGGCGAGTTCTGCCGAGCGCAGCGCGATCGTCACGCCCGAGGAGAACACCGGGTCCAGGAACTCGCCCGCGTTGCCGAGCAGCGCATAGCCGGGCCCATACAGCCGCTCGACGTTGGCCGCATAGCCGCCGATCTGCCGCACCGGCATCAGGAACGGCGCATCGCCGATCAGCGCGGCGATGTTGGGCTCTGCGCGGATGAGGCTGCGCAGCGTTGCTTCGCGCTGGGCTTCCGCCACATCGAGGAAGCCCGCCTCGGCCACGCAGCCGACCGACGAGCGCCCGTTGGCCAGCGGAATCATCCAGTACCAGACGTCGCGGCGCTCAGGGTGGACGGCCACGCAGATCTTGTCGCGGTCGGTGCTGCCGGCGGGCAGGGCGTCGCGCACATGCGTGAAGAGCGCCGCGCGCGTCGGCATGCCGGTCGGGGCTTCGAGATTCAGCAGTCGCGGCAGCACGCGGCCGAAGCCGCTCGCATCGAGCACGAAACCGGCATGCACGGCATAGGCGTTGCCGGCTTCGTCCTCGACCTCCAGCACGGGAGCGTCGCCCGGCTGCATGGCGCGCACGGTGTGGCCGAAGCGCACTTCAGCGCCCTGGTCCGCCGCGCAGCGGATCAGCGTCTGGTCGAACACCGCGCGTTCGACCTGGTATGTGGTGCCCCAGCCGGCGGAATGCTTGTCGCGAAAGTCGAACGACGCATGCTTGTCGCCACGCACGAAATACGCGCCGTTCTTGTATTGGAATCCGGCCTCGACCACGGCCTGCAGCATGCCCGCCTGCTCGAGGTACGCCATGCTTTGCGGCAACAGGCTTTCGCCGATGGAGAAGCGCGGAAAATGCTGGCGCTCGAGCACCAGCGCGTTGCGCCCGGCCTGCCGCAGCAACGCCGCGGCCACCGCGCCGGACGGGCCCGCGCCGATGATCGCGACGTCAACGTGTTCGTGCTGTTCGATGGGTTGTTGGGTGGAGAGCATTATCGTTGGTGAATATCGCTGTCTTTTGGCCGCTGGCCGCCGGCTAATTAACGGGGGAGCTTACGTCGTACGTTCCGCTTTGAAAACCGGCATGCATTGTCGGTACAATGCGCCAGCCCTGGATACCCGCGCTGATTCAAGATCAACGCCATTTCAATTCCTATGGAAACCGCTTCAACGCCTGCGCATGTGGGTTCTTTTGTGCCCGAGACCGCATTCGGCATCTGGTTTCTGCGCACGTACACGTGGGAGCACCATGTCCTGCGCGTCGCCATTCGGGACCTTCAGCGCCTGATCACCACGCCGCTGCCGGCGGCACCGGTTCTGGTGGATGTCGGTTGCGGCCAGGGCATTTCGTTCCGGCTGCTCGAGCAAGCGTTTGCTCCCGCGCGCATCGTTGGGGTGGATTGCCACGCGCCGTCGCTGGAGGCCGCGCGCCGGGCCGCCGATGCGCTGAGGGTGCCGGTCGATGTGCTCCATGGCGACTGTGCCGCGCTGCCGCTGCCCGATGCGTGCGCCGATATCGTGTTCTGTCATCAGACGTTCCATCATCTCGTCGAGCAGGAGCGCGCGCTCGCTGAATTCCGCCGCATCCTCAAACCGGGTGGCGTGCTGCTGTTTGCCGAATCGACCGACGCGTATATCAAATCGTGGGTGATTCGTTTGTTGTTCCGGCATCCGATGCATGTTCAGAAAAGCGCCGACGGTTATCTGCAAATGCTGCGTGCCGGTGGTTTTGAATTTGAACAGCGCAATATCTCGCTGCCTTATCTGTGGTGGAGCCGGGCCACCGACTTCGGCCTGTTCGAACGCCTCGGCCTGCACCATCCGAAGCCGGGCAAGCGGCGCGAGACGCTCGTCAACGTCGCCGCCACCAAGCCTGCCGCCTGAGCGTTGCGGGCCGAAGGCTTCGGCCTGCAACCGCGGTTGGCGTCTTACTTCTTCAGCGTCACGACCTCGCCCTTGAGGGCCACGCCCGACATGAGGGCGCCCGAGCCGCAGGTGAATTCCGTCGCGCTCTCGGTCAGGTTGTTCTTGTAGTTGCTCTTGATGTTGATGACCGCGTTGCCGCCCATCTGGCGCGCACGCTCCTGCAGCGCCAGCACGGCCGACAGGAACACGTACTGGCATGCGGCTTCATCGCTGCGCCCGACGCCGTTGGTCTTCTTGTTGGTCGCGATCTCGCCCATCGATTTGGCGACCGGCGCGTGATTCTGGCCCGCGAAGACCAGCGCGATGTCGCTGCCGACCTTGTCGGAGCCTTCGCTCTTGAGTGCCGCATCGATCGAATACGTGGCGACATCGTTGCGGGCCAGGGCGGCGCTGCTCATCGTGGCCAGGCACACGGCGGCCAGCATCAGGTGACGTTTCATTCCAGACTCCTTGTTGTCGGTATGGCGGGTTGAGGGAACGGGCGACGCACGATTATTTCGAAGCTTCCACGGTGACCAGCTCGCCGCTCACACGCAGTGCCGCCGACACACCGCTGACGCCGCAGGTGTAGTTGCTCGGGTCGTTGCTCACGGTCGAGTGGAACCACGTCTTGATGTTGATGACCGCATTGGCGCCACGGTCGTGCG
>OFCW01000042.1_pt1 | contig 61264 bp, 66 predicted proteins | sample 1520951 | NCBI WGS metagenome assembly OFCW01 (sample SAMEA4349680, study PRJEB24078) | microbial mat metagenome | biome: Terrestrial Biome; feature: Habitat; material: Microbial Mat | place: India | collected 2012-06-12 | depth 10 m | reverse complement strand
ACGGCAAGGAGGCGGATGGCCGCCCCGCGCAACGCGGCTAGCGGCATTTTGTTAGACGCTCTGAAGCAGCGCAGCGCAATCCCGCTAAACCTGCGCCGCCACCTGCCGCAGCGCCTGTTCGAACACCTCGGGCGGCTGCCCGCCCGAGATCAGGTAGCGCTCGTTGATGATCACCGCCGGCACCGAATGGATGCCCTGCTCCAGGTAGAAGCGTTCCTGCGCGCGCGTTTCTTCCGCATACGCGCCGCCCGCCAGGATCTCGCGCGCCCGCTGCCGGTCCAGCCCGGCCTCACCGGCCAGCCGCACCAGCACCTCGTGCGAGGCGGGGTTTTCGCCGTCGGTGAAATAGGCGCGCAGCAGCGCATGCTTCAGCTCCCGCTGCCGCCCTTCCAGCCCCGCCCAATGCAGCAGGCGGTGCGCGTCGAAGGTGTTGTAGACGCGCTTGCGCCTGTCCATGCGAAATTCGAAGCCGACCGCGGTGCCGCGCGCGCGGATCATTTCGCCGTTCTGCCGCACCTGCTCCGGCGTGATGCCGTATTTTTCGACGAGATGCTCCTCCGCGTCCTGCCCTTCCGCCGCCATCTGCGGGTTGAGCTCGAAGGGCTGGAAATGCAGTTCGGCGTGCAGCGCGTCGCCCGCGCGCTGCAGCGCCAGTTCGAGGGAGTTCAGCCCGATGGCGCACCACGGACAGGAAACGTCGGAAACAAAATCGATCTTCAAGCGCTTGGTCATGGCGTCCTGCGCGTCCTTTCTTCATTCTTGACCGCCTGCTTCAAGCGCCGCAGGCGTGCATATTCTTCCGGTTCTTCCTTGGACAACCAATGCTCGCGCCACTTGTAGAAAATCGCGATGCCCAGCATGGCGGCCGCGCCGGCGGCAAGCTTGCCCTTGTGCCTGCCGAGCATGCCCTGCGCCGCCGGTTCCGCCTCGGCTTCCGCTGCCGCTGGCTGCTCGAAAGAAACATCCGAAACATCCTGCAGCCGCCGGCCGTCCGGCAGCGAGTGTAGCGTAGATGGATTGTCCCTGTGCATGACCGCCCCGCCTGTTGCTGGTTAACCTGGATGACATTGCGATAACTATTAGTACCCAAACCGGGCCGCTAGTTCATGCCGGTAACCCGGCGGGCAGAGATATTTCTAGGAAACCCCTTCTAATTCGCCGGCTGGAAACATCAGGGGCACACCGGCGTTGACGCATGGAATCGCAGCGGCCACAATGCATTTCTTACCGGCATATCATTGCCCAAGAAAAAGGCCTTTTTGATATGAAAATGTCAATATTGAAATCGATTCTGCGCCGCCCGCAGGAAGAACCGGCTGCCGCACAGGTGCCCGCCCCCGACGAGGACCAGCCGCAACCGCCCGCCTCGACGCACGCTTCCGGCGAACCCGCCGCGCGCCATGAGGATCATCCGATGCAAAACACCGTGCATTTCGTCCTGCAAGGCAAAGGCGGCGTCGGCAAGACGCTGGTGTCCACCATGCTCGCGCAATGGGTCAAGACCAAGGCGCCCGCTGCGCTGCGCTGCTATGACACGGACCAGGAAAACACCACCTTCTCGCGCTACAAGGCGCTCAACGTCAAGCACATCGCGGTGATGACGGAAGCCCGCACCATCGAGCCGAAGCGCTTCGACGCGCTGATGATGGATATCCTGGAATCGGACGGCAACTGCGTGATCGACAACGGCGCCAACACCTTCTCGCCGCTGATGGCCTATTTGATCGACAACGCCTGCTTCGACCTGCTGCGCGAATCGGGACGGCGCGTGTTCATCCACTCCATCGTCGGCGGCGGCGACACCCTGCACGACACCGCCTCCGGCTTCGCCACCACCGCGCAAAAGACCAATGCGCCCATCATCCTGTGGGAAAACGAACACTTCGGCCCGCTGCAGGCGCCGTCGGGCAGGCTGTTCACGGAATCGCAGACCTACACCGAGCATGCGGCCAAGGTGCGCGGCCACGTCAAGCTGTCCGGGCGCAATGCCGACACCTTCGGCGCCGACCTCAAGAAGATGAACACCGCGCGCATGACGCTCGACGAGGTGCTGCAGTCGGACAAGTTCAACGTGATGGAAAAGCAGCGCGTGAAGCTGATCTTCCGCGACATCTTCGAGCAGCTCGACCGGATCGAATGGTGAGAGCCTGTTCACAGGCTCCGAGCGCGGCGATGAACTGTGGCGGTTACTTGTAAACCGCCACACCCAAAATCAGTAATAAAACTCCGGCCCCGCCGCCTCCTTTCACTTTCGAATTCAGGATATGAATGCCGGCCTGATCGCCACCAAAGCCCTCAGCGCACTGCTGCTTCCGCCACTTAACCTGATCCTGCTGTGCGCACTCGGCCTGATGCTGCGCCGCCGGGCGCCGCGCCTCGGGCCGGCGTTAAGCGCATGCGCGCTGCTCGCGCTGGCGATCCTCAGTACGCCGGCCGGCGCGCTGTTGCTGGTCGCGCCGCTCGAAAGACTGAGCGCGCCCCTGCAATCCGCGCACGGCACGGGCGCGCAGGCGATCGTCGTGCTCAGCGGCGGACGCATCAGGAACGCGCCGGAATACGGCGGGCACGATGCGCCCAAGCCGATTCCTCTGCTACGGCTGCGCTACGCGGCGCAACTGCAGCGCGCAACCGGACTGCCGGTGCTGGTGTCGGGCGGTGCGCCGGACGGCGCGAGCGAGTCGGAAGCGGACATCATGGCGCGCAGCCTGCGGGAAGACTTTTCGGTGCCGGTCCGGTGGATCGAGGGCGGCTCCGACGATACCGCGCAAAATGCCGCGCTCTCCGCGCGGATGCTGCAAGCGGAAGGCGTGCGCCGCATTCTGCTGGTCACGGATACGATGCATATGCCGCGCGCGCAGGCGCTGTTTGCGCAATCCGGCCTGGAGGTGATCGCCGCGCCGGCTGCGCTGGTCGGGCGCGGCCCGCTGCTTGCCACCGATTTCCTGCCCGGCGGCGAAGGCATGTATCGCGCCCACTATGCGATGCACGAGTGGCTCGGCATCGCGTGGGACAGGATCCGGAGCTGGCGCCGCTGAATGCGCCATACACGCGCGCCGCAACGGCGCGCGGGCGAACTGCATCCATGATGGCGGCTCTGCTTCTTGCCGCCGCGGCGACTGCCATGAAGCGGGGAAACCCATACTGTCCAGCAGGGATTTCAGGGGCTACAATAGCGCCGGGAGAGAATCCTGCCGCACAGGCGCCACATTTTCGATTGGGCTTCATGCAACCTACAAACAGCACCAGCGGCGACCGGCCGTTGGCCAGCACCCTGGTGGTCTTCATGATCTGCACGCTACTGGCGGCGGCCCTGCTCTGGTTCTCCGAACAAAGCCGCATCGAACAGGAGCGCAGCCGCGTCTCCAACCTGGCCGGCGAGTATGCGCTCGCGCTGCAGATGCACATCGAGAATGCCTTGTCCGCCACCTATGCCATGGCGACCATGGTCGAACTGAACCATGGCGAGATCAGCGAATTCGAAACCGCCGCTTCCGCATTGCGTTCGTTCTATCCGGGCATCGCGGCGCTGGAACTGGCGCCGCGCGGCGTGGTGACGTACGTTTTCCCGCTGGCCGGGAACGAGAAGGCCGTCGGCCACAACCTGCTGACCGACCCGGAGCGCGACAAGGAAGCGTTCCTGGCGCGCGACACCGGAAAACTGACCCTGGCCGGCCCCTTCAACCTGGTGCAGGGCGGGCTGGGCGCGGCCGGCCGCCTGCCGGTCTATCTGAACGATGAAAACGGCAAGCGCAGGTTCTGGGGCTTCGCCATCGTGCTGATCCGTTTTCCGGACATCCTCTCCCCGGCCCGCCTGCCGGCGCTGGTGGAACGCGGGTACGACTATTCGCTCTGGCGCACCCATCCCGATACCGGCCACAAGCACATGATCGCTTCTTCCTCCGGCCATGCGCTGATCGATCCGGTGGACCGGGCGGTACAGGTGCCGAATGCGACCTGGACCCTGAGCGTGGCGCCGCGCGGCGGCTGGGTCGATTCCGCCATGCTGGCCGCCAAGATCGCGGCCGCGCTGTTCATCGTCCTCCTGGCGACCGCCGCCTGGCGCAACCTGCGCACGCAATGAACGCCCCAGGAGCATAGCCGGGGAGCAGCCATTTCCGCCCCTGGACGCTGGTTCCGCTCATGGCCGGCCTCCGGTTAAGGCTACGGATCATGCCGCGCCCGCCCAAAAAGAAAGGCCGCCCTGGTTCAGCCAGGGCGGCCTTGTTGCGCGGCGTTGCCGGATCAGTTGCCGAGCAGCTTCTCTTTCAGCGTGCTGTCGGCCGGCTTGTCGCCCAGCCAGATCTTCAGGAATGCGTTGGCGAACGCCTGACCGGTCATCGGTTCGCCCATCTTCTTGTCGTTTACGTATACCTGCAAGCCGACATCGGGAATGTAGTCGGTGATGATGACCGCCCCCTTCTCCAGTTCGGGAAACGACGCAAAGATCTCGCCCATCCTGACGGTCTGGTCGACGAATTTCGACTTTTCTGCCTTGTCGGAATTCTTGTTCAGGCCATCCATGAAGGCTTGGCCGAATTCCTCACTGCTGAGCTTCTTGAGCAGAACCAGCTTCATGCGGCGCGGAGTGTTAGACCCGAGAACGTCGGCCGCCGTATTTTTCTTTTCCGGCAGATACAAGCCGGCCACATACACCTTGACCAGACCGGCCCAGGCGCGGGTGCCGGCGCCGTTCAGCTTGAGTTCCTTGCCGCCGACCTTGACGGTATCCTCCAGCTTGACGCCGGCCACTTCCACTGCCGCCGCTCCCTGGCAGAATCCGGCCATCAGGCCCGCCACAACCAACAATTGCTTGATACGCATACTGATATTCATCTTGCCTCCCAAAGTTATTTAATGATTTCGCTGAATCGACGTCTGACCCGTCTTCCCGCAAAACTATATACGCAAAACTAATAAATCGTGCCGCAACGAACCGCCTTAAAACTCTTCCCATTCGTCGCTGCCGGACGCCTTGGCGCGGACTTGTTGTAGTGCGCCCGACGCCGGGGCGGCAATGCGCACCGCAGCCGGTTTTGCCGCTGCGGGCGGCACGGATTGTTCCGCCACAGGCGCGGCGGCCGCGGGGCGGTCGCCCACCTTGAACACGCTGACCAGGCGCGCCAGGGTAGCGGCCTGATCGTGCATCGCTTCCGCGGCGGCCGCCGCCTCTTCCACCAGCGCGGCGTTCTGCTGGGTGACGCTGTCCATCTGGCCGATAGCCATGTTGATCTGCTCGATGCCCAGGCTCTGCTCCTGGCTGGCGGCGGTGATCTCGCCCATGATGTCGGTCACGCGCTTGACGCTGGTGACCACCTCGTCCATCGTGATGCCGGCCTGGCCGACCAGCTTGCTGCCGACTTCGACCTTTTCCACCGAGTCGCCGATCAGCGCCTTGATTTCCTTGGCGGCCGAGGCGGAGCGCTGGGCCAGGTTGCGCACCTCGGCGGCCACCACCGCAAAGCCGCGGCCCTGCTCGCCGGCGCGCGCCGCCTCCACCGCGGCATTGAGCGCGAGGATGTTGGTCTGGAAGGCGATGCCGTCGATCACGCCGATGATGTCGACGATCTTCTTCGACGAGGCGTTGATCGAACCCATCGTGTCGATCACCTGCGACACCACGGCGCCGCCCTTGACTGCCACTTCCGAGGCGGAAGCGGCCAGCTGGTTGGCCTGGCGCGCATTGTCGGCGTTCTGGCGCACGGTGTCGGTCAGCGAGGACATCGAGGTCGCGGTCTCCTGCAGCGAGCTGGCCTGGTCCTGGGTGTGGGCGGACAGCTCGGAATTGCCGCTGGCGATCTCGCGCGAGGCCATCGCGATGTTCTCGGTGCCGGCGCGCACTTCGCCGACGATCTTCGACAGGCTTTCGTTCATGTGCCGCAGCGCCTGCATCAGCTCGCCGGTTTCGTCATGGGTCTTGATCTGGATGTCGCTGGTGAGGTCGCCGTCGGCCACGCGCTTGGCCACGGCCACCGCTTCATTGAGCGGTCCGGTGATGCTGCGCGCAACGAGGAAGCCGACCAGCACCGAGATCGCGCTGGCCACCAGCGCCAGGATCATGATCAGGAATTCGGTGCGCTTGGCCGCATTCGACGATTCCACGCCGGATGCCTCCATTTCGCTGTTCTGGTATTTGATGAAGCCGTCGATCTGTTCGAAATACCGCGCCTGCAGCGGCCGGATCGAGAACATCAGCTTCACCATCGCCTCGTCCTTCTTGTCCTCGTTGACGAGGGCGACGAACTTGGTCTGCGCCGGCACGAACTTGTCGCGCAGCTCGGTGATCGCCTTGACGTATTCCTTGCCCTTGGGGCTGATGATGATCTTGTTGAGGGTGGCGATGGACTCGTCGATGCTCTTGTTCTTCTGCTCGATGTTGGCCAGTTCCTTTTTCATCTGGCCCGGATCGGTCATGACCAGCACGTTGAGCATGTTGCGCGTAGTCTCGCTGACGTCGGCCTTGATGTTATTGGCCAGCACGGTCTTCGGATAGCGGTCCTTGACCATCAGGTTGATCTCGCTGTTGAGGCTCATGATGCGGATATACGACAGAGCCGCCAGCATGATCAGCAATGCGATGACGACGCCAAAACCGAGAGCCAGCCTTTGTCCGATACGGATCTTTTTTATATTCATTGATAAGTCCCCCCAACCCAGCGGATATGTTGATAAATGGGCATGGAACCGCAAGCAACATCATTCCAGGAACCGAGAAACGCGCGGCAGTATTCCCGAAACTAAGTGTACCAACGATCAAATAGTATTGCAGCGACGCAATAACTGACAATCACTTTATTCGATTTGTTGGTAAACCATTCTAATCGGCAAGGATTGCGTGGAAGGGGTGGGTGGGGTATACGGCCCGCCGATTTGCGCCAAGGGAGCGGCTGCGGCGGTGCAGGAAGCGGTCGAAGCAGGTAATGTGCGGCGGATTAGGTGCACCGCACAATGACGCCTAGTCAGCGCGCCGCACCGTCGAGCGGCCGGTCATGCAAATTCGGCAGCCCCGGCAGCGGCTCCGCCATTGCGGGCAAGTGGCCGTTGCGCCTGTGCAGGAAGCGTAAACCGTTGGCCGGCAATTCCCGCGCAAACTCCATGAAGGCGGGCAAATCGAAGGCGGTCGCCCTGAGCAGCCGGCCGCGCCAGCCCGTGTCGCCGATGAGCTGGCGCCAGGACGAAGGGCGCAGCAGCGGATGGCGGGTATGCGCCTCGCCCGAGGTCAGGCAGAGTACGCGGTTGGCGCGCGGCACCTGCACGATACTTTCCGCAACAAAGTTCAGACCGCACCAGACCGATGCGGTAAGCGTGGCCCAGAAGCGCGGATTGGACTCGATCAGGAACACCTTGCCGGTGGCGGCATCGATGCGCGCGTCGACATGCATGACACCGTGATAGGCGCCGGCTTGGCAGAGCCGGGCGGCCAATGCCTCCAGCTCCGCATTGGGGACAAACACGATCTTCGACGGCGCGCCTTGCTGCACCGCGTAGGCGCGCATCTGTCCGCCGATTGCAAGCAGGCTCACGTCGATATCCGCGCCGTCGATATAGCGCTGGACGATCAGCGGGCCGTAGTCGTAATCGTCATTGCGCAGGATCGATGCCTCGCAATCGGCCCTGCTGCGGACGATGCGCACGCCGGTCGAGCCCGCCTGGTTGAGCGGCTTGACCACGAAGGGCACGCCGAACTGGGCGGCGACGGCGTCGTAGTCCAGGGCTGACTTCGCGCCGAGGAAGCGCGTGTCCGGCACCGGCAGCCCGTGGCGCGTGCAGAACTGATAAAAGCGCCACTTGTCGTCGAACATGTCCAGCGTCGCCTGGTCCGGAATGGGCGTCACCCTGAGCTGCAACCGGCCGCGCACCCGGTTGACGAGCCGGATCGCATCGCAGTCGGCCGGAATCAGCACCGCCTGCGGCGCGCTCCTGGCGATGGCGTTCACGGCCTGGACGAAACGGCCGTCATCGCTTCCGTGCAGGTCGAGCGTGTATTGTCGCTTGCACAGCGACGACCAGCGCAGCACGGCGGTCTCCGGAGCGCCGATCACGACGCATTTGGCATCGGTAAAGCTGCGAATCGCACGCAGCACCGCGGAGACGACACGCTTGCATTTGCCCACTACGATAAAGTTGATCATTGCGACTCGCCTGTGTCCGTGAATGAATGCCGATCGACGTTTGCGGAAAGGTGTTCAATCTACGCGATCCGGACTTACCGCGCGTTGAGAGCGGACAAGACATGCCGCTTCCTGAAACTGAAGGTAATAAGTGATTTTCCGGGAGAGAAAAGGCGTGGGTTCCGCTCTTGAGATGCGGAACCCTTTGGGTACGGCGCTTTCGATGTGGCGTGTTCATTAACCACAAGAAATGATCATTCCATCGATGGCGCCGTAATACGCGCTCTTGGCCTGGTATTTCTTGGCCTGGTCTTGCTTGACGCCGGGATGCAGCCGCTTGTAGCCGGTCTTTGTCAAGCAGGCGTTTAATGCCTCAGAATAGGCAGGCGCTGGCCGTTGGCGGAGGCAAAATAGCCGTGGCGCGTGCGCACCACCTTGACCCGGCCCTCGCCGGGCGCGTCGACGAACACTTCATCGCGCAGGCTCAGTTCGCTCGCCAGGCGCAAGTGTCCGTGCAATATGCGATAGCCGTTGCCATCCCGAATGATCAAAATATCTGGGCTCATCGTCAGATCTCCGTTCCGGCATGCCCGCCATGGCGCATGCCGTGACGGTAATACTATGCGGCGCAGATGACAGCATGATGACGGTCATGCATGGCCGCCGAACGACACTTTTGTGACGGCCTTCAAAGCCTGCGCGCGCGGCCTTGTCATGCTATGCGCATCTGCCCGACACCGCCCGAGGAGGAGCCGTGACACGTCCCTGCCTGCACACCGCCATCGCGCTGCTGGCCGCCGGTTGCGCGGCAGCCGTTTTCGCCGACAGCGGCGGCGGAACCACCGTCTACCGGCAGGTGATGCCGGACGGCCGCATCGTCTATGCCGACAAGGTCCTCAAGGGTGGCAAACTGGACGAGACCATCACCGTCGAGCCGCCCATCAAGGGCAACCCGTGGACCACGGCATCCGGCAAGCGGCCTTCCATTGCGCCGCGCGACGAGCCGACGCCGGTCAGCCGCGTCAATTCCGCCCCGCCGCTGGGCAGGCAAAAAACCATCGAGGAAGCGAATTCCGACGTGATCCGGGCCGAGATGCTGCTGGAGGATGCGCAGAAGCGGCGCAAGGCCGGCATCGAACCGCTGCCCGGCGAACGCACCGCCAACGCGGGCGGCGGCTCGCGCCTGAACGACGCCTACTGGGCGCGCCAGCAACGGCTGGAGAAGGACGTCGCGCAAGCCGAGGCCGCGCTCAAGCGGGCCAGTGCCGAGCGCGATGCCTTGCGCAAGGCGCGCTGAATAGCATGGCGCGGCTGGCTCTACGACGCCCCCATGAAGCAATTGTCCGGCCTCGCGTATGTGTTGCATTACGGCATGCCACAGCTTTTCTTCCATGTCACCGCCGCTTATGCGAGCCTGCGCCACAACGGCCTGGGCATCTTTAATCCATTCCCTTTGGGCAGGCGCGAAAAATCTGCCTATACTGAAGACAGGAATTTTTCGCCTGTGCAGCCCGAGGAGGACGCGATGGAACAGCAAACCAGGCACCCGTTGCGCGAGAACCAGACGCGCACGCAGCCGGTCCGGAACGATTCCCTGTCGACCGCAACCGCGGTCGACGGGACGCTGAAGACCCACCCGATCGACGGCAGCCAGTATCTCGACGTGATCGAGGAACAGGAATACGCGGACCGGCGGCCGACTGCCGAGGAGCAGAAACCCCGTTTTTCTTACTTGCATCAAGAACACAAGGACAAGGAAGAGGACGACGGCGAGCAGTCCGAATAGAGCCGGCGGTGACGCCACCCGGCAACACCGTGCGCCAGTCAGCGGAAAAAGGACAGCCGCGTCAGAAACGTGTAATTTCCCTCGCTCGCCATCAGGCCGACCAACACCAGCAGGCACAGCGGCGGCACCAGGATCGCGTACACCAGCGACAGGCGCTCCCAGGCCATGTGCATGAAGACGGCGACGATCAGCCCGGCCTTGAGCAGCATGAAGGTGATGATCAGCCCCCAGCGCAGATAGCCTTCGAAGTGGAAGTAGTCGACCAGGTAGGACAGCGTGCTGAGCACGAACAGCAAGCCCCAGATCTTGAGATAAAGGCTGATCGGATGCTGTTGGCCGGTTGCGGAACTCATGATGGCTCACCACAGGTAGAACAAGGCGAAGATGAACACCCACACCAGGTCGACGAAGTGCCAGTACAGGCCGGCGATCTCGACGATCTGGTAGTTGCCGCTGTGCTCGTAGTCCCCGCGCAGCACGCGGGCGGCGACGATGAACAGGTAGATCACGCCGCAGGTCACGTGAAAGCCGTGAAAGCCGGTGATCATGAAGAAGGCCGAGCCGAACTGCGCCGCGCCCAGCGGATTGCCCCAGGGCCGCACGCCCTCTTCCAGGATCAGGTGCGACCATTCGAAGGCCTGCATGAACACGAACACCTCGCCCAGGGTGGCTGTGACGATCATCAGCGTGGCGGCGTTCACGCGGTCGCGCCGGTAGGCGCAATTGACCGCCATCGCCATGGTGCCGCTGCTGGTGATCAGCACGAAGGTCATGATCGCGATCAGCAGCAGCGGCACCTCGGCGCCGCCGATGTTCAGCGCGAACACATGGCTCGGATTGGGCCAGGGCACGGTGGTCGACATGCGCACTGTCATGTAGCCGGTCAAAAAGCAGCTGAACACGAAGGTATCGGACAACAGGAAGATCCACATCATCGCCTTGCCCCAGGACACCTGGAAGGCCTGGCGATCGGCTGCCCAGTCGGCGATCAGGCCGCGCCAGCCGCCGGCCGGCGCGGATGCAAGTTCGCTCGCCGGGGAAATCTGCGCGCTCATACTTCCTCCATCATGTTCACGCCGTGCCGCAGATGATGCGCACGACCTCCGGCGTCAGCCAGCCGAGGGCGGCAAACAGCACGATCCACACGGCCAGCAGGAAGTGCCAGTAGCGCGCGCACAGGGTGATGGCCAAGGCCGCGCGCGCCGGCTCCGCCCGCCACGTGGCGCGCGCCGCAATACGCCAGCCGATCAGCCCGCCGATCACGTGCAAGCCGTGCATGGCCGTCAACAGGAAAAAAAAGCTGCCGGCCGGATTGCCGGCCAGGCTCACCTGCATGACGCGCAGCGCCTGCCATGCCCACAGCTGCACCGCGAGAAAGGCCAGCGCGCAGGCGCCGCCGAGCAGGAACAGGGAACGCGCGCGATGCAGCCACATGGCGCGCGCCTGCATGGCCGAGGCTTGCATCAGCGCGCTGCCCGCCGCCAGCAGCGCGGTGCTGAGCCATAACTGCGGCGGCGGCGCGACCGGCGACCAGTCGCTGCCGTCCATGCGCATCACGTAGGCGGCGATGAACAGGGAAAACAGCGCACCCGCCACGCCCATGAACACCCACAGGCCGATGGCGGCAGCCGCGACCTCCCTTCGCCGGTGGCCGCCCGTCGTGCGAAAGGCGCCGTCGCCGCTGCCGTCGCGGCCGTTGCGGTTGATCTTGAATGCGACGGACGCGCTCATGCCACCGCCTCCCTGCCGGAGTGCGGCTGCGGTTCGATGCCGCCGGTTTCGGGCGGCGCGTTCTGCGCGATGAAATCCTGCTCGGCGCCGGGCACGCTGTACGCATAGGCCCAGCGATAAACCACCGGCAGCTCCGCTCCCCAGTTGCCGTGAGCCGGCGGCGTTTGCGGCGTCTGCCATTCGAGCGAGGCGGCGCGCCACGGATTGGCATCGGCGCGGCGGCCGTGGCGCAGGCTCCACAGCAGGTTGAACACGAACAGCAGCTGGGCGGCGGCCACCGCCAGCGCGACCACGCTGATAAAGGCATTGAGCTGGTGCGCCGACGGCGGAATGAAATCGTAATTCTGGAATGCGTAGTAGCGGCGCGGCATGCCGAGGATGCCGAGGTAATGCATCGGGAAGAAGATCGCATAGGTGCCGAGGAAGGTGATCCAGAAATGCAGCTTGCCGATCGTGTCGTTCAGCATGCGGCCGGTGATCTTCGGATACCAGTGGTAGATGCCGCCGAACACCACCAGCAGCGGCGCCACGCCCATCACCATGTGGAAGTGCGCGACCACGAAATAGGTGTTCGACAGCGGGATGTCGACGCTCACGTTGCCGAGGAATAGCCCGGTCAGCCCGCCGATCAGGAAGGTGCTGATGAAGGCCAGCGCGAACAGCATCGGCACCGACAGGTGGATGTCGCCGCGCCACAGCGTCAAGAGCCAGTTGTAGACCTTGATCGCGGTCGGCACCGCGATGATCAGCGTGGTGGTGGCGAAGAAGAAGCCGAAGTACGGGTTCATGCCGGAGACGAACATGTGGTGCGCCCACACCACCACCGACAGCACGCCGATGGCGAGGATCGCCCACACCATCATGCGGTAGCCGAAGATGCTCTTCCTGGCGTGCACGGAAATCAGGTCGGACACGATGCCGAAGGCCGGCAGCGCGACGATGTACACCTCCGGATGGCCGAAGAACCAGAACAGGTGCTGGAACAGCAAGGGGCTGCCGCCCTTGTACTGCGTGACCTGCCCCATCGACACCAGCGACGGCATGAAGAAGCTGGTGCCGAGCGTCTTGTCGAGCAACATCATCACGCCGGACACGAACAGCGCCGGGAACGCCAGGAGCGCGAGGATGGTGGCGACGAAGATGCCCCAGACGGTCAGCGGCATGCGCAGCAGCGTCATGCCCTCGGTGCGCGCCTGCAGCACGGTGGTCACATAGTTCAGGCCGCCCATGGTGGCGGCGACGATGAAGATCACCAGCGACACCAGCATCAGGACGATGCCCCAGTCGTGGCCCGGCGTGCCGGGCAAAATCGCCTGCGGCGGATACAGCGTCCAGCCGGCGCCGGTGGGGCCGCCGGGCACGAAGAAGCCGGCCAGCAGCACCAGCACCGACAGCAGGTAGACCCAGAAGCTCAGCATGTTCAAAAACGGGAACACCATGTCGCGCGCGCCGACCATCAGCGGGATCAGGTAGTTGCCGAAGCCGCCGAGGAACAAGGCGGTCAGCAGATAGATCACCATGATCATGCCGTGCATGGTGACGAACTGGTAGTAGTGCTGCGCGTCGATGAAGGCGAACTTGCCCGGAAAGCCGAGCTGCAGGCGCATCAGCGTCGACAGCGCCACGCCCACCAGGCCGACCACGATCGCGGTGCCGGCATACTGGATCGCGATCACCTTGTGATCCTGGCTCCAGACGTACCTGGTCCAGAAGCTGCGCGGCGCGTGCGCGCCGTGTTCCGGGTGATGGTCGGAATAGGGCATGGCTCTCCTCCGTGAGTCTTAGCGCTGCGCCGGCTTGCCGAGCGATTCGATGTAGGCGACCAGCGCCGCCAGCTCCGCATCGCTCATCTCGATCTTCGGCATGATGGGCGCAAAGCCCTTCACCACCCGCGCCTGCGGGTGGCGGATAAAATCCTTCAGATAGGCTTCGTCGACCAGCGCGGTGGAGCCGTCGGCCATGGTTTCGGTCTTGCCGAACAAGCCCTTCCAGGTCGGGCCGACGCCGGGGCTGCCGTCGGTCGAATGGCAGGAGGCGCAGCCCTTGGATTGCGCGAGCGCCTTGCCTTGCGCGGCCGGCGAGCCGGGCGCGGGGGCGTTGCCGGCGTTCGCCGCCAATGCCGCGGCGAAGGTCTGCTGGCCCTTGAGCCAGTTGCGCCAGGCCGCTTCGTCCTCGACCACCACGTAGCCGCGCATGTTGTAATGCCCCATGCCGCACAGCTGCGCGCACAGCAGTTCGTAGCGCCCGGCCTTCGTCGGCGTGAACCAGAAGGAAGTGACCATGCCCGGCACCATGTTCATGCGCGCCCGGAACTGCGGCACGTAAAAGTCGTGCAGCACGTCGTGCGAGCGCAGCAGCACCTTGACCGGCCGGTTCAGCGGCAGATGCACTTCGCCGCCCTGCACCAGGATGTTGTTCTGCCCGGCCGGATCGGCGGGATCGAGGCCGAACGGATTTTCGGCGCTGAAGAAGCGCGTGTCGCTGCGGCCGAAACGGCCGTCCGCGCCGGGGAAGCGGAAGCGCCACTGCCACTGCTGCGCCAGCGCCTCGAACTCGATCGCATGCGCCGGCGGCCGCACGTATTCGGCATAGGTGAACAGCCCGGGCGCCAGCAGCGCGATGATGCCCAGCGTGGTCAGTCCGGTCAGCCAGTGTTCCAGCTTCGGGTTGTCGGGCCGGTAGGAGGCGCGGGCGCCTGCGCGGTGGCGGAAGCGCAGCAGGGTGTAGACGACGAACAGGTTGATGGCGACGAAGAAGGCGCCGGTAATCGCCAGCGTGATGTCGAGCGTGCTGTCCATCTGGCGCCAGTTCGAGGCCAGCTGCGTCGACCACCAGGGGCTGGCGAAATGGAACAGCAGCGCGGCGGCGACGATGCCGATGAGCGCGACGGCCATGGCCATGTCTATTCCCTCCTGCCGGGCCGCATGGCGCGGCGCGGCGGCATGCAAAGCGAACGCAAGGCGCTGCGGCCGTGCTGCCCGCCGCCCCGCGGAATCTGCAAATCGTCGCTAGCCTTCCAGCTTCCAGTACATGAACGCCGCCGACATGCCGAAGATCAGGTGCGCGATCAGCGTCGGCCAGCCGCGCAGGTCCATGAACCAGGGAAAAACCCGCGCCAGGCCGTAAAAATTGAGCAGATACAGCAGCAGGCCGAAGACGGCGCCGACGGCGACGGCCATGCTCGGGCTGGAATCGAAGTGAAACGGCGCCATCACGGCGGCCAGGATCATGCCGAACACGATGCCCAGCACATAGTGCGTGACCAGCGCCACGCCCACCACGGCAGCGCTGAACTCATGCGACTGCGCCACGGCCGGCCCCATCAGGATGGCGGCCACCTTGTGCGAGATGGTCCACGGGGTGACGCCCATCAGGTTGGTGGTCCAGAGCAGTTCCAACACCATCAGGACCGCGCCCGCGACAAAGCCGGACGCGGCAGCCGCCGCCCAGTCGGGCGTGCGCGCATCCCAGCGGTGCGAATGCATGTGTAGCTCCATGTCGCTCTCCAACTCAAACTCGCAGCAAACTCGCCGGCGCCGCCGCATCGGCAGCGCCCCAAAGACGGCGCCCCCGCGCCGCCACAGGCCCCCGGCTTACGGGAACACCGGAACGCGCGGATCCTCGCCGTGGAAGCGCATTTCCGGGTGCCGTTCCTCCAGCACCTTCTCGATTTCCGCGATACGGCCGGCCGGGATGTCCGCAATCATCAGCACCTTGCCCTTCTCGATTTCCGGGTAAAAGGCTTTCAGGCGCGTATTGGGCAACGCCGCCGCCACCATGCTCGCCGCCCAGCCGCCGAAGAACAGGCCCAGCAATGCGGCGCCGACCACCACCGCCGACGGCGACTGCACATCGAAATACATCACCAGCAATGCGCCCAGCGCCAGGCCCAGCGCGGCGCCGACCAGCATGCCGTTTTCCGCCCCATGCACGACGTCGGTTCTGTGAAGAATGTTAGCCTCCGGCAAATCCGATGGCAGCGGCGCGCCCAGGCTAAGGAAATGAATATGCTTCTGCTCTATCCTGTGAAGCAACAAATCGTCGAGGGTGCGACGCGCGGACTCCACATCGGGAAGCAAGTAGTAAAGTCGATGTCTCATGACGGGCTCCTCTCACTGCATAACCGGCCTGCCTGCCGGCTTTCAGTATAGGCAGCGCAATCCCGCTTGCAATCAGATTGCCACCTTCTAGATCGCCACCTCCGGCCCGGGCTCGCGGAAGGCGGCGGCGGAAGCGGCGGTATCGGTGTATTCCCGGAAGCCGGAAATTTTTCCATCCCGCACGGTAAACACATGCGCCCAGTCGCTGTCGATGCGCCTGTCGGTCGACTTCACGCTCCACACGTAATGTCCGAGCGCCACCACCTTGTCGCCCTGAGCGATGAATTGCTGCGGCTCGAATTGCAGTGCGTGCATGTTTTCATCGAGCAGCTTGAAGAATTCCGCCACCTGGTCCTTGCCGCGCCGCTTGCCGGAGAAGGGAATCTGCTCCACCTTGTCCAGCGTCCACTCGATGTCGTCGGCGAACAACTGCAGCAGCCCCGCAATCTCGCCGCGCTTGAAGGCGTCATAGCCCTGTCTGACCAATTGCACATTGTTCTGCTGCACATTGCCCTGCTCGCCCATGATCGCCTCCTGCCGCGCCGTGCGTCTGATCGATTCAACATAGGACACGGAGCATGGCAACGCTTGTGCGAAATCAAAGGCAGACTCGGCGCAGGAGGGCAATTCGGCACCGGCCAGCGGCGGCATGGCCTTCCTGTTTTTCGATGCTTGTATTCAGGTATGCTATCCATCCGTACCTTCCCTCATCTTGCGAGAGCCGCCATGCGACCATGCGCCCTGCCTGTTCTGATCGCCCTGCTTATCTCTGTACCTGCGCGGGCGCAGGGGCCGGCATTGCCGGCGCGGATCGACAATGTGCTGGGCATGAAACTGGTGCTGGTGCCCGCCGGCGAATTCCTGATGGGCAGCGACGAATCGCCGGAAGCGTTGGCGAAGGCTTATCCGCAGTATGAGCGCCGGCGCTTTATCGAACTGTCCGACGAGGCGCCCGTGCATCGGGTGCGCATCACGCATCCGTTTTACCTGGGACAGTACGAGGTGACGGTCGGCCAGTTCCGCACATTCCTGGAGTTGTCCGGCTATGTGCCGGAGTCGGTGGCCGACGGCACCGGCGGCTACGGCTACAACCCGGATTACGATCCGCGCAGCTCGGCGCGCGGCGACGCCTTCGACGGCCGCAACCCGGCGTATTCCTGGCGCAACCCCGGCTTTCCGCAAGACGACAACCACCCGGTCGTGAACGTCACCTGGAACGATGCGGTGGCGCTGGCGAAGTGGCTGAGCGAACGGGAAGGTGCAAAGTACCGGCTGCCGACCGAAGCGGAGTGGGAATATGCGGCGCGCGCCGGCACCCGCAGCCGCTACTGCAGCGGCGACGATCCGCAGTCGCTGTTGAAGGTCGCCAATACCTTCGATCTCGATACCGAACAGAACTGGCCGCAATGGAAGCCGTATGCGCTCGCCGGGCATGACGGCTTTGCCTTCACCGCGCCGGTCGGCAGCTTCGCGCCGAATGCCTTCGGTCTATATGACATGCACGGCAATGCATGGGAATGGGTGGCCGACTGGTATGACGAGAACTATTACGCGCACTCGCCGCCCAACGACCCGCGGGGGCCGGCGACGGGCAAGGTGCGCGTGCGGCGCGGCGGATCGTGGCATACCTGGGCGCTGTATGCGCGCTCGTCTTACCGCAACTGGAACAATCCGGATACGCGCTATACCCTGGTCGGCATCCGCCTGCTGCGCGAAGCGGAGCCGCGTTAATCGAGCCGCCTTAATCGAGCCGGATTAATCGAGCCCCATTAATCGGCCCGGAATCTATCGCCGCAATTGCTATCCAAGCAGGCATCCCTACTGGAGATGCCTGATGAAAACGAAAGCCGCGATCGCATGGAAAGCCGGCGCACCGCTTGAGGTCGCCGAAGTGGAACTGGACGGCCCGCGCGCCGGCGAAGTCCTGGTCGAGCTCAAGGCGACCGGCATCTGCCACACCGATTACTACACGCTGTCCGGCGCCGATCCGGAAGGCATCTTTCCATCGATCCTCGGCCATGAAGGCGCGGGCGTCGTGCTCGACACCGGCCCGCAGGTCAGCTCGGTACGGCCGGGCGATCATGTGATCCCGCTCTACACGCCGGAATGCCGACAGTGCAAGTTCTGTCTGTCGCGCAAGACCAACCTGTGCCAGGCGATCCGCGCGACGCAAGGACGCGGCGTGATGCCGGACGGCACCAGCCGCTTTTCGATCGACGGCAAGCCGCTGTTCCACTACATGGGCACCTCCACCTTTGCCAACCATATCGTGCTGCCGGAAATCGCGCTCGCGAAGATCCGCGCCGACGCCCCCTTCGACAAGGTGTGCTACATCGGCTGCGGCGTGACCACCGGCGTCGGCGCGGTGCTGTTTACCGCGAAGGTGGAAGCGGGTGCGAACGTGGCGATCTTCGGCCTGGGCGGCATCGGCCTGAACGTGGCGCAGGCGGCGCGCATGGTCGGCGCCGACAGGATCATCGGCATCGACCTCAATCCGGCGCGCGAGGAAATCGGGCGCCGCTTCGGCATCACGCATTTCATCAATCCGCAACAGACCGGCAATGTGGTCGATGCGATCGTCCAGCTCACCGACGGCGGCGCCGACTACAGCTTCGAATGCATCGGCAACACCGCCACCATGCGCCAGGCGCTGGAATGCTGCCACAAGGGCTGGGGCGTGTCGGTGATCATCGGCGTGGCCGGCGCCGGCGAGGAAATCCATACCCGGCCATTCCAGCTGGTGACCGGGCGGGTGTGGAAGGGTTCGGCATTCGGCGGCGCGTGCGGCCGCACCGACGTGCCGAAGATCGTCGACTGGTATATGCAGGGCAAGCTCGACATCGATTCGCTGATCACGCACACGCTGCCGCTGGAACGCATCAACGAAGGCTTCGACCTGATGAAGCGCGGCGAATCGATCCGCTCCGTCGTCATTTATTGAAAGGGTAAACCATGCTGGAAGTGCTACGCGAACATCGCGCGTTCGGCGGGGTGCAGGCGTTCTACCGGCACGATTCGGAAACGATCGGGCTGCCGATGCAGTTTTCGGTGTTCCATCCGCCGGTCGAAAAAAGCCAGCTGGTGCCGGTGCTGTTCTACCTGGCCGGGCTGACCTGCAATGAAGAGACCTTCATGATCAAGGCCGGCGCCCAGCGCTTCGCCGCGCAATACGGCATCATGCTGGTCGCGCCCGACACCAGCCCGCGCCACACCGGCATCGAAGGCGCCGACGGCGACTGGCAGCTCGGCCATGGCGCCGGCTTCTACCTGGATGCGACCGAGCCGCCGTGGAATGCGCATTTCAGGATGGAGTCGTATGTCGCGTTCGAGCTGCGCGACCTGATCCTGCAGGAGTTCAACGCCGACGAGCAGAAGGTCGGCATTTTCGGCCATTCGATGGGCGGGCATGGCGCCCTGCTGCTGGCGCTGCGGCATCCGGACCGCTACCGCTCCGTATCCGCGTTCGCGCCGATTTCGTCGCCGATGCGCTGTCCCTGGGGGCACAAGGCGCTGTCGCACTATCTCGGCGACCGCATGCAGGCATGGCAGGAGCACGACGCGAGCGAACTGATGAAAAAGCGCTGCACGCCCTTCCCCGAAGGGATCCTGATCGACCAGGGACTGGCCGACGAATTCCTGAAGGAGCAGCTGCTGCCGCTGGCGTTCGAGCAGGCCTGCCTGCAGGCCAACCAGCCGCTCACCCTGCGCCTGCACGAGGGCTACGGCCACAGCTATTACTTCATCGCCAGCTTCATCCAGGACCACCTGGAATTCCACCGCAAGATATTGGGCGGATAGCGCGGCCGGCCGATTCGATCGGGGATTACCGCCTTGGCGGACAGCCAGGCTCAGGGGTAGGCATATGGTTCAACCTGTGCCACTCGCTGCGCTGATCGCGAAGCGTTCAGGCGCAGCGATATTTCCTGCAGTTGCCTTTGCTGCGCCTCCTGTATGCGCAAAAGCCTTGCCTGCTGTGCCGCCAGTTCGTCAATTTTCTGCCGCGTGGTCGGCGCCTTGCTTTTTAGCCTGCCTTTTCCTGCTCCATACGAGGGCATGCACAGGCAGAAAGAGCAAAGCACAGCGACCGCTCGGAATGAAAATTTCATTGAGTATTTCATGGTGTTCTTCCTTAAAAGCCACCTTACTTCGATGAATGCAGCCTGACATAATCGCCTGGCTTCAGGGAACTGCTGCCGGGTTCCGCCAGCAGCTCTCCGATCGAAAATGCCGGATGTACCTGGACTACCGACACGGTCGCGGCCGGCGCTTCGGCGCTGTCGAATGCCCCCTGCACATGCCCCCCGATATGCCATTCGGCTTTCCTGCGGTACGCCACCAGGTTATCGCCCGGCTGTACGGCGGACGTCGCGCCGGCATCGAAAACCACTTTGCCGTTCTCTATCCGGATAATTTTTGCCGTGAAAGGAAGAGCCTCCAGGTCTCCGGCCACGTCCACCGCCAGCGAGCGCAGAGCAGAATCAATGGCCTTGCCAAATCCGGTCGAAAAGAAGGCGGCGCTGCCAAACGGCCGGTCCGCCCCGATCACCGTATCTCCGTCGGCGGAACGATGAATGCGGTGCTCGGCGAGCAATGCGCCCGTCAGGCCGTCATATAGCGCGGCGCGCACTTCAAAATTCCGCACCGTCCTGGACGTGAAAAGCCCTTTCTCATCCACCGCCCCGGCATCGTTCACCTCCCCCGCGAGCACAAACTGGCTGTCATTTTCGACGGCCAGCTGTTTGACGGCGGACGCGATCTGCGCCGGCCCGGCTTCCGTTCCGGCCTGCGGCAATGCATATTTGCCGACCCGCGGCTGGAAGCGGCCGGATTGCATGAAGCGATCGGATAGATTGCGCGGTATGCCAAAAACGACGTCGCCAAGATCCGTCACTTGAACAGGCTTGCTGACAACAAACGGCGTGATGAGGATCTTCTTCTTGTACATGCGTGAGGACGCCGCAGCCGGTGCAGCAGCCTGGTCGTCTGCACGGACCAGCACATGCAGACTGCGCCCGTCATGCCATTCGCGCACCACGGAGTAGCGCTCCATCTGCACAAGGGGCCGCACCGTTCCGCTTTGCACAATGGCGCCACTCGATGTCGTTTGCTCCGCGTTGGCCACGACAGCGCCTAACTGCAGCGACGCTTGGCGCAGCGCGTCCTCCGTGGCGGCACGCCTGGCGTACTCGATGCCGCCATTGTCGATCGGCGCCATGCCTTCGGCCTCGATCATTGCGGCGTGGAGGTCCGCACTGACTGCGGCCCAACACGCGAGCACAAGCAGCGCAACAGACCTGATCCGGCGATCGCACACCATCTTATTCGGCGTAATAGAAGGTTGAACCGTAAGCACGTCCCGGCCCGGCCGCGCCCTTAAGTTCGCTATCAGAGGTACGACGCGGCATGACAGCCGGCTGCGTCACATAGGTTGTCGGGGCCGGTTGCACGACATAGGCCGGCGTGGCCGCAGGCTGGACCACGTAGGTCTTGACCGGTTGCGGCGCTGCCGGCTGGGACGGTGCCGGGGTCAGGAACGGCCTGGTAACGCGCTCGTCGAAATCGATCTCGATCGTCGTTTCGTAATTGCCGTCAGCCATGGGCGTCACGCTTACCACCCGTGCGCCACGCAGGTAGGCATCGATATATGCGCGGAAACCGTCGTTTTGGCTCATCAGCGAGGAGACGGTCGTATTGCCGGTCAGTCGCACCCCATACACTTGTTCGGCCAGCGCACGGTATGCATCGAGGCGGGAAGCGCGCATGGCGAGCAACCGTTTTTGGCCCGGCGTGTGGCCCTCGGCCGAACTCGCCGCGCCATAGCCCACAGCCGACAACTTGATCGTATTTACTGCTTCGCCCGGATATTGGGCTGTGTTCTCGGAGACAGGGACCAGCGGGACTTGTGTGGCGCATCCCATCAAGACGAATGCGGCAGAAAAACCGATGACGCTCTTTACGTTCATATTCTTATACTCCCTCGCGTTGTTAAATAGTCGACAGCCCAAACAAGCTGCTACCGTTGCCCTCGTGCAGAACGGCCGCCTGCCTCTTGCAACACTACCTGCGCCGGCCACCTTAGCAGGAAGCACTTGTTTGGTACTACAAGCAAAGTGCCTGCAATTTAACTATCGGTTAATTTTTTTAGATCTTTAGCCTTTTGGTTATCTTTTTGTGAATCTTGGTTCGCATGGCGAACCCGCGACAATTTAATTCTTGCCAGCATGGTCTGCGGATAGGGCAAGCGTGCTACCGGATAGGCGCGAAAGAAGAGGAGTGAAGGAAGAGGAATAACGCGTGAATGAAACAAGAGCCTGCCGATTTCAAGTAATCCCCTCATAAAGCCTGGCCAGCTCTTCATGAAACTTGTTGATGGCATCCGACATGTCGTGCGTGAACCGGTCGAATGCCGTCCTGCTCGGCGCCAGATGCTCCTGCATGATCGGATTGCGGATGCGCGACAGCAGGCTGATCATCCGCGACAGCTCGGCCTGGGCGGCGGTAGCCCGCATGAGGCTCAGGCGCGCGCGGGCCGTGTTCGCGCTTTCCAGCGCGGAAAACAAATCCTTGTCGACCTCCTGCAGGCTTTCGATCGAGGATCTGGACAGCAGGAATTCCTCGTCGGTGCTCCTCTTTCTCAGTATCCCGGCCAGCCTGTTACGGTAGTTCAGGTAGCAGTTGATGAAGCGCTCGCACTTTTCCGCGACCATTTCGATGGTCTTGATCTTGTGCGCGCGCACTTCCCTGTCTTTTTCGTTGAGGTGGTTCGACTTGTTGGTCTTGTAGGACGCAAACGCGGAAATCGCGGCGCCCAGCCCGATTTTTACCGCGGAATCGATCACATCCATCATCGTCAACGGCATATCCACCTCGACTGAACGCAAAGAAAGCCGCTGCTGCGGCATCGCGGCCTATCCCGCGTCTGATATCCAGGGACACGCGAAGTTTTCCATGCCCGCGATGGTTTCTTCAATAAATCATTCCGCTCGTGACATATGGCGCATCGTTCAGCGTGGAAATCGAGCAGAGGATGGTGCGCAGGCCGGTGCAGTTGCGCAGGATAAGTGCCTGATGATCGCTGGCGGATCAGCGCTGCGCCATCGGCGTTGCAGGCTTCCTCCAGGCAGGGCCTGCGCCAGCACCGGTGCGATGCGCTTGCGCCGATCGGGCCAGCCCGGCTGCGGCAGCCGAATCGGCGCCGGCTATGGGCCGAGGAAGTGCTTGAGGATGTTGTTGGTGACGGTTTTCACCTCGGGCGTTTCCCGGTTGCCGTGCGCGCCGTCGTCATACCCGTCCAGCCCCCAGTGCCAGTTCATCGAACCGGTGGCGAACACGCCCGCTCCGCTGGGCGCGGTGTAGTAGGTGGCGTGCGCGCGGCAGTCGCCGTCGGCGCAGCCCGAATAGGGCGACGACGCCAGCGCCACGATGCCCGCCGGGGAGGATGGCGCGATGCTGTCGACCTCGTAGCCGAGCATGCCTTTCAGTACCGATCCGGCATGCAGGCCGGTGCCGGCGCAGATCCAGTCCGGGCAGCTGGCGATCACCATGTCGCTGTCGAGCGAGTTGTATTCGTACATCACGCCCACCAGCGCGGCTTCCGGGCGGTTGATCGGCTCCTCGCGCCACAGGTAGGTCGACTGCGCCGGGTCGGTCTTGTACATCGGATCTCTGGCGAAGGTGTCGTACTTGTACGCGACCATGGTGCGGTTCGGCTGCCCCTTGCGGTCGTCTTCCAGGCGCACCTGCCAGTAGCCGGTATTGGCGCCGAAAAAGCCGAGGTGCACGCCGCGGTCGCGCGCCGCCTCCATCGCGTCGCGCATGCTCTTGGTCCAGTACTCGTCGTGGCCGACCGAGAGGAAGGCGCGGTGCTTGAGGAGTTGCGCCGGCGCGCGGTGGGTATCGATGTTGGTCGAGTAGCTGACGTCGTAGCCGGCACGCTCCAGGAAGCGCACCATGTTGATTTCCCAGGTAAAGAAATCGCCCGCCCCCTTGCCGAACGCCGGCCGCATCGGATTGCGGTAAGGGCGGTTGAAAGACAGCTTGTACGCCAGCTTGCCGCCCGCGCTGTCGAAATCGGAGAGGTCGTACAGGCTGTAGCCGCCCCAGTTGTTGTACGCGGCGTAGGTGGTGACGCTGGACTGGAACAGCAGCGCCGAGCCGCCGGCGTCGTCGCGCACCACGAAGATGATGTAGCTCTGCTTGCCGCGCGACCCGGTCAGCTTGGCCAGATAGAAGCCGCTGGCCCAGTCGGTCGGGTCGCCCGCGTTGCCGGGGATGGTGAGCACGTAGGGATCGGTCCAGTCGCACTCGACCAGGTTGTTGTCCGCGTCAAAGCTGGGCGCCGGCTGCCGCACGCCGGCGCGGCGGATCGGCCCGGCGACCAGACGGCCGCCCTTGCCGCCGTACCAGCCGATGCGGTAGATCGACATCGTATACTCCGGGTCGGCCGTATTGACATACAGCTTGATCGACTCGCCCCGGTTGACGCTGGTCGCCGACGCGTAGCCTTCGATCTCATGATTGCTCGCGTAACTCTGGGCGGGGATTTCCCATTCGGTTGTCACGCCGTCGTCGGCCGTCTTGGCGTTCTCGCGCTGGATGGCATTGTATGCATGGCCGCCCGGGCCTTGCGGCGGGGTCGTGCCGCCCTGGTTTCCGCCGTTCTGCGGCGTTCCGCCCCCGGGCGAGGCAGGCGCCTCGACGTCTTTGGGAGCGGTTTGCGGGCCGGGCTGGGCGGATAAGCCGGAGTCGGCGGACGTGGACCGGGAAGCGGTTTCGGATATGGTCTTGGAGCCGCCGCCTCCACCGCCGCAGGCTGCGAGGAACAGGATCAGGATCAATGAAAGGACTCTGCTGCATGCGCTGCGCGTCATAGTCGATCGATCTTTTTGTTGATTGACTTTCCTCCCTTCGTCCATGCGCAGAACGAAGACCCGCTCTCACTGTATCGGCCGGGTCTTGGCACTGCATTGAGTTTGCACAACGGGATCCCGGAGGCAGCGCAAATGCCGAACGCCTGCGAGCGCGGGGCCGCCGCACCGGGCGATGCGCGCAACATGCCTTGGCCCGTGCGCGCCCCGCAAGACAGTTCATCACAGACGCTACGCGAGAATGGCGGACGTCTCTTCGATGAGCGCGCGCATGAGCGAGGCGGCGTCGCGCTGGCGCAATAGCGGCGCGGCCTGCCCGCACCACAGCGACATCAGCTCGGGCCGGCGCTGCTCGATGGCCGCCTTTTTCAGCATGCCGGTCAGCCAGTTCTGCACCGGATAGGGCGCGATGTGCGCCTGCTGCGGCGTCAGCTCCTCCATGAAGCGGTTGCGGATGCCGCGCGCGAGCCGCCCGCTGAACACGCGCGTGAGTGCCGTGTACCGGGCCTGCGGGCTGAACAGCATCTGCCGGTGCACCTCGCCGGCGGCGGATTCCCGGCACGCCAGGAAGGCGGTGCCGATCTGCACCGCCTGCGCGCCCAATGCCAGCGCCGCCGCCACGCCGCGCCCGTCGGCGATGCCGCCGGCGGCGATCACCGGCGCCTTGATCGCATCGACCACCTGCGGCACCAGCGCGAAGGTGCCGGTGAGCGACTCTTCCGCGCTGCGCAGGAATGACACCCGGTGCCCGCCCGCCTCGAAACCGGTGGCGACGACCATGTCCACGCCAGCCCGGTCGAGCAGCACCGCCTCGTCGGGCGTGGTGGCGGCGCCGAGCGTGACGATGCCGAGTTCGCGGCAGCGCCGCAGCACATCATCGGAGGGGATGCCGAACACGAAGCTGAAGACTGCCGGGCGCGCCTGCAGCACCGCCTCGACCTGTTCCTGGTAGCGCGGCGCGAAGCGTTGCGGGCGCGCCGGCGGCGCCACGCCCAGCGCCTCGAAATAGGGGCGCAGCAGATCGACGTTGCGCGCGAATTGCTCGTCGCCGATCTGCGGGTCGTCGCTGTCGCCGAGCGGCACCCACAGGTTCAGCGCGAAGGCGCGCCGGGTGCGCGCGCGGATTTGCGCGGCGGTCTGCGCGATCTGCGCGGCATTCAGATGATGCACGCCGAACGAGCCCAGGCCGCCGGACTCGCAGACCGCGGCGACCAGCTCGACCGACGACAGGCCGCCGCCGAACGGCCCCTGCACGATCGGCACATCCAGGCCCAGGCGCCGCGTCACTTCCGTGTCTTTCCACATGGTTGTCTCCTTGATCGATGATTCCGGCCGGCGTCCGCGGCTCAGATCAGCCGTTCCGCCTTCATCGCTTCCTGCACCGCGGGACGCTGCGCCACGCGCTTGAGGAAGGCCTGCAGGTGTTCCAGGTCCGACAGGTCGAGCCCGACATATTTGGCCCAGCCGGCCACGGTAAACAGGTAGGCGTCGGCCGCGGTGAAGGTGTCGCCGGTCAGGTGCTGCCTGCCGCGCAGCTGCTGCGACACCCAGGCGAACTTCTTGCGCAAGGCATCGGCGAAGAGCGCCTTGGCCGCGCTGTCGAACGCCGGATTGAACAGTGGCGAAAACGACTTGTGCAATTCGGACGTGATATAGCTCTGCCACTCCATCACGCGGTAGCGTTCCATCGTGCCCGGCGCCGGCATCAGGTCGCGCCGCTGCGCCAGGTCGCTCACGTACTGCGCGATCACCGGCCCCTCCGACAGGCGCTGGCCGTCGTCCAGTTCCAGCAGCGGCACGTAGCCCTTGGGATTGATGGTGTAGTAATCCGCGCCGTGCTCGGTCTTGTGCGTGCCGGTGTCGACCTTCACCAGCGAGAACGGCAGCCCGGCCTCGCGCAACACGATATGCGGGGCAAGCGAGCAGGCGCCGGGGGAAAAATAGAGCTTCATGAACGACCTCCAGGAACAGTTAAACGGGAATCGCCGCGGTCATGGCTGCGCCACAGGATTTGACGAAACCGGCCGCAACGTGGTGTAGTCTATTTATGCTTTCCGAATCAATAAACCCGCTTGCAGTCAAATTTCCTGATACATCATGTAATAAATGCCGCGACAATTCGACGAAGTATTAATCGGCAGCATCGAGCTGTTCTGCCTGAGCGCGGAGCTGGGCGGCTTCAGCGCGGCAGCCAATGCGGCGGGCGTGACGCCGGCTGCGGTCAGCCGTTCCGTGGCGCGCCTGGAAGCGCGGCTCGGCGCGCGGCTGTTCGTGCGCACCACGCGCCAGATCCGGCTCACGGAAGCCGGCCAGGTCTATTTCGAGCAGTGCCGGCAGGCGCTGGCGCAGCTGGCCGAGGCCGAGCGCGCGGTCAGCGGCCAGCAAAGCGCGCCGGCCGGGGTGCTGCGCATCAGCGTGTCCACCATCTACGGCCATTACCGCGTGCTGCCGCTGCTGCCGGCCTTTCGCGCGCGTTATCCGGACGTGCGGGTCGATGTCCACCTGAGCAACCGGAATATCGATTTTTCCGAGGAGGGCTATGACATCGCGATCCGGGCGCGGGCGCCGGCCGATTCCAGTTTCATCGCGCGCAAGCTGGAGGACGCGGAACTGGTCGTGGTGGCCACGCCCGACTATCTGCGGCGCCGCGGCGAGCCGCGCACGCCCGCCGCCTTGGCGACGCATGACTGCATCCAGTTCGTGCTGCCCAGCAGCGGGCGCCCGATTCCCTGGCAGTTCCGCCAGGACGGGCGCGAGATCGAGGTCGCCACCAGCGGCGGCTACACCATTTACGAGGATGCGCTGGGCAGCGTGACGCTGGCGCGCCATGGCGCCGGCCTGATGCAGACCTATCGCTTCATCGTGCAGGAAGACCTGCGGCGCGGCGCGCTGGTGGAGGTGCTGCAGCCGTACGGCGGCTGCTCGCGCCCGTTCTCGCTGCTGTACCCGCACGGCCGCCATGTGGCGCTGCGCGTGCGCGCCTTCGTCGATTTCCTGGTCGATGCGCTCGGCGCGCCGGCGTGACACTGCGGCGACCTTCGGTGACGTTGGTTGTCTTTGATCCACACCCTGCCGCCGTTGCCGCCGGATCACCTATAATCGGCCGCATTTCCACAATAACAAACGATATGAACCAACTCGCGGATCGCGTCTGGCAACGGCTTACCGGCATCATGCCGGGAGAATTGAAACAGGCGGAACTCGGCTGGCTGGCCACGCCGCTGCGGCACCAGACGCTGCTGGCGCGCCGCCGCGCCACCCTGATCGTCAACCGGGTGCGGCTGTTCTCCTTCCTGTTCGCGGTGCTCACGCCCCTGTGGAGCGTGGTCGACTTCGTGGTGTTCCCGTTCCCGCTGTGGATCAACCTGGCGCTGATGCGCTTTGCCGCCTGTGCCGCGTTCGCCGGCCTGCTGCTCTACTACCGCCCCAGCGGCAACCTGTTCGATGCCTACCGCGCGATGGCGCTCCTGTTCGCCATCCCGACCGTGTTCTATGTCGCCTCGCATACGCTGCTGGGCAGCTATCAGCTCACCGGCTTTTCGGCGGCCATCGGCGCCGGCTACGCCTTCCTGCCGTTCGTGCTGCTGGCGGGGCTGTCGATCTTCCCGCTGACCCTGCTCGAAAGCATGGTGGTCGCCAGCCCCATCCTGTTCGCGCAGCTGGTCGCCGGCTACCTGAGCTGGCCGGCGCTCGACTGGCCGTCGTTCGCCGGCGCGTTCTGGCTGCTGCTGCTCATTACCGCGGTGGCGGCGCTGGCCGGCATGAGCCAGCTGGCGTTCATGATCGCGCTGGTGCGGCAGGCGATCCGCGACCCGCTGACCGGCACGTTTTCGCGCCGCAGCGGCGAGGAATTGCTCGAATTGCAATTCTCCCTCGCCCGGCGCAGCGGCGCGCCGCTGTCGGTGGCTTTCCTCGACATCGACCATTTCAAGAGCATCAACGACCGTTTCGGCCATGAGGCGGGCGACAAGGTGCTGATCGAGCTGACCGACACGGTCGGCAGGAACCTGCGCCGCGGCGACTCGCTGGTGCGCTGGGGCGGCGAGGAATTCCTGCTGGTGATGACCAATACCGACCGCGCGCAGGCGGAAGCGGCGATGGCGCGGCTGCGCGCGGCCGGCTTCGGCAAGCGCCCGGACCATACGCCGGTCACGGCCAGCATCGGCATTGCCGAGAGCAGCGCCGACCAGGCTGCCGACTGGAAAACCCTGATCGACCTGGCCGACCAGCGCATGTACCGCGCCAAGCAAGGCGGACGCGACCGCGTGGTCAGCTGCGATGCCCCGGTCGCGCAGGCCGGATAACAGGATTCTGGCCGAGGATTCTGGCCGGCCAGCGGCAGCAGAACGATCCTGGCGCTATATTGCAAATTTTCAACATAACTACTGGCAATGAAATGGCGCAGCCTTGCGCACGATAAAACATTAAGGCAGGAATCGCGGTAATCTGTAAAATTTGACGTACCGCTCCGCTACCGGAGAAGTTCCAGTGCAGACACCGAACCAACCGACCATGCGCGCCCTCCCCGACGAGCTGAGCTTCCAGCTGCTGGTCGACAGCGTGCACGACTATGCGATCTTCATGCTCACGCCGGACGGCACCATCAGCAGCTGGAACAAAGGCGCCGAGCGCGTCAAGGGTTACACCGCCGATGAAATCATCGGCCAGCACTTTTCCCGTTTTTATACGCCGGAAGACCAGGCGGCCGGGGAGCCGGCACGCACGCTGCAGTGCGCGCTGCGCGAGGGCAAGTACGAAAGGGAAGGCTGGCGCGTGCGCAAGGACGGCTCGCGCTTCTGGGCCAATGTCGTGATCGACCCGATCCGCGACAAGTCCGGCCAGCTGCTCGGCTTTGCCAAAGTCACGCGCGACATCACGCAACTGCGTGCCATGCAGGAGGCATTGCGCGAGAGCGAGCGGCGTTTCCGCCTGCTGGTGCAGGGGGTGACCGACTACGCGCTGTACATGCTCAATCCGGACGGCATTATCAGCAACTGGAACACCGGGGCGGAACGCATCAAGGGCTACCGCGCCGAGGAAGTGCTCGGCAGCCATTTCTCGCGCTTTTACACCGAAGAGGATCTGCAGCGCGGCCTGCCGGCGCGCGCGCTGCAGGTCGCCGCGGCGGAGGGGCGCTTCGAGCACGAAGGCTGGCGCGTGCGCAAGGACGGCTCCCGCTTCTGGGCGCATGTGGTGATCGATGCGATCCGCGACGAAGACGGCACGCTGATCGGCTTTGCCAAGATCACGCGCGACATCACCGAGCGCCGCCAGGCCGCGGAAGCGCTGGAACAGACGCGCGCCAGCCTGGCCCAGGCGCAGAAAATGGAAGCGATCGGCCAGCTGACCGGCGGCGTCGCGCATGACTTCAACAACCTGCTGACCGTGATCGTCAACAGCCTCGACCTGCTGGCCATCAAGCTGAACGATCCGGTCGCCATCCGCTGCCTCAACAACGCCCAGCGCGCCGCCGGGCGCGGCGCCGAGCTGACCCGCCAGTTGCTCGCGTTCGCGCGGCGCCAGCCGCTGCGGCCGAGCACGCACGACCTGAACGCGCTGATCGCCGACTTCGAGCCGATCCTGCGCCGCGCCTGCCACGAGCTGATTGCATTCGAACTGCATCTTGCGCCCGATCCGGCATTCGCGCGCATCGATGCGCGCCAGTTCGAGGGGGCGCTGCTGAACCTGGCGATCAATGCGCGCGACGCGATGCCGGACGGCGGGCGGCTGTCGATTTCCACCGAATACGTCAACGTCGAAGGCAACAGCCGCCTCGTCAGCCTGCAGCCCGGCACCTATGTCAGGATCAGCATCGCCGACAACGGCATCGGCATGCCGCCGGAGGTGCTGCGGCGCGCCATGGAACCGTTCTTCACCACCAAGGAAGTCGGCAAGGGCACCGGCCTGGGCTTAAGCCAGGTATACGGCTTCGTCACCCAGTCCGGCGGCGATGTCCTGATCGACAGCGAAGTCGGCAAGGGCACCACGGTGCAGCTGTATTTGCCCGCCGCCGATGCTAATGCCGTCCGCGAGCGCGCGTCCGCGCCGGCTACGGTGGCCACGCCCGCGCCCAAGGCGGGCAAGGTGCTGGTGGTGGAGGATGAGGCCGACGTGCTGGAGGTATCGGTGGAGATCTTCCACAGCATGGGATACGACGTGCTCACCGCCAGCAACGGCATGGACGCGATCGACATCCTGAAGCACACGCGCGATATCGACGTGCTCTTCACCGACGTGGTCATGCCCAAGGGAATGAGCGGGGTGGAACTGGCGCGCTTCACCCGCAAGCTGTGCCCGCAGGTCAAGGTGATCCTTGCCTCCGGCTACCCGATTCCGGCACTGGCGGAGGAGCACGGCGCGCTGGACGAATTCCTGTTCGTCAGCAAGCCGTACCGCTGGGGGGAACTGATGGAAAAGATGCGCGACGCGATGCGCAAGAGCCTGCACTGAGGCCCTCGCGCCCCGGGTGGCGCATTACAGCAGCGTCGCCGCCAGCGCTTCCAGCTGCGCGCAATATTCCGCCTGGTTCAACTGCCGGCGCGCCACGCCGCTGTCGAAGGCGGCCGCCGCGATCCTGGGGGTGACGCCGGTCAGCAGGCGCTTGTCCAGCAGCGTCGGCACGATGTATTCCCGACCGAACTGCGCATCGCTGCGCGCCATTTCCGCCAGCGCCAGCACGCAGGCGCGCTTCATCGCCTGGTTGATGGTGGTGGCGGCGGAATCGAGCGCGGCGCGGAACAGGTAGGGGAAGCACAGCGCATTGTTGATCTGGTTCGGGTAGTCGGAACGGCCGGTGGCGACGATCGCTTCCGGCGCCACTTCGCGCACCAGTTCCGGGCGCAGTTCCGGCTCCGGATTGGCCAGCGCGAACACGATCGGGCGCGCCGCCATCTTCTTCACGTCGTCCTGCTTCAACAGGCCCGGCCCCGACAGGCCAAGGAACACGTCGGCCATGCCGATCACGTCGGACAGGGTCCTGGCATCGGTGTCCTGCGCCCACGCCTTCTTCTCGCCGCTCAGCTCGCGCGACGTGGTCAGCACGCCGCGGCTGTCGCACACGTACACGTTCTCGCGCTTGACGCCCAGGTCGAGCAGCATGTCGAGGCAGGCCATGGCGGCGGCGCCCGCGCCGGAACAGACCACCTTCACCATCGACACGTCGCGCCCGGTCAGGTGGATCGCGTTCAGGAAGCCGGCGCCGACCACGATCGCGGTGCCGTGCTGGTCGTCGTGAAACACGGGAATGGCCAGGCGCTCGCGCAGGCGGCGCTCGACATAGAAGCATTCCGGCGCCTTGATGTCTTCCAGATTGATGCCGCCGAAGGTCGGATGCAGCGCGGCGATGATCTCGACCAGCTTTTCCGGGTCGGTTTCGTCGATCTCGATGTCGAACGAGTCGATGCCGGCGAACTTCTTGAACAGCACCGCCTTGCCTTCCATGACCGGCTTGCCGGCCAGCGCGCCGATGTCGCCCAGGCCCAGCACCGCGGTGCCGTTGGTGATCACCCCCACCAGGTTGCCCTTGGCGGTGTATTCATAGGCCTTGCCCGGATTCTTGTTGATTTCGACGCAGGGCACCGCCACCCCCGGCGAATAGGCAAGCGACAGGTCGTCTTGGGTGGCGACGGCCTTGGTGACGGCGATCGCGAGTTTGCCGGGCTTGCCGGCGGCATGGTAGTTCAGAGCATTTTGTTCCAGCGTATTCATGTTGTCAGTTCTAGTAAATTGAAAATCCGTCGCTGCCCGCGTGCGAGCCAATGTGGAAACCGCAGCGTGTCGGACAAGACGCGCTGCGGGCTTTCAAATGGACTCCTGAGCGGTAATCGCCGGATGCAATGGCCGCCCCCGCCTCGTCAAGCGGGAATAGCTCCGGGGTGCAACACTATAGGTATCGTGCAAACGCTTTCGCCGTATTTGCAGTGCGTGCAAAGGCGGGTAAACCTTTGCCGTTCTTTGGCAGGGACCTGTCGCTGGACTTGCTGGCGACGTCTCCGGACTCTCCCGCCGATATGGGAGAGGAAGCTAACAGCGTAACCGGCGGCAGGCTGCATGCCATTCATGCGCTTGCCGCAAGAGTTGATAGCCTATCACACTCCACCGGGCGGCGGTGTTTTTCTTGGAACTCATGCAATGTCCGTCATGCCGAATCAATGGCAATCGCACCGGAATTTCAGAATATTCGGAATGAAAAATCGGATTTCTCCGTTTTTTATTCCGAATAAATGTCAAAAGAGCATGCAGCCCACGCCAGCGAACATGTAGCGCGCATGCCGCATTTCCCTAATGAAATCAGGCTGCTCCGACCGATGTGCGGGCGCGGGGCTAAATTCCCCTGCCCCGGCCTCGTGCCAATGGCTCGCTATTCTGTCTAGCCGAATGCTTCGGCCAGCGACATCACGCGCGGCTGGACCGTGATGTTGAAGCGCGCCAGGGTCTCGCTGATGTCCATCAGATTCTTTTCGCGCTCGATATTGGTCCAGCCTTCGAAGATATCGGTGCCGGGTTTTTGGAAGTGCAGGTCGGTGATCTTCTTGCCGTTATGGTGGTGATAATGCAATGCGTGGACTTCCTTGAACCCCATGCCCTCGACCGCCTGGATGAAGGCGGCAGGCGGGTTGTCGGCGTCGATCGCCGCATAAATCATGTAGGTCTTGCCCGGCGGCTTGGCCGCGACATCCACCGCATACACGCCGGGTGCGACCGGAGCCGCGGTACTTTTCAAAAATAACATATCCGTCCCCTTGTCTCTTCACGTAGCCTGCCGGCTCTCTGTCTTCTAGGCAATATGCCACAAATGGCGCGCGGATCAAAACGTTGCCGATCCGATCATCCCAGGCACCTGCAGCCGCCGGTATTTTTTCCAAGCAGTCAGTACATATTACCTGCCCGCCGGGCGCAGGCTTTTCCCCGGCCAAATCCGCGACGCCACACGGCAAGAACGATCACGGCAAAAACGATCGCCTGAGGCATGCCGGAATTCCCGCGTGCGCAATTCTGGCATGGACGCTGCATTCTGCCTGCAAGGAGGTGCGCGGCATTCCTGTCGGCCTCTTTCCCCTGTCACGCAGGCCGTGTCCCCATTCGCCACCTCCGCAACCTGTTTTTCCGCTTCTCCCGGAGGATTTGCCATGACGCTCTCCACTTTCAAGCAACATGTACGCACACTGCTGGCCGCGCTGGCCTTGCTCGCGCTTGCCGCCTGCAGCGGTGGCGGCGGCGATGCGGGAGTGACGGCGCCGGCATCGCCGGCGACAACACTTGCCGGAACGCAAGAACTGGTCAATACCTTCGCGGCGACGCTGACCGGCTCCGCGGAAACCCCGGCCACGTCGAGCACGGCGCAAGGCGCCGGGACCATCGTGGTCAATCCGGGCACGCGCGTGGCAACCGCCACCGTGAGCACCAGCGGCATATCGGCCACGGCAGTCCTGGTCCAGCAAGGCGCGCCCGGCACGGCCGGGCCGACGATTTTCACCCTGAACGAAACGGCGCCGGGAAGCGGCGTCTGGACCTCGAAGTTCACGCTCACCGATGCGCAGTTCAACGCGCTGCAAGTCGGGAATTACTATTTCAATGTGCTGAGCGCCGGTTTTCCGAACGGGGAAATACGCGGACAAATCCTGTCGCAGCAGGCCGTCACGACGGGAAGCGGCGCGGCCGCCGGCGGCCTGAGCGCGGCGGCGGCGTCCAACGCCTTCATCGCCTCGCTGCGCGGCGCGCAGGAAGTGCCGCCCAACACGAGCGCGGCGCAAGGCGCCGGCGTGGTGCTGACCGATTCGTCCCGGCATGCGGTACTGGCTGCGGTGACGACCACCGGCATTGCCGGCACGGCGGCGCACATCCACGCCGGCCAGCCCGGCACGGCAGGGCCGATCGTCGTGCCGCTGGTGGAAAACCCCGCCGGCAGCGGCATATGGACGGCAAGCGCGACGCTGACGGACGACCAATTCAACGAATTGATCAATGGCGGCATGTACTTGAACGTACACAGCACGGCATTTCCGAACGGTGAAATCCGCGGCCAGATCCTGCCGGTGCAACAGAGCGCGGTCAATCTGACCGGGTTCACCGGTAACGGCCTTACCGGCACCGGACTTACCGGCACTGGACTTACCGGCACTGGATTCACCGGCATCGGACTCACTGGCACCGGGTTCACTGGGACCGGACTCACCGGAACCGGATTGACTGCCACCGGACTCACAGGCACCGGCCTGACTGGCACGGGCCCCACCGGTACTGGCCTTACCGGTACTGGCCTTACCGGTACAGGAATCACAGGTACGGGAACAATCGGAACGGGCACGACCGGCATGAGCACGATCGGCACGGGACTGGCGGGATCGGGTTTTTGATCGGCGACTGGCCGAAAGAACGGGACCGCATATCGGGCTGCGGCCCCATCGCCGCACGCTGCGGGCAACAGCGCCGGCAACCATGCTAACCGTGCTTACTTTTGCGGCAGCAGCTCGCCGACCGGTTTGATGTTGCCGCAGTCAGCGCCCAGCCACCTGCCGCTGGTTTCGTGATGCTGGCTGACCGGCTGGCCGTGCATGAAGCCCTTGAAGTCGTATGTCGATGCGAAGCTGGTGCCGCCGGAGAAGGTGCCCTTGGCCTTGCCCGTGCCTTTCATATCGGGGCCGTCGCACACGATGTCCATCGAATAGCTGCCGCCGCTGCGCTGGTAGTTCTTCGTCTGGCAGCCGCCGGCCTTGTCCTCCATCGGCGGCGGCTCGTCGCGCTCGGCCATTTCCTTCGAAATGCAGACCTTGGTGACCATGCCGCCGTCCTTCATCTGCGGCACGTCGATGCCCATCTTGCGCATCTGTTCCATCTGTTCCGGCGAAATCTTCGGCATATGCTTCATCGCGTCGGACTTCATCGTCATTTCCCACAGGCCCGCCTTGGCCTGGCCGGCGGCCAGCACGGCGGCGGATGCGGACAACAGCGAAAGCAGCAGGACAGAGCGGGCAAAGATGCGCATGGGGTCTCCTTGAGGTGGATATGGATGCGGCGGCTGCGTAAAGCCGGTCCATTCTAGCAAAGGTGCCGCGGCTGCCACCGGTTTCCGGCGGCATCAATGTTTGAGCGAGCGCAGGCTGCTACACTGATGCCGGCTTTGGCAACCGGTCATGCAACACCCATGTACATCCACTTCTTCAGATTGGCGCGCAATCCGTTCTCGATCTCGCCCGATCCGCGCTTTCTGTTCATGAGCCGGCATCATCATGAAGCGCTGGCGCACCTGATCTATGGCGCCAACAGCGGCGGCGGCGTGGTGGTGCTCACCGGCGAAATCGGCACCGGCAAGACGACGGTGTGCCGCTGCTTCCTGGAACAGGTGCCGGCAAACTGCAACGTCGCCTATATCTTCAATCCGAAGCTGACGGTGGCCGAGCTGCTGCAATCGATCTGCGAGGAATTCGATATCGCCGTGCCGCACGAAGGCGCGGGCCGGACCGGCGTGAAGGACTACATCGACGCGCTCAACCGTTATCTGCTCACCGCCCATGCGCAGGGCAGGAACAACGTGCTGATCATCGACGAGGCGCAGAACCTGTCGGTCGACGTGCTGGAGCAGCTGCGCCTGCTGACCAATCTCGAAACCAACGAGCGCAAGCTGCTGCAGATCATCCTGATCGGCCAGCCGGAACTGCGCGACGTGCTCGCACGCCCCGACCTGGAACAGCTGGCGCAGCGCGTGATCGGGCGCTATCACCTGCCTGCGCTGTCGGAGCAGGAAACCGCCAGCTACATCCAGCACCGGCTGGCCACCTCCGGGCTGGCGGCCGCCTCGCCATTCCAGCCGGCGCTGATGAAACAGATCCACCGGCTGACGCAGGGCGTGCCCAGGCGCATCAACCTGTTGTGCGATCGCGCCCTGCTCGGCGCCTATGCCAACGGCAAGCACGAGGTGGACCGCGAAATTGTGGCCAACGCCGCGCTTGAGCTGTTCGGCAGCGGCGGCACGCAGGCGCGCAGGACGGCGCGCCTGCGTGCCGTCCTCGCCGCCACGGCCGGCATGATGATGGCCGGCGCGGCGGCCTGGACGCTCAGCACCGGGGCGCCGGCAACGCTGTTCGAGCGGCGCGTGTTCGCGGACCTGCCGGCTGCCGCGCCGGCGGCGCCACGCGCATCCCCGCCGCCGGAAGCGGCGACAGCGCAGGCATCAGCGCCGGCCAAGGCTGCGCCCCAGCCCATGGGAAACGAAGCCGCCCCGGTTCCCGCTGCCGCGCCGACGGCGGGCATCCTGCCGGAACGGGAGGGAGCGCCCCATGGCGGCCTGCATAGCGAGAAAGAGGCGCTGCGCCAGCTGGCCCGCCTGTGGGGCATGACGCCTCCGGGCAAAAACGAGGATCCATGCGTGGCGATGCAGAAGGCCGGCCTGCGCTGCTACGCCAGCAGCAGCGGCCTGGCCGAGCTGCGCCAGCTCGACCGCCCGGCGATCCTCAAGCTGCGCGACGGCGCCAGCCGCCCCTACTACGCATTGCTCACCGGCCTGAGCGAGTCGGATGCCACGCTGCGCGCCGGCAACGTGACGCAGACCATCAGCCTGACTTCACTACCCCGCCACTTCCGGGGCGAATTCACGCTGCTGTGGCGCATGCCGCATGCGTTTGCCGAGACGGCCAAGCAGGGCGAGCATGGGCCGCATGTGGACTGGATCGCCAGCCAGCTGCACAGGATCTATGGCGGCAGCAAGCCGGCGCCCGACCAGCCGTTCGACCAGCGCCTGCTGGCCCAGGTCGTCGAGTTCCAGGCGGCGCAAGGCCTGTTTGTCGATGGCGTGGTCGGCCCGGTCACGCTGATGCACCTGAACCGCGTCGCCGGCGTACGGGAACCGCATCTGCGCAACAACATGGTGACGGTCGCCAGCCGCGCCTCCCGTCCAGGAGAGTAATCCGATGTCGTATATCCTCGATGCGCTGAGAAAGGCGGAAGCGGAACGCAACCTGGGGACAGCGGCAATCCCGCACCAGGCGCAAGCAGGCGCAACGATAACGGCGCCGGCGGCGCGGCGGAGCCGGCCGTGGCCGTGGATCATCGCCGCCGCGCTGGCCTGCGCCCTGGCGGCGCTGGCCTGGCTGCGCCCGCTGTCATCGTCGCCAGCAGTCCCGGCTCCCGTCGTGGCGACACAAACGCCGCCGGCCGCACCCCGTGCATCGGTATCATCCGGACCGCAGCCGGCGCCGCAGGCGCCACATCAGGAAGCGGAAGTGACGCACAAAACGGCGCCGAAGAGCGCGCCGGCAAGGAAAACCGAAAAAACGGCCGTGGCGAAAAAAGCAGCCGCCCCGGACGCTGCGCCCGCAGCGCTCGCCACACTACACGACTTGCCCGCGGCGCTACAGGCGCAGATACCGCCGCTCAAGGTCGGCGGCTATATCTACTCCACCAACCAGGCGGAGCGCTCGGTCCTGATCAACAACCGGCTGCTGGCCGAGGGCGACGAGGTCGCGCCCGGCCTCATTCTGGAACGAATGCTGCCGGACGGAATGGTGATGCGCTACCAGGGTTACCGGTACCGGATGCGCTATTAGTGCTTAGCTATTAGTGCTTAGCTATTAGTGCTTTTAGTGCCTATTAGTGCAAGTGATTGCGCACGTAATCCTCGATTTCGCGCGTGTCCTTCCAGGAAATGTCTTTCGGCACTTCATCCTCGACCAGGCGTTGCGTGGCCTTGCTCATGTTTTTCCGCATCATGCCGAGGAACTTGGGATACGCAATCAGGCACAGCTTGTCATAGCGATGTTCATTGCACGCCCGGTCCAGGAATTCGCTGATCTGCTTCGAAAACAGATCCGTTTCATGCTCGATGGCCTCGACCCGCGGCTGGTAAGTATCGCCTTCGCCATGCGTGCCTTCCGGCGTGGCGAAGAAGCGGCCGCGCCGGTCGTTCTCGATTTGCTGGGTACTGGCCCGCCCCGCCGGATTGGCGAAATCGTGAATTTCCAGCAAATGATCCTTTTGTCCATGTACTTCAAAAATACGCGCGCGGCTGCTGTCGGCCGCCACTATCCAGGTCGTTTGCATGCTCGTCTCCAGAGGGATAATGTCCTGTTCGACAAGGAAACCCTTCCATTTGTTCGCAAGGCATTCAGGAACCGTAGTATTCGAACTGCGCAACCCGGCCGGACGCCACGTTCTGCCCGGCCGGCAACTCGGCCGCCTGGGCGGCGCGATCAATCGCCGCCAGCACCTGCCGCGGGGCCAGGTGATGCACCATGTGGCCGGCGCCGGGCACGGTCTGGTATTCGCTGTGCGGCAGTTCGCGGTGCAAGTGTTCCGAGTGCACGTGCGTGTTGACATAGGTGTCGCCGTCGCCGGCCATGATGACGACCGGCACCTTCAACTCGTGATAGCGCTTGCGCAGCATAAATGCGGACGGGACCAGCAAGGCGGTTTCGGCCGCCGAAGCGCGCAAGTGCACGGGGCGCAGCGCCATCCAGATCGGGAACTCCGCCGCAAAGCGTTCCGGCACCCTGGCCGGGCTGAATATGCGGCGTTTCAGCAGCGGCCAGATCATGCGCCCGATCAGGGGCGAGACGGTGTAGCGCATCAGATCGCCGATCAGCGGAATGGCCGGCGGCGAAAGCAGCGGCACCTCCAGGCGCACGGTCGGATAGTAGTAACCGGAGAGCAGCACCAGACTTTTCACATAGTGCGGAAATTCCAGCGCGAGCGACACCGCGACCATCGCCCCCCAGGAGTGGCCCAGCACGATCGGATGCTCGACATCCAGCAACTGCAGCGCATGATGCAGCAGTTCCGCCTGCGCCTGCGGCCCCCAGGTGCGGTCGCGCGGCCGCCGGCTGTAGCCGTAGCCGGGACGGTCGAACACGATGACGCGATACTTGCTGGCGGCCAGATCGACCAGGCCGCTGATTTCGAAATCCTGGATCAGGCTGCCGTCGCCATGCAACAGCACCAGCGGCTGCCCATGCCCGCGCTCGATGTAATGCAGGCGCACGCCGTCCACGTACAGGAAATGCCCCGCCGGCGGATGCGCGTGTTCCGCCTGCCTGGTGCGCTGGCGGACGAATAGCGCCGCCGCGGCCAGCGCCACGCCGGCGGCAATGAAACGCGTGCCGGCGGACATGCCGGGACGGGCGTTGCGCTGATGCTCGGCAAAGTCGTTCATATCTGCTCCCAATGTCCTGGTGAACTTGGGACTGTTAGCGATAAGCCAAGTTCACGGCTTTCGCGCTTACCCGATTTGACAATAGATGTATATGCATATATATTCGAGCCATCCATTCATCGCACCATTTCCGTGAAACCGATCAGATTGCCTTGTTATGCCGGTTCGTTCCGTCAGGCTGCGCGCGTCGTGACGCAGATGTACGATGCCGCGCTCAAGCCGTCCGGCGTCAAGATCACGCAATTCGGCATCCTGCGCCTGCTGCAGGCCTATCCCGGCTTGACGACCGGGGAAATGGCCGAGGCGCTGGTGATGGACAGCACCACCCTGACGCGTACCCTGAAGATCATCCAGGACAACGGCTGGATCGCGGCCGCGCCCGGAGAAGACCGGCGCGAGCGCCACTGGACGATCACAGCGGCCGGCCGGGAAAAGATGGAGCAGGCATTACCGCTCTGGAAGAATGCACAAAAGGAATTTGCCGAGCTGGCGCATGACGTGGATCTCGATGCATTGACTCGCACTGTTTTTCATTTGGTGCAAAAAATGGGCGCATAAATTTTTTTGCCCAAATATGTGTATATACATCCTTATATCGAAAGGAGAAAGACGATGAGCGAAGCGCGACTCGACGTAGTAAAAGGCAAGAATTTTTCCAGCGCCCAGGTCGGCGCATTGACCGATCTGCACCGCCACCAGTTCTTCCATCCGCTCGCCAAGGGGCGCGGAATTCCGGGCAAGCTGTTCCTGAAGGAGGCGCTCGGCATGAACGGGATGGAAGTCTCGTTGAACAAGCTGCCTGCAGGCCAGGGCGTTCCGTTCTATCATCAGCACAAGGCGCATGAAGAGCTGTACATCTTCCTGCGCGGAAGCGGCCAGTTCCAGATCGACGGCGAAGTGATCGAGGTGCGCGAAGGCACTGTCATCCGCGTGGCCCCCGACGGCGCGCGCACCTGGCGCAATCACTCGCAGGAAGACCTGTACTACATCGTGATCCAGGCCAGGGCCGGCAGCATGGCAGCGGGCGAGATCGACGATGGCGTGGTATGCCCGCAGAAAGTCAGCTGGCCTGCCTGACGCGCCCGTGCCGCCTGTATCAGACCGCCCGACCAACCAGAAGAGATCCCGAGATGACAACAATCACTCCCGAAGCGTTCAACCAGCGTGGACAATCCTATCTGCCGGGCTTGCTCGGCATCGTCGTGACCGCCGTCGACAAGGAATTCCTCGCCGCCGAACTGACGGTGCAGCCGACGCACCTGGCGCCCAACGGCTATCTGCACGCCGGCAGCGTGGTGACGCTGGCCGATACCGCCTGCGGCTATGCCTGCATCGCCAACCTGCCGCAAGGCGCGGCCAGCTTCACCACCATCGAGCTGAAAAGCAATTTCCTCGGCACCGCGCGCGAAGGCGTGGTCGAATGCGAGGCGCGCGCGGTGCACACCGGCCGCAACACGCAAGTATGGGATGCGCTGGTGAAGCATCGCGACACCGGCAAGCTGATCGCGACTTTCCGCTGCACGCAGATGATCCTGTGGCCGAAGGCTTGATGAGCGACACACTGAGTCTGTTCGCGCAAGCGGCGGGACCGGAGGCGGTCCCGATGGCCGACGCCGACGTGACATTCATGCACGGCTTCTATCGCCAGCCGCAGACCGGGCGCCTGCTGCAGGCGCTGCTGCGGGAACTCGCCTGGCGTCAGGAGACGATCCGCATACAGGGCAGGCCGTGCCTGCAGCCGCGGCTGTCGGCGTGGTACGGCGATGCGGGGGCGCGCTACACCTATTCCGGCACCACCTTCGAGCCCCATCCGTGGACGGACACGCTGTTGCGCATCAGGGCGGATATCGAAGCCTTGAGCGGGCACCGCTTCAACAGCGTGCTGTGCAACCTCTATCGCAACGAGCGGGACAGCGTCGGCTGGCACAGCGACAACGAAGCGGAATTCGGTCCGCGGCCGGTGATCGCGTCGCTCAGCCTGGGCGAGACGCGCATTTTCAAGTTCCGCCACAAGCGCCGCCAGGAGCAGAAGCGCATCGCGCTCGAACTGACCGACGGCAGCCTGCTGATCATGGCGGGCGACACGCAACAGCACTGGCAGCACGCGGTCGAGAAAGAGCGCCGCCCGTGCGGGCCGCGCATCAACCTCACCTTCCGGAATATCGTGCTGCCGCGCTCGCCGTGATCAGCCGCGCGAAGCCATGAAGCGCAGCTCACCGGCCAGGTTCGGCATCGTGTCCTCGTAGCGGCGGCACAGCTGCATCAGCGCTTCGGCATCGCGCAGTGCGGCGCGGCGCCGCCTGGCCGCCGCAAGCGCCTCCCTCAGGGAACGCGCGGCCTGGGCGACGTGGCGGAAAAAGCCCTCGCCGCTTAAGTGGTGGTGGTGGGCGGGATGGGCGCTGGTCAGGACCGACATGGCATCTTCCTTTCATTCATTACCTTGTACGATTCCACTGTAGGCACGCGCCAGTCATTATTCCAATTGCGATTCGGGATATCAGACATTCGCTCAAAATATATCTTTCGCGCCTGCTGCCGCTACCCGGCGAGTTTGCAACCGGATGTAACGGAAAGCGCGACAAGCGCCTGTATTCATGCACCCATGCACCGGCTCCCGTTACATTCTTCAACACGCCGGCATGCACGCGCGCCGGCAATCGGCGAAGATACGCGCATGGGCAAGCTCGCCCAACCGGCGCCATCCCGCAGGCAAGCGGGGTGAGGCCAAGAAGAAGGGAACATCATGAAAAAACGTTATCTCTTGCTCGCCGCCCTGGCGCTGGCCGGCGCCGATCTGCCGGCGCAAGCCGACCCGCCGCCCTGGGCCCCGGCCCATGGCCGCCGCGCCCGCGAAGCCGTCGAAGTGCGTCCCGTGGTGCGCGAATACAGCTACATCTACTACCCGGCATATCAGGTGTATTACGCGCCGCAGCAGCAGATGTGGTTCTGGATGAACGGCGGGAACTGGCAGTTCGGCGCCAGCCTGCCGCTCGACTATGCGCGCTACAGCTATGCCACCGGCGGCGTGTCGGTGATGCTGCATTCGGACCGCCCGTACGTCGAACATGCGTATGTCGAACAGACCTATGGCCGCCCGTGGCGCGAGAAGCACCGGCACGACGGCCACCGCGACCGGGATCACGACCGCCACGGGCATCGCGACTGATTGCACGGGCTGCCGAGGGAAACGACGGGCGGGCGGCGGCGCTTGCCCGTTTTTCATTGCGCCCCGCCTGGCCGCATGTTGATACAATGCGCTCCGCCCATCATCCGTTGCAATGCCCGATCCCATGAGCTATTTGGCAATCAAACACCTCCACATGACCTGCGCCGCATTAAGCGGCAGCTTCTTCCTGGTGCGCGGCATCTGGATGCTGCGCGGTTCCGCCCTGCTGCAGCAACGCTGGGTGAAGATCGCGCCGCACGTGATCGATACGGTGCTCCTGGTCAGCGCCCTGAGCATGGTGGTGTGGAGCGGCCAGTATCCGTTCGTGCAGAACTGGCTGACCGCGAAGGTGCTGGCGCTGATCGCCTACATCCTGCTCGGCACGGTGGCGCTCAAGCGCGGCAGGACCAAGGGCGTGCGCACCGCGGCGTTCGTCGCGGCGCTATTGGTGTTCGGCTATATCGTAAAGGTGGCGCTGACGCGGCAGGTGTTCTGAGTATAATCACGGCCGTCGTTCCTCTCACCGAAAGTCCCCCATGCTCCGCGCTCCCGAACTCCTGCTCCCCGCCGGCTCGCTGGCCAAGATGCACGCCGCCTTCGACTTCGGCGCCGACGCCGTGTATGCCGGCCAGCCGCGCTACAGCCTGCGCGCGCGCAACAACGAATTCGCCACGCTGGACGCCCTTGCCGCCGGCATCAGCCAGGCGCATGCGCGCGGCAAGCTGTTTTTCGTAGCAAGCAACATCTTCGCGCACAACGCCAAGCTGAAGACCTACCTGCGCGACATGGAGCCGGTGATCGCGCTGAAGCCGGACGCGCTGATCATGGCCGATCCCGGCCTGATCATGCTGGTGCGCGACAAGTGGCCGGAAGTGCCGATCCACCTGTCGGTGCAGGCCAACGCGGTGAACTGGGCCGACGTGAAGTTCTGGCAGCGCATGGGCCTGACGCGCGTGATCCTGTCGCGCGAACTGTCGCTCGACGAGATCGAGGAAATCCGCCAGCAATGCCCGGAAATGGAGCTGGAAGTGTTCGTGCACGGCGCGCTGTGCATCGCCTACTCCGGGCGCTGCCTGCTGTCCGGCTATTTCAACCACCGCGATCCGAACCAGGGCACCTGCACCAATTCCTGCCGCTGGGACTACAAGGTGATGAACGCGGCCGAAGACGCCAGCGGCGATATCGCGCGCGTGCCGGTGGAGACCATCAAGTTCAACTACCAGCAGGCGCTGGAAGAAGCGAACCAGTCGTTCGCGGCGCTGGGCGACGTGCCGCGCCATCCGCTGGCCGACCGCCCCTACCTGATCGAGGAAGCCGGCCGCCCCGGGCAGCTGATGCCGATCCTGGAAGACGAGCACGGCACCTACATCATGAATTCCAAGGACTTGCGCGCGGTGGAACACGTCGAGCGGCTGGTCAAGATCGGCGTCGATTCACTGAAGATCGAAGGCCGCACCAAGTCGCTGTACTACGTCGCGCGCACCGCGCAGGTGTACCGGCGCGCGATCGACGACGCGGTGGCGGGCCGCCCGTTCGACGTGAGCCTCTTGGGCGAGCTGCAGGGCCTGGCCAACCGCGGCTACACCGACGGCTTCTACCAGCGCCACCATACGCAGGAATACCAGAACTACATGAGCGGCGTGTCGGAAGTCAACCGCAGCCATTATGTCGGCGACGTGCAATCGGTGGCCGACGGCTGGGCCGAGGTGGAAGTGAAGAACCGCTTTGCCGTCGGCGACCGGCTGGAAGTGATCCACCCGGGCGGCAACCTGGTCGTCACGCTGGAAGCGATGCGCTCGGCGGAAGACGGCGCGCCGCTGACGGTGGCGCCCGGCAGCGGCCACCGCGTGCGCATTCCGCTCGATGCGCGCTATGACAAGGCCTTGCTGGCAAGGCTGCTGTAATCCGGCAGCCAGCGCATGGCACTTCCGTCACCATTTGTTGTCAATCCCTTGCCAGCCGGTATGGCGTCAGGAGATGCATGATGAGATGGGAAGGCAATCGCGAAAGTGAAAACGTCGAAGACCGCCGCGGCGACGGCGGCGGCTTCGGCATCGGCCTGGGCGGCGGTTCGCTGAGCATCGGCACGGTCGTGATCGCGGTGGTGGCGTCGCTGCTGTTCGGCGTCAATCCGCTTTCCCTGCTCGGCATGCTCAGCGGCGGCCAGGGGCAGGTGGCGCCGGTGCAGACCGCGCCGTATCCGCCGGCCAATGACCAGATGACGCGCTTCGTGCGCACCGTGCTGGCCGATACCGAAGATACCTGGAGCGCGTTGTTCCGCGAACAGGGGCGCCGCTATGCATATCCGCGCCTGGTGCTGTTCTCCGGCCGCACCCCCACTGCCTGCGGCACCGGACTGACCGCTGTCGGCCCCTTCTACTGCCCGGGCGACGAGAAGATCTATATCGACCTCTCGTTCTACCGCCTGATGCGGCAGCGCTTCCACGTGTCCGGCGAATTCGCGCAGGCGTACGTGATCGCGCACGAGGTCGGGCACCACGTGCAGCACCTGCTCGGCATTTCCGACAAGGTCGACAGCATGCGCCGCCGGGTATCGGAAGCCCAGGGCAATGCCTTGTCGGTGCGGCTGGAACTGCAGGCCGACTGCTTTGCCGGCGTCTGGGCCTACCACGCCAACCAGGCGCGCCACATCCTGGAAGAAGGCGATATCGAAACCGCGTTGAATGCCGCCTCCGCCATCGGCGACGACGCGCTGCAAAAGCAGGCGCAAGGTTACGTGGTGCCGGATTCGTTCACGCACGGCACCTCGGCGCAGCGCGTGCGCTGGTTTACGCGCGGCATCGAAACCGGGAAGATGAGCGCCTGTAACACCTTCGAAGCACGGCAGCTGTAATACAATCGGGCGGTTACCCGCGACCACCCTCACCTCATGTCACACGCCCAATCCCTGCAAACGCTGCGCGACTCGCTTAACGACCTGCAGCACAAGCGCATCACGATCCACGCCTTCTGCCGCCTCTGGCGCGCGCAGACCGCGTTGCTGGCCGCGCTGCCGCCGCGCTACGCGCAGGTGATGGAAGACCTGCTCGGCCGCATGGAAGCCGGCAGCCTGTTTACCGAGGAAAGCTGCTCGTTCAGCCAGGACGACCTGCAGGCCAACCTCTCCGTCTGGCTCGACAAGGCCGAACAAACGCATGCAAAAACTTGATTTCACCCTCGACGGCGAGTACGTCGAACTCAACCACCTGCTCAAGCTTGTCGGCGTCTGCGACAGCGGCGGCGCGGGCAAGGCGCTGGTGGCCAGCGGCGAGGTGTCCGTGGACGGCAGGACGGAATTGCGCAAGACTTGCAAGATCCGCGCGGGACAGGTGGTCGGCGTCGGCGACATCCGCATCCGCGTCGTTTCCGCCTGAGCGGGCGCTGAACTTTTTGCATTTCGCACAGTCGAAGATCGATTCGGCCGGCCCGCGCCGGCTGCCTGCTTTCTGTCTTCTTTCTGTCTTCTTTCTGTCTTCTTTCTGTCACCAGCTTTCTGTCAGCAGCGTTGCTCCCACATCGCTGTACAGCCCTGTGGAATTGCGTCGCCATGCTCAATCATTATCGCAAGCTGATTTTCATCGACCTGGAGACGACCGGCCCCAATCCGGCCGCCGACTTCATCACCGAAATCGGCCTGGTGGAAGTCTCTGCCGGCGGCGTAGAGCGCTGGTCGGCGCTGGTCAATCCGGAAGTGCCGATTCCGCCTTTCATCCGGCATCTGACCGGCATCGACGACGCCATGGTGCGCGCTGCGCCGACCTTCGCGCAGCTGGCCGGCGAGGTGCAGCGCCGCCTACAGGACGGCCTGTTCATCGCGCACAACGCGCGCTTCGATTACGGTTTTTTGCGCAACGCGTTCAAGCGCCTCGGCATTTCCCTGCGCTGCGAAGCGCTGTGCACGGTCAAGCTGTCGCGCAAGCTGTTCCCGCACGAGATCAAGCACAGCCTGGATGCGCTGGTGACGCGCCACGGCCTGTCGGCGCAGGCGCGCCACCGGGCGCTGGCCGATGCCGACCTGCTGTGGCAGTTCTGGCGCAAGCTGGAAGCGACGCTCGCCCCGCACGCCTTGCATGACGCGGTGGAACAGCTGCTGCAGCGCCCGAGCGTGCCGCCGCAACTGGAGCCGGAACTGCTGGACGATCTCCCGGATACGCCGGGCGTGTATGTGTTCTACGGCGAGCAGGACCTGCCCTTGTACGTCGGGCGCGGCCAGCAATTGCGGCAGCGCGTGCTGACGCACTTCCCCGAGCAGCCGTCCACGCAGCCTTCCAAGCGCGATGCGCAGCTGGCGCGCGCCGTGCGCCGCCTGGAGTGGCATCAGACCGCGGGCGAAATCGGCGCCCAGCTGCTGGAGGCCAAGCTGGCGAAGCGGCTGCGCCCGGTACATGGCACGCCGGGCGCGCCGCGCGAACGCGAGGTGTGCAGCTGGCAGCTGCGCCCGGCGCCGAACGGCTTCCTGCGGCCGGTGCTGGTCTTTGCCGGCGAACTGGACTTCGGCCGCAGCGAGCGCCTGTACGGCCTGTTCAACTCGCGCAGCAAGGCGGAGATGGCGCTGCGAGCGCTGGCCGGCACGCATGAATTGTGTCCGGTGCTCGTCGGCCTGGAAACGCGCGACGACATCGGCCAGCCATGCAGCGCGCACCGTTCGCGGCGCTGCCGCGGCGCCTGCATCGGCCAGGAGCCGCCGGGACAGCATCAGGCGCGGCTGGAAAACGCGCTGGCCGCGCTCAGGCTGAAAGCCTGGCCCTACGTCGGCCCGATCGGCCTGCTCGAAACCGGCGCGCACGGCAGCAGCGATGTGCACGTGGTGGACAACTGGAACTATCTCGGCACGGTGCACGGCGAACACGATCTGTGGGACATCCTGGAGCAGGCGCCGGCGCAATCGGCCTTCGACGCCGACACCTACAAGACCGTCACGCGGGCGCTTGCGCTCGGCAAGCTGCAGGTGCATCCGCTGTCGGCGCGCAGGATCGCGGCGCCGCTCCACTTGGCGCAGATCAGAAAATAAAAAAAAAGCGGGATGGCCCTCCCGCTTTCCCCGCTGCCGCCGGACTCAGCCGGCCGCATCAGACAGCCATATCAGTCGACCTCATCAATCGACCTGGATGGTCAGGCGCCGCGGCTGTTCCGTTTCCGCCTTGGGCAGTTCGATGCGCAACACGCCATTCCGGTAGCTGGCCTTGGCCTTGTCCACCACGACCGGCACCGCCAGCGGCACGACGCGCCGGAAGCTGCCGTAGGCGCACTGCAGCACGCGATAGCGCCCCTGCGTATCCTCGCGCTCGAAACGCTTCTCGCCCTGCACGATCAGCGCGTCGCCCTGCACTTCGATATCGATGTCGTTCTTGTCGATGCCCGGCACTTCCAGGCGCACCACGACGCGCTTGTCGTCTTCGAACAGATCGCCGCCGAGCATCGCCCAGCCGCCGGACGGCAGGAAGAAGGCATCGTCGACCTCGCTGCGCGCCGGCAGGTTGGTTTGCGCGCTCGGCGTGAACCCGGTCAGCGCCGACGACGCCGACTGGCGCAGATGCTGCCAGCCCTCGGCCACCGACTCCCAGAACGAAGAGAGCCCTTGTCTGATTCCTTCGAGTTTCATGGTTCACCTCCATCACATGACTGCCATGACTGCCGCGGCCTTCCGAGACAGGGAAGGCGCGCAGGCGCTCAGGCCACCTTGATGTCGATCTTGCGCGGCTGCGCGTGCTCGGCCTTCGGAATGCGCAGCTTGAGCACGCCCTGCCTGAACTCGGCCGTGGCCTTTTCGCTGTCGAGTTCGCGCGACAGGGTGAACACGCGGCGATAACGCGGCAGCCTGACTTCGACATGGTTCGATTCCAGGCCCTCCGGCGTGCCCAGCGCCACCTCGCCCTCGATGGTCAGGCTGTCGGCTTCCAGCTGCAGGTTCAGCTTATCCTTCGGCACGCCCGGCAGGTCGGCATACAGCGTGATGCCGGAAGCATCCTCGACCACGTCGACCGGCGGTAGCAAGGCGGCTGCGTTGCGGGCGGCCCCGTCCTTGGCGGCCCCGCCGTTGGTGGCCCCATCCTTCTTCATGACATTGGTGTTTTCGCTCATGATCGGTCCTCCTTGTTACTGAATGGCGATGCGGCGCGGCTGCGGCGCTTCGCGGCGCTTGACGCTGACATGCAGCACGCCGTCGCGGTATTCGGCCGATACGCCGCTCGGATTGATGTCGTCATCCGGCAGGCTGACCACGCGGCGGAAACGGCCGGCGAAGCGTTCGTTGATGTGGACCGAGGTCTTTTCGTCCTCGTTGGGCAGGTCGGCCGCGCGCTCGCCCGAGATCGTCAGCACGCCGCGCTCCAGGTTGACCTCGATGCTGTTCGGGTCCAGTCCCGGCGCGAATGCATAGAGCTCGATGGTCTGCGGCGTGCCGCCGATATTCAGTGCGGGAAAGGCGCCGTAGCCCGCGCCGCGGATGCTGGGATTGGCGTCAAAGGCCTGCTGCAGTTCGCGTTGCAGGCGGTCAAACTCCGCAAATATGTCGCGGGGGAACATCGATCGGTACATCATGCTGTTCTCCTTCTGTCGGTTGGTTGAATGCAGCCCACGCGCATGCGGCGCGTGGCCGTCGTACTCCCAACATAAGTACCCTGTGCAAAATTTCAATGCCTTGATTTCAACCCTGGCCGCCACCACTTTTTAGGACGACAATGACTTTGTGCTACGGCACAACCTTGACCGGTTCTGAAGGAGAACGCTCTTGGAATTCAAGGACTATTACCAGACCCTGGGCGTGGCCCGGGATGCGACCGCGGACGAAATCAAGAAGGCGTTCCGCAAGCTGGCGCGCAAGTACCATCCGGACGTGTCCAAGGAGCCGGATGCGGAAGCGCGCATGAAAGAAGTCAACGAGGCGTTTGCCGTGTTGTCCGATCCGGAAAAGCGCGCCGCCTACGACCAGCTGGGACAGCGTTATCACGCCGGACAGGAATTCCACGCGCCGCCGGACTGGGATGCCGGGTTCGAGTTTTCCGGCGCCGGCTTCCCCGGCGGCGCCGATTTCAGCGACTTTTTCTCGGAGCTGTTCGGCAGCCGCATGGGACGCGGCGCCGGCCGCGGCGCACGCACGCATTTTCAGATGCGCGGCGAAGACCATCACGCCAAGGTCATGCTCGACCTGGAGGACGCCTACCACGGCGCCACCCGCACCCTGACGCTGCGCGTGCCGCGCGAGGACGCGCGCGGGCATGTGACGCTGGCGGAACATACGCTGGACGTGCGCATTCCAAAGGGCGTGCGCGAGGGGCAGCTGATCCGCCTGACCGGCCAGGGCAGCCCCGGCATCGGCGGCGGGCCGCCCGGCGACCTGTACCTGGAGGTGCATTTCAAGCCGCATGCGCGCTACCGCGTCGAAGGGCGCGACGTGTATGCGACGCTGCCGATCGCGCCGTGGGAAGCGGCGCTGGGCGCGATGGTGCAGGCGCCGCTGCCGGACGGCGTGGTCGAGGTGCGCATTCCGGAAGGATCGCAATCGGGCCGCAAGCTGCGCCTGAAGGGCCGCGGCATTCCCGGCTCGCCGCCGGGCGACCTGTATCTGGTGATGGAGGTCGTGCTGCCGCCGGCCAACAGCGACAAGGCGCGCGACCTGTATCGCAGCATGGCGCGCGAAATGGCGTTCAATCCGCGCGAGAGCCTGGGGGTTTGAATCATGCAAGAACATGTCGCACTGCTGCTGGACGACGCGCAGCTGACACTGGATGAGCTGGCGGCGAGCTGCGCCGTCAGCCGCGAATGGATCATCGCCCATGTGCAGGCCGGGGTGCTGCCGGCCGGGCCCGGCGCGGCCCTGCCCGACCCGGACCCGGCGCGCTGGCTGTTTTCGGGAAGCGACCTGCGCCGCACGCGCCGCCTGTCCGACATCGAGCGCGGCTTCGACGCCAATCCGGAACTGGCGGGGCTGGTGGCCGACCTGCTGGATGAACTGGAGCGCCTGCGCGTGCGCATGCGGCGCGCCGGGCTTGCGCTTGACTAAGGAGTTCCCAATGTCCTCCATGCACATCGTTTGCCCGAGCTGCCAGGCGATCAACCGCGTGCCGTCGGAGCGCCTGGCCGAGTCGCCCGATTGCGGGCGCTGTCACCGGCCCTTGTTCGCCGGACATCCGGTCGCGTTGACCACGGCCGACTTCGACCGTCACCTCAGCCGCAGCGACATTCCGCTGCTGGTGGATTTCTGGGCGCCGTGGTGCAGCCCCTGCCGCATGATGGCGCCGGCCTTCGAGCAGGCGGCCGCGCAGCTGGAACCGAAGGTCCGCCTGGCGAAGGTAAATACCGACGAAGAACAGGCGCTCGGCGCACGCTACGGGATCCGCAGCATTCCCACGCTCGCGCTGTTCCACCAGGGACGCGAGATCGCGCGCCAGGCCGGCGCGATGGGCGCAGGCGACATTGTGCGCTGGGTGCGCGCCCACTTGTGATGCGCACAAAAAAACGGGCCGCGCAATGCGGCCCGTTTTCCCGGCGGCGGATGCCGATGCAGGCTTAAGCGGCAGCCTGCTTGCCAGCAACTTTCACGAACTGGCCGACTGCGGCGTTGACATTGGCTTCCAGCGCTTCCATCGCCTGCTTGGCGGTGCTGACGAACTGCCCGTAGCCGTCGTTGGCGTTGCCCAATGCGGACTTCACGATGGTGACCATGCCTTCGGTGCCGGCCGGCGCCTTCTTGGAGACTTCCTCGACCAGCTCGTTGACCTTGTTGTTGAGCGCGGCGATCTGCGCTTCGGCCGCCTTGACGAATTCGGCGCGGGCGCTGCTGGCGATGCCGGACACATGGTTACCGTAGGCGACCGCCTTTTCCAGCGCCGGCTTGGCCTGAGCGGTCACGACGGAGATGAATTCCTGCGGGTCTTTCGCTGCCAGCAGCTGGCGGGCGGCGGCCGACGATTCCTCCATCGATGCCTTGACCGCGGTGATGTTCAGGTTGACCAGCTTCTCGACGCTTTCGAGCGTCTTGTTGGTCAGCGCGGTGTACATCGCGAGGTTCGCTTCGAGGCTGTTCTTGGTGGCGACGGAAATCTGGTCTTGAATCGGGAACATGGGCTACTCCAAAAAATCGTGCGCACAAATGCGCAGGGCGGTTGACAGAAAAGTATTGTCAGAATTTGTTGCGCAGCAACATTGAATATTCTAGAGATGCCGCCCTCTTCGCACAAGGCAATTTTTGTGCGCCGCACGAAATAATTCCGCTTTTGTAGCCCGTCTGGCAATCTTCGACACCGGTCTTACCACACCCGCCAATTCCACATGGACATATATCCAACAAGAATATTTAAAGTTCGCTAATATGAAGCGAGCATGTCGCATGTCACTCCGCGCCGGTGCGCCTTGATACCGGCCTTCATCACTCAGGGATGGTGTCTGATGGACAAAGACAACAATTCTCGCGCCCGTCTGTACTACCTGTTCGGCGCAAAGCCCGGTGCGCTTTCCTGGCCGGCGCGCGTGCCGCCCGGGCTGTTCGCTGTTTCGCTCGGCTTGTTCGGCCTGGTCGGCGCGTGGCGCCGCGCCGCCGCCTACGGCTGGGCCCCCGCCGCCGGCATCGAGCGCCTGCTGCTGTGGCCCGTCACCGCGATCTGGCTCACGACGCTGCTGCTGTACCTGTACAAGTGCGCGCGCTATCCGCAGACGGCCTTGCGCGAATTCCGCCATCCCGTGCAAAGCTCGCTGCAGGCGCTGCTGCCGCTGTCCATGCTGCTGGCGGTGATCGTCCTGGCGCAACCCGGCCAGGGCGTCTGGCTGCTGCCGACGCTCCTCGCGCTCGCCCTGCATGCGGTCATCGGCTACCGCGTCATTGCGATGCTCGCCACCGGCCGCCTGCCGGAAAACGCGGTCACGCCGGCGCTTTACCTGCCCATCGTCGGCGGCGCGCTGGTCGGCGGCATGGCGCTGGCGGCGTTGCAATACCAGGGCTGGGGCGCGCTGCTGTTCGGCACCGGCCTGTCCGGCTGGGCGCTGCTGGAGGCGCGCGTGCTTTCCAGTCTGTTCAAAGGGCCGATGCCCGAGGTGCTGCGCCCGACCATCGGCGTCGAGCTGGCGCCGCCGGCGATCGCCACGCTGTCGGCTGCGGTGATCTGGCCCGAACTGCCGGGCAGCGTGCTGGTGATCGGCCTGGGGGTGGCGGTATCGGCCTGCGTCGGCGTGCTAGCGCGCTACCAGTGGTGGGGCAAGGTGCCGTTTTCGATCGGCTTCTGGTCGTTCTCCTTCCCGCTGGCGGCGCTGGCTTCGGCCATCATCGAGGCCGTGCATCGCGGCGGCTGGCCGCGGGAAATCGGCATCGCGGCGCTGCTCGCCGCATCGGCTGTCATCGCGCTGTTGAGCGTGCGCACCGTGGCGCTGCTGCTGCAAGGCAGGCTGCTGCCGGCGGAATAGCGTTTGGCATTGCGCCGAACGACACGAGCGGCCGGCAATTCAGGCGGCTATCGGTTTCAAGTCCTGCGCGTGCCCCGGCGCTCAGCCGAATGCAGGGATACGCTGAACTCCAGGTTGGTAATCCCGATCGCCCCCGGCGGCCCCGCCACGAAGCCGAACCCCGGCTTCACCGGGAACAGCGAATCGTCGCGCAGCATCAGGTCGGTCTGGCAGTTCGGGCTCGGCGAAAACAGGTGCTGCTTGACCTCGTTCCAGACCGGCTCGCTCACCCAGCCGAACATGAACAGCTGGTTCGGATACATCGAGCTGTCCGAATCGATATAGCCCTTCTGGTTCTTCTGCAACGGCGGCTCGGCCGGCAGGGTATCGGAGATGGCCAGGGTCACCGCGCCCTCGCCGATGGAGAACGCCTCTTCGTTCTGGATCGTCCCGTAGGCCAGGCGCAGATGCCAGCGGCAGTGCAGCGCGACCCGCTTTTCCGAGCCGATCTTTTCGGTCTGCATCGACAAGCCATCGGTCAGGGTCAGCTGGGTGCACATCACCTGCCCGATCAGGGTCGGTTCCAGCTTCCTGAATTCGTCCAGGTTTTCATGCATGTTCCAGAAAAACCACTTGGCGCGCTCCCCCTCCGTCATGTCCGGCAAATCGCCGATCGTGCGGGAGCCATGGGCTTCGATCGTGCGCATCACTTCCTTGCGCGATTTTTCATGCATTTCGTCAAGATCAGAACTGAAACGTTGGGTGTATTCGCTCCGCATAAAACCTCTCCAAATTCAGACTATGGACTGTGACCGCGCCCATCCCGACAGGCCTATCATCCCAGTGTAGGCATCATTTCGCAGGTATCAAGCCGCATCCCTGCCCGGCTTCCTTGCAGCCTGCGCATGTCTCGCCAATAGAGATTCGTTCGCGCCAATTAGTTCGGCATGGCCGATACAAATCGTGCGGCCTTCTTCGCCTTCTTCGCCTTCTTCGCCTTCTTCGCCTTCTGCGCCTGCCTGGCTTTCTTCATTACTCAACAGAAACATGCCTCTACATGCTGCATTCATGCTGCATTCATGCTGCATTGCGCAGCACGATCGCGCAAAAAACAATGGCGCGGCTGAACACGCATGTTCAACCGCGCCATCGGCGCAGGCGCTGCGGCGGAGGGTCAGTCCGTCAGTCCATCAGTACATGTGCTGGCCGCCGTTGATCGCGATATTCGCGCCGGTCAGGAAAGCCGCTTCATCGGAGGCCAGGTAGGCGACCAGGCCGGCCACTTCTTCCGGCTTGCCCAGGCGGCCCATCGGAATCTGCGGGATGATCTTGCTTTCCAGGACCTCGCTCGGAATCGCCATCACCATCTTGGTGCCGATATAGCCCGGGGAAATGGTGTTGACGGTCACGCCCTTCTTCGCCACTTCCAGCGCCAGCGCCTTGGTGAAGCCGTGCATGCCGGCCTTGGCGGCGGAGTAGTTGGTCTGGCCGAACGCGCCCTTCTGGCCGTTGACGGACGAGATGTTGATGATGCGGCCCCAGCCGCGCTCGGTCATGCCGTCGCACACCGGCTTGGTCATGTTGAAGACGGAATCGAGATTGGTGCGGATCACCGCATCCCAGTTGGTCTTGTCCATCTTCTTGAAGGTCATGTCGCGCGTGATGCCGGCGTTATTGACCAGCACGTCGACCGGGCCGATTTCTTCGGTGATCTGCTGGATGCAGGCTTGCGCGGAATCGTAATCGGCCACGTCGCACGGATAGGCGCGGAACTTGTAGCCCTTTTCTTCCATCTGGCTCAACCACTCGCCGGCCTTGGTATTGCCGGGCGAATAGGTGGTCACCACCTGGTAGCCGAGCGCCGCCATCTTGATGCAAATGGCTTCCCCCAGGCCGCCCATGCCGCCTGTAACTAACGCAACTCTTGCCATGTTCTGTTCTCTCTCTATTGTCGTCTTTAATTACTACTACACCACTGCCACTCTCAGCGTTCCACTGCGAGCGCAACTCCCATGCCGCCGCCGATGCACAGGCTGGCCAGCCCGCGCTTCGCATCACGACGGATCATTTCATGCAGCAAGGTCACCAGAATGCGGCAGCCGGACGCACCGATCGGGTGACCGATCGCGATCGCGCCGCCGTTGACGTTGATCTTGCTGGTATCCCAGCCCATCTCCTTGTTCACGCCGATCGCCTGCGCGGCGAAGGCTTCGTTGATCTCCATCAGGTCGAGGTCGTTGTGGGTCCAGCCCGCCTTCTTCAGGCACAGCTGGCTGGCCGGCACCGGGCCCATGCCCATGATGCTCGGATCGACGCCGGCGGAGGAATACGCCTTGATGCGCGCCATCGGCTTCAGGCCGAGTTCGTCCGCCTTTTTCGCCGACATCAGGATCACCGCCGCGGCGCCGTCGTTGATGCCGGAGGCATTGCCGGCGGTGACGGTGCCGTTCTTGTCGAACGCCGGACGCAGGCCCGACAGCGACTCCAGCGTCACGCCGGGCTTGATGAATTCGTCGGTGTCGAACACGATCGAGCCCTTCTTCGACGGGATTTCCAGCGGCAGGATCTCATCCTTGAACTTGCCGGCCTTCTGCGCGGCTTCGGCCTTGTTCTGCGAGGCGACCGCGAACTCGTCCTGCTCCTGGCGCGACACGCCGTACTTCTTGGCGACGTTCTCGGCGGTGATGCCCATGTGGTACTGGTTGTAGACGTCCCACAGGCCGTCGACGATCATGGTGTCGACCAGCTTGGCGTCGCCCATGCGGAAGCCGTCGCGCGAGCCGTTGAGCACGTGCGGCGAGGCGCTCATGTTTTCCTGGCCGCCGGCGATGATGACGTCGGCGTCGCCGCTCTTGATCGCCTGCGCCGCCAGGTGCGTGGCGCGCAGGCCGCTGCCGCACACCATGTTGATGGTCATGCCGGGCACCATGTCGGGGAGGCCGGCGCGGATCAGCGCCTGGCGGGCCGGGTTCTGGCCCACGCCCGCGGTCAGCACCTGGCCCATGATCACGTCGTTGACCATGTCCGGCTGGATGCCGGTCTTGGCCAGCAGGCCCTTGATCACATGGGCACCCAGATCGGCGGCGGCGATCTTGGACAGGGTGCCGCCGAACTTGCCGATGGCGGTCCGACCTGCGGCGACGATTACGACCTCATTCATTTCAATTCCCCCTTATAGGCTGACAATAATGCGTGACACGCACAACGACATGCTTGCGCCGCCATAAATGCTTGTTGCACTGCGACGAAAAACAGCGCCCATCATAGTCTTGATGACAAGCATTACCTTTGATCTCACTCAACGCTCTGATACGAAGTCAATAAGCGAACGATCGTGCTACTGCTCGCAGGTACTGCTCGCATAAATAGCGCGATATGACTATAGCAAGTTTCAAGCCCAATACGTCCCAATACGTCCCAATACGTCCCAATACATCAACGCAAAACCGGCCGGCGCACCGGCAAAAACAGGGCCGGGACGATTATTCAATTTGCATATGACACGAACATGACAGCCGAATTCCCGTTGCCGGGAATTGTCGTCAAATGGGAAAGCGCCGCCCGGACAAACGGTACTGAAAAGCACTGCTGCGTGCCGCCAAGCACCGGATCAGACGCTGTCGAGAAAACGCTGCAAGGCCCGCAGCGCGGCCAGCCCTTCGGCCGCCTGCTTGTCGCTGAGCCGCCCAACCGTTTCGGCGCGTAACTGGGCGACCGCCGCATCGATGCGCAGCATGACCCGCTTCGCCTTCGGCGTCAGCAGCACGATCTTGCAGCGCGCATCGCCGGCCAAGGCGCGGCGCTTGACCCAGCCGCCGTCTTCCAGCTGCTTGACCAGCCGCGTCACGGTCGGCGCCTCGATGCCGAGCATGCGCGCCAGGTCGGTTTGCGTGAGTCCGCCGGGCACGCGCGAAATGTAGAGCAAGGTGCGCCACTTCGATTGCGACAGGCCGAGCGGCTGCAGGCGCTGGTCCAGCTTGTAGCGCCAGCTGCGTCCGATCTCGCCGATGGCGAGGCCGAACTGCTCCTGCACGCTGGCGGGCTGCTGGAATTCGGGAGATGGGGAAAGCGGCGGACTCATGACCGCCATTGTATGCCGGTGATAAAATTATTTGCCATGGCTAACTAATTCGGAATCGACGCGCGCCGTCGTTGTCCGATCGTCACTCCCCCCGGATCTCGCATGAACAGACGGATCGCCGCCGCATTGATCGCCCTCGTTTTCGCCGGCGGCGCCGGCTGGTATCTGACCCGAACCGAGCAGCAAAAGGAAACCGCCGCTTCCAGGCAGCCCCCCGCCGTTTCCGTCACCCTCGCGACGGCGACGCAGGCCGACGTGCCGGTGCGGCTGGAGGCCAACGGCTATGTCAGCCCGCTCAACAACGTGGAAGTGCGGCCGCAGGTATCGAATATCGTCGCCAAGGTGCATATCCGGGAAGGCCAGTTCGTCAAGGCCGGCGACCTGCTGTTTTCGCTGGACGACCGCGCCGACCGCGTCAACCTGCAGAAGGCGCAGGCGCTGCTGGCGAAGGACCAGGCCGGCCTGGCCGATCTCGAACGGCAGCTCGCGCGCAGCCGCGAGCTGCTCGGCAAGGGATTCATTTCGCAAAGCGCGGTCGACAGCGTGCAAACCCAGGTCGAGGCGGCGCGCGCGACGCTGCGCGCCGACCGGGCCGCGCTCGACGCGGCGCGCGTGGCGCTCGGCTACGACACGATCCGCGCGGCGGCAGCCGGACGCGCCGGCGCGATTTCCGTGTTTGCCGGCAGCCTGGTGCAGCCGAGCGCGACCGCCGCGCCGATGGTCGCCATCGCCCAGATCGATCCGATCGCCGTCACCTTCACGCTGCCGGAGAGCGAACTGGGCGCGCTGCTGGCGGCGCAGAAGTCGGGCGGGATCAGGGTCAGCGCCAGGCTGCCCGGCTCCGCCGGCGCCCTGGAAGGCAAGCTCAGCTTCGTCGACAACACCGTCGATCCGCAGAGCGGCACCATCAAGGTCAAGGCGGTCTTTCCCAACGCCGACCACCGTCTGTGGCCCGGCCAGTATGTGCCGGTCACGACCGTGGTGCGCGAACTGAAGAATGCGGTGGTGATCCCGCAGGCGGCCGTCATCAACGGCATCGACACCCGCGCGGTGTATGTGGTCGGCGCCGACCGGACCGCGCAGCTGCGCCGCGTCGAGCTGCTGCATTCGTTCGGCACGCAAGCCGCGGTCAGGGGCGTGGCGGCCGGCGACAGCGTGGTGGTGGATGGCAAGCAGAATGTGCGGCCCGGCGGCAAGGTGCGTGAGAGCGATGCGCGTGCCGGCGGCGCCCAGAAGAGCACGCAATGAATATTTCCGAGCTTTGTATCCGGCGGCCGGTGATGACCGTGCTGCTGTGCGCGTCGGTGGTGGTCGCCGGCATCCTGGCCTACCTGAAGATTCCGGTGGCGGCGCTGCCCAGCTATAACACGCCGGTCATCAGCGTCACCGCCAGCCTGCCCGGCGCCAGTCCGGAGACCATGGCGTCGTCGGTGGCGCTGCCGCTGGAAAAGCAGTTCGCCACCATCGCCGGACTGAACGTGATCAGCTCCGTCAACACGCTGGGCAACACCTCGCTGACGCTGGAATTCGATCCGGCGCGCGACATCGACGCGGCCGCGGTCGACGTGCAGGCCGCGCTGCTGCGCGCGCAGCGCGCGCTGCCGGCCGAAATGACGCAGCTGCCGTCCTACCGCAAGGTCAATCCGGCCGACGCGGCGGTGCTGCTGCTGGCGCTGACCTCGCCCTCGCTCGACCTGTCCGAGCTGAACGACTACGCGGAAAACCTGATCTCGCCCAGCCTGTCGACGTTGAACGGCGTGGCGCAAGTGAACATCTACGGCCAGAAGCGCTACGCGGTGCGGGTGAAGGTCAATCCGGCGCTGCTGGCGTCGCGCAACCTGTCGCTCGACGAGGTGGCGGCGGGCATCCGCGCCGCCAACGCCAACACGCCGGTCGGCACGCTCGACGGCCCGCAGCAGACGCTGACCATCCAGGCCAATCCGCAGCTGAAGAACGCAGCCGGATTCGCCGAGCTGATCGTCGCCAGCCGCAATAACGTACCGATCCGGCTGCGCGAAATCGCGCAGGTGGAGGACAGCTACGAGTCGGTCAAGACCGCCAGCCGCTTCAACGGCGAGCGCTCGATCGTGCTGGCAATCCAGCGCCAGCCGAACGCCAACACGGTGGCGGTGGTCGACGCGGTGCGCAGCATGCTGCCGCGCTTTAAGACACAGCTGCCGGAATCGGTGCAGATCAACCTGTTGAACGACCGCTCGGTATCGATCCGCGAGGCGATGCATGACGTGAACATCACGCTCGGCATCACGGTCGCGCTGGTGGTGCTGGTGATCTTCCTGTTCCTGCGCAAGCTGGTGGCGACGCTGATCCCGGCCCTGTCGCTGCCGGTGTCGCTGGTCGGCGCGGTCGCGCTGCTGTACGGCCTCGGCTACAGCCTGGACAACGTGTCCCTGCTCGGCATCACGCTGGCGGTCGGCCTGGTGGTGGACGACGCGATCGTGGTGCTGGAGAACATCGTGCGCCATGTCGAAAACGGTGTAAAACCGTTTAAGGCGGCGCTGGTCGGCGCCAGGGAGATGGGCTTCACCATCGTGTCGATCTCGGTGTCGCTGGTGGCGGTGTTCATCCCGATCTTCTTCATGCCGGGCGTGATCGGCCTGTTGTTCCACGAATTCGCCGTCGTGGTGTCGCTCGCCATCCTGGTGTCGGCCATCGTGTCGCTGACGCTGGTGCCGATGCTGTGCAGCCGCTACCTGAGCGCCGATCACGGGCACAAGCACCATGCCGTCATCCGCGGCTTCGAGCGGCTGTTCGACGCCATGCTCGACCGCTACACGCGCACGCTCGACTGGGGCCTGCGCCACCGCTTCGTCATCCTGATGGTGGCGCTGGCCACCTTCGTCGTCACCGCCTGGCTGTTCGTGACCATCCCGAAGGGCTTCTTCCCCGAGGAAGACATCGGCCAGATCAGCGTCACCACCGAGGCGTCGGAAGACATCTCGTTTGCCGCGCTGTCGGACAAGCAGGCGCAGGTGGCCGACCTCATCGCCGCCGACTCCAACGTCGGCAGCGTCGCCTCCACCATCGGCGGCGGCCTCAACACGTCCAATACCGGGCGCATGTTCATCAACCTCAAGCCGCGCGGCGAACGCGAAAAGATGCCGCAGGTGCTGGAAGGCCTGCGCAGGAAGGTGCGCGCCGTGCCCGGCATCGCCGTGTACTTCCGGCCGGTGCAGAACCTGCAGCTGGGCGGGCGCGTGTCCAAGAGCCGCTACCAGTACATCCTGCAGAGCGTGCACGCGGAAGAGCTGAACGACTGGAGCGGCAAGCTGCTGGAGCGGCTGCGCAGCGACGACGTCTTCCGCGACGTGACCAGCGACTCGCAGCTGAAGGGCCTGCAGGCGTCGCTGAAAATCGACCGCGACAAGGCGAACTTGCTCGGAATTCAGATGCAGGACTTGCGCAGCGCGCTGTACAGCGCGTTCGGCGAGCGCCAGGTCTCGACCATCTACAGCAGCAGCAACGACTACCAGGTGATCCTGCAGGCGGACGATCCGTACAAGCGCGACGAAGCCGCGTTCGAGCGCATCTTCGTGCGCGCCAGGGCCGGCAACCTGGTGCCGCTGACCAGTTTCGCCACGGTCGAACGCACCGTCGGCCCGACCGCGATCAACCATCAGGGCCAGCTGCAGGCGATCACGATCTCGTTCAACCTCGCGCCCGACGTGCCGCTGGGCGCGGCTGCCGACAAGATCGAGCGCTACAAGAACGAGATCCACATGCCGGCCAGCCTGATCACCTCCTGGGGCGGCGACGCGGCGGTGTTCAAGGAGTCGCAGACCAGCCAGACGGTGCTGCTGGCGGTGGCGCTGCTGGTGATCTATGTGCTGCTGGGCGTGCTGTATGAAAGCTTCATCCACCCGCTCACGATCCTGTCCGGCCTGCCCTCGG
>OFCW01000041.1_pt1 | contig 61542 bp, 61 predicted proteins | sample 1520951 | NCBI WGS metagenome assembly OFCW01 (sample SAMEA4349680, study PRJEB24078) | microbial mat metagenome | biome: Terrestrial Biome; feature: Habitat; material: Microbial Mat | place: India | collected 2012-06-12 | depth 10 m | reverse complement strand
CCTGTACTCGTTCTTCATCATGTTCACCATCGGCATCACCAAGGGCCGCTGGAACACGCTGGTGACCGCGCTGCAGCAGTTCAAGGACGACTACGACAAGAACCAGCCGATCTGGCGCATCCTGCCGGAGTTCGCCGCCGCCAATCCGCGTTACGAGCGGGTGGGACTGCGCGACCTGTGCCACCAGATCCATGGGATGTACAAGGCCTACGATGTGGCGCGCCTGACCACCGAGATGTACCTGTCCGACATGCAGCCGGCGATGAAGCCGTCGGATGCGTTCGCCAAGATGGCGCACCGCGAGATCGAGCGCGTCGCGATCGACGAGCTGGAAGGCCGCGTCACGGCGATCCTCTTGACGCCCTACCCGCCCGGCATTCCGCTGCTGATTCCGGGCGAGCGCTTCAACAAGACCATCGTCGACTACCTGAAGTTTGCGCGCGATTTCAACGAGAAATTCCCGGGCTTCGAGACCGACGTGCACGGCCTGGTCACGCAGGATGTGGGCGGCCGGCGCGGCTATTACGTCGATTGCGTCAAATAGGCCGGTGCGATAAAAAAGGGCGCAAAGCGGCGCCGCCGCTTTTCGCCCTTATTCATTGGAGCGGCTCAGCCGGCGTCCTTGCCGCTGTCGGCGGTCTTGTCCTCGACCTCGGGCACCGTCCATCGCGGATCCTGGCTGACGCGGCGGTCCGGGGTGCCGCGCGGCTGTGCGCGACGCTCCGCCATGCGGCGCTCGCGGAACTGGTTCAAGTCGTAGCTGGCTGCTTCAAAGAGATTTTCCGGTCGCGTCATGATTTTCCGCCCAATTGTGTTTAGTAAAAGAAACTTCGCGCAAGTCTAAGGCGGAGAATACAAGCGGGATTGATATTTCTCAAGACATCTCACTTCAATATAGCCCGCTCGGGCATGCGACGCTTTGCGCATGCGTATGTATGCGTATGTCAAAGAGCATGGATCCTTGCGTTCCTGCAATAGTTCCTGATTGTCATGGCTCGGGTGCCAATCGGCGCGCAGTATGCATCCTAATGCACGATGCCGATCTTCATGCTAACCGGAAAACCCGCCCGTTCCGGATAGGCAGGCGGCTTCGGATACCGGATTGCCGAAAATCCCGCCATCAGGCATCGGGCCGCCGCGGTGTCCGGCTTCGCCTCAACCGCCATCGCTCGCCCATCCGGGCCGATGTCGACAACCAGCACGACCGGTTTGTGTTCGGCTGCCGGCGGCGCCGCCCGGCAGGAGCGCATGGTGTGCGCGAGATTACGCCCGGCCCGCCTGACCAGCGCCGCATGATAGGTTTTGAACCGCTCGTCCGCCTCGGCACTCCTGGCCAACTGCACCCGCGCCTCGAAAGATGGGGTTGCAGGCGGCGTCTCGGCATGCGCCAAGGCAGCCAGCGCCACAAACAAGAAGGGGAAGGCGCGCTGCCTGGCCGTCGCCATTGCATCTGTCCCTGTGCGAAAAATGCTTGTCATCGTTCCCTCGCCGCTCAATATGCATACCCGACGGCCAGGCCGCCGCCCCAGCCGGGATTGCTATCGGCCAGACCTTTCGTCACGTAGGTTTGCGTTTTCCAGGCCTTATCCACCTTGTGGACGTAACAGGCCGTCACTTCCCGTGCCGCCAAGCTTGGCTTCTTGCGGCAATCGAATGCGATGCCCGTATTGTCGGCCGGCTCGGCTTGATGTCCTGCCATCGGGCCGGGCGCGGCTTGCAGCCCTGCCACGGGCATGCCGGTTCCGCCGCTGCGCCCGCCCGCGACGCCGCCGGCCGTGCCCAACCGGCGCTCCGCACTGAACAGCGGATCGCTGCGCAGGTACGCGGGATCGTTGAACAAACTATAGGTTGTTATCCTGGGAAACCGGAACTTGTCCCGCTGTCTCGGCTTTTCCCCGGCGCTGACCGATACCTTTTGCTGCGCCTTCGGCGGGCTCTTCCGCTTATTGCCGGCAACGGAAGACGGCGCGCTTGGCGCAATAGTCACATCCATTGCAAACAATGGCACTGCGCTCACGATGGCAAGACAACATGTAAGCAAGAGCGCCAACGCAGAACGCATGATTGCCATAGCCGAGATGCGATTTGGTAATTCTTTGTAAGCCAAAGGAACCTTGGAAATACCAACATAGAGGAGTTTTATTTTTCTTGCTGTAAGGAAAGGTAACAGCCATTGCGCCGCCCAGGAAGACCGGATCGCGGAAAGCAACATGCGAAAGAGCAAACCCCGTTGCCCCCCCTGTCTGGCAGCGGCCGTACAGGAAATGCAATTCATGCTACGCTTTCCGCTCTCGTTATCTCTGATAGTCACCCATGATTTCAGCACTGCAAGCACTCGAACGCCTCCGCGAAGGCAACCGCCGTTTCGTTTCCCACATCCGCAATTCGGATGCGCCCCCGACAAATGCGCGCAGCACCTCGTTACCGACCAGCCAGGAACCGTTCGCCATCATTCTCGGCTGCTCCGATTCGCGCGTGCCGGCGGAGATCGTATTCGATCAGGGTTTGGGCGACCTGTTCGTGATCCGGGTGGCGGGCAACATCGTGGCGCCGTCCCAGATCGGCAGCGTGGAATTCGCGGTCGAGCGCTTCGGTACCCGCCTGGTGGTCGTGCTCGGCCACAGCCAGTGCGGCGCGATCCATGCGACGCTGGAAGAACTGCAGCGTCCGACTGAAAACCAGTCGCGCAACCTGCGCTCCATCGTCAACCGGGTCCGGCCATCGGTGGAAGGCTTGCTGGAAACCGAGCTGCGCAACGATTTCGACACCCTCGTGCATCATGCGGTGCGCGCCAATATCCGGGCCTCCGCCAACCAGTTGCGGCACGGCTCGGAAATTCTTGAAACGCTGATCGAAAAGGATGGCTTGCTCGTGGTCGGCGCCGAGTATTCTCTGGAAACCGGCATGGTCGATTTCTTCGATGCCGCGCCGGCGTCGCCGCAAGGCTAATCACAAGTCTAGGGCGTGGCGCCGATTGCTTCGGGAGATGCAATTGGTGACACGCCCCAGTCACCAGCGGCGGGAGAACGGCTTCCCGCCGCTCTCCTGTCGATTGGCCTCCTCGCCGGATCAAGCGGGCGCAACCCGCTTCGACATGGGCCAACGGCGATTTTTTCCTGAAATTTACATTTGGCAACAACTCTAGCAATGCAGAAACATCCTTCGGCGATGTTTCCATGCATTATTAGTTGCATATCGGAAATTATCGAACGAACCAGCTCAAGTCTCTACCGTCTCCATCGCGAGGGCTACTTCCCTGTAAGGGGAAGCTTGGGTGGGGGGCAGTGTGTATGAAATACCTTACGGTATCGCAAACACTCTACCCCTTATCTCACCCCTCTCCCTGCACAGGGAGAGGGGATTTTTTTTGCAGGCGCGCTGCCCTGGAAAATTTTGCCGGCGGCCTCTTTCCACTGCAGGAAGGGTGCGGTTGGATGGTCAGACGGATTGCATCAGGTTTTCGGCAGAGTGACGCCGCGCTGTCCCTGGTACTTGCCGCCGCGGTCCTTGTACGAGGTCTCGCATACTTCGTCGCTCTCGAAAAAGAGCACCTGCGCGCAGCCCTCCCCGGCATAGATCTTCGCCGGCAGCGGCGTGGTGTTCGAGAATTCCAGCGTCACATAGCCTTCCCACTCCGGCTCGAACGGCGTCACGTTGACGATGATGCCGCACCGCGCATAGGTCGACTTGCCCAGGCAGATGGTCAGCACGTTGCGCGGAATGCGGAAGTATTCCATGGTGCGCGCCAGCGCGAAGGAATTGGGCGGGATGATGCAGACGTCGCCCTTGAAGTCGACGAAGGATTTCTCGTCGAAATTCTTCGGATCGACGATGGTGCTGTTGATGTTGGTGAAAATCTTGAATTCGTCCGCGCAGCGGATATCGTAGCCGTAGGATGAGGTGCCGTAGCTGACGATCTTGTGGCCGTCGACGTAGCGCACCTGGCCGGATTCGAACGGCTCGATCATGCCGTGCTCCTGCGCCATGCGGCGGATCCATTTATCGGATTTAATGCTCATTGTGTTCGCGGTGGGGTAGTGAATCGATCGCGCAACGGGAATCATGCCTGCGAAGAAAGGCCTGTTAGATTTTCCACCCGTTAATGCGAATTCCCGCGATTTTACGCGAAAACACTGCCCGAACCACTAGCCGGAATGGCTATTTTGACGCCGGATAGGCGTTTTCATCAGAATTGTTGTCAGGCAAGTTGTTACACTGCCTGGGCGGCCGCGTCCGGGCGCAACGTGCCCGGCACGTAGAATGCCGATGCCTGTCGGGTGTATTGCCGTTGGACGCACTCGCTGTACGCCTCTTTCAGCAGGAGCGGATTTTGCAGCAGCTTGTCCTTCCATTCGCCCAGGCGTACCCGATGGCGGATCAATGCGCGCAGAATGCGGGAGTGCTCGGTCAACCCGATTGCATTGCATCCGATTAGCACATCCCGCCGGAATTCGAGGCGCAGGTAACGGAAACTGTCGCTGTCGGAAAATTCAACCCACTGCCCGCCGCGCACGCCCTGCCACTGTCCGAAAGAGGACGAGATCAAGCCCATCGTATCCAGTACGTCGATCTGCCGTACATTGCGCTGGAAGGCGTGCCGGCCGGTCATGTTCAGCGCCGCGCAATACGCCTGGTCGGAGGCGTTGGGCTGTACCCCGGAAATCAGGCTGCGGCCGGTCTCGGGGTCGAAGGTTTCCGCGCAATCGCCGGCGGCGTATACGCCGGGCATGCTGGTCTGCATCGATGCATCGACCACCACGCCCTGCAGGCACTTGATGCCGCTGCCCTTGAGGAAGCCGATATTCGGCTCGCTGCCGATCGAATAGACGATCAGATCCGCCTGCAGTTGCTCGCCGTTCGACAGGCGCGCGACCAGGGGCGGGTTCGACGCCGCCTTGCCATCCCATGCGCCGCCGCCGATACCGAGCACACGGGCCGAGGTAACTACCCGGATGCCCTTTCGCTCGCACCACAGCCGCACCATTTCGCCGGCAGCCTTGCCCATCATGTTGGGCAGCATGCGGTCGCGCTTTTCCACCACCGCGAGATGCACGCCGCGTGCGGCCAATGCCTCCATCACGATGGAGCCGATGAAGCCGGCGCCGATCAGCAGCACCCGAGAACGGGGCTTGGCCAGCTGCATGATCCTGCGCGCATCGTCGAGCGTCCAGCATGGATGCACGCCGGGAAATTCGATGCCGGGAATCGCCGGCACCCGCGGCGAGGCGCCGGTTGCAATGAGCAGCCTGTCGAATTCGATCACGCTGCCGTCATCCATCTTGACGGTGCGTGTCCGGCTGCTGACATGGTCGGCGCGGCCGGTTTTCAGCTGGATGCGCTGGCGGGAGAAATGATCCTTTTCCCGGCGCAGATAGGTGCCGGCCTCGTTCAGCTGGCCGCTCAGCAGGTGCGGGATGGCCATGCGGGAATACGGCGGATGCGGCTCGTCGCCGATCAGGAGGATGTCGTCGCCGGGAGCATGCTTGCGGATGGTTTCCGCTGCGATCACGCCGGCCGGGCCGTTGCCGATGATGACGTGTTTCATGCGCACGCCTCCGGCCGTGCTGCGGCGCCGCGCACTCCAGACAAGACCGCTGACGTTTCTTGCATTCCCTCCTCCCGTGGATCAGGCTTTACAAAAAACGACTATATCGGCGGTCGAATATTGTCAATTGAATAAGGTCAAGGATTGTGTATCGGCGATCTGCGCTGGCGCAGGCCGGTGCCCGAACGCCGCCGCCTCAGCCTTGACCGCAGTAAGGCCCGCGTGCCGGCTGCTGCGCGGATTTGGCGTGGGCCACCGAGGCTTCGGCGGGAAGCCGCACGCCGTTTTTGACCGCCGTCATTTCGGCCAGGATGGAGATCGCAATCTCCGCCGGCGTCTTGCTGCCGATATAAATGCCGACCGGGCCGTGCAGCCTGGCGAGCTGGGCTTCGTCGAGGTCGAACAGACGCAGGCGCTCGCGCCGCTTCGCATTGTTGGCGCGCGAGCCGATCGCGCCGACATAAAACGCGTCGGAGCGCAGCGCCTCCATCAATGCCAGGTCGTCCAGCTTGGGATCGTGGGTCAGCGCAACGACCGCGCTGCGGCTGTCGAGCCGCATGCCGGTCACCACATCGTCCGGCATGTCGCACCGCAGCTCGACCTCCGGCAGGTTCCAGCCGTCGCGGTATTCCTCGCGCGGGTCGCATACCGTGACCTGGTAATCCATGCCGAGCGCAATCTGCGCAAGAAAGCGCGACAGCTGCCCGGCGCCGATGATCAGCAGGCGCCAGCGGGGGCCGTGGATCGTGGTGAGCGCGGTTTCCGAGATCTGCAAGGTCATGCCGGCGGCCGCCGGGTGCAGCGTGACGGCGCCGGACGCCAGGTCGAGCCGGCGCGCCACCAGCTCGTGCCGCGCCAGGCGCGCCAGCAATGCATCGATGCGGCTGGCGCCGGACAGCGGTTCGATCGCCAGCTCGATGGTGCCGCCACACGGCAGCCCGAAGCGGTGCGCTTGGTCGGCCGTGATGCCGTAACTGACGATCTCGGGCCTGTTGCGCGTCATGCCGTTCTTGCGCACATGCTCGATCAGGTCGTCTTCCACGCAGCCGCCCGACACCGAGCCGACCACCCGGCCGTCGTCGCGGATCGCCAGCATCGCGCCTGCCGGCCGCGGGCTGGAACCCCAGGTCTTGACGACCGTGACCAGTTCGCAGCGCCGGCCGCCGGCCAGCCATGCGCTGCAGGTTTTCAGGACTTCGAGGTCGATGCTATCCATGGCGGCGAAGTGGCCGATGTGGTCGGAGTAGTAATTGCGGGTGCACTACTATGCCATGCCGCCCGCACAAGGTGTTTATCGGCATCAACTCAACGCTGCATCGATTCCCACACCTTCTGCAGGCGCTTGACCGAGACCGGCATCGGCGTGCGCAATTCCTGCGCAAACAAGGAGACCCGCAGTTCTTCCAGCAGCCAGCGGAATTCCTGCATCTTCGGGTCGCTGCCCTTCTGCCCTTTCTGCGCGCGCTGCCACGGCGCTGCCACCTGCGCCCACTCGGCCATCAGGCGCTGGTCGCGCGCGGGATCGGCGCGCAGCTTGTCGAGCCGCACGCCGATCGCCTTCAGGTAGCGCGGAAAATGCGTGAGCTGGGTGTAGTCGTTGTCCGCGATGAAGCGCTTGCCGATCAGCGCCTGCAGCTGCGACTGCATGTCCGCCACGCTTTGCGCGTGCGCTTTCGCGCCCTGCAGCTTCTTCGGCAGCGTGTAGTACTCGGCCAGGATCTGCGCAGCCAGGCGCGCGATTTCATTGACCAGCAGGCCCAGCCGCGACTTGCCTTCGTCCTTGCGCCGGTTGAATTCCTCCGCGTTTTTCGGCAGCGGCTCCTGCAGGCAGGCGCGTTCCAGGCCGGCCTGGATGATCTGGTCGCGCAGCTCTTCCTGGGTGCCGAGCGACATGAATTGCATGCCCATCTGCTGCAGGCCGGGGACATTCTTTTCCAGGTACTTGAGCTGCTCCTTGAGCTGCAGCGCGAACAGGCGGCGCAGGCCGATGCGATGCACGCGCGCCGCTTCCGCCGGATCGTCGAATACTTCCAGGTCGCAGTGCGTCGTCTTGTCCACCAGCGCCGGGAAGCCGATCAGCGTCTGCTTGCCCTGCTGGATTTCGAGCAGCTCGGGCAATTCGCCGAACGACCAGGTGGTGAGGTTCTGGTGCGGGCCGATGCCCGCATTCTGCGCGGCGTTGGTTGCCGCCGGCTGCTTGCCTGCGGGCGCCTGGCCGGCCTCAGCGGGTGCGGCCACGGTCTTTTCGGCCAGTTTCTGGAATTTCTCGCGCGCCTGCCCGCCGAACTCGGCCTGCAGCGCGGCCAGGTTGCGCCCCATTTCGAGCTGCCGCCCGTGTTCGTCGACGATCTTGAAATTCATGAAATGGTGCGCCGGCAAGGTCTCCAGCTTGAAATCGGTGGTCTTCACCGTCACGCCGGTCTGCTCGCGCACGTCGGCGATCACCGCGTCGATCAGATTGCCCTTGCCGAACTCAGTTCGATCGCAAAAGCCGGCCGCGTACTCCGGCAGCGGCACGCAGTGGCGGCGCAGCTTCTGCGGCAGCGATTTGAGCAGCATGTGCACCTTTTCCTTCAGCATGCCCGGCACCAGCCATTCGCAGCGCTCGCCCGACACCTGGTTCAGCGCGTACAGCGGAATGGTGAGCGTGACGCCGTCGCGCGGGCTGCCCGGCTCGAAGTGATAGGTCAGTCCCATGTCGACGCCGGCCACCGTCATCTTCTTCGGGAACAGGTCGGTGGTCACGCCGGCCGCCTCGTGGCGCATCAGGTCGTCGCGGTTCAGGTGCAGCAGCTTCGGATTCTTCGCGGTCGCGTCCTTCAGCCACTTCTCGAAGGCGGCGCCGTTAAAGACATCCTGCGGGATCAGCTTGTCATAGAACGCGGCGATCAATTCCTCGTCGACCAGCACGTCGAGCCGGCGCGACTTGTGCTCCAGGTTTTCGATCTCGCGCACCAGCTTCTGGTTGTGCGCAAGGAAAGGCGCGCGCGTCTCGTAGTCGCCCGCCACCAATGCGCCGCGGATGAAGATGTCGCGCGCTTCCTGCGGATTGATCGCGCCGTAATTGATGCGGCGCTGGCTGTACACCATCAGGCCGTACAGCGTCGCCCGCTCGAACGCGGAAACCTGCGCGGTGCGCTTTTCCCAGCGCGGATCGCCCCAGGATTTCTTCAGCAGATGGCCGCCGACGCGCTCCAGCCATTCCGGCTGGATCTGCGCGATGCAGCGCGCGTACAGGCGCGAGGTTTCCACCAGCTCGGCCGCCATGATCCAGCGCCCCGCCTTCTTCGCCAGCGAGGAGCCGGGCCAGATGTGGAACTTGATGCCGCGCGCGCCGAGATACTGCGGCTCGTCCTCCATCTTGTAGCCGACGTTGCCCAGCAAGCCGGTCAGCAGCGCCGTATGCAGCTGCTCGTAGGTGGCCGGCGTCTCGTTCAGGCGCCAGCCCTGCTCGCGCACCAGCGTCAGCAACTGCGAGTGCACGTCGCGCCACTCGCGCAGGCGCAGCTGCGACAGGAAGCTGGCGCGGCAGGTCTCCATCAGCTGCCTGTTGGATTTCTTGTGTTCGATCGCTTCCTCGAACCACTTCCAGATCTTCAGGTAGCTGAGGAATTCGGATTTCTCGTCCGCGAACTTCTTGTGCGCGTTGTCGGCGGCGTCCTGCGCATCCAGCGGCCGGTCGCGCGGATCCTGCACCGACAGCGCCGAGGCGATGATCAGCACCTCGCTCAATGCGGCGTTATCGCGTCCGGCCAGGATCATGCGGCCGACGCGCGGATCGAGCGGCAGCCTGGCCAGTTGCCGGCCCAGCGGCGTCAGCTGGTTGTCGTCGTCGATCGCGCCCAGCTCCTGCAGCAGCTGGTAGCCGTCGGCGATCGCGCGGCCCAGCGGCGGCTCGATGAACGGGAAGGTCTCGACGTCGGTCAGGCGCAGCGACTTCATGCGCAGGATGACGGCCGCCAGCGACGAGCGCAGGATTTCCGGATCGGTGAATTTCGGCCGCTGCTGGAAATCCTTTTCGTCATACAGCCGGATGCACACGCCGGCGGCAACGCGGCCGCAGCGGCCGGCGCGCTGGTTGGCGGCCGACTGCGCGATCGGTTCGATCTGCAGCTGCTCGACCTTGTTGCGGTAGCTGTAGCGCTTCACGCGCGCAAGACCGGTGTCGACCACGTAGCGAATGCCCGGCACCGTCAGCGAAGTTTCCGCGACATTGGTGGCCAGCACGATGCGGCGCGCATTCGACGGCTTGAACACGCGCTCCTGCTCCTGCACCGACAGGCGCGCGAACAGCGGCAGAATTTCGACGTGGGGCGGATGATGTTTGCGCAAGGCTTCGGCGGCGTCGCGGATCTCGCGCTCGCCCGGCAAAAACACCAGCACGTCGCCGGGGCCGATGCGCGCCAGTTCGTCGACCGCGTCGACCACGGCATCCATCAGGTCGCGCTGCTCCTTCTGCGCCGACGGCTTGCCGTCAGCCTTCTCGCTCGGTTCCACCGGGCGGTAGCGCACTTCGACCGGATACAGGCGGCCCGAGACTTCGATCACCGGCGCCGGCCGGTCCGGCTTGCCGAAATGCCGTGCGAACCGTTCCGCGTCGATGGTGGCCGAGGTGATGATGACTTTCAGGTCGGGCCGGCGCGGCAGCAGCTGCTTCAGGTAGCCGAGCAAAAAGTCGATGTTCAGGCTGCGCTCGTGCGCCTCGTCGATGATGATGGTGTCGTATTGCTTGAGCAGCGGATCGGTCTGCGTTTCCGCCAGCAGGATACCGTCGGTCATCAGCTTGACCGACGCGCCCGGCGACAGCGTGTCGGTGAAGCGCACCTTGAAGCCGACATGCTCGCCCAGCGGCGAGCCGAGCTCCTGCGCGATGCGCTTGGCGGTGGACGAAGCGGCAATGCGCCGCGGCTGGGTATGGCCGATCAGGCCGGCTTGGCCGCGCCCCAGTTCGAGGCAGATCTTGGGCAGCTGGGTGGTTTTGCCCGAGCCGGTTTCGCCGCTGACGATGATGACCTGGTTGGCGCGCAAGGCGTCGGCGATCTCCCGGCGCCGCCCGGAGACCGGCAGTTCCTCGGGAAAGGTAATCGGCGGCAACGGATTGCGGACGACGGGCGCGGCGGCTTTTCCCTGCGGCTGGCGGTGCTTGGCGGGTGTGTTGTTGGCTTGTTCTAGTTCAGACATATCGGGGCGAATTATACAGAGCGGGGATGGGCCGGTTGCGGCCGAAAATATTTATCGAAGCCACGGCCGGCGCAGTCGCCGCAGATCGCTCTGTATATAATGCGCATCATGGAAAATCCAATTCAATTCGTTCAATGGCTGCGCTCGGTTGCGCCGTATATCCATGCTTTTCGCGGCAAGACCTTCGTGGTCGCCTTCCCGGGCGAATTGGTGATGGCCGGCGCGCTGCCGGTGCTGGCGCACGACTTGTCGCTGCTGCATGCGCTCGGCATCAAGGTCGTGATCGTGCACGGCTCGCGGCCCCAGGTGGAAGAGCAGCTCGCGCTGCGCAACCTGACGGCGCGCTACCACAACGGCCTGCGCATCACCGACGCGGCGGCGATGGAATGCGTGAAGGAAGCCGCCGGCGAACTGCGCCTCGATATCGAAGCCGCGTTCAGCCAGGGCTTGCCGAATACGCCGATGGCCCATGCGGCGATCCGTATCATTTCCGGCAACTTCGTGACCGCCCGCCCGCTCGGCGTGATCGACGGCGTCGACCTGGAATTCACCGGCGTCGCGCGCAAGATCGCCTATGAGACCATTCATCCGATCCTGAGTGCCGGCGCGCTGGTGCTGTTGTCGCCGCTCGGCTTTTCCCCCACCGGCGAGGCGTTCAACCTGACGATGGAAGACGTGGCCGTCGCCGCCGCGACCGCCTTGCATGCAGACAAATTAATTTTCGTCAGCGAAACACCGCTGATGACCGATGCCGAAGGCCGCGAAGTGCGGGAATTGACCGCCGCGCAAGCCGATGCGCTGCTGAAGACCGGCCAATTGCCGGCCGATACCGCCTTTTACCTGCAAGCCTGCGTGAAGGCGTCGCGCGGCGGCGTGCCGCGCGTGCACATCGTGCCGTTCGAAATGGACGGCTCGACATTGCTGGAAATCTTTACCCACGACGGCGTCGGCACCATGGTCAGCACCGAAAACCTGGAGACGCTGCGCGAGGCGACCATTGAAGACGTCGGCGGCATCCTCAAATTGATCGAACCGCTGGAAGCCGACGGCACCCTGGTCAAGCGCGGGCGCGAGCTGATCGAGCGCGAAATCGAGTATTTCTCGGTGATCGAGCACGACGGCGTGATCTTCGGCTGTGCGGCGCTCTACCCGTTCCCGGCCGAAAAGATGGCCGAAATGGCATGCCTGACCGTCAACCCGGAAGTGCAGAGCCAGGGCGACGGCGAGCGCATCCTGAAGCACATGGAAAACCGCGCGCGCGCCGCCGGATTCAAGAAGCTGTTCGTGCTGACCACGCGCACCGCGCACTGGTTCTTGAAGCGCGGCTTCGTGCATGCGACGGTCGACGATTTGCCGAAAGACCGGCAACACATGTATAACTGGCAACGGAAGTCGCTGGTATTGATCAAACAGCTTTGAGCGGAAGCGGCACGCGCCGCGTCCGCAACACATTTTTGAACGCACAAGGAGTAGAACATGGCCCGCACGGTCCACTGCATCAAACTGAACAAGGAAGCCGAAGGTCTGGATTTCCCGCCGTATCCGGGCGAACTCGGCAAGCGCATCTACGAAAACGTGTCGAAGGAAGCCTGGGCCGCCTGGCTCAAGCACCAGACCATGCTGGTCAATGAAAACCGCCTGAACCTGGCCGATGCGCGCGCCCGCAAGTACCTGGCGACGCAGATGGAGCGGCACTTCTTCGGCGAAGGCGCCGACACCGCGGCCGGCTATGTGCCGCCGTCGGAATAATCTTCCAGGCCTATAAACGACAAAGCCCGTTGAACCGCTTCAACGGGCTTTGTTCTTCGGCGTCCGCCGCACCGCTGTCAGAACGTCAGCTTCTTCACGCCTTCCGCCGTTCCCAGCAGCGCAATGTCCGCGCCGCGCTGCGCGAACAGGCCGACCGTCACCACGCCGACCACGTTGTTGATCTGCGCTTCCAGCTCCGCCGGGCGGTCGATCTTCAGGCCGACCAGGTCGAGGATCATGCAGCCGTTATCGGTGATCAGCGGCTTGCCGTCCTTCATGCGCAGGCGCGCCTCGCAGCCGAACGCCGCCAGCTTGCGCGCCACCGCCGCCTGCGCCATCGGGATCACCTCGACCGGCAGCGGGAAGGCGCCGAGCACGCCGACCAGCTTGGAGCCGTCGGCGATGCAGACGAACTTGTCGGCCACCGAGGCGACGATCTTCTCGCGCGTGAGCGCTGCTCCCCCGCCCTTGATCATCGCGCCCTGCGGCGTGATCTCGTCGGCGCCGTCGATGTACACCGACAAACGCTCGACGTCGTTGAGGTCGAACACCTGGATTCCGTGCGACTTCAGCCGCTCGGCGGTCGCCTCGGAAGACGCGACCGCGCCCTTGATCCGCTCCTTGATCTTGCCCAGTTCATCGATGAAGTAGTTGGCGGTGGAGCCGGTTCCCACGCCGATGATTTCGCCTTGCGGCACGTATTCGATCGCGGCGCGCGCCACCGCCTGTTTCAGTTCGTCTTGAGTCATGATGGTTTGCCAAGTTAGGAATGTGCGTATTTTAAAGCGCCGCAGCCTGCGGACGCAGATTTTTCTTGGCCAAAATGACCCACCGGCCTCATTCGCAGGTAGACTTACTTCAAAGTATTTTTCGGATATGTTCGACTCACAAGCAATGCAAAAATGACAAGCGTACTCGTAGTAGACGACAGCCGGGTTTCGCGCATGCTGTCACGGCAGTACATCCTGCAAAAGCATCCGGACTGGACCATTGCGGAAGCCGGCAGCGGCGAAGAAGCGGTCGACAAGGTGCAGACTTTCACGCCCGACCTGGTGCTCATGGACCTCAACATGCCGGGCATGGGCGGCTTCGCCGCCGTCGACAAGATCATGGAGAAATGCCCGTCGGCGCGCATCACGCTGCTCACCGCCAATGTGCAGGATGCGATCCGCGAACGCGCGCTCGCGATGGGCATCGGCTTCGCCGAAAAGCCGATCACCGAGGCGCGCATCGGCCAGATCATCGCCACTTTTGAGAGCTAGCCATGTTCCAGCTCAGCGAACTTCAGCACGACGCCCTGCTTGAAATCTTCAATCTCGGCGTCGGACAGGCGGCCGCGGCGATGAGCCGCATCGTGAATGAAGAGGTCACCATGTCGGTGCCCATGATCGCATTCCTGAGCCGTGCTGAAGTTGCGAAAACGCTGGGCAGCGACGAAGGCCGCCGCATCTGCGCCATCACCCAGCATTTCGAGGGCGCCTTCAACACCGAAGCCTTCCTCATGTTCCCCGAGGAGAAAAGCCTGGAGATCGTGCGCCTGATGGTCGGGCAAAGCCTCTCCATGGAAGAACTCTCGGAGATGGAACAGGAGGCGATGAGCGAAATCGGCAACATCATCCTGAACTGCTGCATGGGCGCCTTCGCCAATGCCTCCGGCAGGGAGCTGCACGGTTCGCTGCCGCTGTACCACGTCGGCACCGGCGACAACATCCTGGCCGTCTCCGGCAAGGAATGGGACGGGGTAGTGCTGACGCTGAAGATCGACTTCAACATCGAGAAGCATCAGATCCACGGCTACGTGGCCTTCCTGCTCGACCTGCCCGCGCTGCAGGATCTGCAGCAGTACATCGATGACTATCTCGCCAGGCTGATGGGTTGAGCATGCCGACCACGCGCCCGGAAACCAGCCTGCAGCTGTTTAGCAGCGTACTGGCGGCGGTACGCGCCGGCATCGTCGTGTTCGATCCCGACGAGCGCGTGGTGCTGTGGAACCGCTGGGTGGAGCAGTATTCCCAGCGCCCGGCGCCGGCGGCGCTCGGCAAGCCGTTCGCGGAAGTGTTTCCGGACATGGTCGACGGCCGCACCCATATCGCCATCCGCGAAGCGCTGCGCAACAACTTCGCATCGCTGATTTCCCAGACCCTGAACAAGGCGCCCTTCCCGCTTTATGCGAGCGCAGCGGATGCCGCCGCCGGCACGCGCCTGCAGCAGGCGGTGCATGTGATCCCGCTGGAAGTTCCCGGGCTGCCGCGCCATTGCATGGTGCAGATCACCGACGTCAGCATGGCGGTCGCGCGCGAGCGCAAGCTGCGCGAAATGGCGCTCGAACTGGAGTCGCAGACCCTGGTCGACGGCCTGACCGGCATCGCCAACCGGCGCCGCTTCGACCTGCACCTGGAAGACGAATTCCGGCGCGCCAAGCGCACCAATTTCCCGGTGTCGCTGATCATGATCGACGTCGACTACTTCAAGGATTACAACGACAACTACGGCCACCAGCGCGGCGACGAATGCCTGATGCGCATCGCGGGCGCGTTGAGCAGCGCGCTGAACCGCTCGCGCGACCTGGTGGCGCGCTACGGCGGCGAGGAATTCGCGGTCGTCCTGCCGGATACCGACAGCGACGGCGCGCTGCAGGTGGCCGAAACCATGCGCGCCGAAGTCGAGGCGCTGGAGCTGGAACATGCCTACTCCGGCGTCGGCAGGCACGTCACCATCAGCCTCGGCGTGAGCACCATGCTGCCGGAACAACTGGCCAAGACCGGCAGCCTGATCCATGCCGCCGACCGCGCGCTTTACCAGGCCAAGCGTTCCGGGCGCAATTGCGTGGTGGTGTATAACGACAATCAGTTCGCGAAGGTGTAGACAGATGTCCGGGCAGCTGGTATCGCCCCCTGCATGAAGTGGAAACCAGCTTGAAACTGAAAACAACGCCGATCGGTGCGCTCGGCGCACAAGGACAAGTTATGGACACAGGCGCTTCGCTCCGGTTGCAGGCAGTCGAACGATTGCTGGGCAAGCTGTACGACGGCGTAACGGCTCCCGATGGTTTTCAGGCATTTATCGACGCAATCATCGAGACATTCGGCGTGAAGGCGGTCACGATGATCATCCACCACGCCGATACGCATGAAGTCAAGGGACTTTGGCTGAGCGGCATCAAGCCTGAATGGGTGGAGCGCTATGCGCTCGACTATGCGCAGGAAGACATGCTCGCTCATCATATTGTCGCCTCGCCCGTCGCCCACTTTTACGCCAGCAATCTCGACATCGCGCATCCGGAGCGCATTCCGGAGAGCCGCTTTTTCCGCGAATGGCTGGAGCCGCAAGGCGTGGCCTATGCAGCCGGGGCAATCGTGCTGCGCGAGGGCGCATGGTGCACGCAAGTCATCCTGCAGCGCTCTCCGACGCAATCGCCATTCTCGCGCACGGAAATCGAGACGCTCGACCTGCTCATGCCGCACATGCAACGCGCCATCCAGATGCGGGAGCGCTTCGCCGAACTGCAATTGGGCCAGGACTTTCTGGCCGGCGGCCTGGACCTGCTGGCCATGCCGGCGATGTTCTTTGACGAGCACAGCCGCGCTACTTATCTCAACAAGCGCGCCAAGGCGCTGCTGTCCGAAAGCCAGATGCTGCGCCTGGAAGACGGCCACCTGGTGGCGAGCAATATCGAAGCAAGCCGCAAACTCAATTACGAAATCGGCAATGCCATCCAGGCGAGCCGCGGCGGAGCGGTGACATTGAACGAGGTCGTGCTGCTGCCCAGGCCGAACCAATTGCCCCTGATGCTGATGGTGGCGCCGGTGCGGATCGGGGCCGGCCAGGCGCATGGCGCCGCCCTGGTCTTCGTGTTCGACCCCGATTACACCCCCAGCCTCACGGCCGACCGCGTACGCAAGCTGTTCGGACTGACCGACGCCGAGGCCGGCCTGGCCGTCGCCCTGTGCGGTGGAAGAACGCTCGACGACATTGCGCGCGAGCGCACGGTATCGCTGAATACGATCAAGACGCAGCTCAAGAGCATCTTTGCCAAGACCGGCACCAATCGCCAGACGGAACTGGTGTCCCTGCTGCTGGCGAGCCCGGCATACTTCCTCGCCGATCGCACGGACCTGAATTAGCCGCGCCTTTTCGCGCCTCCTCCCCGTGGCGTTTTCACCCGTTCGGGTGATAGCAGACTTGATGTGGATCAACTAGCATTCAAGACTGGAATTTCTCAAGCATGGTCCGCTGATTTGCCGTCGGTCTATTAACACACAAGGGAGGATTTGCATTATGGGAGCACAGAGCAAGATGAGGCTGAACCGGTTGATTATTGCAAGCGCGATTTGCAGCGCTTTGGCTGCCTGCGGCGGCGGGTCATCCGGCACGACAACGTCGGCCCCCCACGCCATTTCCGGCAGCGCCGCCGTGGGCGCCCCGCTGGTCGGTTCGGTGACGGTCAAGGACGCGCTCGGCGCGACCAATACCGTGGCGATCGGAACCAATGGTTCCTATTCGGTGGATGTCACCGGCATGACGGCCCCCTTCATTTTCCGTGCTTCCGGCACCGCCAACGGCCAGACATATGTGGTCCACTCCATCGCGACCGAAGCGGATGCCGACGGCAAGATCAATATCACGCAGCTGACCGATCTGGTGGTTGCCAACATCGCCGGCCAGATTGCACAAAATTACTTCGACAAGTTCGAGCAAGGCGGCAATGCCAGCGCCGCAACCAAGACGGCGATCAATGCCGAAGTGAGCAAACTGAAGGACAAATTGCTGCCGATCTTGACTGCGCTGGGCGTGGACGCGTCGGTGGACCTGCTGCGCACGCCGTTTACGCCGCTGGCGGACAAGCTGGACAAGGCGCTTGATGCGATCCAGGTATCGGTCGACCCGGGCAGCAACGTCGCAACCATTTCCTCCGTACTGAGTTCAGCCCCCATTTACGACGACCTGAAAACCAAGGCCGAAACCGAAACATCCGCCCCCGCTCTCAGTGCGGACAATGCAGACAGTCCCGACATCGACCAGGCCGTCAAGGATTCGCCGCTTGTGATCAAGGCGGTGACCGATTTCGCCGCCAAGTTCAAGACCGGGCTTCCGTCCGTGGCCGATCTCAAGCCGCTCGTCAGCAACGGCTTCCTCAACGACGATGAGAATAGTGATGCCTTCCTGGGCTGGGTCAGTTCCGAATCCAACCTGGTCGGCGGGTCGTTCACCGACATCGTCATTCACAAAATCGACTACAGCGACCCGGCGAAAATCATCGCGCGCGTCTCGTTCACGGCGAAGACCAAGGATGGCATTGAACTGGGCCGCCTGCAGAACTGGAAAGTACTAAAGACGGACGCCGGATGGCGCCTGCACGGCAATCAGCAGGTGCTTGCGTTGGAGGGATTCGCGAGCGCGACGAAGGTGTTCTCCGGCTCGTCCTCGTGCGTCAATGTCGGAATCAATTTCAATATCGAGGACAAAATCCCGGGCAATAACGGTGGAGCTATCGATCACGTGATCGTCACGGGCCCGGGCTTGCCGCAGAACGGTTTGCGCTACAACAAGCCATCGCTTGCCACGGATCGCTGGATCATCGCGGGCACAAACAGAACGGATTACATCCTGACCACCGACTGCGGCGGCACTGCGGCCGTCTCCGACAGCGCAATCGCGGCAATTCAGGACGACGCGATCTACACTTTCGAAGCGCGCGACAGCAGCGACGCCAAGGTCAGCTTCCCGAAAGGCACCACGGACGGCACCTACAAGCTCAAGATCCATCATCGCCCGATGACGCTTGCCGAGGCCAAGGCGAGCACCGCGTTCCCGGCCATCTCGCAGGACACCGTCAGCGCCTTCTCCAGCTTCGTCGACGGAACACTGCCGTTCGCAGCCAGCAACGTCAATCCGTACAAATCCGCATGGATCCATTTGATCCAGAATACAGCGCAAGCGGATACGTCGCGTGACATCGAGGCGACATTAATTCCCAGCGCCGGCGGCGCCGTCAGCACCGGTCTGACGCTGCCGGCCTTGAAATCGGGAGACAGCATCACGTCCCGTACGCTGTGGATCGAATCGCCGGATGCCTATCGCAGGAACATGCAAACGCTCTATATCCGCTGAAAATCGTTCTTTCCCTGCAAGCCCATATAACGATCTGGCATGCAGAATGGCCCCGCCGCCGCGGGGCCATATTTTTTTTGGCAAAAACGTTTCATGCACTCCACGTTGAAAGGCCCCACTGCTTGCGCTTGCATAACCCAGGCGCGCTCCTCTCCGGTGGCGACAAGATTGTCTGTCCTTGGCGGTAACTCTCGCCTGGCCAATTGGCGCAATTGCCGCGCGCTCCCAGTAGCCGGGCATTATAATTTCGACATGCCCGCCTTCCTGGCTCCCCTCGCAGTCGGACCTCGCTCCCCAGATATTTATTCAATGAGGATACCAATTGGACGCTCCCGACCTTTCGCAATTGAAGATCGACCGTAGTGCGAAGCCGTCCGAAGGCAAGACGCGAAGAGGGCGTTTCCGCTGGCTGCGTCTGAGCGTTGCTGCCGTCATCGCCATCGTAGCGACGTTGGCCGCCTACGAACGGCTGCACGCCCCCTTCAGCGCAGAAACCGCCACGGTCGCCATGGCCTATCCGTCGCAGAGCTACACCTTGCTCAACGCCACCGGCTACGTCGTTGCCCAGCGTAAGGCGTCGCTGTCGTCGAAAGCGACCGGCCGGCTGGAGTGGCTCGGCGTACTGGAAGGCAGCCATGTGAAAAAGGATGAACTGGTCGCGCGCCTGGAAAACAGGGACGTGGCTGCAACACTCAACCAGGCGACGGCGAATGTGCAGGTTGCCCGCGCCAACCTGGAGCAGGGCGAGGCGGAACTGCGCGACGCGGAGCAGGCCTACCGCCGCTCGCAGGAGTTGCTCCAGCAAAGGTTCATCTCGGCGGCGACCCGCGATGCCGCGCTGGCGCGCTACAACAAGGCGAAGGCGGCCATCAGCGGCCTGCGCGCCGCCATTGCCGCCGCCGAGGCCAACCGGCAGGCGGCGCAGGTCGCGCTCGACCAGACCATGATCCGCGCCCCCTTCGACGGCGTGGTGCTGACCAAGAACGCCAACGTCGGCGACAACATCACGCCCTTCTCGTCGGCCACCGACAGCAAGGGCGCGGTGGTGACCATCGCCGACATGGACACGCTGGAAGTGGAAGCCGACGTGTCCGAATCCAATCTCTCAAAGATCAGCGTCAACCAGGCCGCCGAGATACAGCTGGATGCCTTTCCCGAGCTGCGCCTGGCCGGCGTGGTGTCGCGCATGGTGCCCACCGTCGACCGCTCCAAGGCCACGCTGCTGGTCAAGGTGCGCTTCGCCGAGCGCGATCCGCGCATCCTGCCGGACATGAGCGCGAAAGTGGCCTTCCTGTCGCATCCGGTGCCGCCGCAGGACAGGAAGCCGGTGACGGCGGTGCCAGCTGCCGCCGTCGTGCAGCGCGACGGCCGGCAAGTCGTGTTCGCGGTGAAGGACGGCAAGGCGCGGCAAACTGCCGTCGATGCGGGCAGGAAGATCGGCGAGCTGCTGGAGGTCCAGGGCGTCGCCGCAGGCGACAAGGTGGTGCTCAATCCCGACGAAAAACTGAAAGACGGCAGCGCGGTCGCGCCGGCAAAGAAATGACGCCCCTGGTCGACATTCGGCACCTGGCGAAGTCCTACCGACGCGGCGGCCAGATCGTACCGGTGCTGACCGACATCACGCTCGCCATCGCGGCCGGCGATTTCACCGCATTGATGGGCCCGAGCGGCTCGGGCAAGAGCACCCTGCTCAATCTGATCGCCGGCATCGACAAGCCGGACAGCGGTGAGCTGCGCGTGGCCGGCCTCGATATCACGCAGTTGTCCGAAGCGGAACTGGCCGACTGGCGCGCCGCCAATGTCGGCTTCATCTTTCAGTTCTACAACCTGATGCCGGTGCTGACCGCCGTCGAAAACGTCGAGCTGCCGCTGCTGCTCACCGGCCTGTCGCGCCGGGAAAGGCGCGAACGCGCCGAGCTCACGCTGGCGATGGTCAACCTGTCCGACCGCATGGACCATTATCCGTCCGAGCTGTCGGGCGGCCAGCAGCAGCGCGTGGCGATTGCGCGCGCCATCGTCACCGACCCGACGCTGATCGTGGCCGACGAGCCGACCGGCGACCTGGACCGCCATGCGGCGGCCGATGTGCTCGACCTGCTGAACCGTCTGAACCGGGAACTGGGCAAGACCATCGTCATGGTGACGCACGATGCGCATGCGGCGCAACGCGCCCGCTCCATCGTCCATCTCGACAAGGGCGAACTGATCCGGGAAACCGCGTAGCGATGGAAGTCCTTAAGTTAATCCTGAAAAACGCGCTGCGGCACAAGCTGCGCACCGCGCTCACGGTGCTCGGGCTGGTGGTCGCGACGCTGGCATTCGGCCTGCTGCAGACGGTGGTCAGCGCCTGGTATGCCGGCGCGGACGCCGCGTCCAATACCCGGCTGGTGACGCGCAATGCGATTTCGCTGGTGTTTCCGCTGCCGCTCTCCTATGAAAACCGGATACGCGGCATCGAAGGCGTTACCGGCGTCGCGTACGCCAACTGGTTCGGCGGCATCTACCAGGAGCCGAAAAACTTCTTCCCTCAGTTCGCGATTTCCGCCCGCAGCTATCTCGACATGTATCCGGAATTCGTGCTCAGCGAAGACCAGCGCGCCGCCTTCCTGCGCGACCGCAAAGGCTGCATCGTCGGCAGAAAGCTCGCCGCGCAGTATGGATTCAAGATCGGCGACGTCATCCCGATCAAGGGCACGATCTTTCCCGGCCAATGGGAATTCGTGGTGCGCGGCATCTACGACGGCAAGCGGGAAAACACCGACACCTCGCAATTCTTCTTCCACTGGGACTACCTGAACGAAACGGTACTGAAGACCGCCAAGCAGCGCGCCAACCAGGTCGGGCTGTACGTGGCCAGGATCGACAATCCGGACAATGCCGCCGCCATCTCGCGCGCCATCGACCATCAGTTCAAGAACTCGCTGGCGGAAACCCTGACCGAAACCGAAAAGGCGTTCCAGCTCGGCTTCGTGTCGATGTCGGAAGCGATCGTGGTGGCGATCCGCGTGGTGTCCTTCGTGGTCATCGTGATCATCATGGCGGTGATGGCCAACACCATGGCGATGAGCGCGCGCGAGCGGCTGGCGGAATATGCGACGCTCAAGGCGCTCGGCTTCGGGCCGGGCTTTCTCGCGCTGCTGATCTTCGGCGAGTCGCTGCTGATCGCGCTGGCGGGCGCCGGACTCGGCATCGCCCTGCTGTTTCCCGTCGCGCATGCATTCAGCGCGAAGATGGGCACGCTGTTCCCGGTGTTCGAGATCGCGCCGCAAACCCTGCTGCTGCAATTCCTCGCGGCGCTTGCGGTCGGCATCGTCGCGGCGATCGCCCCGACGCTGCGTTCGATACGGGTGAACATCGTCGACGGCCTGCGGAGCATATAGAGCCTGTTATGAAAATCCCTCTCAGCTACATCGCCCGCAACCTGTGGACCCGGCGCCTGACCACGGCGCTGACGGCGTCCGGCCTGGCGCTGGTGGTGTTCGTGTTCGCCACCGTGCTGATGCTCGACGAGGGCCTGAAGAAAACCCTGGTCACCACCGGCGAATACGACAACGTGGTGCTGATCCGGCGCGCGTCGGAAACCGAGGTGCAAAGCGGCGTCTACCGCGACCAGGCGACGATCGCGGCCAGCCGTCCGTCAATTGCGCTCGGCGCGAACGGCGAGCCGCTGGCGTCGAAGGAAACGGTGGTGCTGATCGCGCTCAACAAGCGCGGCACCGACAAGCCGGCCAACGTGGTGATCCGCGGCGTCGGCGCGCTCGGTCTGACGCTGCGCCCGCAGATTAGGCTGTCGGCCGGGCGCATGTTCCGTCCCGGCTCGTCGGAAATCATCGCCGGCAGCGGCATCGCCAAGCGCTTCTCGGGCACCGCGATCGGCGAAACCCTGCGCTTCGGCCAGCGCGACTGGACGGTGGTGGGCATCTTCGACGCCGGCAACAGCGGCTTCGATTCCGAGATCTGGGGCGATGCGGACCAGCTGATGCAGGCGTTCCGCCGCCCCGTGTATTCGTCGGTGATCGTGCGCCTCAACGACAGCAAGGAATTCGACGCCTTCAAGAAGGATATCGAGAGCGACCCGCGCCTGACGCTGGAAGCCAAGCGCGAGCAGACCTTCTATGCCGACCAGTCGAAGGCGCTGTCCACCTTCATCAGCATCCTCGGCATGACGCTATCGATCATCTTTTCGATCGGCGCGATGATCGGCGCGACGATCACGATGTATGCGTCGGTCGCCAATCGCGTGGCGGAAATCGGCACGCTGCGCGCGCTCGGTTTCAAGCGGCGCAGCATCCTGGCGGCGTTCCTGACCGAAGCCTTGCTGCTGGCGCTGATCGGCGGCGCGGTGGGATTGTTCTTCGCCTCCTTCATGCAATTCCTCTCGTTTTCGACGGTGAACTTCCAGTCGTTTTCCGAGCTGGCATTCGGCTTCACGCTCAACCCGGCGATCGTGCTCAAATCGCTCGCGTTCGCGCTGGCGATGGGCTTTGTCGGCGGCTTCCTGCCGGCGCTGCGCGCGGCGCGCCTGAAGATCGTGGATGCGCTGCGCGCGGCGTAGAAATTAAGGCTGCAGCGCGCTGGCCGCGCGCGCCAGTTCGGTAATGCGCTGCCAGTCGCCGGCCTTGATGGCATCCTTCGGCGTCAGCCACGATCCGCCGACGCAGGCGACGTTCTTGCAGGCGAGGAATTGCGGGGCTGTTTCCTGCGAAATGCCGCCGGTCGGACAGAACATCACATCCGGCAGCGGCCCGGCGATCGCATTCAGCATGCCGACGCCGCCGGCCGGTACGGCCGGAAACAGCTTCAGTTCCCTGAAACCCGCTTCGCGCGCCACCATCACTTCGGACGGCGTCATCACGCCCGGCAACAAGGGCAGGCCGCTCGCTTTTGCCGCTTCGATCATGCGCGGCGTCAGGCCCGGCGATACGCCGAACACCGCGCCGGCATCGCGCGCCGCCGTGAACTCTTCCGGCCGGGTCAGGGTGCCCACGCCGACGATCGCGCCCGGCACCTGCTCGGCCATGGCCCGGATCGCCGGCAAGCCATGCTCGGTGCGCAAGGTGACTTCCAGCACGCGGATGCCGCCTGCCACCAGGGCCTGGGCGAGCGGGACCGCATGTTCGATGGCGTCGATCGCGATCACCGGGATCACCGGCGAAGCACGCATGATTTCGATCAGTGTCATGTTTTTCTTTCCGTTGGGCGGGAGAACAGGAAATCCTCATCGGAATACGCCTCCGACTGCGGCACCGCCAGGCAGTTGTCCGCCTCCTCCGGCAGGTGCAGCGGCGGCGGCAGGCCGAAAGTCGCGGCGCCCTGCTCGGCCTCGCTCACCGCGTTGCGGAAGGTTGCGAACAGCTCGCGCCCCATGCCGACATGGCTGGCCGACAGATCGGCGGTGGCGATGCCGCGCGCCTTCCACTCCGCTTCCGGCACCAGCGCCTCCAGCGTTCCGGTATTGGCATCGACCCGGATCAGGTCGCCGTCGCGCACCCGCCCCAGCGGGCCGCCCGCCAGCACTTCCGGCGAGACGTGAATGGCGGCCGGCACCTTGCCGGATGCGCCCGACATGCGGCCGTCGGTCACCAGCGCCACACGGCGCCCGGCATCCTGCAGATTGGTCAGCGCCGGGGTCAGCGCGTGCAGTTCCGGCATGCCGTTGGCGCGCGGCCCCTGGAAACGCACCACCGCGACGAAATCGCGATCGAGCTTGCCTGCCTTGTAGGCCTCCATCAGCGCTTCCTGCGAATCGAACACCAGGGCCGGGGCTTCCACCACCCGGTGCTGCGGCTTGACGGCGGAAACCTTGATGATCGCGCGGCCGAGATTGCCCGACATCAGACGCAAGCCGCCATCGGCCGAGAACGGTTCCTTTACCGGGCGTAATACGCCGAGATCGCCGCTGTTTGCCGCCGCCGGCCGCCATACCAGTTTCTCGCCCTCCAGGAACGGTTCGGCACAGTGCGCGCGCAAGCCCTGCCCCAGCACGGTCGTCACGTCTTCGTGCAGCAGGCCGGCATCGAGCAATTCGCGGATCACGAAAGGCGGGCCGCCCGCCGCCTGAAAATAATTGACGTCGGCTTCACCGTTCGGATAGATGCGCGTCAAGAGCGGCACGACGGCGGACAACTGGTCGAAATCGTTCCAGTCGATCACGATGCCGGCCGCCTTCGCCACCGCGACCCAGTGCAATGTGTGGTTGGTCGACCCGCCCGTCGCCAGCAGCGCGACCACCGCATTGACGATGGCCTTTTCGTCGACCACCCGGCCGACCGGAATGTAGGACTTGCCTTGCGCGCTGATCTCGACCGCGCGCCGGGCCGCGGCCGCGGTCAGTGCCTTGCGCAAGGGCGTGTTGGGCGGAACGAAGGCCGCGCCCGGCAGGTGCAGTCCCATCACTTCCATCAGCATCTGGTTGCTGTTGGCGGTGCCGTAAAAGGTGCAGGTGCCGGGGCCGTGGTAGGACTGCGATTCCGATTCCAGCAGTTCCTCGCGTCCCACCTTTCCTTGCGCATACAGCTGGCGCACCCTGGCTTTTTCGGAATTGGAAATCCCGGTCGTCATCGGCCCGCCCGGAATGAACACGGCGGGCAAGTGGCCGAAGTGCAGCGCGCCGATCAGCAGCCCCGGCACGATCTTGTCGCAAATGCCGAGATAGACCGCCGCATCGAACATGTTGTGCGACAGCGCAACGGCGGTGGCCATTGCGATCGTGTCGCGCGAGAACAGCGACAACTCCATGCCCGGCTGGCCTTGGGTGACGCCGTCGCACATGGCGGGCGTGCCGCCCGCGAATTGCGCAACCCCGCCCGCCTCTCTGACCGCCTCCTTGATAATCGGCGGAAAATGCTCGTAGGGCTGATGCGCCGACAGCATGTCGTTGTAGGCCGAGACGATCGCTACCGACGGGTTGCGCAACTGCTTGAGCTTGAGCTTGTCATCGGGGGGAAATGCGGCAAATCCATGGGCGAGATTGGTGCAGGCCAGCGCGGCGCGATGCACGGTCTTGCCGCGCGCCGCATCCAGCCGCGCCAGATAGGCGCTGCGATAGGGCCGGCTGCGCTCGACGATCCGGTCGGTGACCGCCTTCAGCACAGGGTTCAGGACAGGATGGAGAGACATGGAAGCATTCCCGCGGAAGAATTGATTGTGAAATTTTACTACATTTAATTTTCTGTTTCTGAAATACGCATGCTCCGCCGCGCGGCCCGGCATCCCTCTCCCGGCTTGGGCATACGCCGATCCATATGCCAATCCCCACTCGAAGAATCACAACACAGCCGTGCAACCATTTTCTGAGCAAGCGCAAAGCATATTCAGAGAAGCAAAAACTTTGTAGTGAATTTACTTAAATTTGATGTATAGTTAAACAAATCGAATTTCCCGATCGCCTGCCATGCACCAGCCGCCGCTGCTCAACACGCCCGCCTTCCAGGCACTGTCCGCGCATTACGCCGAAGCCAGGGAATGGCATATGCGCGCCCTGTTTGCGCAGGAAGCGGACCGCTTCGACCGCTTTTCCGTCGAAGCCGCCGGCCTGCTGCTGGACTACTCGAAGAACCGGCTGAATGCGACCACCATGCGTCTGCTGCTGCAGCTGGCGCATGAGCGCGGCGTGGAACAGCGGCGCGCCGCCATGTTCGCGGGCGAAAAGATCAACATCACCGAACACCGTGCCGTCCTGCATACCGCGCTGCGCATGCCGCGCAACAGCGTTCTGCTGGTAGATGGACAGAATGTGATGCAAGAGGTTCATGCCGTGCTCGATCACATGCGGGCATTTACCGAGCGGGTGCGTTCCGGCGCCTGGACCGGCCATACCGGCAAGCCGATCACCGACATCGTCAACATCGGCATCGGCGGCTCCGACCTCGGCCCGGAGATGGTCTGCCGCGCGCTGCGCCCCTTCATCCATCCGCGCCTGGCTATGCATTTCGTCTCCAATGTCGACGGCCACGACCTCGATGCGGTATTGGCGAAAATCAACCCGGAAACCGCGCTGTTCATCGTCGCCTCCAAGACCTTCACCACCCGCGAAACCATGCTCAACGCGCAATCGGCGCGCGAATGGTTCCTGGCGCGCGCCGCAGAAGCGGCATTGCCGAAGCATTTTGTCGCGGTATCGACCAACACCAGGGCGGTTGCGGATTTCGGCATCGACCCGGAGAACATGTTCCCGTTCTGGGACTGGGTCGGCGGGCGCTATTCGGTATGGTCGGCGATCGGCCTGCCGGTCGCGCTGGCCATCGGGTTCGACGGCTTTGCCGAATTCCTCGGCGGCGGGCATGCGATGGACCAGCATTTCCAGACCGCTCCGCTGGAGCGCAACATGCCGGTGCTGCTGGCGCTGATCGGTGTCTGGTACCGCAACTTCTTCGGCGACGCCTCGCTGTCCATCGCCCCTTATCACCAGGACCTGAGCCAGTTTCCCGCCTATTTGCAGCAGCTGGAAATGGAAAGCAACGGCAAGCGGGTCACGCTGGGCGGCGCCGCCGTCGATTATTCCACCTGTCCGATCGTCTGGGGCGACGTCGGCACCAATGGCCAGCATGCGTATTTCCAGTTGCTGCACCAGGGCACCACGATTGCGCCGGTTGATTTCATCGCGGCATTAAAACCCGCGCACGACCTGCCCGGCCATCACACCGTGTTGCTGGCCAACTGCTTTGCGCAATCGGAGGCATTCATGCTCGGCAAGACTGCCGATGAAGTCCGGGCCGAAATGCGCGCGCAACAGATCGATGAGCAGGAAATCGAAATGCTGTTGCCGCACCGGACCTTCCCCGGCAATCGCCCGAGCAATACCATCCTGATGGATACCCTGTCGCCGGCGACACTGGGTGCCCTGATTGCGCTGTACGAACACAAGGTATTCGTGCAAGGCGTGATCTGGGATGTCAACAGCTTCGACCAGTGGGGGGTGGAGCTGGGCAAGATTCTGGCAAAAAATATCGAGACCGAACTGACCGGGAATGTGCATCCGAAAGCGCATGACAGTTCCACCAACGCGCTCATTGCCCGCGCCAAGCGGGCATTGACACGCTGATTCCATGTGCCGCGGGCACGGAAGCATAAGCGGACATCTGCGGACGGGCGCGCAGTTTCTGCTCGCCTACCCTGAAAAGTCGCCTAAACTAAAAATTTATTGATTGTCGACTTCGGTTAACCTGAATCAATTCCATATCATGGCTCTTACGGATTTTGACCTGGCCTTGTTCGGCGGCAGCGGCGATCTGGCAATGCGTAAACTCTTGCCGGCGCTCTATAACCGCGAACGCTGCAAGGACATTCCCTCCACTGCACGCATCATCTGTATCGGGCGGCATGCGTGGAGCCGCGAAGCATTCCTGGAGGAAGTCGAGAAAAACGCCAAGCCGCATATTCCAGCCGCCAATTTCAGCGAACCGGCCTGGACGGCTTTCTGCGGCCGCATCAATTATGTCGCGCTCGATGCGATGAATCTTGCGTCCTATCAGTCATTGGTGGAAGCGATGCGCAAGGACACGACCGGCATCAACCGCGTGTTCTACCTCGCCACCCCGCCCAGCCTGTTCGCAACCGTGTGCCACAACCTCGCCGAATGCGGACTGGCCACGCCCAATTCGCGCGTGGTGCTGGAAAAGCCGCTCGGACGCGATCTCGCCAGCGCCCGGCAGATCAACGAGGAAGTCGGCCGCGTCTTCTCCGAATCGCAGATCTTCCGCATCGACCACTACCTCGGCAAGGAAACGGTGCAGAACCTGCTCGCGCTGCGTTTCGGCAATGTGCTGTTCGAACCGCTGTGGCGGCGCGAATGGATTTCCGACGTGCAGATCACGATTGCGGAAGAAATCGGCGTCGGCAACCGCCTCGATTATTACGACACCGCCGGCGCCCTGCGCGACATGCTGCAGAACCATCTGCTGCAGCTGCTGTGCATCGTCGCGATGGAACCGCCGGTATCGGCCACGGCCGACGCGGTGCGCGACGAGAAGCTGAAAGTGCTGCGCTCGCTCAAGCGCTTCACGCCGCATACGCTGGTGCAGAATGTGGTGCGCGGCCAGTACCGTTCCGGCTATGTCAATGGCGTCGCCGTCCCCGGCTACCGCAAGGAGCCGGGAGCGAATCCGGCCTCGCGCACCGAGACCTTCGTCGCGGTCAAGGCCGAAATCGAGACCTGGCGCTGGGCCGGTGTTCCCTTCTTCCTGCGCACCGGCAAACGCATGGCCGACCAGCTGGCCGAGATCGTGGTGCGCTTCAAGGCGATCCCGCATTCGATCTTCGCGCAGCCCAACAGCAGCTTCCAGCCCAATTCGCTGCTCATCCGCCTGCAGCCGGACGAAGGCCTGCAACTGAACCTGATGGCGAAGACACCCGGCGAAGGCATGCGCCTGCGTCCGGTCGAGCTGGAGCTGGATTTCCGCGAAACCTTCAAGCAGCCGCGCATGGAAGCCTACGAACGCCTGCTGCTGGACGTGCTGCGCGGCCAGCTGACGCTGTTCATGCGCAGCGATGAACTGGAAGCGGCATGGGAATGGGTCGAGCCCATTCTCAACTACTGGGAACAGGAAGGCATCGAGCCGATGCCCTACACTTCAGGCACCTGGGGACCGGCGGCGGCCAGCGCCCTGATCGGGCGCGACGGCTTGCAATGGCGCGAGGAATCGCTGCCGGAAGAACTATAAAACAACGCTTTCTCAATGCTGCTCGACTCGATCCGCACCCAGCTCGATACGCTCTCCAAGTCGGAGAAAAAAGTCGCCATCGCCGTCCTGAAGAACCCCGACCTCGCGGTTTCCGGCAACATCACCGCGCTGGCGAAAAGCGCGCAGGTGTCGGAACCGACCGTGGTGCGCTTCTGCCGCACGCTCGGCTGCGACGGCTGGCACGAGTTCAAGCTCAAGCTCGCGCAGGGCCTGGCGCTGGCATTGCCGCCGGCGGACGAATCGCTGCTGCAGGGCGACCTGGCGGCGGACCTGGTCAACAAGATCTGCAGCCGCTCGATCAACACCCTGCTTGACCTGCGCAACAACCTCAAGCCGGCCGCCATCGAGCAGGCCCTGGAACTGCTGGCGCGCGCCAACAAGATCGAGTTCTACGGCCAGGGCACGTCCGGCATCGTCGCCGCCGACGCCCAGCACAAGTTCTTCCGCGCCGGCGTGCCCACCGTCGCCTATGCCGACCCGCACATCCACAGCATCTCGGCCTCGCTGCTGCAGAGAGGCGACGTGGTGGTGGCGATCTCGCAGCGCGGCAACAGCACCGCGCTGCTGCGCAGCGTGCAGCTGGCGCGCAAAGCCGGCGCCGACGTCATCGCGCTGACGCCGAGCGGCACGCCGCTGGCGGACCTCGCGACGGTGCTGGTGCCGATCGATCTGAGTTTCAACATCGACCCCTACACGCCGATTTCGGCGCGCCTGGCGCATCTGGTGGTAATCGACATCCTCGCGGTCGGCCTGGCGCTGAAGCGCGGACCGGAGTTCCGCAAGAAGATGCAAAACGCGCAAAAGGCGCTGCAAAAGTACGATTTGCAATTCGATTCCTACTACCGGCATGTGCCCAAGGCGTAACGCGCACAAATGCTGATGCATATCTAACAAGCAAATAATTAGACGTTGTTCCGCACGACAAACTCGGTATCATCTACGGTTTTCATCCTTCCGTAGCCAGCTTCCATGAACCAGCTCGAACAACTGAAACAGTACACGACGATCGTTGCCGACACCGGCGACTTCCAGGCGATGAAGGCTTTCGCGCCGCGCGACGCGACCACCAACCCGTCGCTGATCCTGAAGGCGGTGCAAAAAGACGAATACAAGCCGCTGCTCGAAAAGGCGGTGCGCGACCACGGCAGCAAGTCCATTGATGAGATCACCGACCGCCTGCTGGTCGCCTTCGGCCTGGAAATCCTCAAGCTCATCCCCGGCCGCGTCTCGACCGAAACCGATGCGCGCCTGTCGTTCGACACCCAAGCCACCATCGACAAGGGCCGCACGCTGATCGCACTGTACGAGGCCGCGGGCATCCCCCGCGAGCGTGTGCTGATCAAGATCGCCTCGACCTGGGAAGGCATCCGCGCCGCGCAGGTACTCGAAAAAGAAGGCATCCGCTGCAACATGACATTGCTGTTCGCGCTGCCGCAGGCGATTGCCTGCGCCGACGCCGGCGTGCAGCTGATCTCGCCCTTCGTCGGCCGCATCTACGACTGGTACAAGAAATCGACCGGCCAGGAATACACGGGCGCTGACGATCCGGGCGTGCAGTCGGTCAAGCGCATCTACAACTACTACCGCAAGTTCGGCTACCGGACCGAAGTGATGGGCGCGAGCTTCCGCAATACCTCGCAGATCACCGAACTGGCCGGCTGCGACCTGCTCACCATCAGCCCGGAACTGCTGCAGAAACTCTCGGAGAGCGACACGCCGGTCACGCGCAAGCTCAGCCCGGAACAGGCGCAAGCCTCGGACCTGGAACAGCTGGACCTGGACGAGAAGGCGTTCCGCTTCATGCTCAACGAGGATGCGATGGGCACGGAAAAGCTGGCCGAAGGCATCCGCCTGTTCTGCGCGGATGCGGTCAAGCTGGAAAAGATGATCGCTGCCCTGCGCTGATCATGTGCCGCTCTTAAATGACGCCGTCGTTCTTCAGTTGCGCGACCTGCGCGTCATCGTATCCGAGCGCACGCAACACTTCGCTCGTGTGTTCGCCCAGCGCGGGCCCTAGCCAGCGGGTCTGGCCGGGCGTTTCCGACAGCTTGGGCGTAATCGCCGGCATCTTGACCGGCGTGCCATCGGCAAACGCATGCTGCTCGAACATCTGCCGCGCCAGGAACTGCGGGTCGCTCATCATGTCGCGCACCGAATAGATCTTGCCGACCGGGACATCGGCCGCTTTCAGGATCGCCAGCGCTTCGTCGATATCCTTCGTCTCGCACCAGGCCTGGATCGCGCCGTCGATTTCCCCGGTGCGCGGCACCCGGCCGTCGTTGCGCGCCAGCTGCGGATCGTTCGCCATGTCCTCGCGTCCGATCGCCAGCATCAGGCGCTTGAAGATCGCGTCGCCGTTGCCGGCGATGACGATGTTCTCGCCGTCTTTCGTCGTATAGGTATTGGACGGCACGATGCCCGGCAAGGCGCCGCCGGTACGCTGGCGCACCACGCCGGCGTAGTCGTATTCGGGCACCATCGATTCCATCATGTTGAACACCGCTTCGTACAGCGCGACGTCCACCATCTGCCCCTGCCCGGCCACGCATTGTTCGCCGGTCTTGCCGTTCCAGCGGCCACCGGTCACGTCGCGGTGGCGCAGCGCCATCATCGCGCCGATCACGCCGTGCAGCGCGGCGAGCGAATCGCCGATCGAAATGCCGATGCGCACCGGCGGACGGTCCGGATGGCCGGACACGTAGCGCATGCCGCCCATCGACTCGCCGATCGCGCCGAAGCCCGGCAAATCCCTCATCGGCCCGGTCTGGCCGTAGCCGGACAGGCGCACCATGATGGTGGCCGGATTGATGCGCTTGAGATCCTCATAGCCGATGCCCCATTTCTCCAGCACGCCGGGGCGGTAATTCTCGATGATGATGTCGGCATCCAGCGCCAGGCGCTTCGCGATCTCCCGGCCGCGCGGGTCTTTCATGTTGAGCGTGACGCTTTTCTTGTTGCGCGACTGTACCGACCACCACAGCGAGGTGCCGTCCTTGAGCACGCGCCACTGCCGGATCGGGTCGCCGCCGTCGGGCGCCTCGATCTTGATCACTTCGGCGCCGAACTCGGCCAGCATGCGCGAGCAAAACGGCCCCGCGATCAGCGTGCCCAGCTCCAGGACCTTGATGCCGGCCAGCGGACCGGTAGATTTTTTATTGGTCATGTTGCGCGCCGGTCCAGCATCGCGCGCGCGATGGTGCCCGCGTCGACATACTCGAGTTCGCCGCCTACCGGCACGCCGCGCGCCAGGCGGCTGACCTTCAGGCCGCGCGCCTTCAGGGTTTCGCTGATGTAGTGCGCGGTCGCCTCGCCTTCATTGGTGAAATTGGTCGCCAGCACCACTTCCTCGACCACGCCGTCGGTGGCGCGCGCGATCAGCTTTTCGAGGTGGAGATCCTTCGGCCCGATGCCGTCCAGCGGCGACAGGCGTCCCATCAGCACGAAGTACAGGCCCTTGTAGGTCAGCGTCTGCTCGATCATCAGCTGGTCCGCAGGCGTCTCCACCACGCACAGCAGAGTCGCGTCACGCGAGGCGTCGAGGCAGGTTTCGCATACGTCGCTTTCGGTGAAGGTATTGCACTTGGCGCAGTGATGGATTTTCTCGACCGCCTGCGTCAGGGCGCGGCCGAGCATGGCGGCGCCGTCGCGGTCATGCTGCATCAGGTGATAGGCGATGCGCTGCGCGGACTTGGGCCCGACGCCGGGCAGGCGGCGCAATGCCTCGGTGAGGAATTCGAGACTGGAGGGAGATTTCACTGATCAGTTGATATCATGGAAGGCCGGCCATGACATGCGCCATGCCCGGCCTGTTTGAAAAATCAGAACGGCATCTTGAAGCCGGGCGGCAGCGGCATGCCGGCCGTCAGGCTCGCCATCTTTTCCTGCGACGTCGCCTCGGCCTTGCGCACCGCGTCGTTGAAGGCGGCCGCCACGAGGTCTTCCAGCATGTCCTTGTCGTCGCCCAAGAGGGACGGATCGATCGACACGCGCTTGACGTCGTTCTTGCAGGTCATCACCACCTTCACCATGCCGGCGCCGGATTGCCCCTCCACCTCGATCGAGGCGAGCTGCTCCTGCATTCTCTTCATGTTGTCCTGCATCGCCTGGGCTTGCTTCATCAGTCCTGCCAGTTGGCCCTTCATCATGGTTGTACTCCTTGTTCGTCAGTTAAACGGGTCTGATCGATCCCGGCACGATGGTCGCGCCGAATTCGCGCATCAAGGCGAGCACGAAGGGATCGCGTTGCATGTCTTCTTCCGCCTGGCGCTGGCGCGCCTCGCGTTCGGCCACCGCGACCGCATTGGCGGTATGTTCGACGGCGCCGATTTCGGTTTCCACCCTGACCGGTCTGCCGAAGTGCTCGGTCAAGGCCGCCGTCAGCTTTTCGACGGAACCGGCGGAACGCAGGGTCTCCAGCGGAATGCGCAACAGGAATTGCGCGCCTTCGCCCTGCACCTCGCATTTCAGCAGTTCGCTTTGCTGCGCCAGCTGCTGCACCACGCCGCGCAGCGGCAGCGCCGCCGCCAATGCCGGCCAGTTGCCGTCCCAGTTCAGCTCGGGAACCGGCGCCGGTGCACGCGCAGGCATTCGCTGCTGCGGCGCTTGTACCGGCCTTTCCGGCGCGACGGCGACGTCCGCATCGTTCAATGCGACTACGCTTGCCGAGGATTCAGTTTTTTTTTGAGCCACCGCTGCTGCGGTTTCGGACACGGCCTGCCCTGTTGCCGGCGGCGGTTCGTCTTCCCATGGCGGCGGCGCGCTGACAACCTTCGGCACGGCGCTCGCCATCGGCGGTAGCTTGCCGCCGTTGCGCGCCGCTTCCAGCGCCGCCCGCGCCGGACTCAGGCCGGCGGGGCGTGCCGCCGGGGCACTTGCCGTGGCGGCCTGGGGAGCCGCGCTCAATCTGGCCACTGCCGGCGCGGCCGCAGGCGTCGGGGCGGCGACGGCCGCCGGCTGCGCTTCCGCCGCGCCGATGCCCGGCCGGAACGCCAGCATGCGCAGCAGGGTCATCGAGAAGCCGGCATATTCGTCGGGCGCCAGGCTCAGTTCATTGCGCCCGTGCACCGCGATCTGGTAAAACAGCTGCACTTCTTCCGCATCGAATACGCCTGCCAGGCGCAGGATATCCTCGCGCTCCGGCACATCGTCCGGCACCGCCGCCGGCACGGTCTGCGCCAGCGCAATGCGATGCAGCAGCGTGCCCAGGTCCTGCAATGCCGCGTTATATGACAGGCTGCGCGCGGCCATTTCGTCGGCCACCGCCAGCAAGCCGGCGCCGTCCTTGGCGGCCAGCGCGTCGAGGATGCGGATCAGGTAGGACTGGTCGAGCGCGCCGAGCATGCCCTGTACCGCCTCCAGCGTCACCTTGCCCGCCGCATAAGCGATCGCCTGGTCGGTCAGCGACAGCGCGTCGCGCATCGAGCCGTGCGCGCCCTGCGCCAGCAGGCGCAAGGCGGGCGCTTCGAATTCGAGGCCTTCCTGGCCGAGAATGTTTTCCAGATGCCCGACGATATGGCCGGGCGGCATCTGCTTCAGGTTGAATTGCAGGCAGCGCGACAGTACCGTGACCGGGATCTTTTGCGGATCGGTGGTCGCGAGAATGAATTTCACATGCTCGGGCGGCTCTTCCAGCGTCTTCAGCATCGCATTGAACGCATGGTTGGTCAGCATGTGGACTTCGTCGATCATGTAGACCTTGAAGCGGGCATTGGACGGCGCGTAGATCGCCTGTTCCAGCAGTTGCGCCATCTCGTCGACGCCGCGGTTCGATGCCGCGTCCATTTCGATGTAATCGACGAAGCGCCCGGCATCGATCGCAATGCATGCCTCGCAGGCGCCGCAGGGCGTGGCGGTGATGCCGCCGTTGCCGTCCACGCCCTGGCAATTCAGGGATTTCGCGAGGATGCGCGACAGCGTGGTCTTGCCGACGCCGCGGGTACCGGTAAAGAGATAAGCATGGTGCAGCCTTTTTTGCTCCAGCGCATGCGTCAGCGCCCGCACGACGTGCTCTTGCCCGACAAGCGTGTCGAAACTCTTGGGGCGGTATTTACGGGCCAGGACTTGGTAAGACATAAAGGCGCGAGAGGTTATTTATAAGACGCATTTTACCTGACTGACCGCGCCAACTTATACAGTTGGTCTCGGGAATTCCACGCGAGCCGGAATCGGCGTGGCGCGGGAAATCGGCGGCTTCCCATTGCTGCGGGGTCAATTCAATGTGACCGCCGCATCGATCCGAAATGCATCCGCTGTACCGCATGCTGGCGGCGACTACGCTACAGCGGAACGCCCGGACCGCGCATGGGCGCTGTAACACGGGCTCTGTAACACTGTAATGGGAAAAAAGAATGGAAGGGGCGAGCCTGATCTGCGGCACTTGCGGGAAATGGCTGTGGCTGCTTCGTTCCCGACCTGACCAGGTTGACCACGCCGCAATGCGCAGGGGCCCGCCGAACGCTATTTTACCAGCAAAGCGCGGCTCCCGCCGCCCTATTTACCTGCATCAAAGACCCAGCTCCTGCCAGATCCGGTCGACCTTCTGCTTGACCTCGGCGGTCATCGCAATCGGCCGGCCCCACTCGCGGTCGGTTTCCCCCGGCCACTTGTTGGTCGCATCGATCCCCATCTTGCTCCCCAAGCCGCTGACAGGCGACGCGAAATCGAGATAGTCGATCGGCGTATTGTCGACCAGCGTGGTATCGCGCACCGGGTCGACCCGGGTCGTGATCGCCCAGATCACTTCCTTCCAGTCGCGCACGTTCACATCCTCGTCCACCACCACGATGAACTTGGTATACATGAACTGGCGCAGGAAGCTCCACACGCCGAACATCACGCGCTTCGCATGCCCCGGATAAGCCTTCTTCATCTGCACCACCGCCATGCGGTAGCTGCAGCCTTCCGGCGGCAGGTAAAAGTCGGTGATCTCGGCAAACTGCTTTTGCAGCAGCGGGATGAACACTTCATTCAGCGCCACGCCCAGAATGGCCGGTTCGTCCGGCGGTTTCCCGGTATAGGTGGAATGGTAGATCGGATCGCGCCGCATCGTGATGCGGTCGATAGTAAATACCGGGAACCACTCCTGCTCGTTGTAATAGCCGGTATGGTCGCCATACGGCCCTTCCAGCGCGTGCTCGTAGCCGCTCGGATGGCTTTCATCCGGATAGATATGCCCTTCCAGCACGATTTCCGCCGAGGCCGGCACCCGCAACTCGCTGCCGATCGCCTTCACCAACTCGGTCCGGCTGCCGCGCAGCAGGCCCGCGAACTGGTATTCGGACAGACTGTCCGGCACGGGCGTCACCGCACCGAGGATGGTCGCCGGATCGGCGCCCAGCGCCACCGCGATCGGATACGGCTTGCCGCGATTGACGATGGAATGCTCGCGGAAGTCGAGCGCGCCGCCGCGGTGCGCAAGCCAGCGCATGATGACCTTGTTGCGGCTGATGACCTGCTGGCGGTAAATCCCGAGGTTCTGCCGCTTCTTGTGCGGCCCCTTGGTAACGACCAACCCCCAGGTGATGAGCGGCGCGACATCGCCCGGCCAGCAGTGCTGGATCGGCAGCCTGGCGAGGTCGACATCATTGCCCTCCCACACCACATCCTGGCACGGCGCGGAACGCTGCTCCTTCGGCGCCATATCCCACAGCGCCTTCACCATCGAGCCCAGGCCCAGCACATCCTTGAATCCCTTGGGCGGTTCCGGCTCCTTCAACGTCGCCAGTACCTGCCCGATTTTGCGTAGCTCGCCGATATCGTCCGCCCCCATGCCGAGTGCCACGCGGCGTGTGGTGCCGAACAGATTGGCCAACACCGGAATCGCATGGCCGCTCGGCTTTTCGAACAGGACCGCCGGTCCGGCCGCACGCAGGGCGCGGTCGCAGATCTCGGTCATTTCCAGATACGGCGAAACCGGGGTCGCGATGCGTTTTAATTCACCCAATTGTTGCAATTGGGAAATAAAATCCCGCAAATCCGAATATTTCATGATTTTTTACAATGTTTGACGCTTGTTTCTATTTTTAAAATTGCGGGCACAAGTCGTTGATTCTATTGGTTTTCTGTTGCATTGCAGCGAGATTTCCAGATTTAAAAGTTATATAGAATCAATTTGATAGTGTTGACTTGATATAAACGCCGACCTACAATCTGCCCAGCTTATGAGGGAGCGAGCCGGGACTGACGGTGACGCGACAAAGACTCTCATTGTTCACGGGATCGGGGCCCACTACATTTTAAGGAGTGTTATCGAAAGGCGTCTGCCTTCTTCCCCGAAAAAAGTTGTTTGCCGCCGCTACGGTGCCATGTGTCCACATATGTCCATTTGGCATCCGGCAGCCGGAGCAAACAATTCCGACGTCTGCCGCTTGCGCCATGCATGACGACAGACGATGTTCTGATCACGGCCGGCACAGGCAGCTACGGAGTTGGGTAGCGGCTATTCCTGTGCGTCGCGACGATTCAGGAGGTTCTATGTTAAATCGATGTATGCGGGCGACGTTCGACTTCACCCGCCACAAGGCAAGCCAGTCTGCCGCGTGGGCGGTTTTCATCCGCGATACCGTCAGTGGTTTTGTGACCACTGCTCATCACACTCTCATGGTTCTGGGCATCATCGCGATCGCGGCACTCGGCGCGATGTTCGTCAAGCCAGATCTCGCCAACCAGCTGCTTTCGCTGTCGCCCTTCGTCGAGGCGTCAGCCGCCGAGACGGAAGATGCCGACGAGGCGGAACCGGTAGCCGACAGCATGATGGACATGCCAAAACAAGCGGCCGCCCCAGGCAAAACCGCTGGCGAGGAAGCCATCAAACCGGCCGCCAATTCGCGGCAGCAACAATGGGTTACCACCTGGCTGTCCAGGCGTTATCGCGTCGCCAAGGACGCCACCAACATGCTGGTTTCCGCAGCCTATGCCACCGCCTCGGAAATCAAGCTCGATCCGCTGCTGATCCTGTCGGTGATGGCGATCGAATCCGGCTTCAATCCGTTCGCCGAGAGCCCGGTCGGCGCGCAAGGCCTGATGCAGGTGATGTCGAAGGTCCACCATGACAAGTTCCAGGAACTCGGCGGCGTGAACGCGGCGCTCAATCCGGTGGCCAACATCAAGGTCGGCTCGCTGATCCTGAAAGACTATGTGACGCGCGGCGGCTCCATCGAAGCGGGCCTGAAGCTGTATGTCGGCGCCGGCGCCTTCGAATCGGATTCGGGATACGGTTCGCGCGTGCTGGCCGAATATCGCCGCCTGAAGGAAGTCGCGATGGGCAAGAAGGTGCCGATCTACACCACCTCGGCCAGTTCGGCGCCAAAACAGCGCCAGCCGGAAAACAAGACCGATGAAGCTTCCGGAGAGTCTGTATCCGCAGGCGCCCATCTCAAGGCGGATCAACTGGCGGCGCTATAAACAACCACCCATCAGCATCAACACAAAAGGGAGCCGCGGCTCCCTTTTGTGTTGGCATTGCGTCAAGGCTACGCTGGACAAGCCCTCGCGTCAAAAAACTTCTTCAGGCGGGCTGCCGCTTCCTGCAGGTTTTCCATCGATGTTGCATATGAAAGGCGAATATACTGACGCGCGGTGTACGGTCCGAAATCCAGCCCCGGCACCAGCACCACCCCTGCCTCATTCAGCATCTCGATCGTGAGGCGATCCGCGTCGTCCGTCAATGCGGAGCAGTCTGCATACACGTAGAACGCGCCGTCCGGCGTCACCGGGACCTTGAATCCGAGCTCGCGCAGCGTGGGCACAATGTAATCGCGGCGCCGCTTGAACTCCGCCTTGCGCTGCTCATAGATGGCGATCGATTCCGGCGCAAAGCATGCGACGCCGGCATGCTGCGCGATGCTCGATGCGCAGATGAACAGGTTCTGCGCCAGTTTCTCGATCTGCGGCACTATCTTTTCCGGCACCACCAGCCAGCCGAGCCGCCAGCCGGTCATGTTGAAATACTTCGAAAAACTGTTGATCACGATGATGTCGTCTCCCAGCGACAGCGCCGAGAACGGTTCCTCGTCGTAGGTCAGCCCCTGGTAGATTTCGTCGACAATCGTGAAGCCCCGCTTTTCCCTGACGGTGGCGACAATCTTCGCCAGTTCGGCATGCGGGATCGAAGTTCCGGTCGGATTGGACGGCGACGCCAGCAACACGCCGCGCGTCGCAGGCCCCCAGTGTTCGCGCACTTCCGCATCCGACAGCTGGAAGCGCTGCTGCGGCCCGCTCGGAATCATCTTCGCGCGGCCGTCGAAAGCGGCGACGAAATGGCGGTTGCACGGATAGGACGGATCCGGCATCAGCACTTCCGCGCCCTTCTCCACCAGCGCCGCGCAAGCCAGCAGCAAGGCGGCCGACGCGCCGGCGGTGACGATGATGCGCGACGGCGCGACCTGCAAACCGTAGACCCGCTGGTAGTACGCGGCGATCGCCTCCCGCAAGGAGGGGATGCCGACCGCCGACGTGTACTGCAGCCGGCCGTCGGCCATGGCGCGCGCGGCGGCGTCGATCACCGGCTGCGCCGCCGTGAAATCCGGCTCGCCTATCCCCATGTGGATGATATGGCGTCCCTGACGCTCCAGTTCGGTCGCCATTTTCGCCAGTTCCATCACATGGAAGGGCGCGATATTGGCAAGACGCGATGCGAGATTGAGATCAATGCTGGCAGGATTCATACGGAAAGGAATCGGGCCGCAGCGTTGCGGCCCGTTGTGCGATTAGTGCTTCTTCGCGTCGTCCACTTCGACGTCGCGCACCTTGGCGGCAAACTTGTCGAGCACGCCGTTGACGTACTTGTGGCCGTCGATGCCGCCGAAGGACTTGGTCAGCTCGACCGCTTCGTTGATCACCACTTTGTACGGAATTTCCAGGTGGTTGTTGAGTTCGTACGCGCCGATCAAAAGCGCCGCATGCTCCACCGGCGACAACTGGTCGATCGGCCGGTCGATCAGCGGCGCCAGGCCTTCGCGCAGGCGGTCCGCCTGCCTGATCGTCCCGTGCAACAGCGTATCGAAATGTTCGGCATCCGCCTTGTCGAAGCCGTGCGCCTCGCGGATGTGCGCGTCGATCGCGCCCGCATCCTCGTGGTTCAGCAGCCATTGATACAAACCCTGCAATGCGAATTCGCGCGCGCGGTGACGCGGCGTGCGATTCTTGTTCGGGTTCGCATGAACAGTCTTTTGGGTCATTACTTACTCTTCCTCAGTTGCTTCGCCGAGCTCTTCCAGCGCGATCGCCAGGTTGGCCATCTCGACCGCGACGCGCGCCGCATCGGCGCCCTTTTCGGCCATGCGCGCTTCGGCCTGCTCGTCGGTATCGGTCGTCAACACCGCGTTGGCGATCGGAATGCCATAGTCGAGCCCGACGCGAGTGATGCCGGCGCCCGATTCGTTAGACACCAGTTCGAAGTGATAGGTCTCGCCGCGGATCACGGCGCCGATTGCGATCAGCGCATCGAACTGCTGGGTCTCTGCCATCTTTTGCAGCGCCAGCGGAATTTCCAGCGCGCCAGGCACAGTCACATGCAGCACGTCTTCGTCTGCCACGCCGAGGTGTTTCAGCTCGGCCAGGCAGGCGGACAACAGGCCGTGGCACACATCTTCGTTGAAGCGCGCCTGCACGATACCGATGCGTACGCCTTCGCCGCTCAAGTTGCTTTCGTATGTTCCTACGGTCATGATGATTCCTTTACGCGCGACTGCGCTTGCTTATTATTGATTGTTGGTCGTCGCCCGGCTTTCCGCAATACCGAAAAGGAATGCCAGGCGACGATATGTCAGAAATTCAGTTCCCTGCCGCTCTCCTGCGGCAGGACACCTTCATTGATTCGGCTTGTCCTGGTAGCCGACCACTTCCAGATTGAAGCCTGCCATGGATGGCATCTTTCTCGGATTGGCCAGCAATTTCATCTTGCCCACGCCCAGGTCCTTCAGGATTTGCGCACCGATACCATAGGTGCGCAAATCCATGCGCGATTCGCGCGGCAGCGGCTTCGCCTCCGGCGCAGCCAGTGCGGCGAATTGCGCGAACATTTGCTCGGCCGACTCTTCGCAATTGAGCAACACCACGGCGCCACGCTCGGCTGCCTTGATCGCCGCCATGGCGGATGCCATGTTCCAGGAATGGGTGGTTGCCTGTGTCTCCAGCAAGTCGAGAATCGACACCGGCTGATGCACGCGCACTAGGGTTTCCAGCTCGGGCTTGAGATCGCCATGCACCAACGCCAGATGTGCGCTGCCGCTCGGCTTGTCGCGATAGGCAATCGCCTTGAAGTCGCCATGCGCGGTATGCATCACACGCTCGCCGACACGCTCGACAATACTCTCGGTCTGGCTGCGGTAGTGGATCAGGTCGGCGATGGTGCCGATCTTCAGGCCGTGTTCCTGCGCGAATTCCATCAGGTCCGGCAGGCGCGCCATGGTGCCGTCATCCTTCATGATTTCGCAGATCACCGCAGCCGGCGTCAGGCCCGCCATCTCGGCCAGGTCGCAGCCTGCTTCGGTATGGCCGGCGCGCATCAGCACGCCGCCCTTCTGCGCTTTCAACGGAAAAATATGGCCGGGCTGGACGAGGTCGGAGGGCTTGGCATTCTTCGCCACCGCGACCTGCACGGTCCGAGCGCGGTCCGCCGCCGAGATGCCGGTAGTGACGCCTTCGGCCGCCTCGATCGACACCGTAAACGCGGTGCCGTACGAAGTGCCGTTACGGGCAGTCATCATCGGCAGGTTCAGCTGGTTGCAGCGCTCCTCGGTCAGCGTCAGGCAGATCAGGCCGCGGCCGTACTTGGCCATGAAATTGATCGCCTCGGGCGTGACAAAGTCGGCGGCGAGGACAAGGTCGCCCTCGTTTTCACGGTCTTCCTCATCGACCAGAATGACCATGCGGCCGGCGCGCAGCTCGGCAACGATTTCTTGTGTTGTTGAAATAACCATGACTTAAATCCTATGTAGCACGCTATTTTAAAGGATTTAGGCTGCTTCCAACTTTCAAGGCCGCAACTATCGGCAGGTTTTGTGGTGCCGGGCCGCCTTGTCAAGGAGCCACGGCGCGCGCAATCACGCCTGCAGGCTCAGCATGCGCTCGACATAACGCGCGATCAGGTCGATCTCCAGATTGACCTTCACGCCCGGCTTCAGATGCTTGAGCGTGGTCGCCTCGACCGTATGCGGGATCAGGTTGATGGAAAACTCGCAACCGCCTGCAGTATCGACGACGCGGTTGACGGTGAGCGAGACGCCGTTGACCACGATGGAGCCCTTGTACGCAAGGTATTTGGCGAGATCCTTCGGCGCCTCGACCACCAGTTCCATCGATTCGCCGACCGGCTCGAACTTGCGCACCACGCCCAGTCCGTCGACATGACCGGACACCAGGTGCCCGCCCAGGCGGTCCGCCAGGGTCAGCGCCTTTTCCAGGTTCACCTCGCCCGGCGCATCCAGGCCCGCGGTGCGGTTCAGGCTCTCGCGCGACACGTCGACCACAAAACCGTTGTCGGTCTTTTGCACCACCGTCATGCATGCGCCATTGAGTGCGATCGAGTCGCCCAGCGCGACATCGGCCATCGGCAGCGCGCCGGCATCGACGGTCAGGCGCACGCCCGCATCCGCTTGATTGCCCAGCGGGGTAATGGAGGTGATTTTGCCGATGGCGGCGACGATTCCTGTAAACATGCTTGAAATCCGATCAAATGAAACGAGCAAGGATACGCAAATCCGGTCCGACTTGCTTAACTTCGTGAAACGACAGCGGTTTCCTGCCGTCCAGGCTGTCCAATGCCGGCAGGTCGAACAATCCTTGCGCCTCTCCCAGCAGGCTGGGTGCAAGATAAAGAAGCAACTCGTCTACGCAGCCTTCGCGGATCAACGAGCCGTTCAGTTTGTATCCGGCTTCGACATGCATTTCGTTGATCTGCCTGCGCCCGAGCTCCAGCATCAGCGCCGGCAAATCCACTTTTCCGTGCGCATTCGGCAAGACGATGATCTCGGCGCCGCGTTCACGCAGTTGCGCTTCCTTTTCCGGATTGGTGCGGGCCGCGACAATCCAGGTGTCACCACCTTCCAGTATGCGGGCCCGCGGATCGATCTGAAGCTGGCTGTCGATCACGATGCGGCGCGGCTGGCGTGGAGTCTCGACCGCGCGCACGGTCATTTGCGGATCATCCGCCAGTACGGTCCCGATCCCGGTCAGCACCGCGCAGGCGCGCGCGCGCCACCAATGACCGTCGTCGCGCGCCTCCTGGGACGTGATCCATTGGCTGCGGCCGTTATGCAGCGCCGTCTTGCCATCCAGGCTGGCAGCCGCCTTCAGCCGCACCCACGGTCTGCCTCGACGCATGCGCGACATGAAACCGATGTTCATTTCCCGTGCTTCGTCCTGCAGCACGCCGCATGCGACCTCGATGCCGGCCGCCTTGAGTTTTTCCAGCCCCTGTCCGGCAACCAGCGGATTGGGATCGGCCACTGCGGCGACCACTCTCGCCACACCGGCCCTGATCAGCGCATCGGCGCAGGGCGGCGTGCGGCCGTAATGACTGCATGGCTCCAGCGTCACATAAACCGTCGCGCCGCGCACGTCGGCACCGCGGCGCTCGGCATCGCGCAGCGCCTGCACTTCCGCATGCGCCTGCCCCGGCGGCTGGGTATGGCCTGCGCCGATCACCTTGCCATCCTTGACAATCACGCAGCCGACCCTCGGGTTCGGCGTGGTGATGAACATGCCTTTCGCTGCCCATTGCAAGGCGAGTTCCATGCCTTGTCGATCGCTGGTAATTTCCACGGGATTTACTGTGTCCGGTTACTGGGCATGCCCGCCCTGTCGTCAATATGCGCGCCGCCGCACTGCTCAACAATTTGCCGCGCCATCGGTATCCGGATTGCACACGCGCGGACGGCCCAGGAAGTTCAGCTTGATTTTCCTGACCTGCCGACCGAGCCGGAACGTGAAGGTGCCGAACTGCGTCGTCTGGCTGCTGGCATTGGTGCGCGTGCGGCCGGAACCGATGTATGCCAGATATTGTACTTTCGAATCGGTCAGGCTGGCCGCAATGCCCATCCCGCGCCCAACCGCATCGTGGGTATAAACGACCCGCTCGCCGGCGTCCGGCCGCTGATTGCCGTTTTCATCGACAAAAACCACCCAACCCTTGGCCCAGTCGCCGTCAGCATCCTTCGGCACCAGATCGACCCGTGTCCCCAGGCGGATCGCCTCCGAACGCGTCAGATAAATCGCTGCAAGGAAATCGTTGGCGGCAGCCGAGACCCGCAACCCTTGCATCACGCCTTGGAAATTCGGGGTGCCAATCGAGGCCAGGATACCGATGATGGCAATCACAATCAGCAGTTCCGGCAACGTGAAGCCGCGACGCCGCCTTACATCCCGTGCAATCATGCTAGTCCCAGCAATCCGGGCTGCCCGCGCTTTTGACGCCGGTGCTGGTCAGGACGAGTTCGCCGCATTCGCGATCCTTGAACTTCATGTCGACGTTGTAAGTGCCCGGCATCGCCGTCAACTGCACGCAGTCCGTGATCGACTCATCCGGGCATGCCTCTCCCTTGATCTCGTAGGCGCTGCTTTTTGCGCTGCTTCCCGAGTACCATTTGAACTTCCTTTCTTGTTCATCGCTGGACGAAGAGTGAAACCGGATGTAGCTGTTATGCTCGGCATAGAAGCGTTCCTCCTGCTGCATCAGCTGCATGAGAGCCGCACGGCCTTCCGCACGCCTGCTCTTGCGCACCGATTCGCGATAGGACGGCAAGGCCAGCCCGGTCAGTATGCCGGCGATGGCCAGAACGATCATCAGGTCGGCCAGGGTGAAGCCGCCCGGCCTGCGCAGGAATTCGACTGACTTGTTATTTTTGTGCAAGCGCATCGCGCAACTCCTTCCAGTTCGGTATTTCGCGCCAGCTGGTCCGCCCCGCCGGCATCATGGTGTTTTCTCCCGCTTTGCGGTACAGCGTCTGCAGCACGACTTGGGTGGCCGCCCTCGTGCCGAAGCCGATTGCCGTGATCCGGTAATAGCGCGCCGAGTCTTGCGTTTTGCCTTCGTCATGTGCCAGCAGCTCGATGACGTATCTCGGCGGATAAACGGGCAGCGGGCCGGCTCCGGTCTGCATGGTCTTGCCGGTGAAACGCCCGTAAGGCACGGAGCTGGACTCCGCTTTTTCGCCCGTGAAATCGACGTCCAGCCACGCGGGGCGGCTCGCCGGTCCGGACTGGGAATACAGACCGAGGCAGAGGTCCGCCCGGTCGCCATCGCAGCCAGCGCCCACGCGGTCCCCAGCCTTGTCCGGCGCAAACAGTGTGCTGCGCGCTGAGATCTCGATATCGAGTTCGGCATCGAGCAAGGCCGCTTGCGCCGCCTGCATCGCGATCTGCCGATCGCGCTCGGCGCGTGCCGACTTTTCCTCCTGTAGCGCGATCCGGGCAGCGGAAAGCGTGATCACGGCCAACGCCGCCAGCATCAGCATCGACACGACGAGAGACATGCCTTGCTCGCGTTTCATGCCGGCTCTCCGGATGGTCGCTGGTCCAGGTAGATGGTGGTCATGAAGACCCGGCGCAACCTGCCGCGCAACGGTTTCGGCAAATCCGCTTCCCGAATCCGCGTCCCCTTGTCCGTTGCCGCGAACGCAGCTGCATAATCCTCGCCAAACAAGTCATATTCCGCCGCCGGTCGCTCCGCGCGAATCGCGTGCGCACCGCGAACAAGCAGCGCCACCTTTATCGCGGCGACCTTTTTCCACCAAGTCTTGCGGTTCCTGTCTTCCGCCAGCGCGTCCATGCCGGCGCCGTCAAGCACGAGCGCATCGTCCATTGCATCGATCGCCGCCGCAGTGACAAAGCGGTTGGGCAAACCGTCCGCATCCGTATCCAGCCCGTACAAAACCTGGAATGATTCGACGCCGCGCGCAATGGCCTGCGACGACCAGCCGCTCGCCCCTTGATATTTGCAGTACAACTCCGGCACTCCGGTCGCGTCTTCCGCCACATAAAAGATGCTCCAGCCGCGGCCATCGCCTGCCATGCCAGGAATCGGAGCAGCCACGCCAAAACCCGCGCAATTGGTCATCGTGCCATCGGCCTTGCCGCCGTCCCCGGCGCCGAAAAAACGCACGGCGAGCACGTCGCTGCCGTTGACCGACCTCGCAACGGGCGAGTCGATTGCCGCCGTATTGCTCCTCAGGCTGCGCGCGTCGAGCCCCGCAAGCGCTGCACCCAGAGCGCCTGCGACGGACTGAGCATTGCCGGGCGCATCCCAGTTCTCGTAAGCTGCCTGGCGCACCGAGCGTGCAATGGTTTCAAGCGCATAGCGTCCGGTCGCCTGTAGTTGCGCATCGTCATCCTGCATCTGGTAGCCGGCTCTGACCGACACCAGCATGGCAGTGGCGGCCGCCACCACGACCAGGCCGATAGTCAAGGAAATCATCAGCTCGATCAGCGTCAGGCCCGATTGCTCGCGGATCGCGGGATAACAGCCGCCCGGATGTCTAGCGCGCAGATGCATGTCGGTTCAAAGCGCCACGGCAAGAGCGACGGCAGGGGGAAAGCTGCCGTTCGCATCCCGGATCAGGCTGCCGTCCGGATTTTTTGACTGCCAGCCGAACTTGACGACAACCGGCGCCGAGTCGTCCATTGCCCCCTCGCAGTTCCAGCTCAGTGTCTTTTTGCTGGCATCCCACGGCGAGGCATCGCGGCACACCTTGACACGTCCGCCCGGCAGCGCCGCCCTGATACGCTTTTTCCATTCGTAGATCTCGAATGCCGCCAATTCCTGCGCATCGCATGCGCTGGCGTAGCAAAGCTTCGCGGGTCTTGCCGGCTCGCCCTCAGCGGACCGGTAATCCATCCCGACATAGGGATCGACACCTCCCGTGACACCTCCCGTTTGCCGCGCGCGCCCATGGTCCGCCCGCATGGTGTCCGCCATCTCGGTCGCCAATTGCAGCGCGAAAGCATGGAAGGCAGATTGGCGCGCGGTTCGCAGCGCCGCGAGCTGCAGGCCGGCGGTGCCGATGACTCCCAATGTCAGTATCGATATCGCGACCAGAACCTCGATCAATGAAAAGCCGTTTTTCATCGAAGCAATCACCAAAATATTATAAAAAAGACAACATTTTGGGCATAAAAAAACCGCCCCTCGGCAACAACACCGCGATCAGTTACTTGGCGGGATTTTTTCGCTCACGCCCGACCTCGGCGATGACATCCTGGAATTCCGAGACATCCTCGAAACTCTTGTAGACGGATGCGAAGCGGATATAGGCAATCTTGTCGAGACGCTTGAGTTCGCGCATCACTAATTCGCCGACGTGCCCGGAAAGCACTTCGCGTGCACCGCTGGACAACAGCTTCTCTTCGATGCGGTGAATGGCTGCGTCCACCGCTTCGGCGGAAACCGGGCGCTTGCGCAGCGCAAGCATCATGCTGCCGCGCAGCTTGGCCGGGTCATATTCGGTACGGCTGCCGTTCTTCTTGACGATAACCGGCATCGACAATTCGATGCGTTCGTAGGTGGTGAAGCGCTTGTCGCAATGCGCACAACGGCGGCGACGGCGGATGGTGTCGCCCTCTTCCGACACGCGGGTGTCGATGACCTGGGTATCTTCGTGGTGACAGAAGGGGCATTTCATAGCGGGCAACCGTTCGGCTTAAGCTCTGCAAAAGTTAGCAATTATATAATTTTGTTGCATGCGCGCAGAGCCTATCAATCACATATTTTTGGTATATGACGCCTTTTCAGGCTGGAACAAGCTGCTTCGTTGATTCTTCGCAAAAGCGCTGTGCACTCGACTTTGCGCAACGAAGCAGCCATGCCCATTGCGCTTAACGCTCGTATACGGGGAAGGCGTCGGTCAGCTTCTTGACTTCCGCCTTCACGCGCTCGATGGTCGCTGCATCGTGCGGATTGTCCAGCACGTCGGCGATCAGGTTGCCGACCTTGGTCGCTTCCGCTTCCTTGAAGCCGCGCGTGGTCATCGCCGGGCTGCCGAGGCGGATGCCGGAGGTGACGAACGGCTTTTCCGGATCGTTCGGGATCGCGTTCTTGTTGCAGGTGATGTGCGCCGAGCCGAGGATCGCTTCAGCTTCCTTGCCGGTGATCTTCTTGGCGCGCAGGTCGACCAGCATCACGTGCGATTCGGTACGGCCGGACACGATGCGCAAGCCGCGCGCGATCAGCGCCTTGGCCAGCGCGTCGGCGTTCTTCACCACCTGCTGCTGGTATGCCTTGAACTCCGGCGACAGTGCTTCCTTGAAGGCGACCGCCTTGGCGGCGATCACGTGCATCAGCGGGCCGCCCTGGATGCCGGGGAAGATTGCGGAGTTGATCGCCTTCTCATGCTCAGCCTTCATCAGGATCACGCCGCCGCGCGGGCCGCGCAGCGATTTGTGCGTGGTCGAGGTGACGAAGTCGGCGTACGGCACCGGGTTCGGATAGACGCCGGCGGCGATCAGGCCGGCATAGTGCGCCATGTCGACCATGAAGTAGGCGCCGACCTCTTTCGCGACCTTGGCGAAGCGCTCGAAGTCGATGCGCAGCGCATAGGCGGAAGCGCCGGCGATGATCAGCTTCGGCTTCTTCTCTCGCGCCAGCCGCTCCATCGCTTCATAGTCGATTTCCTCCTTCTCGTTCAGGCCGTAGGAAATCACGTTGAACCACTTGCCGGACATGTTCAGCGCCATGCCGTGCGTCAGGTGGCCGCCTTCGGCGAGCGACATGCCCATGATGGTGTCGCCCGGTTTCAGCATCGCGAAGAATACGCCCTGATTGGCCTGCGAGCCGGAATTCGGCTGCACGTTGGCCGCTTCGGCGCCGAACAATTCCTTCAGGCGGTTGATCGCCAGCGTTTCGGCGATGTCGACGAATTCGCAGCCGCCATAGTAGCGCTTGCCCGGATAGCCTTCCGCATACTTGTTGGTCAGTTGCGAGCCCTGCGCTTCCATCACGGCCGGCGAGGTGTAGTTCTCGGACGCGATCAGCTCGATGTGGTCTTGCTGGCGCTGGTTTTCCTGCTGGATGGCGGACCAAAGTTCCGGATCGACTTTGGCGATGGTGTGGTCTTTTGCGAACATGAAAAACTCCAGTCGATTTAAGTGTGCAATGCCGAAATCGAATGAGGGCTGATGGGATGAAGACAGGCAGCCTCAGTCGTACATTCCATTTGGGCTGCCCAGGCGAACGGCTACGAGCGGGATAGGCTCTCGATATCTCACGTTCCCCGGTGGATATCCACCTTGTCGCCGGTACCGCAAACCCGGCTTTTCGCCAGTTACGTGAGACGAAATGGTACCAAATTGTAAGGTAGGCGCCTGATTTGAGCAAGAATGGTAGAAAATCCTGCACCGTTTCCATGGCAGCAGTCTCGCCCCCCTTTCGGCTACAATTTCGCAATTCATTGCATAGCACCAATAGGAGATCCCATGATCGTTCTGGTCACCGGCGCCACTTCCGGCTTCGGCGCCGAAATGGCACGCAAGTTTGCGCAAAACGGGCATAAAGTGATTGCCACGGGGCGCCGCAAGGAACGCCTGGACGCGCTGGCGGCCGAACTGGGCGCCAATGTGCTGCCGCTTGTAATGGATGTCCGGGAAAAGGCGTCGATCCAGGCTGCGTTGGATGCCTTGCCTGCCGGCTGGAAGGAAATCGATGTCCTGATCAACAACGCGGGGCTGGCGCTCGGCATCGAACCCGCCCATAAGGCTTCGCTGGACGACTGGGAAACGATGATCGCGACCAACTGCAAGGGCCTCGTGACCATCACCCACGCGCTGCTGCCTGCCATGGTCGCGCGCGGCAGCGGCATGATCATCAATATCGGCTCTGTCGCCGGCGCTTACCCCTATCCGGGCGGGAACGTATATGGTGCAACCAAGGCGTTTGTCGACCAGTTCACGCTGAACCTGCGCGCCGACCTGGTCGGCACCGGCGTACGGGCGACCAATATCGCGCCCGGCCTGTGCGGCGGCACGGAATTCTCGAACGTGCGCCTGAAGGACGACGCGGCGGCCGCCAAGGTCTATGAGGGCACGGTGCCGCTGAGCGCCGCCGACATCGCCGAAGCCGCATATTGGATCGCGACGCTGCCACCGCATGTGAATATCAATTACATCGAAATGATGCCGTCCTGCCAAGGGTTTGGGCCATTCGCGATCAAGCGGAACAATTAGTCAGACGACATGCGATCCGATTTCACCTGGACCGTTCGCGTCTATTACGAAGACACCGACACTGGCGGCATTGTCTTCTATGCCAATTACCTGAAGTTTTTCGAACGCGCCCGCACCGAATGGCTGCGCGCGGCAGGCATCGGCCAGCAGGCTTTGTCGGAAACGCATCGCGCGATGTTCGTCGTCAAGAGCACTGCGGTCGATTATCATGCCCCAGCGAAACTTGATGATGAACTGAAACTCACCGTCGTTGTCGAACGGCTAGGACGTGCGTCCGTACAATTCATTCAGGAAGCTTGGCGCGTCGGCGGCGAACAACCGCAGCTGCTCGCCACCGGCCGCATCAAGGTCGGCTGCGTGAGCACCGAAACCTACCGCCCCTGCCCGATACCCGGCGCGGTGCTGGAGCGGATAAACGGCACAGGATCGATTTCCTTTAGTTAGGGAGCGCGGCCCGGCGCGTGCCGCAGGCCGCTTTTGACAATTACAAATCAGAGTTGAACGCTTCAATGACCGTCACCCAAGATCTCTCTTTCCTTTCCCTGATTACCAATGCGTCGCTGCTGGTGCAGCTCGTGATGGCGCTGCTGCTGCTGGTATCCGTGATGAGCTGGTCGTACATCTTCCGCAAGATGTTCGCGATCAAGAGCGCGCGCAGCCAAACCGAGGAATTCGAACGCGCCTTCTGGTCCGGCGGCAACCTGGGCGCGCTGTATGAACAAGCCGGCTCGAATCGCCATCGCAGCGGCGCGCTGGAGCGTATCTTCGAATCCGGCATGGGCGAGTTCAACAAGGCCCGGGCAGCCTTCGGCGGCAAGGGCATGGTCGATCCGGGCACGGTAATCGACGGCGCCCGGCGCGCGATGCGCGCCGCCTACCAGCGCGAGATGGATGCGCTGGAATCGCACCTGGCCTTCCTGGCATCGGTCGGTTCGGTGTCGCCGTATGTCGGCCTGTTCGGCACGGTGTGGGGGATCATGAACGCCTTCCGCGGCCTGGCCAACGTGCAGCAGGCCACGCTCGCGGCGGTCGCGCCCGGCATCGCCGAAGCGCTGATCGCCACCGCCATCGGCCTGTTCGCCGCGATTCCTGCGGTCGTCGCCTACAACCGCTATTCGCACGACATCGACCGGCTGGCGATCCGCTTCGAGAGCTTCATCGAAGAGTTTTCCAACATCTTGCAACGGCAGGTTCGCTGATGGCCGGTTTCAGTTCCATGCGCGGCGGACGCGGCCGCAAGCTCAAGTCCGAGATCAACGTCGTGCCGTATATCGACGTGATGCTGGTGCTGCTGATCATTTTCATGGTCGCCACGCCGGTGTCGAACCCCGGCGTGATCAACCTGCCGACGGCGGCCAAATCGGCGCTGCCGCCGACCGAATACATCCAGATCGCGCTCAAGCCCGACACCACCGCCACCATCGGCATCAACGGCGGCAAGGGCGGGCACGGCCAGGCCGAAACGGTCCCCGGCCGCAGCGCGCTGATTCAGAAACTGCGCGCGATGCACGAGGCGAATCCGGAATTGCCGGTCATGATCGCCGGCGACAAGGACATCAAATACGACGACGTGATCCAGGTGATCTCGGAAGCGAAAAAGCTCGGCGTCAACCGCGTGGGGCTGGCAACCAAGCAATGAGAGCGATGACTGACGCAACGCCGTACACCGTGCCGCAGGAACCGGGGCGCTGGCGCGCCATCCTCCTGGCGGCGCTGGTGCATCTCGCATTGCTGGCTTTCCTGTGGATCGGCGTGCGCTGGCAGAACGAGACGCCGACCACGATCGAAGCGGAGGTGTGGAGCCCGCAGCCGCGCGAGGCGGCCCCGCAGCCCGAACCCGTCGCCGAGAAGGAGCCGGAGCCGGCCCCCGTGATCAGGGAAACGCCGCGGGAGATGCCGAAGCCGCAGGTGGAGGAGCCTCCGGTCGTCAAGCCGGACATCGCGCTGGAGCAGGAAAAGAAGCGCAAGGAGCTGGAAAAGAAGAAGCGCCTGGAAGAAGAACAGCTGGCCAAGCAGAAGAAGCTCGAACAGGAGAAGCTGGCGCAGCAGAAGAAAGAGCGCGAGGAACGCGAGGCGAAGCTGAAGAAGGAAGAAGAACTCGCGAAAAAGAAGGCGGAACAGGAGCGCCTGGCAAAACTGGAAGCCGAGAAGAAGGATAAGGAGAAGAAGGCGGCCGAGGCCAAGCGCAAGCAGGAAGCCGAGGAAAAGATGCTGACCAAGCTGCGCGAAGAGGAGTTGAAGCGACTCGCGGGAGGCGTAACCGGCACCGGGGGGCACGGCGAGGCCGCAAAATCCCAGGGCGGACGTGCCGACTCCGGTTATGCGGGCCGCGTTGCGGCCAAGATCAAGTCGAACATCGTGTTCAACGTGCCGGAAGGCCTGGCGGACAACTCCCCTGTCGAATACGAGGTCAACCTGCTGCCGGACGGCTCGATCGCCGGCATGAAGAAGCTCAAATCGTCGGGCGTGCCCGGCTTCGATGAGGCCGTCCGCCGGGCTATCGAAAAATCGCAGCCGTATCCGAAGGATAAATCGGGTTCGGTACCGTCCAGTTTCATTGGAACTCACAGACCCAAGGACCAGTAAGGACTTATGAAAAAGCTATTCTTGCGCTGCATACTGCTGATCGGCGTCGCCATGGGCTCGCCCGCGCATGCCCAACTGCGGATCGAAACTTCCGGCGTCGGCGCCACCCAGATTCCCATCGCCATCGCCGGCTTCGCCGACGAATCGATCGCGCCGCAGCAAATCTCCGGCATCATCAAGGCCGACCTCGAACGCAGCGGCTACTTCAAGATCATCGATACCGGCAATACCATGTCCGAAACCACGCCGGTCAATTACGGCGAGTGGAAGTCGCGCGGCGCCGATGCGCTGGTGGTGGGCAGCGTGCAGCGCCTGGCCGACGGCCGCTTCGACGTGCGCTACAAGCTGCTCGACACGATCAAGGCCGCCAGCCTGTCCGGCATCGGCCTGGCCGCATCGCCCAACCGCCTGCGCGTGGCGGGCCACAAGATCGCCGACGACATCTATGAAAAGCTGCTCGGCGTGCGCGGCGCCTTCAGCACCCGCATCGCCTATGTGACCAAGGCCGGCCGCGACTATCGGGTGGAAATCGCCGACGCCGACGGCGCCGACATGCAAGTCGTGCTGACCTCGAAGGAGCCGATCATCTCCCCCGCCTGGTCGCCGGACGGCACCAAGGTCGCCTACGTCTCGTTTGAAAGCAAGAAGCCGGTGGTCTATGTGCAGGATCTCGTCACCGGCCGCCGCACCGTCGTCGCCAACTACAAGGGCAGCAACTCCGCCCCCGCCTGGTCGCCGGACGGCAGCAAGCTGGCGCTGGCGCTGTCGCGCGACGGCCTGACCCAGGTGTATGTCGTCAACGCCGACGGCAGCGGCCTGCGCCGCCTCACCAACACCGACGGCATCGATACCGAGCCGCAGTTCTCGCCCGACGGCCAGTTCATCTATTTCACCAGCGACCGCAGCGGCGGGCCGCAGATCTACCGCATGAGCGCCAGCGGCGGCGCCGCGCAGCGCGTGACCTTCCGCGGCAACTACAACATCAGCCCGCGCATTTCTCCCGACGGCAAGACGCTTGCGTATATTTCGCGCCGCGAAGGCCGCTTCCAGCTCTATGCGCTCGACCTGACCAACGACCAGGAAATGCGCCTGTCGGACACCGCCAAGGATGAATCGCCCAGCTTCTCCCCGAACGGCAAGTACATCATGTACGCAACCGAATCCGGGCGGCGCGGCAACCTCGCCGTGGTATCGGTCGACGGCCGGGTGAAGTACACCCTGACCACGCAAGCCGGCGACATCCGCGAGCCCACTTGGGGCCCATTCATGAAATAATGCTGTTTCACAACAACACCGCTCATCATCAGGAGAATAGCTAATGCGCAAACTCACGACTTCCGCTCTCATTCTTTCCAGCGCCCTGGTGCTGGCCGCCTGCGGTTCCTCCGTCAAGCTGGAGGACAAGGCCAAGGTCGAAGAACGCACTCCGGTACCGACCGCCGGCGCGGACACCCGCACCGTGACGCCGGTCACCGCCGTCACCACCGATCCGCTCAACGATCCGAAAGGCATCCTGGCCAAGCGCAGCGTCTACTTCGACTTCGACAGCTACGTCGTGAAGGATGAGTTCAAGCCGATGATCGAAGCGCATGCGAAGTACCTCGGCTCGAACAAGGGCCGCAAGATCGTCATCCAGGGCAACACCGACGAGCGCGGCGGCCGCGAATACAACCTGGCGCTGGGCCAGAAGCGTGCGGAAGCCGTGCGCAAGTCGCTCTCCGCGCTGGGCGTAGCGGAATCGCAGATGGAAGCCGTTTCCTTCGGCAAGGAAAAGCCGAAAGCGACCGGCAGCGACGAGGCATCCTGGGCCGAGAACCGCCGCGCTGACATCGTCTATCAATAAACATGAACAAGATCATCAAGTCTTCGATCGCTGCGGCCTTCATGGCCGCATTTTCTTTGGCGCCGCTGGCATCGCAGGCCGCGCTGTTCGAGGATGACGAGGCGCGCCGCGCGATTCTCGACATCCGCAAGCGGCTCGACAGCATGCAAGGCGAGATCGGCACCAAGGCGGACAAGAGCAGCAACCTCGACCTGCTCAACCAGAACGAACAGTTGCGGCAGGAAATCGCCAAGCTGCGCGGCCAGATCGAGGTGCTGACCAACGAGCTGGCCAACCAGCAGCGCCGGGAGAAGGATTTCTATGTCGACCTCGACACCCGCCTGCGCAAGCTGGAGCCGCAGAAGGTGACGATCGACGGCAGGGAAGTCACGATGGAGCCGGGCGAGCAGAAGGCTTACGATGCGGCGCTGGGCTATTTCAAGGCCGGCGACTACAAGAATGCCGGCGCGGCCTTCTCCGACTTCCTGCGGCGCTATCCGCAGTCCGGGCTCGCACCGTCGGCCCAATACTGGCTGGGCAACACCTACTACGCCTTGCGCGACTATCGCAACGCGATCAGCGCGCAGCAGGTGGTAGTGAAGAACTACGCCGACAGCCCGAAGGCCGCCGATGCGCTGCTCAACATCGCCAGCTGCCAGATGGAACTGAAGGACAAGGCGGCGGCGAAGAAGACATTGGAAACCCTGATCGGGCAGTATCCGGATTCGCCAGCGGCCCAGACAGCGAAGGAACGCTTGGCAGCATTGAGATAAGATGTTCCGACGGAATCAAGGATACAAATAATTCCGCCAAGCATTTGACAGAACGGCCAAACTCTCACTATAATCTTGGTCTTTCGGGTCGTTAGCTCAGCCGGTAGAGCAGCGGACTTTTAATCCGTTGGTCGCAGGTTCGAATCCTGCACGACCCACCAGAAATCAAGGGCTCAGGTGAAAACCTGGGCCCTTTCTGTTTTTGGCCGCACTCCCCGGGCAACATCCCCAGACAACACTGCGCGCAGCCTGCCTCGGCCGAATACCCGGATCTCAGTCGAATACCCGCATCACGACGAAATACACGGCGAGAGCGACCGCAACAAGCAGGAGATGGGACAGGTGAAAGAGGAATCTGCGCTTGTCCCGAATCGCGAATTTCGTTTTCAGCGTGCTGAAAAAGCGCCCTTCCGGCTTCCTTTCCAGGAAGGCGGGTCGCGCCGCTTGCGGCGCCTTGCCATGGCCTGCCGTCGCTTCAGGCCTCTTCTGTACGGTTTCCGCCTCGATGGCCGTAGCCTTGGGCTGAAACTCGCTTTCGGCGGCCTCAACCTGCCGCGGCTGCAGTTCCGCCGGCGGCTTGATGCGCCCGGTCGTCAACATGAAATGCAGCTCCGATACCGACGGCTTGCGGTTATGCACCTTTTCCCAGGCCCGCACGAGGTTGGCATATCCCTCGCCCAGCAAGGCATCGTACAGCCGGTCGCCCATCTCGCGGCCTCTTTCCACCGCCGTTGCCAGTTGCGTCCGATGCGCATCGCGCTCGCCGTCCGCAATATCCGCGGAATTTTCGTCGAAATATTCGACCGGACCGTTGATCTGCACTGCCGGTTCGAGAATGAGCTTGAGGTCGAGCCCCTTGAGCTCGAACAGCGCCTGCACCGCGGCGTCCACCCGCAAGCCGGGTTCGGCGGGTGCAGTTTCCGGAAACAGGCAGGATTGCCGGTAACCGCGCAGGAAGGATAGCCAGGGCTCCATATCAGCCCGGCAAAGAGAAAACGGCTTGCTCCAGCTTGCGCCATCCGCAGCGTCATCGATGGGGATCAGCGCGGAGCGCATTTCGGGAATGCTGCGCAACAGAGGCGCGGCTTCGGCATGCAGCGGCTCCACATTTTCAGCCGCTGCATCATGGGCGGCAGCACCTTGCTTGCCCCGCTCCTGCCTGCCGGCCGCTCTTGCCTCGTCCGGCGGCATGGATTGCAAGCCCGGCTCCGGAGAAAGCGCGCCGAATGCGGCAGGCGCGTCGAGCTGCGGCTCTATCCTGCGCGGAGCACCCTGGCGCAGGCGCGCCTTTTCCTGCTCGACAGCCTTTCTGGCCTCTTCGAGGAGGCGCCTTTGCCGTTCGGTTTCCTGCTGCAGGCGGTCGTCCAAGGCGGCCCGCCTCTTACGCCGATCCAGAGCTTCGGATTACGCCCGGCGCCACGCCTGGCATGCGCAGGCAGACCGCATCTTGCGGCCCATGTTGCGTCTGCGTGGTTGCGCGGTCAGACATAATCGGAAGATCTCAACAGACGCTTCCGTCGCTTACGCGATCGTTTCCGGCGCTTGTGACGCCATCAGGATCGATGCGTGCACCATCGCGGCCGCGGCGCCCGCCTTGTCGTTCAACAGCGTCGACAGGATGGTGGTGTCGTTGAAGCGGAAGCGCGACAACATCATGTTGCAGCTGGCGAGCTTGAGCACCTGGGCGTTGCTCATGCCGGCGATGAGGTCGGCGATTTCGCCGCTGATGCCGAGCCGGAAAATCGCCTCCGCGCGATCCTGGCGGATCATCTGCTGAGCAATCATCAGGTAGCTCAGATTGACGTCGCGAATCTCGGATGTGTAATCGTTATTCGACATGGCAGTCCATCCCTATTCTCAGTGAGCGAAAACTTCTTGTAGTACGTCGAGCGCCTTGGCCATGGTTTCGTCGCTGACCGCGCCCAGCTTGCGGATCAGGCGGCTCTTCTCCATCGTGCAAATCTGATCCAGCAGGATCAGCCCCTCCTTTCCCATGAACGTCACGGGAACGCGAAACGGAGCCGGCAGGTCCTGAGTGCTCATCGGTGCCAGGATCAATGTATTCAGATGCTCATCCATCTCTTCGGGCGAGACGACGACGCAAGGCCAGCGCCTTTGCGTCACGCTGCCGATCGGCCTGTCGAACTCGATCAGCCATATCTCGGCGCGCATCACCATGTGAAGTCCGCGTCCGGTTCCTTGGGCAGGAGCGGCCACACGATCGCCTGCTCGGCGGAATGCGCGGCGATCAACTGACATGCCTGCGCCCACCCTTCGCGCGATTTCTTCTTGGGCTTGCGAATCACAATCGCATCCTTTTCCACCTGCAGGTCGACTTCCCCGATGTCGAGGCCGGCCTCCAACAGAAAAGGCTTGGGTATCAACACGCCTTGCGAGTTGCCCATCTTGCGGATTGTGGTCTTCATCACAATTTCCTTTAACAGCATGTTCTCATATAGAGCGCTAAATTACCACAAGGCAAGTTACAAATGGACACATTGTTGGAACAAGGCATCACCTTGTTCATACATTGTTTCCACTACACAACACATCGATCGCCAATTGTTGCAACAATGTATTCACAGGAAGGCGCAGCATTGCGCAGTTGCTTTGCAATGAGAAATGGTCCGGAGGCGGACAAAGGTCAAAGGAAGCCGGCCGCGCGGGCAACCTTTGCATCAGGAAGAAGCCAAAACGCGATCGTCAGTATGGCGCGGCATGGGCATAGGATGGGCAACCGTTCCTGCCCCACATGCCGGCGCACAGGCGCCATTTGCATTGTTCGCGGCGGATCAGATTTCCCGCCCGATTACATTTGGCAAGCCGGGCCTGCGTCCGCGCCGCGTCATGCGGTTCATGCCGCGCTGCCCGGCCTGCGGCCGCATGGGCGGAAGACTGGCGCGATCGTGTCCGGGCCTCGCTTGCCGGCCGCCTGCGCTCAGGCTTTTTTTTTAATTCGTCGTCGGCCTGCTGGCGGATCCGTTCGATCTCGCGGTCTTTCATGGAGCGTATGCCGGAACGATATGCCTTCACGCTCTTGCCCGCGCCGGCCGGCACCGCCTTTTTCGGATGCGCCGCACGCGCCGGGTCGATTTCGCCTAGTCTGGCCTGCCCGGCGGCCGGCATGCCGTCCTCAGGCAGCTCTTCCGGGCTGGTCGCCGGCACCGATGATGGGGATGTGGAGGGCGCATGGCGGCCATCGTACGGCAGTTCGCTCGCGCTGATGCCGCTGCGCGGGTCCGTCACCGGCTGCCCGGCAGGGGCAGACGAAGCATGCTGAAGCGGACGAGCGACTGCGACCGCGGCCGGATCACGGCCTGCGCCGGTCGCCCACCATGTCGCCGCCAGCCCGGCCGAAGCGCCGACCACGAAGGTTGTCAGCATGAGAATGGCGCGCTGCAGCCGGCGGCGCGCCCGCTGCGGCGGATGATCGTAGAGCGCCGCCAGCGCTTTCAGGCGTTCGTAATCCGGAGTGGTTGACATCGTTGCATCGCCGGCAGGCTGCAGCGGCGGGTTGTGCGGCACTTCGCCGATGGCGCAGGCGGCCTCACCCGCCTGCGCTTGCGGCGTCTGCGGAAGGTCGCCATCCGGCAGGACATCGGATGGGTTCGATGACGGCAGTTGCGATGTGGCGCTCGTCAAACGGCTTGTCCTCAATAATTTTCCCGAACGGGCATGCAGGCCGGACTTCGTCTTTGCCACGCGCCCGGCGCGCTTCGCGCATCGGCCACGCCTGCGAAGAATTTCCCGCGGCCGCCTGCGCGAGCCCGGTCCCGGCAAGGGTTCGTTACATGACACGCAAATCCGGATGGCGGCAAGATTTTCTAATCCGCAATTTCGACATTGCATTGCAACCTGGCCTTGTCAAACAACCACGACCGAGTGGAATGACAACAGGCAGTAAAAATTAGTTCACTCGAAGCAGTACAAGGCGAGCTTCCGATTGTAGGAAGCAAAATGCCGGTGCTGTTGAGGCGCGTCATGCCTATCGTCTTCCAGCAGCGGCCGGTGGCGCATAAAAAAACGGCTGCCATGAGGGCAGCCGCTTTTGCTAAGTTTGTACTGAGTTTGCGCTGATTCCGCCTGAACAGTCGAACAGTCGCTGTCCGCCGCACCGGACTCAGATAATCAGCTCATAGACGATTTTCCATTGAGAACCCTCCCTTGCCCAGTACTGGCGCTTGCGGGTCATGCTCTTGCTCTTGCCGACCGAGGTCTCTTCGGTAAACGTGCTGACGATCATGTCCTGTTGTCCAGGATAGAAGAAATACGTCACGTCGCGCAGCTTGATCGACAAGCCCTTCATGCCTTTCAAGAACGGCAGAATCCGGGCCAGCCAGGTTTTCGCATCCTCGCCGCGTTCGGACTTGAAATGGCGCGAGTAATTCTCCATCACCCGCGCCGGATTGAGGCTTTCCACATCGCGCCGCCAGTCGTCGACCAGCCTGGCCGCGGTATGCCGGTCGCTGTCCCACTTGGCCTTGGTGACGAACTCCACGCTCTCGCTGATGACCACCGGGGTCTTGCCGATCTCGACCGAGTTGACGAGCTGGTACAGGTCCGGATTGGTCAGCACCACGCAGCCGTCGGATGACAGCGGCGGGCGGCTGTAGCTGTCCGACGGCGTGCCGTGCAGCCAGATGCCGGAACCGCTGCGGCCATTCAGCTTGTCCCACTCGTTCGGATAGTTGATCGGCAAGGCGCCGGAACCGTAGAAGTCGGGCAGGCGTGCGCCGGACAGGTGGCCGGTGATGTAGTAGATGCCGAGCGGCGTTTTCTGGTCGCCCTCTTTCAGCTTGTTGACGCCCAGCTTGCCATGGCTGATGTAGTAATCGGTGACGAACTTCGGCCGCCCGCCCTGGTTCTCGTACACGTACAGCCGCGCGCGCCTGGCGTCGACCACCAGCGCATGCTTCTGGTCGTCGCGCAGCTGCAGCAGCGGACGCGGGATCAGCGAGGGGTCGGGCCGCTCGCGCAGCGACTTCAGGCGCACCATCGCCTCTTGCCGCAGGTTCTTGAGCTTGTCCTCGGGGCCGTCGACCGCGCCCAGCGTCTTGACCGGGCGGGTATGCATCAGCAGCAGGTCGCCGCGGATCAGGTGGCCCAGGCGGAAGTTCGGATACGCCTCGACCAGTTGGTCGGCCTTCTCCTGGGCTGCGCGCAGATGGTTGGCGCCGAGCTCCTTGTACACGCCGATCAGCAGGCTTTCCGGGTCCGGCTTGTTGGCCGCGGCCTGCTCGGCCGGGCTCCCGGCCACCGCGGCCGCAGGCAGCAGGCTGCTGCCCGCAGCCAGCAGCAACGACAATCCAGCAACTAACATCCGCTTGGCGCTCACTCTGGTTCGGCCGCCGGTTGATTCAGAACGATACATCAGCTACCCGTGCTCTCCTGCTTGATGAGCCATTTGCCGCCATGCCTGGTCAGCGTCAGGGTCTTGCGGGTGTTGGCCGTCAGACGGTCGGACACGTACACCTGGCGGAACCTGACCGTGGCCGAATTGCCGTTGACGGCGACCTGTGGCGACTCGACCTTCACGCTGATGCGGCCCTTGCCGGCGATGCGCGCGCGGCGGTCGTCTTCCCACGCCTTGCGCGGCTGGCCGTTCGGCGTCTGGAAGTCGCCGCCGTAGAAGTTCAGATACGACTTCACATCCTGCGCGCTCCATGCCTTGGCCCAGTTGTGGACCGTGCTCAGCACTTCGTCGCGTTCGACATTGGCTGCCGGCGCCGGTTTCGGCTCACGCTTGGCCGGTTCCTGCTTCGCGATCGTGACCGGCTTGACCGGTTCCTGCTTGGCGGCCGCGGCCGGCTTGGCCGCAGCTTCGGGCGGCGTCACCGCCGCCACCTTCGGCGCAGCGGCAGGCGCCGGCGCAACCGGTGCCGGCGCAGCAGGCTGCGGCGCCTTCGCGACGTTCCTTCACGGCACGCTCCACGCGCGACA
>OFCW01000039.1_pt1 | contig 62856 bp, 57 predicted proteins | sample 1520951 | NCBI WGS metagenome assembly OFCW01 (sample SAMEA4349680, study PRJEB24078) | microbial mat metagenome | biome: Terrestrial Biome; feature: Habitat; material: Microbial Mat | place: India | collected 2012-06-12 | depth 10 m | reverse complement strand
GAGGTGCTGGCGACAGAACTGTACGGCCTGACCAAGGGCGGCCGGTTCGACGGGAACCGGCCGCCGGCAGGCCCCAGTTGCGTTGTCAAGACGCAACATTGACTTCCCGTGATTTTTCCGCACCGCCCGTGTCTAACAAGGCTTCGCGCCGATCGCAACTTGGTAATTTGGTTACACTTGCGCGCCTAAGTCCATGATGATATGGTGAAAGTTCCCCAAAACAATGATAAATTGGCGCGGTAATTGTGCCTCCACACCAGATACGCAAACGGAATGCCTCCTATGCCATCAAACATGCATTCAACCAAACGCCTGAAATTCGGCACATTCAATTTGAAGACAGTCAGCGCCGCCGTTGCGTCGGCGCTGCTGTTCTCCAATGCATACGCCGTTGGCCTGGGCAAGCTGACTGTTCTGTCATCGCTTGGGCAGCCCCTGCGCGCCGAGATCGAGCTGACGACGGTGTCGAAGGATGAAAACGGTGCGCTGGTTGCAAAGTTGGCATCGCCCGAAGCATTCCGTCAGGCAGGAGTGGATTACAACTCCGCATTATCGTCATTGCGCTTCTCGGTTGAGCAGCGCGGCAACCGCCAGTTCATCCGCGTCACGTCCACGCAGCCGCTGAACGAGCCGTTCGTCGACATGCTGCTGGAACTGGGCGGCCCGAATGGGCGGCTGGTGCGCGAATACACCTTCCTGCTCGATCCGCCGGATATGCGCACCGCGCAGGCGGCGCAGGTCGCGCCCGCGCCGGTTGCGCAGCCGGAGCGAAGCGTCGCTCCGCAGGAAGCCGCAGTGGCGCCGCCGACGGCCCAGGCGCCTGCGGCGGCACCCGTGGAAAGGTCCGCGCCTTCCAGGCAGCAGGCGCCGAGGGCGGCCAAACCTGCGCCGCAGGCAACGCCGGCAAGCAATGATGCCGGCGGCACCGAATACCGCGTCAAGAGCGGCGATACGCTGGCCAAGATCGCCAGCCAGTACAAGAGCGGCGGTGTTTCGCTCGATCAGATGCTGGTCGCGCTGTATCAGGCCAATCCCGACGCGTTTGTCGGCAACAACATGAATCGCCTGAAAGCCGGGCAGATCCTGACCGTGCCCAGCAGCGATGCGGCGGCGGCCATTGGCAAGTCGGAGGCGCACGGCATCGTGCTTGCGCAATCGACGGATTTCCATAACTACCGCAGCAAGCTGGCCGGGCAGGTCGCCATCACCGCGGCGCAGAAATCCGGAGAAACGAAGCAAAGCGCGAGCGGCAAGATCACCGCCAAGGTAGAGGAAAAACCGACGCCGGCCAGTGAGTCCAAGGACAAGCTGAAGCTGTCGAATGCGACTTCGCTGCAGGGCGCGGACAAGGCGGCCGGAGGAGCGACCGCGGAAGACAGGATCGCCAAGGAAAAGGCGGTAGCGGAAGCCAGCGCGCGCATCAAGGAACTCGAGAAGAACGTCACCGACCTGCAGAAGGTACTGGAGGTCAAGAACAAGAATCTGGCCGAGCAGCAGAAGCAAGCCGAGCAGCAGAAGCAGGCTGAGGCAGCAAAGACCGAGGCCAAGCCGGCGGCTCCTGCCGCATCGGCGCCGGTTGCGGCTGCAGCACCGGGCGCGCCTGCCGAGGCCAAGCCGGATGAGGCCAAGGCCGAGAAACCGGCAGCGGCCGCGCCCGCCGCCTCCGCGCCTGAAGCGCCGGCTGCGCCGGCGGCATCGGCATCGGCACCGGCGGCCAGCGCTCCGGCGGTAAAGAAGCCGAAGCCGGCCGCGCCGCCTCCGGCGCCGCAGCCGGAACCGAGCTTCATCGGCGAACTGCTGGACAATCCGCTGGCCCTGCCGGGACTCGGCGCGCTGTTGGTCGCCCTCGGCGGCCTCGGCATCTACAGCGCACGGCGCCGCAAGAGCAAGCAGTTCGAGGACAGCATCATCACCGATTCCAGCCTGAAGGCGAATTCGCTGTTTGGCTCGACCGGCGGTCAGAGCGTCGACACCAACAACAGCGTGTTCAATTCCAGCTTCTCGCCGTCGGTCAGCCAGCTCGACACCAACGAGGTCGACCCGGTGGCGGAAGCGGATGTCTATATTGCCTATGGACGCGATGCCCAGGCTGAAGAGATCCTCAAGGAAGCGCTGCGCACGCAGCCGGACCGCCATTCGCTGCGCGTCAAGCTGCTGGAGATTTACTCGAATCGCAAGGACCTGCGCGCCTTCGAGGTGCTGGCGACAGAACTGTACGGCCTGACCAAGGGCGAAGGGGAGGAATGGGCGCAAGCCGCCGCCATGGGGGCGGCAATCGACCCGAACAATCCGTTGTACGCAAGCGGCAAGAAGGAGGCGCCGGCAAGTGAACCCGCCGGCGACATCGTCGAGCCGACCCAGCCGCTGGAAGACCAGGGCTTGGCGACCCTGCTGTCGACGACGCAGCCCGACATGCCGGCGGAAGATGATAGTGCGCTCGAAACGGACACTTCCTACTTCAACAACACGGACACGGCTCTGGCAGCCGACGCTCCGCTCGAATTGCCGCAGGAAACTCCGTTGCCGGAACAGCCGGCGGCAAAGGCCGACCCGAACGACCTCGATTTCGATCTGGATGGCCTGGATCTGGCGAAGGTGCCGGACACCATTCCGCATCCGGCGCCGGCCGAGCCGGTAGCCGATCTGGCATCGATCGACTTCGACTTCCTGGACGCGCCCGCCAAGCCGGCCGAAGCCGCACCCGAGGCGGAAGTGACGGCCGAAGCCCTCCAGGAAGCGTCGCCCGAATTGCAGCTGGACCCGATTCCCGAAATCGCGGACTTGGAATTCCATTCCAGGGAAGAAACTGCAGCCAAGGATGCGCCGCTTGAACTGCCGCAGGAAGACGACGCTGCGCCCGAGATCAATCTGCCGGAACTGCCCGAAACGCCGGCCGTTTCCGAGGCTCAGGCCGCTCCGGCTGCCTCCAGCGATTCGATGGATTTCGATTTGTCCGGCATTAATCTCGATCTGAATCCGGGCGAGCCGGCAGCCGCGCCGGAACCGGCCCTGGAGTTGCATGACGACCTGCCGGCGCTGGACTTGAATACGACGTCGGTCGATGCCGAAATGGCAACCAAGCTCGATCTGGCCATCGCCTATCGGGAAATCGGCGACAAGGAAGGCGCACGCGAATTGCTGGACGAGGTGATGAAGGGCGGCACGCCGGAGCAAAGCGAAAAGGCGAAGTCGCTGCTGCTGGAACTCGCATAATCCGGGCAGTTGCTCATCAACGGGCGCAACGCGAAGCGGGCGCCCGTTTTGTTTTTACGGAATTCACATCGGAGCCGACTTGAAACGCATAGTGCTCGGAGTCCAGTACGACGGCGCGCCGTGGCGCGGCTGGCAGACCCAGCCCGGCGGCGGAACCGTGCAGGACACATTGCAAGCCGCGCTCAAGAAGTTCACCCTGACCGATATCGTCACCACCTGTGCCGGGCGCACCGACGCCGGCGTGCATGCGCTGGAGCAGGTGGTGCACTTCGATACCGAGCTTGAGCGCGAAACATTTTCCTGGGTGCGCGGAGTCAATGCCTTTCTGCCGCCATCGATTGCGGTGCGCTGGGCCCGCGAGGTGCCGCCGTCGCCGCCGGATAATTTCCACGCGCGCTTTTCCGCCGTCGCCCGCACCTATCATTACGTGGTCTATAACCATCCGGTGCGTTCGCCGCTGCTGGCCGGGAAGGCCGGCTGGGTGTTTCGCCCGTTGCAGCTGGAGCCGATGCGCGAAGCGGCGCGCCACCTGCTCGGCACGCATGATTTTTCGTCATTCCGCGCGGCCGAATGCCAGGCCAAGTCACCGGTCAAGACCATGCACGACATCCGCATTGAACGGCAGGGGGACATTATTGTCTTCACCTTGCGCGCCAATGCTTTTCTGCATCACATGGTGCGCAACATTGTCGGCACGCTAATCGTGATTGGCAACGGCAACCAGCCGCCGTCGTGGATGGCGGAAATACTCGAATGCCGCGACCGCAGCCGGGCCGCGCCGACTTTCATGCCGGATGGCTTGTATCTGGCCAGGATCGATTACGATGCCAAATGGGATTTGCCGCACGATACGGTCAACCCTTTACCCTGGGCGGCGGCCGCGCTTCCGGCATGTGCATGACGCGCCGGGCAATCGACTCAAACGACACTGATGAATCCGCGTACCCGAATCAAGATCTGCGGCTTGAGCCGCGTTGAAGATGTGCAAACAGCCGTTGCCGCCGGTGCCGACGCGATCGGCCTGGTGTTTTACCCGAAAAGCCCGCGTTATGTGACGCCCGAAGCGGCGGCGCAGCTGATCGCTGCGGTTCCGCCGTTCGTCACCACAGTCGGACTGTTCGTCAATGCGACGCCGGATGAGGTGCAGGAGACCATCGCACGGGCTCCGGTTTCGCTGCTGCAGTTTCATGGCGACGAAACGGTCGGGCAATGTTGTGAAACAGCCAGGCTGGTCAACCGCCCGTTTATCCGTGCACTGCGCGTATCGGCGGATATGACAGGCGCCGATTTGCTAAAATACGAGCAAAATTATCGTGCCGCCAGCGGGCTTTTCAGCGGATTGCTGCTCGACGCATTCGTGGAGGGTTACGGCGGCGGTGGAAGGGTTTTCGATTGGTCTCTCATTCCAAAAGAGCTCGCGCCTCGGGTCGTTTTGAGTGGTGGCTTGAGCGTGCAAAACGTCACTGAGGCGGTGCGGCGCGTGCGCCCCTACGCGGTCGACGTCAGCAGCGGCGTCGAGGCCGCCAGGGGTATCAAGGATCCCGAAAAGATCACGGCTTTCATCCGCGCGGTACGCGACGCGGATGCCTCACTGGATGCATAAGAGAACGACCATGAAAGAACTGAACCCGCTCGAACACTACGCCGAGCGCCAGGCGACGCCGAACGCGGCGATTCATCAGGCCGCCCGCTACAACCTGCCGGATTCCCGCGGCCACTTCGGCCCCTACGGCGGCAGCTTCGTTTCCGAAACCCTGACCCATGCGCTGACACAGCTGAAGGAAGGCTATGCGCACTTCCGCAACGACCCGGACTTCCTGGCCGAGTTCGATAATGAGCTGAAACATTTCGTCGGTCGCCCCAGCCCGATCTATCACGCCAAGCGCTGGTCGGAAATGGCGGGCGGCGCGCAGATCTATTTCAAGCGCGAAGACCTCAACCACACCGGTGCGCACAAGATCAACAACGTGATCGGCCAGGCCTTGCTGGCCAAGCGCATGGGCAAGCCGCGCGTGATCGCCGAAACCGGCGCCGGCCAGCACGGCGTGGCGACGGCCACCATCTGCGCGCGCTTCGGCCTCGAATGCGTGATCTACATGGGCGCGGAAGACGTCAAGCGCCAGGTGCAGAACGTGTACCGCATGGAGCTGCTGGGCGCCAAGGTGGTGCCGGTCGAATCCGGTTCCAAGACGCTGAAGGATGCGCTGAACGAGGCGATGCGCGACTGGGTCACCAACGTCGAAAACACCTTCTACATCATCGGCACCGTCGCCGGCCCGCATCCGTATCCGATGATGGTGCGCGATTTCCAGTCGGTGATCGGCAAGGAATGCCTGACGCAGATGCCGGAAATGACGGGACGCCAGCCGGATTACGTGGTCGCCTGCATCGGCGGCGGCTCCAACGCGATGGGCATTTTCTACCCGTACATCGATTACCAGGATGTGCAGCTGATCGGCGTCGAGGCGGCGGGCGAGGGCCTGGAGACCGGCCGGCATTCCGCTTCGCTGATCGCCGGCTCGCCGGGCGTCTTGCACGGCAACCGCACCTATCTGCTGCAGAACGAGGACGGGCAGATCATCGAGACGCATTCGGTATCGGCCGGCCTGGATTACCCGGGCGTCGGCCCGGAGCATGCATATCTGAAGGATTCCGGCCGGGCGCAGTATGTGTCGATCACGGACGATGAGGCGATCGCGGCTTTCCACAACTGCTGCCGCATCGAGGGCATCATCCCGGCGCTGGAATCGAGCCATGCGCTGGCGTATGCGGCCAAGCTCGCGGCGACTCTGCCGAAGGACAAGATCATCCTGGCCAACTTGTCCGGGCGCGGCGACAAGGACATGCATACCGTCGCCGAACGCATGAAGAAAACATTCTAAGTCCTGCCAGGCGCAGTCATTCCCTTATAAGCATGTGCCGTTCCGGCGCGACTGGAACGGACGAGAGAAAAGCGAACCTCATGTCCAGAATCCAATCGACCTTGTCTGCCCTGGCAGAGAAAAACAGGAAAGGCCTGATTCCCTTCATTACGGCGGGCGATCCCGCTCCCGAACTGACCGTGCCGCTGATGCATGCGCTGGTCGCCGGCGGCGCCGACATCATCGAACTCGGTGTGCCGTTTTCGGATCCGATGGCCGACGGCCCGGTGATTCAGCGCGCATCGGAACGGGCGCTGGCCAATGGCGTGGGCTTGCGCCATGTGCTGCAGTTCGTGCGCGAGTTCCGCAGCACGAACCAAGCCACGCCGATCGTCTTGATGGGATATGCCAATCCGATCGAGCACATGGGCGCCGCTGCCTTCATCGACGCGGCCAAACAGGCCGGCGTGGACGGCGTGCTGGTGGTCGACTATCCGCCGGAAGAATGCGAGGAGTTTGCCGCGCGCATGAAGGAAAACGGCCTCGATCCGATTTTCCTGCTGGCGCCGACGTCGACTGATGAACGCATCGAGCAGGTTGGCAAAATTGCAAGCGGGTATGTGTATTATGTGTCGCTGAAAGGCGTGACCGGCTCGGGGCATCTGGATTTGGATGCCGTGGCCAAGAAGATTCCAGCCATCAAGAAACATGTGCAAGTGCCGGTCGGCGTCGGCTTCGGCATACGCGATGCGGCCACTGCGAAAGCCATCGGATCGGTGTCGGACGCCGTGGTGATCGGCAGCCGCATCATCCAGGAACTGGAAAACACCCCGCGCGAGGGTGCGGTGGAGGCAGTGCAAACTTTTATCTCCGGAATCCGCAAGGCGCTGGACGAATAAATTAACTAATATGAAGCTGCGCCGTCGCAACCTATTGTTGGCGTATGGCAAGGCGAGCTGTACAATGCGGCAACCAAAAAGTGAGAAGAGGTCACGATGAGCTGGCTTGAAAAACTGCTGCCACCGCGCATTCAGCGCTCGGAGTCATCGCAGCGCAAATCCGTGCCGGAAGGCTTGTGGGTCAAATGTCCGTCCTGCGAGGCGGTGCTGTACCGCACCGACCTGGAGTCCAATCTCCACGTCTGTCCGAAATGCGACCACCACATGCGCATCCGTGCGCGCGAGCGGCTGGACGCCTTGCTCGACGCCGGCGGGCGTTACGAGATCGGGCAGGAAGTGCTGCCGGTCGACTCGCTGAAGTTCAAGGACAGCAAGAAATATCCGGACCGCCTGAAGGACGCGCTGGAAGGCACCGGCGAAACCGATGCGATGGTGGTCATGGGCGGCGCGATCATGACGCTGCCGGTCGTCGTGGCCTGCTTCGAATATGAATTCATCGGCGGCTCGATGGGCTCCGTGGTCGGCGAGCGCTTCGTGCGCGGCGCGCAGGCGGCGCTGGAGCAGAAGGTGCCGTTCATCTGCATTACCGCCACCGGCGGCGCGCGCATGCAGGAAGGCCTGCTGTCGCTGATGCAGATGGCGAAGACCACCGCGATGCTGACCAAGCTGTCCGAGAAAAAGCTGCCGTTCATCTCGGTGCTGACCGACCCCACCATGGGTGGCGTGTCGGCCTCGTTCGCCTTCATGGGCGATGTCGTGATCGCCGAGCCGAAGGCGCTGATCGGCTTTGCCGGCCCGCGCGTGATCGAGAACACCGTGCGCGAGAAGCTGCCGGAAGGCTTCCAGCGCGCCGAGTTCCTGTTGCAGAAGGGAGCGATCGACATGATCGTCGACCGCCGCAAGATGCGCGAGGAGATTGCCCGTCTGCTCGCATTGTTGCAGAACCAGCCAGCGGAAGTGCTGGCCTGATTCGCCTGTTTGTACTCGCAAGGCCCGGACTGTCTCAGGTCCGGGCTTTTTAGTTTTCAGCCTGGGTTTTCAGTCATGCAGAATCTCCCCACCACACTGGCCGACTGGCTTGCGGTTCTCGAAAAGCGCCATCCGAAGGCAATCGACATGGGCCTGGAGCGCGTCCGGGAAGTCAAGGACAGGCTGGATATCCGTTTCGACTGCCCGGTGATCATCGTGGGCGGCACCAACGGCAAGGGATCGACCTGCGCGATGCTGGAGTCGATCCTGATGCAGGCCGGCTATCGCGTCGGGCTCTACACGTCGCCGCACCTGATCGACTTCAACGAGCGCGCGCGCGTGGACGGCGAGATCGCCTCCGACGCGGCGCTGGTGGAGCAGTTCGCGGCGGTCGAGGCGGCGCGGGGAGAGGTGTCGCTGACCTATTTCGAATTCACCACGCTGGCCATCCTGCGCCTGTTCGCGCAGGCGCAACTGGACGCGGTGATCCTGGAGGTCGGCCTGGGAGGCCGGCTGGATGCGGTCAATGTGATCGACGCCGACGTCGCGATCGTGACCAGCGTCGATATCGATCACACCGAATACCTGGGCGAGACGCGCGAACAGATCGGCTTCGAAAAGGCCGGCATCTTCCGGCCGGGTAAAGCGGCGATCTGCGGCGATCCGCTGCCGCCGCAATCGCTGATCGACCATGCCAAAGCGATCGGCGCCGACCTCTGGCTGTTCGGGCGCGACTACAACTATGCGGGCGACAAGCAGCAATGGAATTACGGCGGCCGTTCGCAGCGCCGAAATTCGCTCGGTTATCCCAGCCTGCGCGGCGCGAATCAGTTGCTTAATGCCTCGGCGGCGCTGGCCGCGCTCGAAGCCCTGCGCCACCGGCTGCCGGTCGGCGCACAGGAGGTGCGCAACGGTCTGGTGATGGTGGAACTGCCGGGCCGCTTCCAGGTGCTGCCGGGGCGTCCCTCCGTGATCCTCGATGTGGCGCACAATCCGCATGCGGCGGCGACACTGGCGCAGAACCTCGACAACATGGGTTTTCATGCTTATACCTACGCGGTATTCGGCGCCATGCATGACAAGGATATCGACGGCGTGATCGCGCAGCTGAAGGATCGCGTCGACCACTGGTATGTGACGGACCTGCCGCTGCCGCGCGCGGCGACAGCCGACCAACTCAGGCAGAAACTGCTGGACGCCGGCGTGGCACCGAGTAATGCGAAGGGTGCGGAAAAGACAATCGAAACCTTTTCAACGCCTGCCGCCGCATTCGCGAGCGCTCGGAGCAGGGCGGGGGAGAATGATAGAATTGCGGTTTTCGGATCCTTCCTGACCGTCGCCGGCGTGATGGAATTCAGGCGGTCCGAGGGGCGGTCGTGAAAAGCGTAGCAGTTTTTCAAGGCGCCTTTTGAATCTCGTTGATGGACTTTATTTTTATCGCATGAGCTTGTTCTCGTTCCTTCGCAAAAACAAGCAAGAATCCACTTCCGACGACAGCACGTTTTATTCGCGCGCCGAGGAAGAGTCGAACAAGATTCGCGGCCGCGGCAAGCGCAGCCAGGGCGGCCAGAACAAGCGCAGCGAACCCGCCGATCCGGTTTTGCCGGAAAAGAAGCGCGCACGCCGCCGCCTGATCGGCGCCATCGCGCTGGTGCTGGCCGCCGTGATCGGTTTGCCAATGATCCTCGACTCCGAACCGAAGCCGGTGGCGGACGACATCGCGATCCAGATTCCCTCCAAGGACAAACCGCCGGTCGCTGCTGCGGCGACGGCCGCGAGCGCGGCGACAGTGGAAAAAATCTCCGCTTCCGCGTCGCTCGACCCCAAGGAAGAGGAAGTGATCGAGCCGCCGGCCGCAGACGCTGCCGCACGGGGCAAGCCGGAGGCTGCCGACGCTGCCATCAAGCCTGCGCTGGCGGTGGCAAACCCGCAACCCAAGGAAGAAGCGGCGCCGCCGGCCGACGCCGGCAAGGCCAAGCCGGCCGAAAAGCCGCACGCGATGCCGCTGCCCGCCGCCAAGGCCGATGTCAAGGCCGATGTCAAGGCGGCCGACAAGAAATCCGACGACGAGGCGCGCGCCCGCGCGTTATTGGAAGGGAAGCCGGACCCCAAGGCGGCCGAAAAAAAATCGGGAAAATTCGTCATCCAGGTGGCGGCGCTCGCGAGCAAGGAAAAGGTCGATGAACTGCAGACCAGGCTGAAAGGCGCAGGCATCAAGTCGTATACGCAAAAGATCGCTACCGCATCGGGCGAGCGCATCCGCATTCGCGTCGGTCCGTTTGCCAGCAAGGAGGAGGCGGACAGGATGCGCGCGAAGATCGTGAAACTGGGGCTGAACGGCACCGTGGTGCCGGCTTGAGTCTGTAGCCGATCGTGACCATATTCGACTACCTGGTGCTGTTCGTACTGATCTGTTCGGTCGTCATCAGTGTCTTGCGCGGACTGGTCAAGGAGATATTGTCTCTGCTGGGCTGGATCGTCGCCTTCGTGGTCGCGAATGCCTATGGCGAAGACTTGGCCAGGCTGCTGCCGGAAATGATTCCCGGCGGCGTCACCCGCTTGATCGTCGCCTTCCTAGCGTTGTTTATCGGCGTAAGATTGTTGATGCAATTGCTGACCATGGCGATCGAGGCGGTGATCAAGGCGAGCGGCCTGACGCTGGCGGACCGCGGGCTGGGCGGGCTGTTCGGCCTGGCGCGCGGACTGGTGATCGTGCTGTCGGTGGTGCTGGTGTGCGGCATGACGTCGATTCCGCAGCAGCCGTTTTGGAAGGATGCGATGTTAAGCCCGCTGGCGGAGACCGCCGCGCGCACCATCAAACCCTTGTTGCCGGGCGATTTCGCGCGGCATGTGCAGTTTTAGCTGCGTGAGGCGAGTAGCTGGCGCCGGCCGGTCTGATGGACAAGCCGCCCCGCGCCGAACAGGTTTTTGAGTTATTTCGTTGAGGAGTCCACCATGTGTGGCATTGTTGGCGTTGTTTCCCATAGCCCCGTCAATCAGCTGATCTACGACGCGCTGCTCTTGTTGCAGCATCGTGGCCAGGATGCGGCAGGTATTGCTACCAACCACGGCAATACGTTTTCCATGTACAAGGCGAATGGCCTGGTGCGCGACGTATTCCGTACCCGCAACATGCGCTCGCTGCCGGGCAACGCCGGTATCGGCCAGGTGCGCTATCCGACCGCCGGTTCGTCCAGCGAAGAGGAGGCGCAGCCGTTCTACGTCAACGCGCCGTTCGGCATCATCCTTGCCCACAACGGCAACCTGACCAACTGGGAGCAGCTGAAGATCGAGATGTTCAAGAACGATCGCCGGCACATCAATACCGATTCGGATTCCGAAGTGCTGCTCAACGTGCTGGCGCACGAAATCCAGCAGGCGACCACCGGCTATTCGCTTGATCCGGCCGCCCTGTTCAAGGCGGTCTCGGCGCTGCACAAGCGCGTGCGCGGCTCCTATGCGGTGGTGGCGCAGATCGCCGGCTACGGCCTGCTCGCCTTCCGCGACCCGTTCGGCATCCGCCCGCTGTGCATCGGCTTCAATGAAACCGATGCCGGGCCGGAGTACATGGTGGCCAGCGAGTCGGTGGCGCTGGAAGGGCTGGGTTTCCGCTTCCTGCGCGATGTGGTGCCGGGCGAAGCGATCTTCATCGACCTCGACGGCAAGATCTACAACCAGCAATGCGCGGACAACCCGGTATTGAGCCCATGCGCGTTCGAATACGTCTATCTCGCCCGTCCCGACTCGGTGATCGACGGCGCATCGGTGTATGCGACGCGCCTGAAGATGGGCGAGTATCTGGCCGAGAAGATCCGCCGCCAGTTCTCCTCGGGCGACATCGACGTGGTGATGCCGATTCCCGATTCCTCGCGCCCGGCCGCGATGGAACTGGCGCTGAAGCTGAACCTCGAATATCGCGAAGGCCTGATCAAGAACCGCTACATCGGCCGCACCTTCATCATGCCGGGACAGGCGCTGCGCAAGAAATCGGTACGCCAGAAGCTCAACGCGATCAGCAGCGAATTCAAGGGCAAGAGCGTGCTGCTGGTGGACGATTCCATCGTGCGCGGCACCACCAGCCGCGAGATCGTGCAGATGGCGCGCGACTCCGGCGCCAAGCGCGTGATCTTCGCCTCCGCCGCGCCGCCGGTGAAATTCCCGAACGTATACGGCATCGACATGCCCACCCGTAACGAGCTGATCGCGCACGGCCGCAGCGAAGAGGAGGTGTGCCGCGAGATCACCGCCGATGCGCTGGTGTACCAGGATCTCGATGCGCTCAAGCGTTCGATCTCGGACGTCAATCCGCTGCTCAAGAACTTCGAGGCATCCTGCTTCGACGGCATCTATGTGACCGGCGATATTTCGCGCGACTACCTCGACCGCATCGAGCATGTGCGCAACAATCCGAAACCGGTCGCCGAGGACGCAGTGCGTTCGCAATTGAACCTGAATCTCGCGCGGGCCGACTGACCACGCGTATTGCGGATTTACAAGCCCGTTGCCGCTCCAGGCACGGGCTTTTGTATTTCCTGCATTTTGCGCTACGATAGTTTTTGCGCCGATTTGCATCTGCTTGCGGGCGCGAGGGCGTAATCCGACATTACAGCCCCACAATAAATGCCGCTAAAAGGGAAACCCATTCATTAACCCGCTTAGCGCAAGCTGAACGGGTTTTTTTATTTCATCATGTCCGAGTCAAGAAAATACGGTTTCACCACCACCATCCTGCACAGCGACCGGCAAAAGCCGATCGAGCACGGCTCTCTGCACAAGCCGGTGCATACTTCCGTCACCTTCGGCTATCGCGATGCGCGCGAACTAGCCGCCGTGTTCCAGGGCAAGCAGCCTGGCTACCGCTATGGCCGCCAGGGCAACCCGACTATTTCCGCACTGGAAGACAAGGTCACGAAGATGGAGCAGGGGCTGGCAACGATCTGCTTTGCTACCGGCATGGCGGCGATCGGCGCGCTGGTGCAGGGCTTGTTGCGCAAAGGCGATCATGTCGTATCGTCGTCCTTTTTGTTCGGTAACACCAACAGCTTGTGGCAAACGGTGAATGCGCAAGGCATCGACGTCACGATGGTCGATGCGACCGATGTGAAAAATGTCGAAGCCGCGTTGACGCCGGCGACGCGCCTGGTCTTCGTCGAGACCATCGCCAATCCGCGCACCCAGGTCGCGGACCTGAAGCGCATCGGCCAGTTGTGCCGTGATCGCGGCATCCTCTACGTGGTCGACAACACGATGACCTCGCCGTATCTGTTCCGTCCGCGTAACGTCGGCGCCAGCCTGGTCATCAATGCGCTGACCAAGTCGATTGGCGGGCACGGCAATGCCCTGGGCGGCAGCCTGACCGATACCGGCCTGTACGACTGGACCAGGTTCCCGAACATCTACGACAGCTACAAGCGTTACGCGCCGTCGCAATGGGGCATGGCGCAAATCCGCGCGAAGAGCCTGCGTGACTTCGGCGCCGCACTCGGTCCGGAGGCCGCGCATCACATCGCCGTCGGTGCCGAAACCATGGCGCTGCGCATGGAGCGCGAGTGCGCCAACGCGCTGGCGCTGGCGCAGATGCTGGAAGCCGACGAGCGCGTCGCCGCGGTCCACTATCCCGGTTTGCCTTCGCATCCGCAGCACAAGCTGGCCAAGGAATTGTTCGGCGCGTTCGGCAGCCTGTTCAGTTTCGAGCTGAACGACCATATCGATTGCTTCGACTACCTCAATCGCCTGAAACTTGCCATCCCGGCCAGCAACCTCGGCGATACCCGCACGCTGGTCATCCCGGTCGCGCACACCATCTTCTATGAGATGGGGCCGCAGCGCCGCGCCAGCATGGGGATTGCCGAATCGCTCATTCGCGTCTCGGTCGGCATCGAGGATACGGCGGATCTGCTGGAAGATTTCAGGCAGGCGCTTGGCGCCTGATGATTTGACGTTTGATGGTGTTGCTGTACTGAAATTTCCCAATAAAAACAATTCACTGCGGAAATTGGATTGTGGCTAAAATACGCGAGTGATTCATCCTCAGTAAGGAGCGCGTATGGCCCGGCCGGAAAAGGTCCGCCTCGGTGAAATCTTGGTGCAGCAAAAGTTGCTGTCTGAAGAGCAACTGCAATTTGCCTTGAGCGAGCAAAAGAGGACCGGACGCAAACTCGGCCGCGTATTCATCGAAAACGGCTTTGTCACCGAAGAGCAGATTTCCGGCGCGCTCGCCAAGCAGCTCAGCATTCCTTACATCAACCTCAAGTTCTTCAACGTCAATCCGGAAGTCGTCCGCCTGCTGCCGGAGACCCAGGCGCGCCGCTTTCGCGCCATTGCCCTGGAGGACCGCGGAGCGACGCTGCTGGTCGGCCTGGCCGATCCGACCGACCTGTTCGCCTATGACGAGATCGCGCGCGCGGTCAAGCGCAGCATCGACATCGCGGTCGTCAACGAAAGCGAACTGCTGCAGACGATCGACCGCCTGTACCGCCGCACCGAGGAAATCACCGACTTCGCGCGTGAACTGGAGCAGGATCTCGGCGACACCTATGTCGATTTCGGCGGACTGGGCGGCACGCCCGGCATCGAGGAGGCGCCGGTCGTCAAGCTGCTGCAATCGGTGTTCGACGACGCCACTCAGGTGCGCGCATCCGACATCCACATCGAGCCGCAGGAAGGCCGCCTGCAGATCCGCTTCCGCATCGACGGCGTGCTGCACCTGCAGACCGAGGCCGACATCAAGATCGCGCCGGCGCTGGCGCTGCGCCTGAAGCTCATGTCCGGCCTCGATATCTCCGAAAAACGCCTGCCACAGGACGGCCGCTTCGCGATCAAGGTCAAGCAGAATCAGGTGGACGTGCGTATCTCGACCATGCCGACCCAATACGGCGAATCGGTCGTGATGCGTTTGCTAAATCAAAGCGGCGGCGCGCTCAAGCTCGATTCGATCGGCATGCCGCCCGCCATGCTGAAGCGCTTCCGCGCCATCCTGCAGCGGCCGAACGGCCTGGTGCTCGTCACCGGCCCGACCGGCAGCGGCAAAACCACCACACTGTATGGCGCGCTGGCCGAGCTGAACAGCACGGAACGCAAACTGATCACGGTCGAGGACCCGGTGGAGTACCGGCTGGCCGGGATCAACCAGGTGCAGGTCAACGAAAAGATCGACCTCACCTTCGCCCGCGTGCTGCGCGCCGCGCTGCGCCAGGACCCGGACGTGGTGCTGGTGGGCGAGATGCGCGACCAGGAAACCGCGCAGATCGGCATGCGCGCCGCGCTCACCGGCCACCTGGTGCTGTCGACGCTGCACACCAACGACGCCGTCAGCACGCCGGTGCGCCTGCTCGACATGGGCGTGCCGCGCTACATGGTCGCGACCTCGCTGCAGGCGGTGCTGGCGCAGCGCCTGGTGCGGGTGATTTGCGAGAGCTGCGCCGAACCCTACACGCTCAAGCCGACCGAGGCGGAATGGCTGAAGTCGGAGCTGGGCGACACTGTCGGCCAGCGCAAGTACATGCATGGGCGCGGCTGCACGCATTGCAACGGCACCGGTTTTCGAGGCCGTACCGGCGTCTATGAAATGCTGGAGATGACGGAAGCGGTGGCGGATGCGGCCAACCATCACGACCCAGCGCATTTCATGAAGGTGGCGGAAGCGCAGATGGCCGGGCAGACCTTGCGCCGGCATGCGGTGGCGCTGGTGGTGGCGGGCAAGACGACCGTCGACGAGGCCATGCGAGTCAGCAATCAGTTCGATGACTGACGCGCCGTTCCGATGAACCGCTCTCGCAGGAGCTAACGTGCCATATTTCGCCTACAAGGGCCGCAACGCGCGCGGCGAACTGCTGCAAGGCGTGCTGGAAAGCGCCGACAGCGGCGCGGTCGCCGACCAGCTGTTCAGCACCGGCGTCACGCCGATCGAAATCGTCGCGACCTCGAAACCGGCCATGGACAGCGGGGAAAACTGGTGGAGCAAGCTGACCGAGCCGAAGATCCGGCCGATCGACGTGCAGCTGTTCAGCCGGCAGCTGCATACGCTCCTGAAGGCGGGCGTGCCGATCATGCGCGGTCTGGCCGGGTTGCAGGAATCAGCGATCAACAAGTCGTTTGCCAAGGTGGTGAAGGATTTGCGCGAGTCGCTCGACGCCGGCCGCGAGTTGTCGGCGGCGATGCGCCGCCATCCTGACGTGTTTTCCCCGTTCTACCTGAGCATGGTGCGGGTCGGCGAGACGACCGGGCGCATGGAGGAAATCTTCCTGCGCCTGTTCGACCAGCTCGAATTCGAGCGCGACATGCGCGAGCGCGTCAAGACAGCGATGCGTTATCCGATGTTCGTCGTGATCGCGATGACGATCGCCATCGCCGTGATCAACCTGTTCGTCGTGCCGGCCTTTGCGAAGGTCTATGCAGGGTTCAATGCCGAACTGCCGCTGATGACGCGGATTTTGATTGCTTCGTCCAATTTCACGATCCAGTACTGGCCGCTGATGCTGGCCGCGATCGCAGGCGGGGCGATCGCGTTCAGGATGTATGTTGGAACCCCCAAAGGCCGGTTCCAGTGGGACAAGATCAAGCTGCGCATTCCGATCGTCGGCAAGATCATGCTGAAGGCGGCGCTGTCGCGCTTTGCGCGCAGCTTCGCTTTGTCCAGCAAGAGCGGCGTGCCGATCGTGCAGGGACTGAACGTGGTGGCGCAGACGGTCGACAACGCCTATATCTCCAGCCGCGTCGAACAGATGCGCGACGGCGTGGAGCGCGGCGAAAGCATCCTGCGTACCGCCGTCGCCACCGGCGTGTTCACGCCAGTCGTGCTGCAGATGGTGGCGATCGGCGAGGAAACCGGCGAAATCGACGATCTGATGGACGAGATTGCCGCCATGTATGAGCGCGAAGTCGATTACGAGCTGAAGACCTTGTCGGCGCAGATCGAACCGATCCTGATCGTCGGCCTCGGCATTCTGGTGCTGATCCTGGCGCTTGGCGTGTTCCTGCCGATCTGGGACCTGGGCAAGGCGGCATTGCACAAATGAGGAAGCCGATTCACGCAGGTTGTGAAAAATCTTGTGGAGCGGGATATCGCGGGAAGAGCCGGTGGCGCGGATTTTCGATGCTGGAATTGCTGGTTGCATCGATTCTGATTTCCATATTCGCAGCGGTTCTGTTGAATCGCTTGTCGTTTTATCAGGAGGCTGCCGAGAAGGCGAACGTTGAATATACGATCAGTGCCTTGAAAAGCGCATTGCGCGTGCAGATGGCGACCATGCTCATCGCGGGGCGGGGCAGGGACTTTGAGCTATTGGAGCAGCAAAATCCGCTGGACTGGCTGGAGGAAAAGCCGGGCGATTACCGGCTTTCCAGGGAAAGCGGGAGCATCAACGGGAAGCGTGCGGGCTTCTGGTCCTATGACCCGGCTACCCGCATTCTGACCTACTGGCCGGCTCTCGGGGAACATTTGCTGCCGGACCAGTCAGGGCAAAAACGTATTCGTTTGCGGGTGAAGGTGGTGCGCGACGAATCGAGTACGGAACTCGATGCAAGTGGGAAAAGGCCGGTTGTCAGCGTAGCGTTAACGCTCGTAGAACCCTATCATTGGTTCTGATGAAAACTTGCAGTATGGAAATGTGTTGTGCCGGTGGGTCGGAAATTTGACGATACTTCGCAAAAATCGGTGGAAGCATAGATTTTTTGCCGCATGTCTATATAATTCCCTAAAGCAAGCAATGTTTCCGAATCTAACAATTGCCGGAATGAAATAAATGCGAGCCAAGCAAAGCGGCTTTACCCTGATCGAACTGGTTGTGGTCATCACCATCCTTGGTCTGCTGACCGCGATCGCCTTGCCCAGGTTCGCGGCGCTGCAGACGGATGCGCGTATTGCCAAGATGAATGGCGCGCTCGCTTCGATCAAGGCTGCGGCAGTGCTCGCGCATTCAATCCAGTTGACGCAAGGCCTGGCGCCGAATACCTCGGTGACGATGGAAGGGCCTGTCGGCAATATCGCGATGGCCAACGGTTACCCGACAACGGACCTGGCCTCGATCGGACGGGCGGCCGGCTTGGTCGATGATGCCGGCGTCAAGATTCCGGGGTATGAACCGGTCAAGACCAGTGCGACCGTTTTTACCGTAACGCCGGATGCTCAACATCCGAATTGCTCCGTGACATATACGGTTCCGGATGGCATGACTACTTTTGCGCCGACTTACAGCAGCGCCAACTTGACGACCGCGAATTGTCAGTAACCACGCATCATTTCACAACAGATCTTTTGATTACCTGAGGAGGGAAAGTATGAACAAGCAACAAGGCGGTTTTACCTTGATCGAATTGGTCGTGGTAATTGTGATTCTGGGGATTTTGGCGGCGACGGCGTTGCCGAAGTTTATTGATTTGAAATCTGATGCTGAAGCGGCAGCCGCAAAAGGTGTCGCCGGTGGGATTACCTCTGCCTTTTCGGTCAACTATGCCGGCTATATGGCTGGCGGAACTGCAAAAGGAGCGCGTGTAAGCGGCACGGTAACCGTTACTGACGCTGTGGGAAGCGTTATGGTCGGGGGCTTGCCGGCCGAGTACTCTGTTAGCCCGACATCTGTAGTTTGCGGCACTACTGCTGGAGCGGTATCCACGATCACGGTTTCGAATACCAAGGGTACCAGCGGAAGCGGGACTGCAACGGCTACCCTCGTTTGCACTGGTTGATTTATCTTTTGGTTGTATTGGAGAGGCGTCTCGCGAATGGTCGCGAGACGCCTCTCGACTTTTAAAGTTGGAAAAATTATGGGAAAAACACAAGGCCTAATTCAGGAAATCAGCGAAAAGCTTTGTGAAGAATTCCAACGTGCGGTGCCGCTTCATCCTGGCAAACCAAAGCGCGGGAAAAAACTTTCCGATAGCGATGTTAAAGCTTCCACGGAAGCCGCGCTGCAAAAGTTCTACGAAACAGCGCGCAACGAAAGACAGCGTCATCGCCTCGGTGTGATCGGTCGAGCACGAGTCGCCTTCGGCCTGCAACAGCGTCTTTTGCAGGCTGGTTATCCGGCGCCAATCGTCAAGCAGGTTCTCTTCGCGATGCTGGCATCCGTCTTTGTCGGCTAACCAATCTTTGCTCTCATAATGAAAAGCAAGGCACCGGCGATCAGCCGAATTACCGGACTGTTGTGGCTTTATCTGGGCCGTTGGCTGGACCGCAAAGGCATGGCCTCGCTTGCCGAATCCTGCTATCGCAGCGGAAGCTCGGGCAGCGGAAGAGGTGCGGCTGAAGCTGCCTTCTGCTTGAGCCAGCTCATGCTTGCCAAAGGTAATAATCGTGATGCGCTAGCAATCTGCGAGCAAGCGCTTCGCCTCAATCCGCAGCATGCACGGCTCTGGTGCGCCTTGGGGGCGGCTGAAAGACGGCTCGCCCAGATGGATGCGGCCCGCTCGGCTTATGAGCGGGCGGTGGAACTCGATCCCGGTTACGCTCAGGCATGGAGCAATCTCGGCGAATGGTGGCTGGTCAAGGGGAATTTTTCTACGGCACTGGAAAAGTTTGAACAGGCGCTGAAGTTCGAACCACGCCTGCTTGAAGCTCTGAACAACCGCGTTGCTGTCCTGTATGAGCTAGGCCGTTTCGGCGATGCGGAGAAGGCGGCAAGGCAGGCGATCGAGATTCATCCCGGACAGGCGGCATTGCACGTCAATCTGGGCAATGTGCTGCTGCATTCGGGGAAGGCCCGTCCCGCGGTCAAGGCATTCCGCAAAGCGCTTGAATGTGATCCGGGATGCGCCGAAGCGCATCTGAATCTGGCGACGCTGCTCGGTGAAACCGGTCGACTGGCGGAGGTGCTGGACTTCATCGAGCATGACATCGCGGTCAAGGGGGAGAATGCACAGCGCCTCGCTTCGCTGGCACTAGCATACCAGGCGAAAGGAGATTTGCCGGCGGCGGAGGCGACCTGCAACAAGGTGCTCGAACTGCAGCCGAACAACGTGTCGGTTCTGATCACGCTAGCCAGTTGTCATAGTGCCCGTGCGCAGCATCGAGAAGCGATTCGCTTGCATGAACGGGCGTTGGCAGAGAACCCGGACATGCCGGCGATCTATTCGAATATCGCCTTCGATGCCACCTATCTGCCGGATATTTCGCCAGAAGAGGTGTTCGCCTGTCATCGCGGCTGGGCCGAGCGTTTCGAGAAAAACGCTGACAAAGAGAAGTATAAATTCGGGCAAAGCAGAGAGCCGGACCGTCCTTTACGCATCGGCTATGTCTCCGGCGATTTCGGCACGCACCCGGTAGGCTTCCTGCTTCGTGATGTGATGCGTCATCATGACCGGCAGAGGTATAGCATCCATTGCTATTCCATGCAGCGCGCCAGCGACGACATCACGGAAACGATACGGGCAAACGCCGATTCCTGGGTGGACGCTTTGCTGATGAGCGACGACGAGCTCGCGCAGCAGATACACCAGGACCAGATCGATATTCTGGTCGACCTGTCAGGCCATACGGCATATAACCGCCTGCCGGTCTTTGTGCGCAAGCCGGCGCCGGTGCAGGCGACCTGGATCGGCTATTTCCATTCCACCGGCCTGGACAGCATCGATTACTTCATCACCGATCCGTTCACGACACCGGCCAATAGCGGCCAGCTGTTTTCCGAAACGCCGGTGTGGCTGCCGCATTCGCGCTTTTGCTACTCGCCGCCGGATTACGCGCCGGATGTGGTGCCGTCGCCGGTACTTGCGCGCGGCAGCATTACCTTCGGCTCATTCAATCGCGCCGAGAAGCTGGTGGAGCCGGTCATCGTCGCATGGGTGAAAATCCTCCAGGCCGTGCCGGGCAGCCGGCTGCTGCTGAAGGCATCTGCCTTTGACAACGAGCAGGTCAGCGAAGAATTGCGCAGACGCTTCCTCGCATGCGGGCTGGAAGATGGACGGCTCGAACTGCGCGGGCGTTCCTCGCATCAGGAAATGCTGGAACAGTACGGCGAGATCGATATCGCCCTCGATCCATTCCCGTTCAACGGTGGCATGACGACTCTGGAAGCCTTGTGGATGGGCGTCCCCGTGGTCACCATGGCCGGGACCGGCGTGGTGTCGCGCCAGTCCACGTCGGCCCTGGCCAACCTGGGCTTGACCGAGCTGGTATTCGACGATCTGGATGCCTATATCGAAGGAGCGGTCGCGCTGGCCAACGACATGCGGCGCCTGGACAAGCTGCGGCAAGACATGCGATCACGCATGGCGCAAAGTCCGCTATGCCAGCCGGAGCAGTTTACGCATGACCTCGAAGCGCTGTACCGCCGCATGTGGCAGGCATGGTGTCGCGGCGAGAAGCTCGGAACCGAGATCGTGGCGGGCACCCCGCTGGCAAGAAAGACCGTGCTGCATGTCGGATGCGGCCCTGCCGACCGCCGTTCATTGCCGCAGTTCTTCCAGCGCGGCTGGCAAGAGATACGCCTGGACATCGATCCCGGCGTGAAACCGGACGTGGTGGCGAGCATGCTCGACATGGCGCCGATCGAAAGCGCAAGCATGGATGCCGTCTTCTCGTCGCATAACATCGAGCACCTGCACCCGCATGAAGTCGGCATCGCTCTCAAGGAATTCAGGCGCGTCCTCAAGCCTGACGGCATCCTGGTATTGACCTGCCCCGACTTGCAGTCCGTCTGTGCGCTGGTCGCTCAGGACAAGCTGGACGAGCCTGCCTACGTCTCTCCGGCCGGACCGATCGCGCCGATTGACATTCTCTACGGATATCGGGAGGCCATGGCGCGCGGCAATCTCTTTATGGCGCACAAAACGGGCTTTACCGCAAAGACCCTCGGGCGGGCGTTACACGACAGCGGCTTCGAAACGGCTGTCGTGGATCGGGGGAAATACTATGACCTGTGGGCGCTGGCCTATCCCCGCGAGGTTGCTCCGGAGCGGGTCGAAGGGGATCGGCGCCTGTGCTTCCCGATCCATCAAATAGAATGTATTTCGCAAGTGTCTTTTGAGAAACGGAATATAGTTTCCGAGGCATAATGTGTTGCAGACTGTTATGGCTCCCGGAGTCGCCGGTCATAACCGGCTTCGTGGACCGGCATCTGCAATTTGTTGTTTGTTCGGCAAATTTTGGCGGCGATGATGCGTATAAGAAAAAACGGCTTCACGCTGGTTGAACTGGTCGGGACGATGATCATCATCGCTATCCTCGCTGTGGTCGCCTTGCCGCGTTTTTTCCAGCGTTCGGCCTTCGAATCGCGCGCGTTTTACGACCAGACCCTCGCCGTGCTCCGCTATGCGCAGAAAACGGCCATAGCTCAGCGGCGCCTGGTTTGCGTCACCTACAGCGGCGTGAACGTCGCGCCGGCTACTGTCACGCTGACCATCGCGCAGAATTTCGGCGCGGTGGCTTGCGACACTGACCTGGCAGGGCCGAATGGCGCCAGCCCCTACACGATCACGGCGCGGGACGGCGTTTCCTTCAGCGCGCTGACCCCGAATACAACAACGACCTCTTTCACTCCCTTGGGACAGGCCGACGCCGGCAAGACAATCCAGGTGTCGGGGGCGCCGAATGCGATCACCATTGTGCAGGAGACCGGCTATGTGTACTGAGCGGCGCAGGCGCCGCATGGCCGGCATCAGCATGATCGAGCTGATATTTTTCATCGTCATCGTCAGCGTCGCCGTCGCCGGCGTGCTGTCGGTGCTGAATGTCACCGTCAAGTCGAGCGCGGATCCGCAGCAGCGCAAGCAGGCGCTGGCGATTGCAGAGGCGCTGCTGGAGGAGGTGGAAATGATGCCGTTTACCTTTTGCGATCCGGACGACCCGAATGCCGCGGCGGCGGCCAGCAGCAACGATTGCACTGGAGGCGCTGGCGGTGCCAACGACCAGGGGGCGCTGCCCTTGGGGCCGCAGGCGGGCGAGATGCGCGGAAACCTTGCCACTCCTTACGACAATGTGGCCGACTATAACGGGTTCACGATAGCCGGCGGCGGTATGGATATCGGCGGAGGGGTGGCGGTGCCTGCCGGTTACTCGGCGCGGGTGGCGGTCGTTCAGGAGGCATATGGCCCGGCCGCTGCCCAGGTTCCGGCGGCAGCCGCGCTGCGCATCAAGGTCACCGTGACTTATGGCTCCGACAGCATCGCACTGGAAGGCTATCGGACCCGTTACGCACCGAATTTCACGCCATGACGAATCGGCCTGCTCACCATCGGCGCGGCTTCACCCTGGTCGAAGCGATCATCGTGATCGCGATCACCGGCGTCATTGCCGCCGTGGTCGCGATATTCATACGCACGCCGGTACAGGCCTATTTCGACTCCGCCGCGCGCGCCGAACTGGCCGATGTGGCCGACACCGCGTTGCGCCGCATGGCGCGCGATCTGCGGCTGGCGCTGCCCAACAGCATTCGCGTCAACGGTCAGTACCTTGAATTGCTGTTGACCCGCGACGGCGGACGCTACCTGGCGGAAGAGGATGGTCCGACCGATCCCAATCCCCGGATTCTCGATTTCAACGATCCGACCAGGCTGGCCTTCGATATCGTCGGCCCGGTGCCGGTGCCGGCGATAGCGGCGGGCGATCAAATCGTTGTCTACAACCTGGGCCCCGGCCAGGCGCCCGCAGACGCCTATGACTGCACAGGCCAATGCAATCGCGCTCAAGTGACGGGCGTTGCCGGTTCAACCGTCACCCTGGCCGCCAATCCTTTCGCCGCGCAAGCGACCAGGATGCGCTCCCCCAGCCGGCGCTTTCAGGTAGTGACGACCCCTGTCACGTACGCATGTGTCAATAACGCCCTGGTCCGCTATGCGGGATATGCGATTCAGGCAAATCAACCTACCAATATCGCGGCAGCGCCGCTGTCCGGCGCGCCTAGCCAGGCGGTGCTGGCCAAGGGGCCGGCCCTGAATTGCACCTTTTCCAATGCGAGCATGGCCAACACGCGCAGCGGACTGGTCGGCCTGAGCATCTCCATTACAGGTACGGGGAATGCCGGGACGGTGCAGCTGTTTCATCAGGTACACGTGGACAATACGCCATGAAATTACGAGATCACGCGTATTCAAGGATGGCAGCCGGCGCGCCGCAGGGCGGCCGCCAGCATGGTTTCACCATGGTCAGCGCGATCTTCCTGCTGATCGTGCTCGCTGTTCTGGGCGCGGCGATCGCCGGTATCTCGTCGATGCAGCATACCGAATCGGCATTGGACATTCAGGGCGCGCGCGCCTACCAGGCTGCGCGGGCCGGCATCGAATGGGGGGTGTATCAGGTCGAGTCGACACCCGCCTACAATTTCGGGCTGGGAGGCGCCAATCCGAACACGAGAGCGTGTCCGGCTTCGCCTTCGTCATTCCAGTTTCCCGCGTCCGCATCCGCACTCGGCGGATTTACGGTGACAGTCACCTGTGCCGCAATTCCTTATCCGAATGCGGCTCCGCCCATTGTCGTATTTCAGATCCAATCCACCGCCTGTAATCAGCCGGTCGGCGGAAGCTGCCCCGGCAACGGCGGCGCAACGTATTACATCGAACGCCAGCTGACGGTCAAGTTGTGAATGATGACAAAAAGAGAATGTTCGGCACATGCTGTCGAACCGTCAAGGGAGGGGAAATGAAAGCAAAATCCTGTTGTCCCCGATCCGCATGCCGGTTATGGTCTGTCTTGCTGTTTGCGTGGGGCTTGCTGTTCAGTGCAACGGCAGGCGCCGTCACAGTCTCGGCGAGTCCGACCACTTGTTCGAGCGTGTCCGGGATTGGTTCGCAAAGCTGGTCGAATCCTGGCAGGGCTGCTTCGAGCGACAGCAACTATGCAACTGCTAGCGTCGATGGATCGACAACGCAATACCTGCAGTGTACTGGCTACAATTTTTCCATACCGGCCGGCGCCACAATTAATGGCATCACTGTAAACGTGAAACGGAAATCCAGTTCCACCGCTAATGGCGGAAGCATGGATGCCGCCGTGCAATTATTGAAAGCCGGCACGATCACAGGCGAAGACCGTTCAACAACAACGATCTACACCACATCCGATGTCACCGAGGCGCACGGCGGATCGACCGACCTGTGGGGAACAAACTGGATTGCAGCAGATATCAACAATGCCAATTTCGGTGTGGCGTTTGCGGCAACCAAACCCTCTTCCAGCGGCTCCTCGCATACGATTAGCGTCGACTGGATTCAGGTTACCATCGACTATTCGCCGTTCGTATGCGCTCCTCCCGCCAACGTTCCTGCCGGTGTTTCAGTAAGCTGCGTGTGCGATACGTTCGGGCGCACAAGCCTGAATCCTTCAACCATCTTCGGCAGCAATTGGACCGTCTCGAATAGTGACGGTATCAGCAATCCCTATATTAATCAGACCACGGGTTTGCTTCGCCTGACAGAGAATACGGGAAACAATGCGAAGGCGGCTACCGTTCCCGGCATCTTTCCCGCCGCCGGCAACTACATTTCGGTCGAATTCAGTCACTATGCATACAACGGCAGTGGGGCCGATGGTATCGGCGTGACGCTGTCCGATTACGCCGTGCCGGCCGTGCCGGGAGCATTCGGCGGATCGCTTGGCTACGCGCAGAAAACTGGCATCCCCGGTTTTGCAGGCGGCTGGGTCGGGGTGGCGCTTGATGAATATGGAAATTATCAAAGCGCGACCGAAGGGCGGGTTCTGGGCGCCTGTTCAACCGGCGCTTGCCGTCCGGAGTCGGTTGGCGTGCGTGGGCCTGGCAGCGGTACCAATGGCTATCGCTGGATTGGTGGCACCGCTAGCAACATCGGCATCGACAATAACACCTCAGCAAGACCTGCGCCCGGATATTTGTATCAAGTGATTGTCGATGCCCGCAGTTCCGCCAGCGGCCAGATCAACGTCACCGTCAATCGGGATACAACAACACGCACCGGCGCCAACTACACCACCATATTCGGGCCGTCGAACGTGTATAACGAGGCCCAATATGCCTTGAGCCAGAACTGGATATCCAAGCTGATTCCGGATTACTGGAAGATTTCGTTTACCGGTTCCACCGGGGGCGCCACCAATATTCACGAGATTGGCGGGCTGCGCATTTGCGCACAGACGGTGTATCCGCCGACCGGCGGTACCGCGAGCGGATTTTCCGCCATCGATGAAGCCTATCCGACAGCCGCCAACTCGGTTCCGGCATATCAGAATTTCCAGAGTGGCGACATTTACATGAAGCTGACCGGCGTGCCATTCAAGCTCTGGGTCGCGGCCTTGACTGATACCGGAATTTCAACGGCCTATTCGGCCACCAGCAACAAATATTTGCGGGTCAATCTCGTCGACAATTCCGACAATGCCTGTGGAACCGACGACGCGCGCACCTGCAATAGCACTTGCACGAACAAGGCCGCGGTCGAAACCGGCGGCTCGCAGATCATCAGTTATACCTCCACCGACAAGGGCGCGAAGCTGTCGCCATCTTTTACGCTCAATTCCTCCTACAAGAATCTGATCGCAGTGATCAAGGAATGCACGGATGCGACCTGTGCCAGCTATACGAGCACGTCACCGGCATGTTCGGCGGATTCATTTTCCGTGCGGCCGACCGCAATCGCATCGGTGACATCGTCCAATGCCACCAACACCGGGACCACCGGCACGCCGACATTCAGGGCGGGAAGCGGTAATTTTGCCTTGACGGCGACTACGGTCGGTATTTCAGGTGTGGCCAGCCGTTACACGGGTAGTTTGAAGATCGACAGCAACGCAATACAGGCGGTTAGCCCGGCCACCACGGCGGGCGTTGTCTCGGGTTCCTTTGCGGCAGCCACTTCCGGCACGCCATCCTCGACAGCAAGCGGAAACTTTACCTATGGCGAGGTTGGCGCCTTCCAGTTCCTTGGTTACGACCCCACCGATGCCAGCAAGGCCACATTGCCGCGCGGAGTTTATGACGGCGTGAATGCCGCGGAATGCCAGGGGCTGACGGCAGCCCAGTGCGATGTGCTCAGGGCTGCAAGCTGGACCGGGGTTGACAGTGTAAGCAGCAAGGGGGATTGCGTACCCTACAGCTATTTGAATACCAAAGATTCGAGCGGGAAGTACGGATGTAACTTTGGCGTCGCCGCCAATACCTCGGCGTTCGGGCGCTTCATTCCTGATCATTTCGGAGTGACCAATGCCACGATTGTGACGCGCAGCGACATGGGCGGCGGAAGCGGATGCTCGCCGGCTTCGGCCTTCACCTATATGGGGGAGCCGGCGCGAGTCAGCTTCACCTTGCAGGCGCAAAATGCATCCAATGAAGTCACGAGGAATTATGCAGGCGCACTGGCCAAACTATCGGCGGCGACAGCTGCGGACTGGCTCGCGTACGGCAGTGCCAATAGCATGGGGCTGTGGATGCTTGCAACCGGCTATCCGGTCGGGGCGGGAACATGCAACGCGATATTTTCCAATGCAACTCCGTCCTCTACGTCGTTCGCATGCACAGGGGTTGCCAATCCAGCACCCGTGTCTCGTGCCGCCGGGCCGCGCGTGGGCATATCGGGCACGCCAGCGGCACCCAATTGGCTGCTTGGGCAAAGCACTTTCTCGGCCGATGTCCTCCTGGATCGCGCCGATCGGGCGGACGGACCGTATGCGAACCTGAATATCGGCATTGCGCCAAGAGACACGGATGGCGTCACCTTGTCCACGTTTGACATGGACGCAGATAACAACGGCAGCAATGAGCGGCAGTCGCTTGGCGTGACTGCAATGCGCTTCGGTCAGATGCGCATCGATAATGCCTACGGCTCCGAACTGCTCCCGTTGCCGGTCAATGTGACGGCGACATTTTGGAATGGCACTTTCTTCACGCCGAATACACTGGATAACTGCACTGCAAGCAATAGTTTGAGCCTGAATTCCTGGAAGGGAGGGCTGTCAAGCGGCAGCACCAGCATCTCGTCCATCAGTTCAGCTGCGCTGAACGGCGGCGCGGCCAGAGTCACGCTTTCCAGGCCGTCTCCGCGTCCTGCCAGCCGGGGCAGTGTCATGTTGCAATCCACGTTGCCTTACCTGCCCGGCGCTGGCCAAGAAACATTCGGCACATATAAAAGCAAGTTTATTTTCCTTCGGGAAATGTACTGAAAAGTGATTGACAGCAATAGCTTATTCACTTAATTTCAGGCAACTTCTCACTAGAAATCGGTATGGGCTTGTTCGGAAAAACCAGGAAAATTGTCGGATGGCTGACAATTCGTATCCAGAACGAGGGCATCAGCGCCGCTCATATCCGGCGCGAGCCTTCTGCCATGCCTGTTGTCGATGTGCTGGCTTTTTATCCCAGAGAAAAGTCCTCTGATGCGGAATTGCTGGAACAACTGGCCAAGGACTTGCATGTGAGCCGTTACCAGTGTTCCAACCTGCTGGGTGCCGGTGAATATCAAATCCTGTCGGTCGATGCGCCGAACGTGCCGCCGGACGAACTCAAGACCGCAATCCGCTGGCGCCTCAAGGATATGCTCGATTATCACGTGGACGATGCCACGATCGATGTGCTGGATGTTCCAGTCGATAAAAATGCAACGGCACGCGGCCACTCCCTGTTTGCCATTGCGGCGCGCAATCAACTGATTGCGCAGCGACAGGAATTGTTCGGCGATGCGAAGATTCCGTTGAGCGTGATCGATATACCGGAAATGGCTCAGCGTAATATCGCCGCGCTGCTCGAACCGGAAGGGCGGGGCTTGGCGCTGCTGTCTTTCGATACGGATGGCGGCTTGCTGACGGTGACATATTCCGGCGAACTGTATCTGTCGCGCCGCATCGACGTCACATTGGCGCAGCTTGCGCAAGGCGATGCTGAACAGAAGTACGCAATCTTCGACAGGATAACGCTGGAGCTGCAGCGTTCACTCGATCACTTCGACCGGCAGTACAACTTCATTACACTCGCCAAACTGGTCCTCGGTCCGTTGGACCCAAGCTTGGGCTTGCAGGAGCATCTCGCCGGGAATTTGTACGTGCCCGTGGAAGCATTGAACCTGGAAACCGTTCTGGATATTTCCAAGGCTCAGGAATTGAAATCGCTGGAAACGCTGCAGCGCAGCTTCCTGACTCTGGGAGCGGCCTTGCGCCATGAGGAGAAGGCGTTGTGAGCCAGCAGATCAACTTATTCAATCCGATTTTTCTCAAGCAGAAGAAATATTTCTCTGCAGAGACCATGGCGCAGGCTCTGGGCCTGATCCTCCTGGGCTGTGTGTTACTCGCGGCCTATGCAAGATACGAAGTATCAATGCTTGGCAAGGAGGCAGAGAAAACGTCGGCGCAACTGAGCGCGCAGCAGGCGCAACTGAACAACGTCAATGCCGCATTCGCCTTGCGTCGGAAGAACGAGGCGCTGGAGGGCGAGGTGGCGAAGGCCGAAGCGGAGGCGAAGGCGCTGCAGCAAGTATTCGATGTCCTTCAGAAAGGCGAATTCGGCAATACGAAAGGCTATGCAGCGTATATGCAGGCCTTCGCGCGCCAGATAGTCAACGGCGTCTGGCTGACCGGATTCAGCATTTATGGAGCGGGAAACGAGATTGGCTTGCAGGGGCGTGCCTTGCAGCCCAGCCTGGTACCCGCTTACCTTAACCGGTTGAAACGCGAATCGGTACTGCAGGGAAAATCGTTCGCGGCGCTGGATATGCAGTCGCCGTCATCCGGGCAGGATGAAAAAGCTTCGCGAGTGGAATATATCGAATTTCGCCTCCTGTCCTCCGGCACCATGAAAGAGGAAGCGGACTCGCCTGGAGTAAAAAGCAAATGAAGCAGTACTGGCAAAAGCTGGCCTCGAAGATAGATGGTCTGACGCTGCGCGAACGCGTCATCATTTTTGCGATGGCCGCGCTTGCCCTCGTAGTCCTGGTCAATGCGGCATTGCTCGATCCGCAGTATGCGAAACAGAAGCAGCTGTCTCAGCGCATTACACAGGAACAATCCCAGATCGCGGCGATGCAGCTCGAAATCCAGCAGAAGGCGGCCTCGCAAAAGATCGATCCGGATAGCCAGAATCGCGCACGGCTGCAGCAATTACAGCAGCAACTTAGGCAAATGCAGACTTCCCTTGAGGGCATGCAAAAAGGCCTGGTTTCACCGGACAGGATGTCTTCCTTGCTTGAAGATATTCTGCGCCAGAATAGCCGGCTGCGCCTGCTTTCCCTCAAGACGCTTCCACCGGTGCCGGCCAGTGAACTGGGAGCGGCAAGCGACAATAAGGAGGCGGCGGAAGAAAATCAGACCGGTCGCGTTTCCGCTCAAGCCAGGGACAAGGCGGAAAGCAAGCCGGCCAGCCGGGAAGCACTGTATCGCCACGGCGTGGAAATCGAAGTGCAGGGCACCTACCTCGACCTTGTGGATTATCTGGTCCAGCTTGAAACGATGCCATGGCAAGTGTTCTGGGGGAAAGCAAAGCTGGATGCCAATGAATATCCGAAAACCACATTGACTTTGACCCTTTATACTTTGAGCTTGGACAAGAAATGGCTAAATATCTAAATATGGCCATCAGGCAAGCGATGTTGCGTAGCGCATTGGCCGGTGTGACTTGTGCCGTTCATCAATATGCACTTGCCCAAGCACTAGTCGATCCAACGCGCCCGCCCACTATGGCAGCACAAGCCGTCGCCGAGTCGTCATCCGCCGGGGTACCGGTTCTGCAGTCGGTACTGATTTCCCCGCAGCGCACGGAAGCGATTATCAGCGGCAAGACAGTCAGGGTGGGCGACAAGCTCGGGAACGCAAGAGTAATCAGGATCACGGAAAGCGAAGTTGTTTTGCGCGACGGCAAGAATTCGCAAGTGCTGAAGCTCTTCCCGAATATCGAAAAGAAGCGGGCCGCATCCGGCTCTCGCGCCCTCGCAGGGAATAACCGGCAGCAATGAAGGCAAATCGAAGAATGCAAAAATCCATATCAATTGTCATTGCCCTGAGTTTGCTTGGCTGCGCAGCGCCGTCTTCCAAACGCGCAACCTACGATCAGATTGCCAAGGAAATGGAAAAGGCCGCGGCATCGACGTCCCGTCAGGCTCCGCCGGAGGCGGTGTCTTCCGCATTGCTGCCGCCGATAACCATCGAGGTGCCGAAGCCGCGCGCTCCGCAGGAAGAGCGCTTCAGCCTCGCGTTGAACAACGTGCCGGCGAGCCAGTTCTTTGCAGCCATTGCGTCCGGCACGCGCTACAGCATGCTGGTGCATCCGGAGGTGACTGGCACGGTATCGGCGAACTTGAAGGATGTTACCCTGTTTGAAGCTCTGGATGCCATTCGAGAGCTATACGGCTACGACTACGAGATCAATGGCACCCGCATTTACGTCAAGCCGCCGGCACTACAGACGCGTGTGTTCACGGTCAATTACCTGACTGCCAATCGCCGTGGCACCTCGGACATCCGCGTTACTTCCGGTTCGGTAAGCGATGTCAGTACGTCGGGCGCCGCTGCTGCCAGCACGGCGGGCGCGCTTCCTGGATCGACCAGCCCGGGAACGTCGACCCAGACCCTCAACAGCAGCAAGATCAGCACGACTTCCAGCAGCGATTTCTGGTCCGAGCTGAAGGCCTCGCTGGAAGCGATTGTCGGGAACAAGGAAGGCCGCAGCGTCATCGTCAGCCCGCAGTCGGGTGTGGTGCTGGTACGCGCGATGTGGGATGAGCTGAAAAACGTCAATGCCTATCTCAAAGCTGCGCAGCTGGCGGTCGATCGCCAGGTGATCCTCGAAGCCAAGATCCTGGAGGTGCAGCTGAACGACAGTTTCCAGAGCGGGATCAACTGGGCTTCGTTCGCCTCCTTTGCGGGAATCGACAATAATCGTGCCGCAGTCGGCTTCCTCGCGCCGGGCACAAGCCTGTCGTCCGCCGCAAAGTCGAACACCTTGACCACGACGGTGCCGACGACCAATCCCAACACCGGCGCGACCGGCAATTCGGTCATCACGGCCAACACCAGCCTCGATATGAGCGTGGCCGGCGGTGCGGCAGGCTCGCTGTTCGGCCTTGCCTTCCAGACCAATAACTTCGCCGCGCTGATCTCGTTCCTGGAAACGCAAGGCAATGTGCATGTGCTGTCGAGCCCGCGCATTGCCACACTCAACAACCAGAAGGCCGTGCTCAAGGTTGGCAAGGACGAATTCTTCGTCACCAACATCAGCTCGACCACGTCGACCACCGGCTCCACCAGCACCATCACTCCCAGCGTCACCGTCCAGCCGTTCTTTTCAGGTGTCGCTCTTGACGTCACGCCGCAAATCGATGACGAGGGCAATATCATCCTGCATGTCCATCCCTCGGTCAGCAACGTGACCACGGTGGACAAGCCTTTGAACCTGGGCACCGCAGGCTCCTTCAGCCTGCCGCTGGCGTCGAGCACGGTGTCGGAAACCGACAGCGTGGTGCGCGGCCGGGACGGCCAGATCGTTGCGATCGGCGGGCTCATGCGCCAGGCATCGACCTCCGAGCGCTCGCAGATTCCCGGCGTGGGCGATGTGCCCGTGCTTGGCGGCCTGTTCCGCAACAATAACCAGATCTCGCAGAAGCGCGAGCTCGTCATCCTGCTGAAACCGACCATTGTTCAGGGCAATGCCTGGAACCAGGATGTGACGGAGGCGCAGCGCCGCATCCAGGCACTGGAACCGAAAGGCCCGGTGGAGCTTCGGTAGCATGTACAAGGCCCATTTCGGGCTGCGTGAGCAGCCTTTTGGCATCACGCCCGATACCAGTTTCTTCTTCGCTTGTCCGAATTATCAGGAAGCGCTCAACACGCTGTTGATCGCCGTGAAAAACGGCGAGGGCTTCATCAAGATCACCGGCGAGGTCGGAGTCGGCAAGACGCTCATGTGCCGCAAGTTCATGGCGACGCTGGGCGAGGAATTCGTCACCGCCTATATCCCGAATCCCTTTCTCGAACCGCGCACGCTGATGCTGGCGCTGGCGGACGAGCTGGAGATTGCGCTGGACAAGGACGTCGACCAGCATCAGTTGCTGAAGTCGATCAATCATCGGTTACTGGTGCTGGCGCGCGCCGGAAAGCGCGTTGTCCTTTGTCTGGATGAAGCCCAGGCCATACCGGTGGAATCGCTGGAGGCGCTGCGCCTGCTGACCAACCTGGAAACCGAAAAGCGCAAGCTGCTGCAGATCGTGATGTTCGGGCAGCCGGAGCTGAATCAGAAGCTGCAGCAGGAATCGATTCGCCAATTGAACCAGCGGATCACTTTCCACTACCATCTTGGGCCGTTGAGCCGGGACGATATGGAGTTCTACCTCTCGCATCGGCTGAATATCGCCGGCTATACCGGCGGCAGGCTGTTCGATAACGGTGCCATCCGTGCGATGTATGCGGCGAGCGGCGGAATTCCGCGTTTGGTCAATATTCTCTCGCATAAGGCGCTGATGCTGGCATACGGCCAGGGCAAGCACCAGATCTCCGCCCGCCATGTGCGGGCGGCGGCGAACGACACCGGCGCGGCGAAGAAGAACATGCAGTCTGCCGGCTGGCTGCTTGCGTGCGCAGCCTTGCTGGCGATCGGAACCAGTATAGGATGGGCCTATTTCAAATGAGCCTGATCAATCAAATGCTGAAGGAACTGGATGCCCGCAGTTCCGATGTGACCAACATGAGCCAGGCATACGGTGGCCAGATCCGGGCGGTGGCCGCCCGGCGGCGCATCCATCCTGCCTGGTGGCTGGCCCTGGTCCTGGCGTTGCTGCTGATGGGATTGTCGGCATGGATTCTGTTGCGCCCGCCCGCGCCGCCACGGCCGGAAGGGGCGCCGCGTCTGCCATTGAAGGTCGATTTCGAGCTGGATTCGAAGGAGGGGGCGACCCCGCACCACTCGCCTATTCCGGCGCGTTCCGCGGTTCCGCCCGCTACGATGCCGCCGCAGACCGCCGATGCCGCGGCCGGAATGCCGGCCGACGAAGCGAAGAGCCCGGTCTTGGCGCAAGCCGCTGACAATGCAGCGCGTCCGGGCGCGGCAGGCGCATCCGGGGCGACTGCCATATCAATTCCGAAAGCGGTGTCGGATCGGACATTGAGCGAATCGAAAGCGATGCCGAATGCGGAGCAAACCAAACCGGTCACGCCGGCAAATCCGGACGCCACAAGCGGACCGATCCCTGTGGAGCCGGCTGCACAAGTTGTTCTCGCCAAACAAGTCAAGGAATTGACCCCGCAGCAGCGTGCGGAAAATGAATACCGCAAGGCGGTCCCCTTGATACAGCAAGGTAAGGCGGCGGACGCCATCAGCACATTGGAGCAGGCCTTGCATTTCGATGCATATCATGCCGCAGCGCGCCAGGCACTGATCGGATTACTGTTGGACACAAAACGGCAGGAGGACGCGATGCAACAGGCGCGCGAAGGCCTCGCCCTGGATCCGAACCAGGCGAACCTGGCCATGATTCTGGCCCGTCTGCAGGTTGAGAGAAACGAACTGCCGTCCGCCATTGCTACCTTGGAACGGTCGCTGCAATACGGATCGGGAAGGGCGGATTATCAGGCGTTCCTTGCTGCATTATTGCAGCGCAGTGGGAAACACAGGCAATCTGTTGAACATTACATACAGGCTGTGCAAAAAGCGCCTCAAAATGGCGTGTGGTGGATGGGACTGGGAATCTCGCTCCAAGCCGAGAACCGTTCGAACGAGGCACTGGAAGCATTCAAGCGCGCCAAGGCAAGCAATGCGCTTTCGCCAGAGTTATTCGCTTTCGTCGAGAGCCGGTTGGCCGAGCTGCAACATTAAGTCGCCAGCAAGGCAGTCTGGCCGCAACGCTATCGCCAAGCGGCAGAATCGGCAGATTCGGGACTGTCAAACGATACTCGCTGCTGTCGATGGATCGAGCAGCTTGTCGTGCGCGCGGATTCTGGACGCCTTCAGCTTTTCGACGAGCGACCGTGAATCGGCATCGTGCGTCAGCAGAGAAGCTTGTTCGGCCTTGAGAAAGCCTTCCTTGACAACATGATCGAGGAAGCCGATCAATTCATCGTAAAACCCGGCGACATTCAGCAGGCCAATAGGCTTGTCGTGAAAACCTAATTGGGACCAGGTGAAGATTTCAAACAGTTCTTCGAGTGTCCCAATTCCGCCGGGCATCGCAACAAACCCATCGGAAAGATCAGCCATCATGGCCTTGCGTTCATGCATGTCTTTTACGATATGCAGGCGTGTCAGTCCCTGGTGGCCGACTTCTTTGTCCATCAGCGCTTTCGGAATCACGCCGGTGACTTCGCCTCCCAAGCGCAGGGCTTCATCGGCAATGACTCCCATGAGGCCGATATTGCCGCCGCCATAGACCAGAGCGATGTTGTCGTCTACCAAAGCTCGTGCCAAGCGTCGCGCCGCGTCGGCATACACCGGCGAACTGCCAATTGACGATCCACAGTAAATACAGAGGGATTTCATTTGAGCCGGGGACGGGGGAAAACTATCTGGCCGGAGAGAGTTCTCCTTCCGGCCATGCCATTCGAAGGATCAGTCTTCCAGCTCTTGCTTGGCCAGTTCGACATCGAGCCGCTCCATCGCGTCCATCGGCTCGCACTCTGCCGCCTCCTGATACAGCTTGACGGCCTCGTCCATCTTCTTTTTTCCCTCCAGCATGATCAAGCCATTGGCATATTCGACGCGGGCAATGGCCGAATGCGGATTGATTTCGAGCGCCTTTTTATAGAATTTCAGGCCTTCATCCTTCTTGGCACCGTAGGTAAGCCCACCGATCATGGCACCGACCTTGTCGATGATCTCCGCATGATAGGCGCCGAGGCTGATCAATGCATCCGCATGCTTGGGAGCAAGCTTGATCGTCATGTCGAGGCTGTGCTTGACCTTGGAGCCGAGACCTTGCGACAGCGCCTTGACGACCGAAATGCCCTGAGAGTAACGGCCCAACGCATAGGCGTGGTTATAGTAGGCGGCCGGGTTTTTCGGCTGTTCCTTCTGTTGCGCTTCGCAACGCTCGGCCACTTCCAGGAAAAGCGCCAGCTTCTTCTTTTCCGACTTCTCCAGGTAGTGCGCGTAGATGTTGGTCGCTTTGTTGGCAACCGTATAGCCATCTATGCCTTGCTCCAGACCGATTTTTGCGGCCTTTTCGAAGTCTCCCGCATGGAATGCGATCCATGCATCGATCAGCGCGGCCTCCTTCGGAAACGGTTCCGCGTCGCATGCATGCAGGCGGGCCCATGCTTTCTTCAAGCTGGCGGCGGTGTAGTGGTATTTGTCGTCCGGGTAGGGGAATTTAGCCCATGCCATGTTGTAATCGTCCTTATTTCAGTTTTTTTAAATATTCTTCGGCCAGCTTCTGGAACAGCAGTTGCGTTTCCCCGCGCAGATAGGGGCCGATCAGGGACAACACCTGATAGCAGCCGCGTGCCAGCGCTTCGGCCATGGCGTCCTGTTCGGTATATTTGCGCGGATTGCGCACGTATTCATAAGATAGCCAGTAGGTGGCTACGACCACCATGTTGGTTGCCAGCGCATCGATTTCCTGATCGCTGGCTTCCAGCGCTTTGTCGCCGCGCAGGCCGATACACAACTGCTGCGCGACCTTGATCTTGTGCGCCAAGATCTGCTTGAAGTGTAATTCCAGCTTGCGGTTGCGCGACAGGAGATCGCTCAAATCCCGGTAAAAAAACCGATAGCGCCATACCAGTTCGAACATCAGATGCAGGTACAGCCAGACGTCCTCGATGTTCGGCTTGCGGTCAGCCGGCACCGCCAGCATGCGTCCGATCTCGGTCTCGAACTGCGCGAACAGCGAATTGACGATATCGTCCTTGTTGCGGAAGTGGTAGTACAGGTTGCCGGGGGAGATGTTCATCTCTTCGGCGATGACGGTGGTGGTGATGTTCGGTTCGCCGAATTCGTTGAACAGTCGCAGCGACAGTTCGAGAATCCGTTCGCGTGTGCGCCGCGGGGCCTTGTGTTGCATGCTAGCTGCCTCCCATATCTGCTTTGGCTTTTTTGCTAGCATAACACCGATAAATCAATCCACAAACGGCATCCATCGTCAACCCGCGGCGATCTTGAGATGGCGTTCCAGGCTGTTCAATGTGTCCGTCAGACTGGCCAGCCCGAAGCGGTCTTCCCTGTCCCGTAACGGTGTTTTCACCAGGCTCAGGCTGGGATCGCGCAATACCGACTCCTTGAGTCTCAGCCCATGACGCGCCAGCTTCGTCCCGAGTTCGTGGCGGCGCTGCCACAGCAGCATGCGCGTATTCTGATAGGCGTTTTCGCACATGCGGCGCCGATTGTTGTAGCTGAAGAGATTGGTGAAGAACATTTCCGCATCTTCCTGGCTCGGCTCCAGTAGCATGATATCTGTGCCTGGATAGGTCACGCTGTAATTGGCCATGCCGATTTCGACCCGCGAGTGAATCACCGCGCGCAGCGACTGCGACAGCACAGACAGCAGGCCGCCTTGCGCGATCTTGCCGGGTGCATGTTCAGTGCGGGCGTTATAGGGAACCAGGGGGTTTACGCAGATCAGCAGATCCAGTTGTTCCTCCAGCGCGATCGATGCGTGCAGCGTCTTCTTCAGCGCGCCGTCGACGAAATATTTGCCGTCGATTTCAACTGGCGGAAAGAGTCCCGGCACCGCAGCACTGGCCTGAGCCGCCTTGGAAATGGGAACGTGATCAAAGCCGGGACGGCCGAAGCGCGCCGGCTCGCCGGAATCGAGATCGGTCGCCACGATCACCAGGCGCCGCTTCAGCTTCCTGAAATCGTTGGTTCGGCCCTTGGCGGAAAATACCTTTTGCAGAAACTCGTGAATACCCTCGCCGGACAGGATCCCGGTCGGCAGCGTCATCTTCAGTCGATCCAGGGAGTGCGCGAGGCTGGTCTTTCCGCGATGCCGGAAATAGTGCAACAGCGAATCGGCCAGCAGAACGGGCAGGGCAACCGCACGTATGCTGAATTCGTCCCACGCCGGCTTGAGCAATATCTCCGGCTTGAACAATTCGTGTTTCGATTCGGCCGTGTCGCTCTCGACAAACATGCGGCACATGTCATGCGGCGTGATGCCGTTGGCCAGGCCGGCAGCGATCAGGCCGCCGGCGCTGATGCCGACGTAGATGTCGGCGTCGTTCAGGTCGAGCCCTTCGATCGATTCTTCGAGTGCGGCCAGCGCCCCGATTTCATATACCGCGCCAAGCGGCCCCCCACCGGCAAGGGCAATGCCGATCCTGGGTTTGGCAGGCTTCGTAGAGCGCTTTAGGGATGATGGTTTGCGTGGCGGAGCTTTGGACGTTTGCTTGGCTGTCATAGGCCCGATGATGAGGCGCCGGGATCGATTGGTGCTGCGCCGTTTGACGCAGTTTGACGCATATTCGCTTCGGCGGATAGGTGAGTTCGCAACTGCCGTAATGCGACGGGCAGGCGACGGGGGACTTGGGCATGCCCCAAGCCCTCCCGCGCGGTGACTGAGCGTGAGCCGGTTCAGGTATTACTTCGCGGCTGCGGCAGCTTTTTTCGCCGAGGTCTTGGCAGCGGTCTTCTTTACCGGAGCTGCCTTGACGGGTGCCTTCTTGGCGGCGGCGCGAGATGCGGTCTTGGTGGCCGTGGTCTTCTTTCCGGAAAGAGTCGCAACTGCCTTGTTCAGTTCTTCGACGCGCTTGGTCAGTGCCAAAATGTCCTTCTGGGTCGGCACGCCCAAGCTCTTGAGCGAGCGCGAAACGCGGTCTTCAAATACCTGTTCCAGCTTGTCCCAGGAACCGGCAGCCTGCTTGCTAACGGAGTCAGCCACTTTGCTCACCGTGCCAGCGACTTCGGAGACTTTGCCTTCAGCCAGACGCTGGGTGCGCTTCTGCAGATCGGTGCCTTCCTTGACCAGCTTCGCGAAGACCTTGCCGCCTTCTTCCTGGGCCTTGGCAAAGGCGCCCAAGCCGGCTTGCCAGATCTGCTGCGCGGATGCGCGAACGGCGTCTGCCAGTTGTTTGTCATCCGATTTTGCCAGCGCCTTCAACTTCTTTACCATTTAATATTCTCCACTCGTTGGTTGATTCGACACGCCGAAACGGCCGGCGCACTTTTTCGATGAATGCAGTTTAAGCGGCAAAAGTAGAGATGGGTTACTAAATCCATAGAGAGTGTGTTCTAAATGACAACGCTCTTGCGCTGTGCTATTGCCAATCATGGCAGGGCCTGCAATGATTGTCATCTAGACAAATCTAGGAATTTGAAAAGGGAGCGAGCATGCAGTATTTCGTTACAGGGGCAACTGGATTCATCGGCAAGCGACTGGTTAAAAAACTCTTGGCGCGTCAAGACAGTGTAGTCTATTTCCTGATGCGCGAAGAAAGCCGAGCCAAGGTCCCTGCGTTACTTGAATATTGGGGTGTGCCCGAATCGCGAGCAATCCCTGTTTTCGGCGACTTGAAATCCGCGAAGCTCGGCGTTGCCGCAAACGACCTCGAATCACTGACCCGCAAGATCGATCATTTCTTCCATCTGGCCGCGATCTATGACCTGAAGGTCGATGCGGAAGAGCAGATCGCCGTGAACGTGGAAGGCACGCGCCATACCGTCGAGTTCGCCAACGCGATTGGCGCCAGGTGCTTGCATCATGTCAGTTCCATTGCGGCCGCGGGCCTGTTTGAAGGCATCTTCCGCGAGGATATGTTCGAAGAAGCGGAAAACCTCGACCATCCGTACTTCGCGACCAAGCACGAGTCGGAAAAGATTGTGCGCCAGGAATGCAAGGGGGCATTCCGGATTTATCGCCCGGGCATGGTAGTCGGCGACTCGAAGACCGGCGAAATGGACAAGATCGACGGCCCGTATTACTTCTTCAAGCTGATTCAGCGCCTGCGTCAGATTCTGCCGCCGTGGATGCCGGCCATTGGTTTGGAGGGCGGCCGCATCAACATCGTGCCGGTCGATTATGTGGTCGATGCGATGGACTATATCGCACATCTACCCGATCTCGACGGCAAGTGTTTCCATCTGACCGATCCGGAGCCGATGCGTGTCGGCGACGTGCTGAATACCTTCGCACGCGCTGCGCATGCGCCGACCATGAGCGTGCGCATCAATGCGGCGCTGCTCGGATTCATCCCGAAGTCGATCACGAAGGGCATGATGGCCCTGACGCCGGTACGCCGCATACGCAATGCGTTGATGAAGGACCTCGGACTGCCGGACGATGTGATGCAGTTCATTAACTATCCGACGCGCTTCGATAACCGCGACACCGTACGCGCGCTCAAGGGCAGCGGTATCAAGTGTCCGCGTCTGGAAGACTATGCATATCGTATCTGGGATTACTGGGAACGCAACCTCGACCCGGCGCTGTTCATCGACCGCACTCTGCATGGCCAAGTTGCAGGCAAGATCGTTCTGGTCACCGGCGGTTCGTCCGGCATCGGCTTGGCCGCCGCGCACAAGCTGGCCGAGGCGGGGGCAATCACCATCATCTGCGGGCGTGATGAAGAGAAGCTGGCGCAGGCGAAGAAGGAAATCAACGACCGCGGTTACGACGTCATCACCTATTCGGTCGATGTCGCTAATATGGAGGACTGCGATCGCTTCGTGAAGCTGCTGCTCGATAATCATGGCGGCGTCGATATCCTGGTCAACAACGCGGGGCGTTCGATTCGCCGCGGGATCGAATCGAGCTACGATCGCTTCCACGATTTCGAGCGCACCATGCAGCTGAATTATTTTGGGGCGCTCCGTTTGACCATGGGCTTGCTGCCGAAGATGGTGGAACGCAAGTGCGGACACGTGATCAATATTTCGTCGATTGGTGTGCTGACCAATGCGCCGCGCTTCTCGGCCTATGTCGCCTCCAAAGCCGCATTGGATGCCTGGACCCGTTGTGCGGCGTCCGAATTCGCGGACGTGAATATTAAGTTCACGACGATTAACATGCCGCTGGTCCGCACGCCGATGATTGCGCCGACCAAGATTTATCAGAATGTACCGACGCTCACGCCGGAGGATGCCGCCGACATGATCGCGCAAGCGATCGTCGACAAGCCGGTTCGCATCGCCACGCGCCTCGGCATCTTGGGTGAGGTGCTGCATGCATTGTTGCCGCGAGTCGCCCAGATCATCATGAATACCAGCTTCCGCATGTTCCCGGATTCGGATGCGGCAAAAAGCGACAAGAAGGCGCCGCAAATGAGTGCTGATCAAATTGCTTTGCAGCAATTGCTGCGCGGCGTACATTTCTAATCTGCTTCTGGAGACGATTTGCCGGACACGGCGAAATCGTCTCCTGTCCTCTTGCAGCGCGCTGTTTCCTCCAGGCTGCCACTCAGATGGCGCGACAGCGCCAATTTCACGAGATTCGTTGTCGGCTGTCAGTTCACCCTGAGTGAGGTTCGCATTCCTGATTGTTTGCCTCACCGCGGATAGAGGTGATTGCGCCCGAATTCCTCTCTATCGAATTGCATATGGACTGCCCGGAATGGTTAGGAGGATGAAATCCATGTAAGCTGCATGCGTCTTGGATAGTCAATGGAGAGCAGGCGGGATGCTGATCAATTGCGTTGCATATCAGGAAGGACAAAGATTGTGCGATGTTCCGGTGGAGCATATCAGCGAGTTTATTGCGCGCCCCGATTGTTTTGTCTGGGTGGCGCTGCGCGATCCGGAACCGTCCGAGCTTGAACAAATGCAGCACGAGTTCGGCTTGCATGAACTGGCCGTCGAAGATGCGCACCACGGTCACCAGCGCCCGAAAATCGAGGAATACGGCGATTCCTTGTTCGCCGTCGTGCATACGGTGGAACTGATCGATGGCGAAATGCTGATCGGTGAACTGGATATATTTGTTGAGGAACGCTATGTGTTATCGGTACGCAATCGAAGCCGGCAAGGCTTCCTCGGTGTGCGTGCCCGCTGCGAACGGGAGCCGCACTTGCTGAGGCAAGGTTCGGCGTTCGTCTTTTATGCGTTGATGGATGCGGTGGTCGACCGCTATTTTCCAGTGCTGGATGCCTTCGAAACCGAACTTGAAACGATCGAAGAGCAGATCTTCATCAAGGGATCGGAGCGTGCCAATATCGAGCGTCTGTATGCACTGAAACACAAGGTGACGATGCTCAAGCATGCGGTGGCCCCATTGATGGAGGGCGTCGCCAAGCTGTACGGGGGGAGAGTGCCGCACATTTGCGCCAATACGCAGGAGTATTTCCGCGATGTGTACGACCATTTGTACCGCATCAACACGTCCATCGATGCGATTCGCGATACGATCGGCACCGCGATTCAGGTGAATCTGTCGATGGTGGCTATCGAGGAAAGCGAAGTAACCAAGCGGCTCGCATCCTGGGCCGCCATCTTCGGTGTGGCGACGGCTTTTGTCGGCGTCTGGGGGATGAATTTCTCCGACATGCCGGAACTGAAATGGAAGTACGGCTATCCGGCCGCGCTGAGCATTATTGCTGTCGTATGCGGATACCTATACCGCCGCTTTAGAAAGGCCGGCTGGCTTTAACGCCTCATTGTCAGAGGGGGCGCATGTGTGCGCTCAGCGGCTTCATGGATTTCGCGGATGACTAACTCCTGGATAGCCGGATGCATGGCGAGCGCGACATGGCCAATGCCATGGAACTCGATATTTTTGGCTCCCTCCAGATGGGAGGAGGTTTGTGGGGCGATGATGTTGTCATGATGTGAATAGAGCGAGACGATGAGCCGGCGCACGGCTTTATCCTCGCTCGCAGCCAGCTTGCGCAGCCATGCGCTGGACAAGCCTTCCTGTTCGCCGACGGTCCATAGCATCTGCTTGGTATTGATCCCAATGCCGAAACGCGCCAGCGCAGTTCCGCAGTGCGGCGTGCCAAGCGTAATGGCTTTCGCAATATGCGCGCTGCCGTGATCTCTCAGGTAGGCCCTGGTCGCCAAGCCTCCCATGCTGTGCGCGACAATGACGATCTGGTCGTGGCCGGTTTCCCTGCAAATGCGTTCCACGGTGTCATGAATCATCGGTACGTATGCATCAATACTGCCGATCACCGGTTCCATGTCGATCGCATAATGGGTGATGTTCGCGCTGGCCAGCGCCTTGCTCATCGCGTCCCAGTAGCCGCTGTTGCAGCCATAACCATGAATGAGCAGGACCGGCAGCGCCATCGGCTTGTCCGCCACATGCCTCGTGAAGGTGCGAAATGGCATGTTCCAGGAGGAAGCAATCATCGTCGCCCGAAATTCGCCGAAAAACAATCCGATTGCCTGCCATATGTTCAAGTTGAGGGCCTGTGGCGTTTCACTGCGATAGCGCCATGCCAGCGAAAAATTATTTGCCGTAATCAGCAGCCGTATCAATACGACCAGTGCAATTCCCAGCAGAATCGCATAGCCGTAGCTCTCAAGATGGAAACTGATTTTTGCGAAGGCCGCTATCGCCAGTGCAATGGCGAACTGCAGCAGGAGAAGAATTCGGGTGATGCGAGCAACCATAAGGGAATGCGTCAGTTAGATGCAGACTTGGGCACCGTTTTTCCGCTCACCTGCTTCGCAAGTTTGCTGGCCGGTCGTACTACGGTAGTTTCGTGTATCGCGAGCCACCATGTCGAAGCGAGCGTAACGAAGAAAAAATTCCTTTTGCTCACGTAATGGCAGGCCATCAATCGTAGCACGCGTACGAGTAACTTGTACGCCGGTAGAGGTGGGGCGCCATTCTGGACGGCCATGCAGACGGCGGCGAAGTAGAACTCTTGCTCTATGCGGGTGAAACTGTGTTGAATCTCCTTCCGTCGATCCGATATACAGTTGGAATGGCGAATTGCCGACTTGATCGGCGATGAGCGAGCTTATCTCTTGGCAAACTTGCAGTCGTCTTATGAAAAAACAGGAAGCGATGGCCGTCATTCGGCGGGAGCTGGAGGCCGTGGCAGCCGAAAGGCGCGTAGCCCGGAATGACCCTGCGATGCACGCTGCACGCATAGCATTAAGGCAATTTCAATCGCAGAGAATGGCTTGCACGCACGCGGACCTGCTGCGGGACCCGGAATCGCGTGCAGCGGCGCGGTTTTTTCTCGATGACCTGTACGGCACCGAGGATTTGACGCAGAGAGATGCCGATCTCGAACGTGTCGTGCCGGCGATGGAGCGGTTGTTGCCGGCCTCGGCGTTGAAGACGGTCGCCGAAGCGATTGCATTGGATGCCTTGTCCGAAAAACTGGATGCGGCCATGGCGCGGCGTCTGGGCCAGAGCTTCAGCGAAGAGGACTATATCGCCGCATACCGGAAATCCGGCACGCGTATCGAGCGCGAGCGGCAGATAGCCCATGTCGAATCGGTGGGAACGGCCCTGTGCGAGTTGGTGCGCGTACCGTTGGTCGGCAGTACGCTGTCCATGATGCGTAGCCCGGCGCGCCTGGCGGGATTGGCGGCGCTGCAGAGTTTTCTCGAGCGCGGGTTCAAGGCCTTCAAGGCGATGAAGAAACCGCATCTGTTTGTGACAACGATCGTTCAACGCGAGCGGGCGATCCTGGACCGGCTTTATGCGGGCGTGGACAACCCTTTCGCACTCGATGAGGTCACAAATTAGACGGCGGAGGCGGACGTTTCGTGGCCAGGCGTGACGGCGACAATCCGGGTTCCGGCCAGGCGGTCGTGCAGGAATTGGCGTTGCGGATCGAGATAAATCGTCAGAGCCCATAACAGCATGTTCGCCGCTGGAATAAGTGCCAGCCCCCAGTTTTGTGCGCCTACCGCCCAAGCCAGCGCCAGTCCGGGCAATATCCACAGCCAGGCCAGCAGATACCGGAGGAACGCGCGCTTGACGCCAAATTGCGCTCCCTCGGCGCTCACCAGGCGGATGCGCCAGGTTTTCATCGCCAGAGTTTGTCCGCCATGCGTCCAGAACCAGATGAAGTAGGCCGTAATCACGATTAGCAGCCAGATTTGCAGGGTGTGCCGCAGATAGAGCGCATGGCGCTGCTGGAACAGCACCGAGAATAATGCTCCGGTAACGGCGACCACGCCGAAGAGCAGCATGGCTTCATAGACCATGCTGGCCAAGCGGCGCTTCAGGGAGGGTGTCGCTGTCGTATTTTTCGTATTCAACGGTATGGCTATTTGGTCTGTGAGGGCGGGGGCGTTTGCAGCGCCGATTGGCTCGCCGCCTGAGGCGTGACGGAATGTTCGATCACGCGCTTGGGGGCCGATTTGATCGGCGGTACGGTCTTGCTGGGAGTGCCTTGGGCAACCGCCGACGGCAATGTCGCCACGCGCTTTTTCGATGCCGCGTCTGCCGCCAGCTTTCTCTTTTGCTCTTCGGGTAGTTGCTGATACTGCTGCCATTGGGCCGACTTTTGGTCCGGGTTCAATTTCTTGGCGCGAGCGTAACTTTCCCGGGCAATGCGCCGCTGTTCCGGCGTGAGTTTCACCCAGTCGCGCATACGCTCCTGTACGCGCTGCTGTTCAGCCGGATTCATCGTCGCATATTTATTGCCGATGGCAAGCCATTTGTTCTTGCGGAAGGTGTCCAGTTGGTCCCACTCGCCCGCCAGCGGGGCGAGCGCCTGCTGTTGCGCCGGCGTCAATTCGGACCACAAGGGCTTGGTAATCTCTTTTGCGGATGGCGCCGGGGCAGGCTTCGTCGGTGCTGCCGCAGATCGTGCCGCTGGCATGTTCGCGCCGGGCGTTTCGCCAGACTGCGCTCTTGCATTGCCGGAGCAGGCGAATGCCGCGGCCAGTAAGGCAGCTCCAAAGATAAACGCCGCCCGCAGCGGTCGGGCGGCGGGGAATACTGCACCGTGCATCATGTCACTCGCCTCGCTTGGCGAGATAGGCGTTGAAGCCATGGTCGAGATAGGCGGACAGGGGCAATTCGTCCGCCAGGACGGCGGCATCGATTTCCGCAGTTTCGTTGATGCGGCGCTGCTGCTCATACTCATAGATACCGGCCAATCCGGCTGCAACCACGATCAGGGGAAGGATCAATCCCATCCGGGCCAGCCAGGCGAAGCGCATATTGAAAAAACTGCCGGCTTCGCCAGCGAGCCGCCTCGGGGAGACCAGCACGCGCAATGGCGAATCCTTCTTTTTGCGCGCCAGCGCGATCTTGCGGGCGGCGGAAAGACGCTCTACGGTAGAGGCAGGCAGGTTCTCCGTGGTTTCGTTCAGCGCATGGCGCACCTTGTAGGCGAAGTTCAGTTCTTTCTGGTTCATAGGGTGATTCCTTTGGCTCGCAATGCCTGGGCCAAGGCATGTGTGGCGCGAGAGCAGTGGGTTTTCACGCTGCCCTCGGAGCATCCCATGGCCGCGGCTGTTTCGGCGACATCCATATCCTGCCAATAACGCATAAGAAACGCCTCTCGTTGACGCGCCGGCAGTTTTTGCACTTCTTCCTCGATGACCGCCAGGACTTGTTGGCGTTCCACCTTGTCGGCGCTCGATTCGGCCGCCAGCGAGCCTTCCTCCGCTTCGAATGTTTCCAATAAATCAAAATTTTCGCTGTCTTCCGTATCGCCGCCAAGCCCGGAAAACAGGCTGACCCAGGTGCTCCTGACCTTTTCGCGCCGAAAATAGTCGTGGATGGTGTTCTGCAGGATGCGCTGGAACAGTAGCGGTAACTCGGAGGCTGGCTTGTCGCCGTACTTTTCAGCGAGCTTGATCATTGCATCCTGAACAATGTCGAGCGCCGCTTCATCCTTGCGAACCGCATAAACCGCCTGTTTGAAGGCGCGTCGCTCGACATTTTCCAGAAAATCGGAAAGTTCTTTTTCAGTTGCCATGCAATGCGGCGGGTTGTCTTTCGTCTGCCAGGGAAAAGTAGCCCGGGGGGATCTGAGGCTGTCGAATAGTTGTTTTGCGAAACTGTGCGCATGCTAGCAAAAAAGCCTGCCGTTGTGGGCAAATTTTGCGGTAAAACGCTTGATTTCAAAAGGTTTTGGTGGAATTTGACTTGACCAAAATGGTGCAACACATTAACGTATCAATCCCTTCTCACCCGCGAAGGATTGTCTTTTCGCGCGGCCCATGATGCCGCTTTCCGATCAGACGCGCTTCAACATTTGAAAGCTGTTTGCTCTAACCCACGCCACAAGCGTGAGGAATTCGTATCGGATCCACAGTACTCCGGCTGAACGAGTCGCGTTTAGCGCCGCTTTGAACCGCATCTACGGGTGCGCGCCGAACCGGCGTGACCGCACAAGAAAGGGAAGCCCAAGACCTGTCGTTCCGTGCGATTTCGCCAGGAGAGAGCATCCGATCAATTTCCAATGGACCTTGAAAGGAACCAAGCAATGAGTATCGAACTGACAGGCGCGGAAATAGTCGTGCGCTGTTTGGCCGAGGAGGGCGTCGAGCACGTGTTCGGCTATCCCGGCGGCGCAGTGCTCTACATCTACGACGCAATCTTCAATCAAGACAAATTCCAGCATATCCTGGTACGCCACGAGCAAGCGGCCATTCATGCGGCCGATGCGTATTCGCGCAGCTCGCAGAAAGTCGGCGTTGCTATCGTGACTTCCGGCCCCGGCGTGACCAATGCGGTCACCGGCTTGGCCACCGCTTACATGGATTCGATCCCGATGGTCGTGATTTCCGGCCAAGTGCCGACGCACGCGATCGGTCAGGATGCGTTCCAGGAATGCGATACCGTGGGTATTACCCGCCCGTGCGTGAAACATAACTTCCTCGTCAAGGACATCAAGGACCTGGCCGCGACGATGAAGAAAGCCTTCTATATCGCTACCACCGGCCGTCCGGGCCCGGTGCTGGTCGATATTCCGAAAGACATTACGATGCAGAAGTGCGCATTCGAGTATCCGAAGGAAATCGAAATGCGCTCCTACAAACCGGTCGACAAGGGCCACTCCGGCCAGATCCGCAAGGCGGTGCAGCTGCTGCTGTCGGCCGAGCGTCCGATGATCTACACCGGTGGCGGCATCATCCTGGCCAATGCATCGGCGGAACTGAACAAGCTGGTCGACAAGCTCGGCTATCCGTGCACGAACACGCTGATGGGCTTGGGCGGCTACAAAGCGTCGAGCGACAAGTTTGTCGGCATGCCCGGCATGCACGGCACTTATGAAGCCAACATGGCGATGCAGCACTGCGACGTGCTGATCGCGATCGGCGCGCGCTTTGACGACCGCGTGATCGGCAATCCGAAACATTTCGCGACGCATCCTCGCAAGATCATCCACATTGACATCGACCCTTCGTCGATTTCGAAGCGTGTCAAGGTCGATATCCCGATTGTCGGCAACGTCAAGGACGTGCTGCAGGAACTGCTGTCCCAGCTTGACGCGGCGGAAGCGAAGCCGAACGCTCAGGCGCTGGCCGCATGGTGGCGCCAGATCAATGAATGGCGCGGCCGCGAATGCCTGAAGTATGCGACTTCGGACGAGGTGATCAAGCCGCAGTCGGTGGTCGAGAAGCTGTGGGAAGTGACCAAGGGCGACGCGTTCATCACTTCCGACGTCGGCCAGCACCAGATGTGGGCGGCGCAGTACTACCGCTTCGACAAGCCGCGCCGCTGGATCAATTCCGGCGGTCTGGGCACGATGGGCGTTGGTTTGCCGTACGCGATGGGCGTGCAGATGGCCAATCCGGGCGCGACGGTTGCCTGCATCACCGGCGAAGCGTCGATCCAGATGTGCATCCAGGAGCTCGCCACCTGCAAGCAGTACCACCTGACGCCGAAGATCATCCTGTTGAACAACCGCTTCCTCGGCATGGTGCGCCAGTGGCAGCAGATCGATTACGGTTCGCGTTATTCCGAGTCGTACATGGATTCCCTGCCGGACTTCAACAAGCTGGTGGAATCCTTCGGCCATGTCGGCATGAAGATCGAGAAGCCGGGCGATGTCGAAGGCGCGCTGAAAGAAGCGTTCGCGATGAAGGACCGGCTGGTGTTCATGAATTTCATTACGGATCAAACCGAAAACGTCTGGCCGATGGTGAAGGCCGGCAAAGGCTTGACTGAAATGCTCTTGGGTTCGGAGGATCTGTAATGCGTCACATCATTTCCGTTTTGCTTGAGAATGAGGCAGGCGCCTTGTCGCGCGTGGTCGGCCTGTTTTCCGCGCGCGGCTACAACATCGAAACCCTGACCGTGGCGCCGACCGAAGATCCGACGCTGTCGCGCATGACCGTCGTCACCACCGGTTCGGACGACGTGATCGAGCAGATCACCAAGCACCTGAACCGCCTGATCGAAGTCGTGAAAGTGGTCGACCTGACCGAGGGCGCGCATATCGAGCGCGAGCTCATGCTGATCAAGGTGCGCGCAGTCGGCAAGGAGCGCGAGGAGATGAAGCGCACCGCCGATATCTTCCGCGGCCGCATCATCGACGTCACCGAGAAGACGTACACGATCGAACTGACGGGTAACAAGTCCAAGCTCGACGCCTTCATCGAATCGATCGACCGTACCGCCATCCTGGAAACCGTCCGTACCGGCGGTTCCGGCATCGGCCGCGGCGAGCGCATCCTCAAAGTTTAAATGCCAGTTTCAAACAATTAAATAACCACGTTAGGAAGATCAATGAAAGTTTTCTACGATAAAGACTGCGACCTGTCCCTCATCAAGGGCAAGAACGTCACCATCATCGGCTACGGTTCGCAAGGCCATGCGCATGCGCTGAACCTGAACGATTCCGGCGTGAAGGTGACTGTCGGTTTGCGCCGCGGCGGAGCCTCCTGGGAAAAGGCGAAGAACGCCGGCCTGAACGTTGCTGAAGTCAACGAAGCGGTCAAGGCTGCCGATGTCATCATGATCCTGCTGCCGGACGAGAACATCGCCCAGGTGTACAAGGAAAACGTCGAACCCAACGCCAAGCAGGGCGCGGTGCTGGCATTCGCCCACGGCTTCAATGTGCACTACGGTCAGGTCGTGCCGCGCGCCGACCTCGACGTGATCATGGTTGCGCCGAAGGCGCCGGGCCATACCGTGCGCGGCACTTACACCCAGGGCGGCGGCGTGCCGCACCTGGTCGCCGTGTACCAGGACAAGTCGGGCAATGCGCGCGACATCGCCCTGTCGTACGCGATGGCCAACGGCGGCGGCCGTGCCGGCATCATCGAAACCAACTTCCGTGAAGAGACCGAAACCGACCTGTTCGGCGAGCAGGCTGTGCTGTGCGGCGGCACCGTCGAGCTGATCAAGGCCGGCTTCGAGACGCTGGTGGAAGCCGGCTATGCACCGGAAATGGCTTACTTCGAGTGCCTGCACGAACTGAAGCTGATCGTCGACCTGATCTACGAAGGCGGTATCGGCAACATGAACTACTCGATCTCGAACAACGCCGAGTACGGCGAGTACGTGACCGGCCCGCGCATTGTCACCGAAGACACCAAGAAGGCAATGCGCCAGTGCCTGAAGGACATCCAGACCGGTGAATACGCGAAGAGCTTCATCCTGGAAAACAAGGCCGGCGCGCCGACCCTGATTTCCCGTCGTCGCCTGACCGCCGAGCACCAGATCGAGCAGGTTGGTGAAAAGCTGCGCGCAATGATGCCTTGGATCAAGAAGAACAAGCTGGTCGACCAGTCCAAGAACTAATTGAAACTTTCATTGGCCCAATGATCAAATCGATCATCCGGGTTCAGTAAAATAGGTGGGGCGTACACGATGTGTCGCCCCATTTTTGTTTCAGCACATCCAATTTGGTCTTGTCTGCCGCGTACGCGGCGTTCACAGGAACCTCGTTCTCTTGGAGAATGCGCATGTCAAAATTCAGGAGCAGTGTATTCGCACTGCTGATCTGCTGCGGAATCAATCTTGCCTTTGCGCAGCCCGCGATTCAGACAGCCGGCACGCTGGTCATCGTCCCGGCTTTCGGGGAAGTCAAGCATCCCAACGATGAGGCGCACGCGACGCTGATGATCGAGGAGCAGGACAAGGACAAGGCCGTTGCGGCGTCGCGCGTGAATCAGAAGATGAAGCAGGGCGTCGACATCATCAAGCGGGGAGATCCGCAGGCGATTCTGCAAACGCGCGGCTACTATACCTACCCGGTCTATGCGGACGAACAGCCGCCGCGCCCGATGGGCAAGGCAGCGCGGCAGCCGGTTGGCTGGCGCGTCGGCCAGTATCTCGAATTGACAACGACCAATCTCGGCGGACTGCCGAAGACGATCGCTTCGGTTCAACCAATCCTGGCGCTGAACGGCCTGTACTTTGGCTTGAGCGACGCAGCGGCCAAGAAACTGGAAGAGCAGCGCATTGCAGCGTCATACAGAAATCTGACGGAGCGCATCATCGCCGTGGCCAAGGCCATGGGGCGCAATCCATCTGATGCCGTCATCGACACCATCGACTTCGAAGCTTCCGGCGCCTATGCGCAGCAGCAGGAGATGCGGGCGCCGAAAGCGATGATGGCAGCCGCCGCGCAGGCGGAGCGGATCGAGGAGCCGAGTTTCGAGCCCGGCGAAACCACGCTAAACATGCGTGTCGTGGGCAAGGTCAGATTCAAGTGAGCGGGATCCCCGCGGGGGTTACATTTACTTGCTGCTCGTCTAGAATAGCCACGCTTTTAGTATTTCATCATCAAACGGAACGAAGTTGAGCATTACCCGCCCCCTGCCTTCGCACGCGAGGATGGACCCTGTCCGGGAAGTGCGATTGGAGACGGCTCCGGCCGGATTGTGATCTCATGGCATCATCATTAAAGCGGAATCAGCATGGCAACTTTTAATCGTCGTAAAGCGAAGACGAAGAGCAACGTCGGAGCGTTTCCCAAGGCTGGGCGCCTGAACAAGCGCTCGCTGCACCATATGCCGCTGCCTGAGGCGGTTGAGCCGGCTGCGCCAACCCTGCGCCGGCGCGGCATATACCTGCTGCCGAATGCCTTTACGACCGCGAATCTGTTTTGCGGATTCTTTGCGATCGTGATGGCGATGAACCTGAAGTTCGATTTCGCATCGGTGGCGATTTTTGCCGCCATGCTGCTCGACAGCGTCGACGGCCGCGTCGCCCGGCTGACCAATACGCAGAGCGAATTCGGCGCGCAGTATGACAGTCTGTCCGACATGTTGTCGTTCGGCGCGGCACCGGCGCTGGTCGTCTACGAGTGGTCGTTGCGCGGCATGGGCAAGCTGGGATGGCTCGCCGCCTTCGTGTATTGTGCCGGCGCGGCATTGCGGCTGGCGCGCTTCAACACCAATATCGGCATCGTCGACAAGCGTTATTTCCAGGGCTTGCCCAGCCCGGCTGCAGCGGCACTGGTGACGGGGTTCGTCTGGTTGATGGATGACTTGCGCTTTACCGGTCTGGATTTGAGCTGGTATGCCTGGGCCATCACGCTGTATGCCGGATTGACGATGGTGACGAACGTGCCTTTTTATAGTTTCAAGGAAGTGAACTTCCGCAAGTCGGTGCCGTTCATCGCCGTTTTCGTGATCGTGCTCGTGTTCGTGCTGATCTCGAGCGATCCGCCGAAAGTATTGTTCGGCATGTTTGTGTTGTATGGATTGTCGGGCTATGTCGTCTATTTCTGGCGCTTGGCGAAAGGCAAGCCAGTGAGCATCGTGGAAACCTCGGAGGGCCATACGCCGGAGGCGAAGGAATAGTGATCTCCATTCCGGGCGGTATGGATTTGGCATCCGCCCGGACGCGATTGCCGATAATTGCTGAAAAATTTGCTTGTTTATCAGAGAGTTGCACTTTTCCACGATTCCGCTTATAGTTTTTCCATGTCTCGCGAAATTCACATTTCCGCATCCGCATCTTTCAGCAGCGTCCTGCCAGGCCTGCTGCTGTCGCTGTTTCTGCTACTAGTGCGTTAACACGCGCTAGATCCCATTTTCCCCACAATTCGTGTAATTCCCGGCCCATGTTGATGAATGCAAGGGCAGGCGAAACACCAACCGCTTCGATCACCGACTTCCTGAGGAGTGCAGCATGGCCGACAAACTGATTATTTTCGATACCACCTTGCGCGACGGCGAACAATCGCCAGGCGCATCGATGACCAAGGATGAGAAAATCCGCATCGCGAAGCAGTTGGAGCGCCTGCGGGTGGACGTGATCGAAGCCGGTTTTGCGGCCGCTTCCCCTGGCGATTTCGAAGCGATCAAGGCGATTGCCGGTATCATCAAGGATTCCACGGTCTGTTCGCTGTCACGCGCCAACGACCGCGATATTTCGCGCGCGGCGGAAGCGCTTGCGCCGGCAGCCAGGAAGCGCATTCATACTTTCATTGCGACGTCGCCGCTGCATATGGAAAAGAAGCTGCGCATGACGCCGGATCAGGTGTTCGAGCAAGCCAAGCTGGCGGTGCGTTATGCGCGCCAGTTCACGGACGACATCGAGTTCAGTCCCGAAGACGGCAGTCGTTCCGACATGGATTTTCTGTGCCGTGTGATCGAGGCGGTGATCAACGAAGGGGCGCGCACGATCAATTTTGCCGATACCGTCGGATATGGTGTGCCTGAGTTGTACGGCAACATGATCAAGACCCTGCGCGAGCGCATCCCGAATTCCGACAAGGCGATCTGGTCGGTGCACTGCCATAACGATCTCGGTATGGCGGTCGCCAATTCGCTGGCCGGCGTCAAGATCGGTGGCGCGCGGCAGGTCGAGTGCACGATCAATGGACTGGGCGAGCGCGCCGGCAATACCGCGCTGGAAGAAGTCGTGATGGCGGTGAAAACGCGCAAGGATTATTTCAATCTCGACCTGGGTATCGACACCACGCAGATCGTGCCGGCTTCCAAACTGGTATCGCAGATTACCGGTTTCGCCGTGCAGCCGAACAAGGCGGTGGTCGGCGCCAATGCATTTGCGCATGCATCCGGCATCCACCAGGACGGTGTGCTGAAGGCGCGCGATACATATGAAATCATGCGAGCGGAAGACGTTGGCTGGACCGCGAACAAGATCGTGCTGGGCAAGCTCTCTGGCCGCAATGCATTCAAGCAGCGCTTGGAGGAACTCGGTATCGAGCTGGATTCGGAAGCGGAAGTGAATGCGGCATTTGCGCGTTTCAAGGAGCTGGCGGACCGCAAGGCGGACATCTTCGACGAGGACATCATCGCGCTGGTGTCGGACGAGCAGCATTCGCACGACAATGAGCATTACCGTTTCGTTTCGCTGTCCCAGCACTCCGAAACCGGCGAACGGCCGGCTGCCAAGGTGGTGTTCTCGATGGGCGGCAAGGAGATGGTGTGCGAAGGGCTGGGCAACGGCCCGGTGGATGCGACCGTCAATGCGATCGAGTCGAAAGCCGAGAGCGGTGCCGAACTGCTGCTGTTTTCGGTGAATGCGATCACCACAGGGACGCAGTCGCAGGGCGAGGTCACGATGCGCCTGTCCAAGGCTGGCCGCATCGTCAATGGCGTGGGCGCAGACCCGGATATCGTGGTCGCGTCGGCCAAGGCCTATCTGTCCGCGCTCAACAAGCTGCACTCCAAGGCGGAGAAGCTCAATCCGCAGCTGTAATGCCTGCATGGCAAAAGCGCCTGTTTCACGCAGGCGCTTTTTTTTATCGGCGGTGGCGGAGCATTCCGAAGGGGAATCGGTTGTCAGGATCGAAGCGCGGGTCCGGACCATTCATCATTTTGCGCACGATGCCCGATCTGTCGAAATGGATGTGCATCAGCGAATTCCAGACGCCACTCTCCTTGTACGGATAAGACCAGACTTCCAGGTCGCTCAGACTGAGATAAGTCGTTTCGCTGGGCGCGCCGACGGTGCGCAACACATCGTCCTTGGTCGCTTCGCCAACCTTAATCGAGGCAAATTTCTGAGAAGTCAAAACTTGCTCAAAGGAAATTAATCGGCCATCGGGGCCGATCCGCGCCATGTAGGTGGCCTGCCCCCAAGGGCCTTGCATATATTCCAGCAAATGGTCGCGGCCGTCCTGATAACGATGCGTTGGTTCTCCGCGTTTGGCGATGACCTGCGCTTCGCTATCGCCGACATTGACAGGCGCCGGGATCAGGATGGAGCAGGCGCATAGCACGGAACTGAGTCCGGCGAGTAATAGCCGGCGGGCAAATTTCATATTTCTCCCTCTAAAACATCCAGAACAGCCTAAGTATTTGAATCCCTTGGGCATTTCCTATATACTGCGCTACTTGGTCAATTTGACCAAATTTTGATCAATGAATCACGGTGTCCGGGGTTGCGACTCCATCCACCGCATGTGAAAGGTAATCATGACAGTCGAAAACATCAACAAGGCCGCCATCATCGCGGAAAATGCTCGTGGCAAGAACGATACCGGCTCTCCGGAAGTGCAAGTGGCACTGCTGACCGCCCGTATCAACGAGCTCAACAATCACTTCAAGACCCACGCCAAGGATCACCACTCCCGCCGCGGCTTGATCATGATGGTTAACCGTCGCAAGAGCCTGCTCTCTTACCTGAAGGGCAAGGATGCAAACCGTTATCGCGCCCTGATCGAGAAGCTCGGCCTGCGCAAGTAATTTTTTGCGGCACTCGCCCGGTTTATAGAGGATGCCTGCGTCAGCATGCTGATGCAGGCATTTTGCTATTTTGAAGTTTGTGATTCGAAATGCAGTGAAGGCGGACCGTCATGCGTGATGTGCCGCCCGTGGTGAGGTGAACGACAGCGCCTGAAAATCTGTCGGCAAAAATAGAAAGGAAACACCGTGTTCAATAAAGTTACCAAGACCTTCCAGTACGGCCAGCATCAAGTCACGTTGGAGACAGGAGAAATCGCTCGTCAGGCATCCGGCGCCGTGATGGTGTCGATCGAAGATACCGTCGTGCTGGCGACCGTCGTGGCGAAGAAGGAGGTCAAGGCTGGCCAGGATTTTTTCCCGCTGACCGTCGATTATGTCGAGAAGAGCTATGCGGCCGGCCGCATTCCGGGCGGTTTCTTCAAGCGTGAAGGCCGCCCGTCCGAGAAGGAAACGCTGACCTCGCGCCTGATCGATCGTCCGATCCGTCCGCTGTTCCCGGAAGGTTACCTGAACGAAGTGCAGGTCATCGTCCACGTCCTGTCCGTCAATCCTGAAATCGATCCGGACATCGCATCGATGATCGGCGCATCCGCCGCGATCTGCGTCGCCGGCATTCCGTTCAACGGCCCGCTGGGCGCCGCGCGCGTCGGCTACATCGATGGCCAGTATGTGCTGAATCCGACCACCTCGCAAATGGCCAAGTCGCAGCTGGACCTGGTCGTTGCGGGCACCGAGCAGGCGGTGCTGATGGTGGAGTCCGAGGCCAACCAGCTGTCCGAGGAAGTCATGCTCGGCGCAGTCGTGTACGGCCACGAGCAGATGAAAGTGGTGATCGATGCGATTCACGACCTGGTGCGCGATGGCGGCAAGCCGGAAGTAGCATGGAGTCCGGCGCCGAAGAACGAAGCGCTGATCGCGCGCATTACCGAGCTGGCGGAAGCGAAGCTGCGTGACGCGTATCAGACCAAGGACAAGCAGGCGCGCACCGCCAAGCTCAACGATGTTTCCAGCGAGGTGAATGCGGCACTGGCGGCCGAAGCCGCCGCCGCGGGCGTTGCCGCGCCGGATACGGCCGAAGTCGGTTCCATCCTGTTCGACCTGGAAGCGAAGATCGTGCGCTCGCAGATCCTTGACGGCGAACCGCGCATCGACGGCCGCGATACCCGTACCGTGCGTCCGATCTCGATTCGCACCGGCGTGCTGCCGCGTACCCACGGCTCCGCGCTGTTTACCCGCGGTGAAACACAGGCGCTGGTGATCGCGACCCTTGGCACCGCGCGCGACGAGCAGAAGATCGATGCGCTGATGGGCGAATACTCCGATCGCTTCATGCTCCATTACAACATGCCGCCGTTCGCAACCGGTGAAACTGGCCGCGTCGGCACGCCGAAGCGCCGCGAGATCGGCCACGGCCGTCTGGCCAAGCGCGCGCTGCAGGCAGTGCTGCCGGCGCCGGACGAATTCAGCTATTCGGTGCGCGTGGTTTCCGAAATCACCGAGTCCAATGGTTCTTCCTCGATGGCGTCGGTGTGCGGCGGCTGCCTGGCGCTGATGGATGCCGGCGTTCCGCTGAAGGCGCATGTGGCCGGTATCGCGATGGGTCTGATCAAGGAAGGCAACAAGTTCGCCGTGCTGACCGACATCCTGGGCGATGAGGACCACCTGGGCGACATGGATTTCAAGGTGGCCGGCACCGCTCATGGCGTGACCGCGCTGCAGATGGACATCAAGATCCAGGGCATCACCAAGGAAATCATGCAGGTCGCGCTGGCACAAGCCAAGGAGGGCCGCATGCACATCCTGGCGAAGATGCAGGAAGCCATGCCGACCGGCAGGGCCGAACTGTCCGATTTTGCGCCGCGTCTGATCACCATGAAGATCAACCCGGAGAAGATTCGCGACGTGATCGGCAAGGGCGGCGCGGTCATCCGTGCGCTGACCGAGGAAACCGGCACCCAGATCGATATCACCGACGATGGCGTAGTGACGATTGCTTCTGTCGACGCCGCTGCCGGCCAGGAGGCCAAGCGTCGTATCGAAGAGCTGACTGCTTCGGTTGAAGTCGGAAAGATCTACGAAGGCACTGTGCTCAAGCTGCTCGACTTCGGCGCGATCGTGCAAGTTCTGCCAGGGCGCGACGGTCTGCTGCACATCAGCCAGATCGCCAACGAGCGTGTCAATGCCGTGGGCGACTACCTGAAGGAAGGCCAGCAGGTGCGCGTCAAGGTGCTGGAAACCGACGAGCGCGGCCGCCTGAAGCTGTCGATGAAGGCGGTAGCGGCGGAAGAGGGCGGTACGGCTCCGCAGCAATAATCCGGTAAGCGGATCGCGGCATAAGCCGTGTCATCATGAAAGCCGCCCGCGGCATCAGCCCGGGCGACTTTTGTTTTGTGCCTGCAGTATTGGGAGCGGGACGGGGGGCTAGCTGAGATAGAGGCTCTCGCCATCCTGCAGGCTCGCCAGCAAATGTATGTTCACCCCACCTTCGCTGTATTCCAGGTGCGGCGAAAAGAACTGATACCCATTTTTCCCGAGGTCTTTGGCGCGGTACATGGCACTGTCGGCATTTTTCAGCAAAGCGTTCTCGTCGAGGCCGTCATCCGGATAAATGCTGATTCCGATGCTGACGCTCAAGCGGCACTCGTGATCGCCGATGCGTACCGGGCGCAGCGCCTGGTCGAGAAGCTTTTGCGCGACGTCAGCTGCGTAATGGCCGTCGCTGAGGTCTTCAATCAATACATAGAATTCGTCGCCACCCATGCGCGCAATCTTGTCGTTATGGCGCAGGCAGCTACGCAGCCGTCCGGCTATTTCGCGCAATACATGATCACCCGCGTCATGGCCCAGCGTATCGTTGATATCCTTGAACTTGTCGAGATCGAGGAAGAATACGGCAAACTTCTTGCCGTGGCGCTTGGCATTGCGCAGCGCCATGTCGAGATACTCCTTGAACAGGAACCGGTTGGGCAGCGACGTCAATCCGTCATAGTGGGCGAGATAGCGGATCTTTTCTTCGGAGGCGCGGCTTTCGATCGCGATTCCTGCGAGATTGGTGCAAATGTCAAAGAGCCGCAGGTCTTGTTCTGCCGGCGCCTTCGGTTCGCGGAAATAAAGCGCGAAGGTGCCTAGGATCTTCTTGTGCTTGCCGAAGACCGGCCAGGAGGTGCAGGCTTTCAGTCCGTGTGCGAGGGCGAGATCGCGTCGAGCCGTCCATAGCGGATCGTTCGCGATATCGGTGACTATGACGGGGGTGCCGAGAAATGCGGCGGTACCGCAAGAGCCGTTGCCGGGGCCGACCGCGGTCTCGCCCAACTGCGCCAGATAGGTCGCGGGCAAGCTGGGAGCGATGCAGTCGACAAGCGCTGTGCCGTTGCTGTTGAGCTGATGGATGGAGCAGAGGCCGTGAACCGACTGGCATTCCACGAATCGCGCGATTTCCGTCAGGATGTCCGGCAGCGCGACGCCGGTCGCCACCATGTTCAGAATGCGGTTTTGTCCCAGCTGCAAGGCTTCTGCATGCTTGCGCTCAGTGATATCGCGAATGAAGACGGTGAAGGCTGGTTTGTTCTTCATGCTTAGGGGAACGAGCGCTAGCTCGACCGGAAAGTTGGTGCCGTCGGCGCGCATTGCCGTCAGCTCGACGCGGCGGTTGAGCAGGCGGCTCTTGCCGGTGGCAAGGAAGCGTTCGACACCCCGGCGATGGCGTTCGCGCCATTCGCGCGGAACAACGGTGTCCACCAGTTTCCGGCCGAGCACTTGCTCGCGGCGATAGCCGAACGTGCGCTCTGCCGCCTCGTTGAAGCTGATGATCTCCCCTTGGTGATCGATCGAGATGATGCAATCGAGGGCCGCCGTCAGTATCGCGCTCTTGAATCTTTCGCTATCCACCAGCGCGGCTTCGATCGCTTTTCGTTGCGCTTCGCGCTCATAGTTCTCGATCGCAAACGAGATGTCGAGAGTCATTTCCTGCAGCAGATTGATCAGCTGCTCATCAAAAAAATCCTTTTCCTCGGAATAGAGATTCAACGCGCCTAGCGGTTTGCCGCCGACGTGGAACGGAAAACTCGCAAGCGACCGGAATCCTGCTTTTTCCGCCGCTTCCCGGCAGTAGCTCAAGACGGGCTCGCTGAAGAAATCGTTGCAGATGTTCGGCCGGTTTTCGCGCAGCGCGGTGCTGATCACGCCGCGTCCTTCCGGTTTGGTTTCGTCGGTCGAGAGCTGGATGTGTTCCAGCGTCTCGAAGCCTCGGCCATAGGAGGCGACATTGATTATCCGTTTGCTGGCATGATCGATCATGCCGATCCAGGCCATGTGGAAGCGGCCATGGTCGACCGCGATGCGGCAAATCTCGCGAAACAGCGCATCGCGCTCGCCGATCCGCACAATGGCTTGGTTGGTCTGGCTGAGCGTCGCGTACAGGTCGCGCAGCTTGGCGATTTTTCTTTCATGCTGCTTGCGTTCGTCGATATCGGAGAAGGTGCCGACCATGCGGATGGCACGCCCCATGTGATCGCGCTCGACGATCTTGCCGCTGATGTCAATCCAGCGCCAGGTGCGTTGCGCATCCTTTAAGCGCAGCTCCGCCTTGTAGAAGGAACCATCCGTCCCGGCAGTTCCTTTGAGCGCGTCATGCAGCTGCCTGCGAAAATTTTCCTTGTCGTCGTTGTGAATGATGGCGGGCAGGTCGCTGGAATTCCAGGCTTTGGCAGGCTCTGAGAGCACGCCTCTGAAACTGTCGATCGGTTCACCGCTGAAGTAAAGCTTATCTTCAGGAATGTGCCAGTCGAACGCGATCTGGCGCGAGCTCTCGAGCGCCAGAATGAGCCGTTCATTAATTGCCGATAAATGCATTTGCAGATGCTTTCTTATTGGCCTTGAAGCAATAACACGCTGCATGATCCTGCCCTGACATGTGTTTGTATTGCCGATTGGAAATGAGTCTTGTCAAATTAGTTCCCCTTTTTTTGTAACAAATGAAACAAATGGGCGAGGCTGGCTCAGTTGGTTTGCTTCATTTTTACGAGTTTTGCGGCAACTATGTTGTGATGCATCAATTCTTGTCTATTGGAACTGTTCAGCCTGTCAGAGGCGTTTCATCCGCTGTCGTACAATGCTCTTTTATTCATTTACCGATCGCGCCATGAAAGCTATTGAAATCACTCGCCCTGGTCCTCCGGAGGTATTGCGCCTTTGCGATATGCCATTGCCGGCGCTAAGGCCGGGCGAGGTGATGATCAGGGTGCATGCGGCTGGGATTAACCGGCCAGACGTCTTGCAGCGCCTGGGGCATTACCCGGTTCCGCCCGGGGCTTCGGAATTGCCCGGGCTGGAAGTTGCCGGTGAAATTGTGGATGGTAACTTGGCCGGCAGCGAGTTCAAGAAAGGCGATATGGTTTGCGCACTGGTGCAGGGCGGCGGTTACGCCGAGTATTGCGCCGCGCCGGTGCAGCAATGCTTGCCCATTCCGAGGGGCCTGAGTGCCGAGGAGGCAGCTTCCTTGCCTGAAACCTTTTTTACCGTATGGAGCAACGTATTCGATCGTGCTCGTCTTGCGGACAATGAAACCTTGCTCGTGCAAGGCGGTACGTCCGGTATCGGCGTAACGGCAATCCAGATGGCAACTGCGCTCGGCCATCGTGTATTTGCGACGGCTGGTTCGGACGATAAATGCCGGGCCTGCGAATCGCTCGGGGCAGCGCGCGGCATCAATTACCGAACCGAGGATTTTGCTGAAGTCGTCAAGGCTGAGACCGGCGGCAGGGGCGTCGATGTCATTCTCGACATGGTGGGGGGCGCCTATATCGCACGTGAAATCGATTGTCTTGCAGATGATGGCCGCATCTCGGTGATTGCGCTGCTGGGAGGCTCGAAGGCATCGGTCGACCTTGGGCAAGTATTGCGCCGGCGTCTTACCATCACGGGATCGACGCTGCGTCCACGTCCCGTCGAATTCAAGAGGGAGATCGCGCGGAATTTACGCAAGCACATCTGGCCTTTGCTTGAATCGGGCCGGATCAAGCCAGTGCTGTACCGCGTGTTTCCGCTTGAGGAGGCGGTGCAGGCGCATATGTTGATGGAAAGCAGTGCGCATATCGGCAAAATCGTTCTGAGAGTGATTTAATGCCGCTTACTTTGTTGCCGCGCAGCGCGCCAACTTTCATGACGTATGGAACATTGAGGCAAATGTGCGGTCGAAGTTTTTCTTTGTGGTTTGACCACTTATGCTGCGCCGCGCTAGAATCAAGGGTTATTGCAATTTTGGACCCTTATGCGCCGCAAATTCATCGCCGGTAACTGGAAAATGAATGGCAGTCTTGCTGCCAACGCCATTCTGTTAAATGGACTCAAAGCTGAAATCGGACGGCCGGCATGTGCTGTTGCGGTTTGCGTGCCTGCCCCGTACCTTGCTCAATGCCGCGAGGAGTTGACTGGAAGTCCGGTCGCCTGGGGGGGGCAGGATGTCTCTGTGCACGAGTCCGGCGCGTATACCGGCGAAGTGTCCGGCGCCATGCTGGCCGACTTCGGTTCGCGTTACGTCATTGTCGGACACTCCGAGCGCCGCACTTATCATGGCGAAAGCAATGAACTGGTTGCGCAAAAGACCGTCAGCGCGCTCAAGGCCGGGTTGATCCCTATCGTGTGCGTCGGCGAATCTCTGGCGGAACGTGAGGCGGGGCGGACTGATGCAGTGGTCGGTGCGCAGATCGACGCAGTGTTGTCGATGCTTGATGTAGGGGATGTTGGAAAGATCGTGATCGCATATGAGCCTGTCTGGGCTATCGGCACCGGCAAGACGGCTACTCCGCAAATGGCCCAGGATGTGCATGCAATGCTTCGCTCCAGGCTGGCGATGAAAAACGCCGATGCTGCGGAAACGGTGCAGATTCTCTATGGCGGAAGCATGAAGCCCGATAACGCGCGCGATTTGCTGGCGATGCCCGATATCGACGGTGGCCTGATCGGTGGCGCCGCGCTCAAGGCGGCGGATTTCCTGGCGATCATCAAGGCCGCATGAGGTCGGTAGGGGTGTGCGCCCAAAGAATTAACTTTAGATTGGAAGCTATTCAATGAACGCTTTGTTCACGTTTGTGATTGTGATTCAGGTGCTGTCTGCGCTCGCGATTATTGGCCTCGTGCTGCTTCAGCATGGCAAGGGCGCGGATATGGGGGCTGCCTTCGGCTCTGGCGCTTCGGGCAGTCTGTTCGGTGCGAGTGGTTCGTCCAACTTCTTGTCCAAATCCACTGCTGTTGCCGCAACGATTTTTTTTGTTGCGACGCTGGCGCTGGGATTTCTCGGTAACAAGCGTACTGTCGCCAGCGGCGGTGTGATGGAAAACCTGCCGGCAACCTCCGCGCCCGCTGCGAATGCGCCTGCCAATGCGCCTGCGGCCGGCTCCGGCGGGGTGCAGCAAGGTGGGGCGACCGTGCCTGCGCCTGCTGCACCGGCGGGGAATGCGGGGCAGGCAAGCCAAATCCCGAAATAATATTGGCAGCGATAGCGCAAAAATTGCTTTTTGTTTTGATCTTGAGCAATTGTGCGTTGAACAAAATGGTCAAAGCAGGGTAAAATAGCAGTCTTTAGCCGACGTGGTGAAATTGGTAGACACGCTATCTTGAGGGGGTAGTGGCGCAAGC
>OFCW01000036.1_pt1 | contig 63998 bp, 61 predicted proteins | sample 1520951 | NCBI WGS metagenome assembly OFCW01 (sample SAMEA4349680, study PRJEB24078) | microbial mat metagenome | biome: Terrestrial Biome; feature: Habitat; material: Microbial Mat | place: India | collected 2012-06-12 | depth 10 m | reverse complement strand
CCACCGGCCACACCGTCTTCGCCCACATCAAGGCCATGATCACCGGCTGGGAGGAAGAGGACGAGCCTCACCCGCCGCAAGCCGCCAAGAGCCGCTGACGCATTGTTCAAGGAAAACCCACCATGACGCGCCCACTCACCCCGCGCACGCGGCTGGCCGGCCTGCTCGCCGGCCTGTTCATCCCGCTCGGCGCCCAGGCGGCCGATGCCGAACTGTTGAAAAAGATCGAAGCCCTGACCCAGCAGCTGGAGCAGTTGAAAGCGCAGGTCCAGGCCAGCCAGGAAGCCAGCAAGCAGGCGGTTGCCGCCGTCAGCGAAGTCCAGGACAAGGTCAAACGAAACGAGGACAAGGCCCTCGACAAGTGGCTGACGGTCAGCGGCGACTACCAGTTCCGTATCGACAGCCTGAGCGGCGAGACCAAGGCCTACACCCAGCTGGGCATGGACAGCAGCGGCAATCCGACCTACACGGCCATGCCGGGCTACAAACCGAAGAACGAAACGATGTACACCAACCGTTTCGGCCTGAACCTGAACGCCAAGGCAACGGAAAACGTCTCGGTCACTGCCCGCCTGATGATGTACAAGACCTTTGGCAACAACGACGACAGCGCCTCCACCGGCCCGTTCTTCGCGGATCGTCTCGGCGTCTTTGACGGCACCATCGGCCACATCCCGTCGAGCAACTACCTGAACGTTGACCGCGTTTACGCCAGCTGGAACAACATCGCCGATGAAGGCATCTGGTTTTCGGTTGGTCGCCGTCCGTCCACCAACGGCACCCCGGCCCACCTGCGCCAGAACGATCCGCGCCCCGGCACCGGCGGCGCGCCGGCCCTGCTGGTCGATTATGCCTTCGACGGCATGACCCTGGGCTGGGCGCCGGATATCGACGCCTTGCCCGGCGCCTTCGCCAAGATCTGCTATGGCCGCGGCTATGAGAGCGGTTTCAGCCGGGTGACCGGCAATTCACTGAAGGACACCGACATGCTCGGCATCTCCATCGTGCCGATCGATACCGACCCGTTGCGCGTCTGGCTGCAATGGAACCGCGGCATGAACATCTTCGATTCGCCCAGCCTCTACGCGTCGCACTTCGCCAGCCTGGGCATGGCCAGCATGGCGCCGCGAACCAATGTCGGCGATATCGACTGGTATGGCATCGGTGCGCTCGGCACCCTCAAACGCGTCGGCCCGGGCGAACTCAACTGGTTTGCCGATTTCGGCCTGAGCCAGACGCATCCGAATGACAACCGCAACGGCTTGGGCATGGGCCTGCTGACCGGCCAGATCGGCGTCGCCGAAGGCGCCACCGACAAGACCGGCACCGCCCTCTATCTCGGCCTGCGCTACGATCTGCCGTCGAAAACCAAGCTGGGTGTCGAGTACAACCGCGGCTCGAAGAACTGGATCACTTTCTCGCCGGCTTCGTCGGATGCCTGGACCTCCAAGGTCGGGACGCGCGGCAACGTGTATGAGATCTACGCCATCCAGGAACTCGACGAGAAGCCGATTTCGTCCCGCCTGGCCAAGGCCTTCTTCCGCCTCGGCTTCCAGTATTACGACTTCCGGTACACCGGCAGCAACAACTGGATGGGCGCCCCGATCAGGCTGTCCGACATTGGCGCGTCGACGGTTTTGCCGATGACACCGCTGTCCAGGGCCTATAACGCCTATGCGACGTTCGAGGTCAGATTCTGATCATTTCATCATCCACAGGAGAACCCCATGCGTAAAATCAGCCAGCTCTTCGTTGCCATCGCCCTCGCCGCCGCCGCCCTGACCCTGTCGCCCGTGGCCTCGGCGGAAGACATCAAGATGGTCGGCACCATCACCAAGCTGAAGGTCGCCGCCGACGGCAAATCGGCCGAAGCCACCCTGAAGGACGTCAAATCCGGCAACTCCGTCACAATCAACATTACCGATGACGAAACCCTCGACAAGTTCAAGGACAAGCGCATCCAGGAAGGGGACGAAATCCGCGCCAAGTTCGACAGCAACGGCAACAAGAGCAAGTCGTTCAAGCGTACCTCCGGCTGCTGATCACCCCGGGCCAAGCCGCCCGGCCATCGAGGAATGCCCCCGCTGTCGGCATCCGGCCGACCCTGGGGGCATTTTCCTTGCCGGCCGGGCCGCAACACACATCAAGGAAAGGGCCGAGCGGCCCGGCTACGCTGCATGCTCGACGGCACACCCCCTATAATCCGTCGCTCCCCACCTGTCCGGATCGAACATGGAATCCAGCCCGCACCCAACCGGCACCCCGCAGAGGCCGAAGGCCGACACCATCGAGGCACGCATGAAAATCGCCGTGCGCGACATCGGCATTCCGCCACGGCCAGCCATCCTGAGCCAGATCGAGCAGGAAGCGGCCAAGGACGCGCCGGATTTTCTGCATCTCGCCCGCCTGCTCAGCCAGGATGTCGGCCTGGCGGCCGGCATCATCAAGGTCGCCAATTCCCCGTTCTTCTCCTACGGCAAGAAGATTCCGACCGTCCAGGAGGCGCTGCTCGTCCTTGGCCTCAAGCTGGTCGTCACCACCATCGCCGGACTGGCCCTGCGCCAGACGTTCAAGCATGTGCCGAACATGGAACGCTTCTGGGATGCCTCGGCTGCCACCGCGGAAACCTCGGCCATGCTGGTTCGGGAAATCGGCGGCGATCTCGGCCTGCGCCCCGAAGACGCCCACACGTTTGCCCTGTTCCGCGATTGCGGCATTCCGATGCTGATGATCCCCTTCCCGGAATACCGCGAGATCCTGGCCCGCGCCAACGAGGACGCCAGCCAGCCGTTCACCGCCATCGAAGATGCGGCGATCGGGCTGAACCATGCCCAGGTCGGTGCCGAACTGGCCGAGGACTGGCTGCTGCAGCGGGACACCTGCCTGGCCATCCGCCATCACCACGACCGGGCGGTGCTCGACGGCGCACACGACGTATCGCTCCGCGCCCGCCGCCTGATCGCTATCGCCCAGCTGGCCGAATACCTGATCCAGCAAAGAACCGCCCAGTCCCTGACCAGCGAATGGCAGAAGCTGGGCAGCGCCTGCCTGGCCTGTCTTGGCCTGCGGGAAGACGACCTGCCGGCGCTGGCCGAAGCCTGCCTGCCGGCCGCCACCGCCTGAGTCGGCCCGGCGGCGTCACACAGCGTGACCCTCCGGTCGGCCGGCTGGCCCTAGAATGGCGGTCTGTTCCCTGCCGCCCATCCGCCACCGCCCGATGTCCGCCACGCTGCCCGCCCATCGTCCGAATCCGCTCGGTTTCCTGCCCGTCTGGCAACGCAATTTCCTGGTCTGGCGCAAGCTGGCGCTGCCCTCCATCCTCGGCAACCTGGCCGACCCGCTGATCTACATGCTCGGCCTCGGCTACGGCCTGGGCGCCATGCTGCCCAGCATCGACGGCAGGCCCTACGTCGCCTTCCTCGCCGCCGGCACGGTGTGCGCCTCGACGATGAATGCCGCCACCTTCGAGGCGCTCTATTCGGCCTTCTCCCGTATGCATGTGCAGAAGACCTGGGAGGCCATCCTCAACACGCCGCTCGGTCTGGCCGACGTGGTCGCCGGCGAACTCTTCTGGGCAGCGACCAAGTCGCTGTTCTCCGGCGCTGCCATCCTCGTCGTCATCACCGGCATGGGCCTGACCCACGGCCCGCTGGCCCTGTGGGCGCTGCCCGCCATCGTGCTGACCGGCCTCGCCTTCGCGGCGCTCGGCCTGATCTGGAACGCGCTGGCGCCGAGCTACGACTTCTTCATGTATTACTTCACGCTGTTCATCACGCCGATGACGCTGATTTCCGGCGTCTTCTTCCCCACCGACCAGTTGCCCGGCTGGCTGGCCGCCATCGGCCAGTGGCTGCCGCTCGCCCAGGGCGTCGCGCTGGTCCGCCCGCTGCTCGCCGGCCAGGTGCCGGCCGACGCCCTGATCCACATCATGGCGTTGCTCGTCACCACCGCCGTAGCCTTCGCCATCGCCCTGCGCCTGACCCGGCGCCGCCTGCTCAAGTAGAATTCGCTGATGGACATCCGCCTCGTCATCACCAACTGCCCGGACGAAGAAACAGCCAACCGCATCGCGCTGGCCGTGGTCGAAGCCCGGCTCGCCGCCTGCGTGAACATCCTGCCGCGCGTGCAATCCATCTACCGCTGGCAAGGCGCGGTCGAGTCGGCCGCCGAAGTGCCCTTGCTGATCAAGACCACCGCCGCGGCCTACCCGGCCCTCGAAGCCGCCATCCGCGAACGCCACCCCTACGACGTCCCCGAAATCATCGCCCTGCCGATCGCTGGCGGGCTGCCGGCCTACCTGAACTGGCTGGCCGCCGAAACACTCCAATGACCATGCGCCTCTTCCTGTTTCTCTTCTCGCTGCTGGTTTCCCTGGCCCACGCCGAGGAGTTCCTCGATCCGGCCGTTGCCTTCAAGCCGAGCGTGCGCGCCCTCGATGGCCAGACCCTTGAAATCCGCTATGAAATCGCCAAGGGCTACTACCTGTACCGGGAAAAATTCCGCTTCGTCGCCGAGGGCGATACCGTAACGCTCGGTGAACCGAGCCTCCCGAAGGGCAAGGCGAAGAACGACGACAACTTTGGCCAGGTCGAGGTCTATTACCAGCAGGCCGTCGCCCGGGTGCCGGTCGACCGCAACGCCTCCGGGCCGCTGACGCTGGCCGTCAAGGTCACCGCGCAGGGCTGCGCCGATGCCGGCGTCTGCTATCCGCCGCAGACCCAGACGCTGAGCGTCACGCTACCCGACCCGGCAAGCGCGCCGAGCGCCGCCGCGGCAGCTGGTGCCGGCGAGGGCGACGAAAGCGGCATGATTGCGGCGACTCTGAGGGATGCCGGTTTCTGGGCGATTCTTGCTCTCTTCTTCGTCGCCGGTCTCGGCCTGTCACTGACGCCCTGCGTCTTCCCGATGATTCCGATCCTCTCCGGCATCATCGCCGGGCAAGGCCACCAGGCTTCCCATGCCCGCGGTTTCGCGCTGTCCGTGGCCTACGTGCTGGGCATGGCCATCACCTATGCCGCCGCCGGCGTCGCGGCCGGCCTGACCGGCACGCTGATCTCCAGCGCCTTGCAGAATGCCTGGGTACTGGGCGGCTTCGCGCTGGTTTTCGTCATCCTGTCCTTGTCGATGTTCGGTTTTTACGAGCTGCAGCTGCCGACCGCCCTGCAGAGCAAGCTATCGGAAGAATCCGGCCACCTGCAGGGTGGCCGCGGCATCGGCGTCTTCCTGATGGGTGCGCTGTCGGCGCTGATCGTTGGCCCCTGCGTCGCCGCCCCGCTGGCCGGCGCGCTGCTCTACATCGGCCAGACCGGCGACGCGATGCTGGGCGGCACGGCGCTGTTCGTCATGGCTCTCGGCATGGGGGCGCCGCTGATCGCCGTCGGCGTGGCCGGCGGCTCGCTGCTGCCGAAAACCGGGCCGTGGATGGAAGGGGTCAAGAAGGCCTTCGGCGTGCTGCTGCTCGCCACCGCCGTCTGGCTGGTCACACCGGTCGTGCCGCCGGTCGCCGCCATGCTGGCGTGGGCGCTGTTGCTCATCGTGCCGGCCATCTACCTGCACGCCCTCGACCCGCTGCCGCCTCAGGCCCGGGGCTGGCAACGCTTCTGGAAGGGCATCGGCATCGTCATGCTGCTCACCGGCGCCGCGCTGCTCATCGGCGCCCTGGCCGGCAGCCGCGACCCCCTGCAACCACTGGCCGGCCTGCGCGGCACGGCCATCGCGGCCGACACGAAGCATCTGCCTTTCGAGCGCGTCACCTCGGTCGCCGACCTGCAAGCCAAGATCGCCGCGGCCGGCCAGCCGGTGATGCTCGACTTCTATGCCGACTGGTGCGTGTCGTGCAAGGAAATGGAGAAATTCACCTTCGCCGACCCCGCCGTACAGGCCAAACTGGCCGGATTCCGGCTGCTGCAGGCCGACGTGACGGCCAATTCGGCCGATGACAAGGCGCTGCTCGCCCGCTTCCAGCTGTTCGGCCCGCCGGGCATCATCTTCTTCGATGCCGAAGGCCGGGAAAACACGGCGGTGCGCATCGTCGGCTTCCAGGACGCCAGACAGTTCCAGACCACGCTGGCCCGGCTGGGCAGCGCCGGCTAAATCCGCTCGGCGCGCAGGCTACCGGTGGCGTGACGCAAGGCTGGCAGGGCGAAGGCGAGGCCGACGACCAGACCGGCGACGACGTCGAGCACGACGTGCTGACGGGTGGCCACGGTGGACCACAGGATGGCCAGGCATTGCAGGGCATTGAGTGCCCGCAGCCAGACCGGGCTGCCGATGGCGCGGCCGATGCGGTCGAGCCAGAGCGCGGTGAAGACCGCCGCGGCGACGTGCAGCGACGGGCAGGCGTTGCCGCCGGTATCGACGGTCTTGATCACCGCCATTTCCGGATACCGGCTCCAGTCGATGCCGGACGGCGGCACCGCGGTGGGAAACAGCCAGAACACCCCGAGGCAGAACAGGCACATGGCGGCGATCCAGACGCCGAACAGGGCGAGCGTACGGAATTCGCGGAGCAGGGCGGGGGGCAGCGAGGCATAGACCCAGAGCGAGACGTAGGCCGGAAAGGCAAGCGGCGTGAAGGGAATCCAGGCATCGGCCGCAATCTGCGGCATGACCGTCGCCGGCGCCAGCGGAAAGCGCAGCACGCCGAAATATCCCCAGAAGAACAGGGCCATGAAGGCCATGGTACCGAAAGCCTTGAGCGGCGCGAGGTACAGCAGACGGGCGACGATCTGCCGGGTCCAGTGCGGTCGGTCGGGAAGAGGCATCGGGTATCGGCGGCGCGGAAATGAAAAAGGAAACGTCATGGTAGCAAATCACGCCGGCTGGCCGCCGCTTTCCCGCCACAGTCCGGGCCGGCGGGCGGAAACCTTTGTAAATCATGGGCTTTCGGCTAAAATTCGCGCCCATGGATTCCATTGGCTTGATTCGCGAATTTCTCAAGGACCGTCTCGGCGTCGAACCGGACAGGGTTGTTCCGGCTGCGGTGCTGGCGGAACTCGGGGTCGATTCCCTGATGATGCTCGAACTGATGTTCGAGTTCGAGGACCGTTTCAACATCAAGCTGTCCGACGACACCGCCGCACCGAAAACCGTGGGCGACATGGTGTCCCTGATGGACGGCCTGATCGCCGCCGCCCAGAGTTGAGCCATGAGCCAGCGGCGGGTTGCGATCACCGGCCTCGGGCTGGTCAATCCCTACGGGAGCGGCGGCCTGGCCGACTTCTTCGCCCGCCTGAGCGCCGGCGAATCGGCCATCCGCCACCTGCTGACCGACGACCAGCCGCGTCCACTGTCCATTCCCTTCGTCAGTTGCCCCGGTTTCGATGCCGACGCGGCGCTCGGCAAGCCGCTCGCCTCGATGATGGACCGCTTCGCCCAGCTGGGCATGGCGGCTGCCTTCACCGCCTGGGACGATGCCGGCCTGCCGCGCCAGGCCGAGGGTGAATCGCGCGACAACTGGGGGGTGGCCTGGGGCACTGCGCTGGGCGGCACGCTGGCTTACGAAAAGGGTTACCGCGAACTGTGGCAGAAGGGCCGTGAGCGCCTGTCGCCGCTCGCCGTCGTGCTGGGCATGAACAACGCGGCCAATGCCCACATCTCGATCCAGCTCGCGCTCGGCGGCATCAGCATGAGCCATACGGTGGCCTGCGCCTCGTCGGCCATCGCCATCGGCGAAGCTTTCCGGCGCGTCCGTTCGGGCGAGGCGACGATCATGGTCACCGGCGGTTCCGACGTGCCGCAGGCCTACGGCGTCGCGCGCGCCTGGGAGGCCCTGCGCGTCATGGCCCCCGGCGATGCCGACACCTCGCCGCAAGCCTGCCGGCCGTTCGCCGCCGACCGCCGCGGCCTGGTGCTCGGCGAGGGTGGCGCGGCGCTGGTGCTCGAAGACTGGGAGCATGCCGTCGCCCGGGGCGCCACGATCCATGGCGAAATCGTCGGCTACGGCACGAGTTGCGACCACCGCCACCTGGTCAAGCCGGAAGTCGCCGGCCAGGTGCGCGCCCTCCGGCTGACCCTGGCCGACGCCGGCCTGACGCCGGCCGACATCGACTACGTCAATGCCCACGGCACGGCCACGGCAGAAGGCGACCCGGTCGAAATCGCGGCGCTGAAACAGGTCTTCGGCGAACGGGCCAGGCAACTGCCGGTCAGCGCCACCAAATCCATGCATGGCCATCTGCTCGGCGCGGCCGGCGCGATCGAGGCGATCGCCACCGTGCTCGCCCTGCGCGAACAGGTCGTGCCGCCCACCGCCCACCTCGACGGCAAGCTCGACCCGGCCTGCGCCGGTGTCGATCATGTCACCACCGGCCGCCGCCAACCGCTGCGCGCCGCCCTTTCCAATTCCTTTGCCTTCGGCGGCAGCAACGCGGTTCTTGCCTTCCGCGCCGTCGCGCCGTAATTTCCCGGAAGTTCCATCATGTCCCAAGCCATTTCTCCGGAAACCGTCGACGCCCTGTTGCCGGAAGTTGCCGACCTGATCGTCACGGCCCTCAACCTCGACATGCGCCCGGCCGACATTGAGGCCGACGCGCCGCTGTTCGGCGACGGCCTCGGCCTGGATTCGATCGACGTGCTGGAAATCGCCCTCGTCATCTCGAAGAAATACGGCTTCCAGCTCAAGTCGGACAACCAGGACAACGTCCGCATCTTCTCGTCGCTGCGCGCCCTGGCGGCGCATATCGCCAGCCAGCGCACGCAATGACCGTGACCCCGGCCCAGCTGCTGCGCGGCCTGGCCGTGGTCGCCTTTCTCGTCGCCTGGGCGCTGCTCGCCCACGTCGGCAGCGCCGGCGAGGGCTCGGCCGATCTGTCGGTCCTGCTCGGCGTGGCACCGATCATGGTCGCGGTCGGTCTGCTCCTCTGGCGCAGCCGCCACCCGCTGCTCGCCGGTGGCGGCAACCTGATCCTGCTCGCCGCCCTTGTCGGGTTGTGGCCGACCCTGCGCCAGAACGTCGCCCTGCTCTTCTTCATCCAGCACCTCGGCACCAACCTCGCGCTCGGCACCCTGTTCGGACGCAGCCTGCTGGACGGCGGCGAAGCGCTGATCACCCGGTTGGCGCGCGCCGTCCATCAGGGCGAACTGTCCGAGTGCAAACGACGCCATACCCGTCAGGCAACCCTGGCCTGGACGCTGTTTTTCCTGGGCAACGCGCTGGTTTCCGCCACCCTCTGGCTGTTCGCACCGCCCACCGTGTGGTCGGTCTACGCCAACCTGCTGTCGATGCCGCTGCTCGCCGCCATGTTCGCTGCCGAACACCTCTGGCGCCGCATCGTCCTGCCGCCGGAGGAAAGGCCCAGCCTGATCCAGGTCGCCCGTGCCTATCGCCTGCACGGCAAACAGACCCCGCCGGCCAATCCGTCATGAATCGCCTCCCCCTGCTCGCCGGCGACGACCCCGCCGCCGTCTTCGCCTGGCGCCCGGAAGGCCCGGTCAGCGTCGGCGACTACCTGGCCGACGTGCAGGCGCTGGCCGATCGCCTGCCGGCCACCCGCCATCTGCTCAACCTGTGCCACGACCGCTACCGCTTCGCGGTCGGTTTCGCGGCTGGCCTGCTGCGCGGCATGACCAGCCTGCAGCCCTCGTCACAATCGCCGGAAACCTTCCGCCGCCTGGCCGCCGATTTTCCCGATCTGGTCGCCTTGTGCGACGGCCCGCTCGAGACAACGGCGGTGCAGCGTTTCGACTTCCCGGCCCTGGTCCGTGGCCGAGACACCCCGCCCATCCCGCAGATTGCCGTCGACCATCTGGCCGCCATCCTGTTCACCTCGGGGTCGACCGGCCTGCCCCAGGCGCAGAAGAAAACCTGGGGCAAGCTGGTGCTGAACGGCCGGGCCGGGGCACAAGCCCTGGGCCTCGACCGCCGACCGCATGTCCTGGTCGGCACCGTCCCGGTGCAGCACAGTTACGGATTCGAATCGACCTTCCTGCTCGCCCTGCACGGCGGCTGTCCGTTCTGGTCGGGCAAGCCCTTCTATCCGCAGGACATCGCCAGCGCGCTGGCCGCCGTGCCGCAGCCGCGCCTGCTGGTCACGACGCCCTTCCACCTGGCGGCGCTGCTCGCCGCCGGAATCGATCTGCCGGCCGTCGACCTGCTGCTCTCCGCCACCGCGCCGCTATCGACCAAGCTGGCGACCGAGGCCGAGGCGCTGACCGGCGCGCCCCTGTGCGAAATCTACGGCTCGACCGAATCCGGCCAGCTGGCCAGCCGGCGGACGACCGCCGGGGCGCCGTGGACCCGGCTGCCCGGCGTGCGCCTGGAGCAGGACGGCGAGCGCACGCTGGCCTGCGGCGACCATGTCGAAGGACGGGTCGCGCTGTCCGACGTCATCGAATTGCTGCCGGACGGCCGTTTCCTGCTGCACGGGCGGCATGCCGACCTGATCAACATCGCCGGCAAGCGCACCTCGCTCGCCTACCTGAACCATCAGCTGGCCGCCGTGCCGGGCGTGGCCGACGGCGCCTTTTTCCTGCCCGACACGGAGGGCCCGGACGGCATCACCCGGCTGGCGGCCTTCGTCGTCGCCCCCGGCCTGACCGCTCGCCAGATCACCGTCGCGCTGCGTGAACGGATCGAAGCCATCTTCCTGCCGCGGCCGCTGGTACTGGTCGACGCTCTGCCACGCAACAGCACCGGCAAGCTGCCGCGCAGCGGCCTGCAGGCACTCTATGCCGAGCACCTGGAAAGGGTAGGGCATGGCCGACGCTGAATTCGCCTGGCGCGTGCCGACCGACCATCCGGCCCTGGCCGGCCATTTCCCGGGCCACCCCATCGTGCCGGGCGTCGTGCTGCTCGACCGGGCGATCCATTTTGCCGAGACCCTGCTCGGCCGCCCGGGGCTGGCCTGGCAGGTTGGCAACGCCAAGTTCTTCAGCCCGGCCCGCCCCGGGGAAACGCTGATGTTCGCGCTGCAGCAGAAAGCCAGCGGGGCGATGGTCTTCGCCGTGCAGGCTGCCGGCCGCGACATCGCCGCCGGCAGCCTGACGCCGCCCGCGCCATGACCCCGGAAAAATCCACCGAAGCCGACTGGCGGCGCCAGCAGGAACGCAGCAACCTCGCCATCCTCAGGCTGATGGTCTGGATTTCGCTGACCTTCGGGCGCGCCATCGGCCGCCTCGTCCTGCACGGCATTGCCGCCTATTTCGTGCTCTTTTCCCCGAAGGCCCGCCGCTGCAGCCGTGACTACCTGCACCGGGCGCTCGGCCGCTGGGCCGAATGGTCGGACGGCTACCGCCATGTCTTCAGTTTCGCCAGCACCATCCACGACCGCATCTACCTGCTCAACGACCGTTTCGACCTGTTCGAGATCGAGGTGGTTGGTGCCGCGGCGGTCAGCGCGGCAGCCCGCTGCCAGCCCGGCGTGCTGCTCATCGGTGCCCACCTCGGCAGCTTCGAGGTGCTGCGGGCCGTCGGCCGGGAGCAAGGCGGGCTGCCCGTGGCGATGCTGATGTATGAGGAAAACGCCCGCAAGATCAACGCCACGCTGGAAGCGATCAACCCGGCGGCCAGCCGGGACATCATCCCGCTCGGCCGGATGGATTCCATGCTGCAGGCCCGCGACAAGCTGGAGGCAGGCTACGCGGTTGGGATGCTGGCCGACCGCCGCCTGGGCGACGACGCCACCATCGCCTGCGACTTCCTCGGCCAGCCGGCCCCCTTCCCGGTCGGCCCCTGGCGCATGGCCGCCCTGCTGCGCCGGCCGGTCTTCTTCATGACCGGGCTTTACCTCGGCGGCAACCGCTACCGCCTGCACTTCGAGCCGCTGGCCGATTTTTCGCAAACGCCGCGCGCCGAGCGCGATGCCGCCATTCGCGCCGCCATGCAACGCTACGCCGACCGCCTGAGCCATTTTTGCCGGCAGGCGCCCTACAACTGGTTCAATTTCTTCGATTTCTGGCAGAAAAAATGATCAAACGCCTGCTCGGCTGCCTGTTCCTGCTCGCCCTTGCCACGACCGCCAGCGCCGCCTTCGACATCGGCCAGCTGATGGGCGACCTGGCCCGTCACAAGGGAGGCAAGGCGACCTTCGTCGAGAAGAAGTACTTCGCCATCCTCGACAAGCCGGTCGTCGCCACCGGCGAAATGACCTATCGGGCGCCGGACCGCCTCGAGAAGCGGACGCTGACCCCGAAGGCCGAAACGATGATTCTCGACAAGGACATCCTGTCCATCGAACGCGACAAGCAGAAGCTGTCGATCAACCTGGCCAATCAGCCCGAAGCGCTTGCTTTCGTAGACAGCATCCGCGGGACGCTGTCCGGCAACCGGGCGGCGCTGGAGAAGAACTACGCGCTGCATCTGGCCGGCAACCGCGACAAGTGGGTGCTCACCCTGCTGCCCAGCGACCAGAAGATCGCCAGCCTGGTGCAGCGCATCACGGTCAGCGGCAGCAAGAACCAGGTGCGCGTCATCGAATACCTGCAGGCCGACGGCGACCGGGCGGTGCTGAACATCGACCCGGTCGACACCCCATGACCCGGCCCGCGACACGCGCCTTCCTGCTCTGGCTGCTGGCCATGGCCGCCGGCGCCCTGGTCGTTTGGCACAGCCGTTTTTCGGCCGACATGAGCTTCTTCCTGCCGGCCCGGCCAACGGCCGAGCAGCAGGTGCTGGTCGACCAGCTGAAGGAAGGCGTCGTGTCGCGCCTGCTGATGGTGGCCATCGAGGGCGGCGACCCGGCCGGACGGGCGGCCGCCTCCCGCCAGTTGCGCGCCCGGCTCGCCGCCCTGCCGGAATTCGTTTCGGTGCAGAACGGCGAAAGCGGCAGCCAGGATGCCGACCGCGATTTCCTGTTTGCCCACCGCTACCTGCTCAGCCCGGCCGTCACCCCGGCCCGCTTCACCGAGGAGGGCCTGCGCGCGGCCGTCGCCAACAGCATCGACCTGCTCGCCTCGCCGGCCGGCCTGATGCTCAAGCCGCTGCTGCCGCGCGACCCGACCGGCGAACTGGTCGAGATGATCGCCGGCCTCAACGCCGGCGCCCAGCCCCATGTGCGGGACGGCGTGTGGGCTTCGCGCGATGGCGAGCGGGCCATGCTGCTCATCCAGACCGCGGCGCTCGGCTCCGACACCGACGGCCAGGAGCGGGCGATCGGCCTGATCCGCAGTACCTTCACCGCCCTGGCCCCGGCCGGCGAACTCCGCCTGCAACTCTCCGGCCCCGGCCTGTTTGCCGTCAAGTCGCGGGCGACCATCCAGCACGAAGTCAGCCGCCTGACCCTGATCAGCACGCTGGCCATCGTCGCCGTGCTGTTCTTCGTCTATCGCTCGCCGCGCCTGATGACCCTCGGCCTGCTGCCGGTGGTGAGCGGTGCACTGGCCGGCATCGTCGCCGTCAGCCTGACTTACGGTACGGTATTCGGCATCACGGTCGGCTTCGGCTCGGCCCTGATCGGCGAAGCAGTCGATTACTCCATCTATTATTTCGTGCAGTCCGGCCGGCTCGGCGTCGGCCCGTGGCGGGCACGCTTCTGGCCGACCATCCGCCTTGGCGTGCTGACCTCGGTCGGCGGTTTCGCGGCGCTGCTGTTTTCCGGATTTCCCGGCCTCGCCCAGCTCGGCCTCTACGCCCTGAGCGGGGTGCTGACCGCCGCGCTGGTCACCCGTTACATCCTGCCGCCGCTCGCCGGCAGCGACCTCCGGCTGCGCGACCTGAGCCCGGTCGGCCCGCGCCTCAAACGCGGCATTGCGCTGCTTCAGGCCCTGCGCTGGCCGGTGCTCGCGCTCACCGTCGCCGCCGTCCTACTGCTCGCCGTCAACCGCGACCACCTGTGGCACCCCAACCTGTCGGCCCTGAGCACGGTCAGTGCCGAGGATGCCGCCATCGACCAGGCCTTGCGCGCCGACATTGCCGCCCCGGATGCCCGCTACATGGTGGTGATCACCGCCGCCAACCGCGAATCGGCCCTGCAGGCCGCCGAGCGGGCCGGCGAGAAACTGGATGGCCTGATCGCCGCCGGCCTGATCGGCGGCTACGACAGTCCGGCCCGCTTCCTGCCCTCGGCTGCCCGGCAGGCGGAGCGGCGCGCCAGCCTGCCGCCCACCGCGGAGCTGCAGCTGCGCCTGCAGGCCGCGCTGGCCGGTTCGCCGCTCGCTGCCAGCAAACTCGGCGGCTTCCTTGCCGACGTCGAACAGACCCGGCAGCACGGCCACATCGACCGCGCCACACTGGACGGCACCAGCCTGGCGCTGGCCGTCGATTCGCTGCTCCTGCAGCGGCCGACCGGCTGGAGCGTGCTGCTCCCCTTGCGCCCGCCGGGCGGCGAGCAGGGCGTCGATATCACCATCGAGCCGGTGCGCGCCGCGCTCGCCGGTTCCGGCGCCTTGTTCGTGGACATGAAGCACGAGTTCGACACGCTGTACAACGACTACCTGCATGAAGCGACGCTGCTCTCGCTGGCCGGCTTCGCCGCCATCGTCGGCCTGCTCGCCGCCACGCTGCGCTCGGCCCGCCGACTCGGCCGTCTGCTCCTGCCGCTGCTCGCTTCGGTCGCCCTGGTCATCGCCAGCCTGCACCTGGCCGGCGAGCAACTGCACCTGCTGCACCTGATCGGCATGCTACTCATCGTCGCCGTTGGCTCCAACTACGCGCTGTTCTTCGACCATGCCGGACAAACCGGCGAACTGGACGATGCAACGCTGGTCTCGATGGTCGTTGCCAACCTGACCACGGCCATCGGCTTCGGCACGCTGGCCCTGTCCAGGGTGCCGGTATTGCACGCGGTGGGTGTCACGGTCGGCCCCGGCGCCATCCTCGCGCTGCTGCTCGCCGCCTGTTTCGTCAGCCGGCCGGAGCGGACATGAGCCAGGCGCTGCGCAGCCTGCGCCAGATGGCCGGGGGTGACACGCTGCTCGTCCTGCTGCCGGGGGCCTACATGACGCCCGAGCACTATGCCGAACAGTGCTTTCCGGCCGTTACCGTCCGCCGCCTGGCGGTCGACCTGCAGGCCGTCGACCTCGGCGTCGATGCGCTCAGCAGCGGCGAAGCAATGCCGGCCATCGTCGAGCAGATTCTCCGCCCCGCCCGCACCCGGTACGCCCGGCTCTGGCTGGGCGGCATTTCGCTCGGCGGCCTGCTGGCTCTCTGCCTGAATGCCGACCATCCCGGCCTGACCGACGGCCTGTGCCTGATCGCCCCCTATCCGGGCAGCCGGCTGACCACCAATGCCATCGCCCGGGCCGGCGGACTGGATGCCTGGACACCGACGGCCGCGGAACTGGCCGATCCGGAATGCCGCGCCTATCGCTGGCTCAAGGCGCCACCGGCCGACCTGCCGGTTTTTATCGGCCATGGCCGCGCAGACCGCTTCGCGCCGGGCATGGGCGCCATCGCCGACCGCTTTCCGCCGGCTGCCCGGCAGGTGGTGGACGGAGGCCATGACTGGCCGACCTGGCGCACATTGTGGGAACATTTTCTCGACCGGGGCCTCCTCACTGCCTGAACATGCCGAACCGCTGGAAACCTTCGCCCGCCCTCCGCGCCACCTTCGCCATCCACGCCGGTGCCGTGGTCGGCTGCCTGCTCGCGCCGGCCATCTGGCCCTGGGCGCTCGGCGCGCTGGTCTTCAACCATGCGGTGATCACCGTCGCCGGCCTGCTGCCGCGCTCGACCCTGCTCGGGCCCAACCTGACCCGCCTGCCACCGGCTTCCGTCGCACTGCGCGAGGTGGCGATCACCATCGACGACGGACCGGATCCGGACGTCACGCCGCAGGTGCTGGATATCCTCGACGCAGCCGGCGCCCGTGCCACGTTCTTCTGCATCGGCTGGCGCGCCCGCCAGAATCCGGCCCTGTGCCGCGACATCGTCGCCCGCGGCCATCAGGTCGAAAACCATGGCGACAGCCATTCCCGGGCCTTCGCCTTTTTCGGGCCGCGCCGCATGCAGGCCGATATCGCCGCCGGGCAGGCCACGCTGGCCGGCATCACCGGTGAGCGGCCACGCTATTTCCGCGCCACCGCCGGCCTGCGCAACCCTTTCCTCGACCCGGTGCTGCACCGGCTCGGTATCCGGCTCGCTGCCTGGACACGGCGCGCCTACGACACGCGCTGCGGCGACCCGGACACCGTCCTGGCCCGCCTGACCCGCGATCTTGGCCCCGGCGACATCCTGCTCCTGCACGATGGCCACGCCGCCCGCACGACGGACGGCCAGCCGGTCATCCTCGCCGTGCTGCCCCGCCTGCTCGCCGCGCTGCGCGAAAAGGAACTCAACCCCGTCACGCTGAACCACGCCCTTTCATGACCAAGCGTTTCCTCAACCAACTGCTCGACGAAGCCAGCCGCCCCTTCCGGCAGGGTGGCCATTTCGCCTACCACTACGCGCGGGGAAAGCTGTCCTCCGACAGCATCTTCCGTGAAATCCTCAAGCGCGGCCTGTTCACCGCACAGGGCCGCTACCTCGATCTCGGCTGCGGCCAGGGCAGCCTGTTCGCTTGGCTCCTCGCCGCCCGCCGGCTGCACGAGGCCGGCCACTGGCCACAGGACTGGCCGGCCGCCCCGAAGCCGCTGCTGCTGCATGGCATCGAGCTGATGCAAAAGGACGTGGACCGCGCCGCCCGGACTTTCGGCCCGCATCACCCGATCGTCCGCATCGAGCAGGGCGATATGACCACCGCCGATTTCGGCCATGCCGACGTGATCACCATCCTCGATGCCCTGCATTACTTCGACCACGACCGCCAGAAAGACGTCATCCGCCGCATCCGCGCCGCACTGCCGCCGGGGGGCCTGTTCCTCACCCGCATCGGCGACGCCTCGGCCGGCCTGCCCTACCACCTGTGCAACTGGGTCGACCATGCCGTCACCTTCATGCGCGGCCACCGTCTGCCGCGCCTTTACTGCCGAACCCTCGCCGACTGGGTGGCGTTGCTCGAAAGCCACGGCTTCACGGTGGAAACCGACCCGATGAACGAAGGCAAGCCCTTTGCCAATGTCATGCTGGTTTGCCGCGTCCCGGGCTGATCCGATGCGCCGCCGCGTCCTCCCCGCGCTGCTGACGGCCCTCCTGCTCGCCGGCTGTTCGACTTTCGAGGAGGGCGAGGGCGAAGGACCGCCCCTGCCGCCCGACATGGCGCGCCGGACCGACGGCAAGACGGCCAGTGCCTGGCCGACCGCACTGAGCGAGGCGGAAGTCCGCCAGCGCATCGTTCGCCTGCTGCCGGCGGCGGTGAAGGACAAGGCGGGCTGGGCAGAGGACCTGTACACCGCCTTCAAGGCGCTGGAAGTGCCGCACGCGACGCAGACCTATTGCGCCGCCATGGCCATCATCGAACAGGAATCGAGCTTCCAGGCCGACCCGGTGGTCCCCGGCCTGCCCGCCATCGTGCGCAAGGAACTGGAGGCGCGCGCCGGGCGCTTCGCCGTACCATCGCTGCTCGTCACCGCCGCGCTGAGCAAGACCTCGCCGAACGGCAAGACCTACAACGAGCGGATCGACGCGCTGAAGACCGAAACCCAGCTCAACGACCTGTTCGAAGACATGATCGGCGAACTGCCCTTCGGCCGGCAGTTGTTCGCCGACTACAACCCGGTGCGCACCGGCGGCCCGATGCAGGTCAGCATCGAATTCGCCAGCCAGCACGTCAAGGAACGCAGCTACCCCTATCCGATTGCCAAAAAGCTGCGCAACGAGGTGTTCACGCGGCGGGGCGGCCTCTATTTCGGCAGCGCCATCCTGCTCGACTACGAAGTGCCCTACGACCAGATCGTCTATCGCTTCGCCGATTTCAACGCCGGCCGTTACAGCAGCCGCAATGCGGCCTTCCAGCTCGCCCTGGGCAAGCTCAGTGGCAAGCCCCTGGCGCCGGACGGCGACCTGCTGCGCTACGACAACGGACTGCCGGCCAATGTCGCCAGCCAGGTGGAGGATGCCGCGCTGGGTATCGCGCACCAGCTGGAAATGAGCCGGCCGCAAATCCGCCGCGACCTGCTGCTCGAAAAGACCGCAGCCTTCAGCCGCAGCCCGCTGTTCACCCGCGTTTTCGCGCTGGCCGACAAGCTGGGCAAGCCGCTGCCCCGCCAGGCCATGCCGAAGATCGACCTGAAAAGCCCGAAGATCAGCCGCAAGCTGACCACCGAATGGTTCGCCCGGCGGGTCGAAGGACGCTACAAGACCTGCCTCGGGCGGGGCACTTTCCGCTAGGCGGATGCCCCCTGAAGGGCTGCCTGGAAACCGGGCGCCGGGTCATCCAGCCAGCGCAGCACGGTTTCGTACAGCCGCGTCGCCGTCACCGGCTTGGCAATGAAATCGTTCAGGCCACCGCTCAGGCAATAGTCGCGGTCTTCACCAAAGACGCAGGCGCTCAGCGCGATGATCGGCGTATTCGCGTAGCCGGGCAGGGCGCGGATGCGTTGCCCGGTCTCGACGCCGTCCAGTCCGGGCATCGCCAGATCGGTGATGATCAGGTCATAGGTCTGGCTGGCAGCCAGATCCATCGCGGTCTGGCCGTCCTTGGTGGCGTCCACCTTCAGCCCGACCTTGCTCAGCAACAGGCCGGTCACTTCCCGGTTCAGCGGATTGTCTTCGATCAGCAGGACCCGTCGTCCGGCATGGCGAAGCAGCAGGGAAAGTTCGGATACGATCAGTTCACTCATGGCGTGCAGGCAGCTTGGGAAGAAAAGATTTCAGCAGGCGCCGCTTCCTGGTGTTTCATCAGAAGCAGCAGGTCGTGGGCATAACGCAGTGCCTGGCGCATGCCCAGATCAACATCGCTGACTGGCGGCACACCGGCAGGCAGTTCGAAGACGATGCGATGCACGCGCTCCTTCTCGTTGATCACGAGCAGGCGACCGCGATGCAGTTCGAGGATGCGACGGCAAATGGGCAGACTGAGATCCAGGCCGTAGCCGGCATCGAATTGCTCGGCGAAGGACGACTCGGTGATCTCGGTCGGAAATTCCGGCCCCTTGTCGCCGTAATCGGTCAGCACCAGGCGAATGAAGGAGCCGCAACGCTCGACGCTGATCTGCATGTAGCTGTTGGGGGCCAGATGGGTCGCCAGATGCTTCAGATAGACGGTCAGCGCCCGGCCGAGAAAATGCCTGCTGCCATAGATCACCGGCAAGCTGTCGTCGATGCCGGCAAAACACAGGCGAATGCCGTGAGCCAGCAAGGCGGGCCGGGCGGCAGCCACTGCTTCGGCAAGCAGTTCCGGAATGCGGATGCGCTCGTCGTTGAGCATCGTGACGGCACTGCAACTGGAGGCGAACAGCGAAATCTGCTGGATCTCGTTGCGCAACCCTTCGGCATCGCGGCGCAGTGCGCCGAGTGCCTGGTTGAGCCCGAAGTCCTCGCCGGCCTGCTGGCCAAAGCTGTCGAGCAGGCGCTCGGCAGAGCCGAGCAGTTTCTGGATCGGGCGCTCCAGGCTGCTGTCGAGCATTTCAATGAAATTGGTGAAGGTATTGCGCACATCGCGCTGCTGATCGGCAGGATGGATCAGCAGCAGGAACTCCTCGACCACCGGGCTGCTGATCAGCGTGGTGTCGATCCGGCGCGACGCACCGGCCGGGCCAATATCGAGGGGAATTTTCTGCGGCGACTCGAGATAGCCCTTCGTCAACTTGTCTATCGTCTGGCGCAGCTTGTCGAAGGGCACAACCTCATCCACAGCGCAGGCGAAGGCCGCCAGCGCGACCGGATTGGCGTAACGGACGACGCCCTGGGCATTCAGGATGAGCAGGCCATCGGAAAGGCGCTCGAACAAATGGCGGATATTGGCATTCACGTCGTTGGCGGTGATCAGCAAGTTGCTACCCCATCATCATCCGCCGGCAGCCCACCGGCATGACCAAATAAAGTTGCAAATTCATACATAATTGCGTTATTTGGCATATATGCTAATATTTTGAGCAGCATGGATAACCACAACCTCGACATCACCATGGGCGACGTGACTGACGGGAAAACAACCCGGTTGAAACACGGCGAACGCGCGATCCAAATGCAATTCCATCGCCTGTTGCTGGCACGCCTGAAGTTGCGTTACGGGAAAATTCCGACCAGTGCGCGGCTGGCGCGTGATTTTTCGCTGATCGCTTCTGACGTGGACCCCATTTCCCACGAGACGGCACGCAAATGGCTGCGCGGCGACGTCATGCCGCACGCCCGCCGCCTGAAAATCCTGTGCAGTTGGTTGAACATCGATTTCAGCCACCTCGGCGAAGCCGAAACGCCGACCGGCCGTGGAGAGGGGGGCGCCGATCAATTGCGCCGCCGCCTGCAGCACATGATCGCCATGCTCGACACCCAGTCGCTTGCCGCCCTCCATGACATGGCGATTGACCTGCTCGCCGGGTCGGGCAAAAACGCCCCCCCTTGAGCCGCCCGGCGCAGGAAGCCGGGCAGGGGGCTCTGGTAAAATCGCCTTTTACCGAAACGAACCGGAACCGTGCCCCCGCTGCTTCTTTCCGCCACCACTGCAACGACCTGCCTCGGGCGCGGCCTGGCCGCCACCCGCTCAGCCTTGCGCGAAGGGCGCAGCGGACTGGCGCCGTGCGCCTTCGAGACGGTCGAGCTCGCCACCTGGATCGGCGAAGTGCCCGGCGTCGACGACGAGCGCCTGCCCGCCCCGCTTGCCACCTACGATTGCCGCAACAACCGCCTGGCCCAGATGGCCCTCGAAACCGACGACTTCGCCGCGCAAGTCCGCCAGGCCATTGCCCGCCATGGACGGGAGCGGGTGGGCGTCTTTCTCGGCACCAGCACGGCCGGCATCCTGCAGACCGAACTGGCCTATCGCCGCCGCCATCCGCAAACTGGCGCACTGCCGCCCGATTTCCATTACCGGACGACGCACAACGCCTTTTCGCTGGCCGAATTCACCCGCGACTACTTCGGCCTCACCGGCATGGCGATGGCCATTTCGACGGCCTGCTCGTCGAGCGCCAAGGTCTTTGCCGCTGCAGCCCGTCAGCTGGCCCTCGGCACCATGGATGCCGCCATCGTCGGCGGCGTCGATACCCTGTGCCTGACCACGCTCCATGGCTTCGCCTCGCTCCAGCTGACCTCGCCGCAGCCCTGCCGTCCCTATGACGCCGAACGCGACGGCATCTCGATCGGCGAGGGCGCTGCCTTCGCGCTGCTCGAACGCACTGCCCGGGCACCGGCCGGCAGTGTGCTGCTGCTCGGCGCCGGCGAGTCGAGTGACGCCTACCACATGTCCTCGCCACACCCAGAGGGTCTGGGTGCCCGGCTCGCCATGGAGGCCGCGCTGCGCTCGGCCGGCCTGGACACCGCCGACATCGATTACATCAACCTGCACGGCACAGCCACGCCGGCCAATGACGCGGCCGAAGGCAAGGCGGTCGCCGCGCTGTTCGGCGACCGGGTGCCGTGCAGTTCGACCAAGGGCGCCACCGGCCACACACTGGGTGCCGCCGGAGCGGTCGAAGCAGTGATCTGTGCCCTGGCGCTGACCGACGGCTTCCTGCCCGGCAGCCCCGGCACCCGGACGCTCGACCCCGCCATTCCGGTCAACTACCTGCGGCACGGCCGCCCCGGCGGCCTCCGCCATGTCCTGAGCAATTCCTTCGGCTTTGGCGGCAGCAACTGCAGCCTGATCTTCGGAGTCGCGCCATGAACCCGCCCCTGACCGCCTGGCTCGAAGGCGTCGGCTGCCTCGCCCCCGGCCTGCCCGACTGGCCGACCGCCCGCGCCGTGCTGCGCGGCGAGCAGGCTTATGCCCCGGCGCCGACCATCCTGCCCGCCCCGGTCATCCTGCCGCCAGCCGAGCGACGCCGCGCCAGCCGGGTCGTCAGGCTCGCCCTCGCCGTCGGGCTGGAAGCCGCCGCCCAGGCCGAGGCCGATGTCGCCCGACTGGCCACCGTCTTTTCCGCCTCCGGCGCCGACGGCCACAACTGCCACGCCCTGTGCGAACAGCTGGCCAGCGATGACCGCCAGATTTCGCCGACCCGCTTCCACAATTCCGTACACAACGCCGCCGCCGGCTACTGGGGTATCGCCACCGGCGCTATGGCGCCCTGCCAGGTCATCTGTGCCTACGACGCCAGCTTTGGCGCCGGCCTGCTCGACGCGCTCGGCCAGGTCGTCGTTGACCGGCAGACGACACTGCTCATCGCCTACGACAGCGAATATCCCGAACCCCTGTGCGCGACGCGCCCCGTACCGGATTGCGCCGGCATCGGGCTGCTTCTGGCGCCGGATCGCACGCCGCGCTCCCTGGCGCAGATCACCGTTTGCCCGACCGCCGACACCGCCGAACCACTGGCCGACGCAGCGCTGGAAAGCCTGCGCACCGCCATCCCGGCCCTCCGTGCCTTGCCGCTGCTGCACCGGCTGGCGCTGGGCGAGGGCGGCTCGCTGGTCGTCGACTACCTGCCGCCGATGCAACTGCGCATCGCCCTGCAACCGTGCTAGACCGCGCCGCAATCGCCCAGCGCATCCCGCACCAGGGCAGCATGTGCCTGCTCGATGCGGTGCTCGACTGGGACGACACCCGCATCACCTGCCGCGCCACCAGTCATGCCGACCCGGACAACCCGCTGCGCGCCGACGGCCGCCTGGGCGCCGCCAACGGCATCGAATACGCCGCGCAGGCCATGGCCGTGCATGGCGCGCTGCTCGCCGGCGATGACGGCGCACCGCGCCAGGGCTACCTGACCAGCGTGCGCGGCGTGACGCTGCATGTCGCCCGCCTCGACGACCTGGCCGGCACACTGCAAATCGCGGCCGAGCGCCTGTCCGGCGACACCAACCACATCCTCTACCAGTTTTCCGTCAACCACGCCGGCCGCTGCCTGCTCGAAGGCCGCGCCGCCGTCGTCCTCGACGCCACGGCCCTGAAGCAGGAGCAACCATGAAACGCGCCCTCGTCACCGGCGGCAGCGGCGGCATCGGTGCCGCCATCTGCCGGCGCCTCGCCGCCGACGGTCACCACGTCATCGTGCACGCCAACCGCGGCCTGGAAAAAGCCGAAGCGGTCGTCGCCCGCATCCGGCAAGCCGGCGGCAGCGCCGAAGCCGTCGCCTTCGACATCACCGACCGCAGCGCCACCGCCGCCCGGCTGGAAAAACTGCTCACAGACGGTGCCATCCAGATCCTGGTCAACAATGCCGGTATCCACGCCGACGCCGTCTTCCCCGGCATGTCCGGCGAACAGTGGGATTCGGTCATCGCCGTGTCGCTGAACGGTTTCTACAACGTCACGCAACCGCTGACCATGCCGATGATCCGCACCCGCTGGGGCCGCATCGTCACCATCACGTCGGTTTCCGGACTATCCGGCAACCGCGGTCAGGTCAACTACGCAGCCGCCAAGGGCGCCCTGCACGCCGCCAGCAAATCGCTGGCCCTGGAACTGGCCAGCCGTGGCATCACGGTCAACGCCGTCGCCCCCGGCATCATCGCCACCGAGATGAGCGAAGGCGCCTTCGACGCCGATGCCATCAAGCAACTGGTGCCGATGAAGCGCGCCGGCCAGCCCGAGGAAGTCGCCGATCTCGTCGCCTTCCTCGCCTCCGACCGGGCCGCCTACATTTCCGGGCAGGTGATTTCGATCAACGGCGGGATGCTCTGACGTCCTGTCGCCATTTGCCGACCCACGCCGGAATCTCTGGAATCGCGCCCAATCATCCTGGGTAAATAAGAATAATGCGCATCCGAATCGGCTGTATCCTGACACTGACCGCCTGCCTGCTTGCCGGGCATACGCAAGCCGAGATTCCCGCCCGACAGGCGTGGGAAGAGGCCGAGAACGCCCGCTATCCGCGTTTCTGAGCTTGGCCTCGGCCCGTACCGCACCGAACTGGCGGCCTGGCTGGCGCGTCGCCCGCCGACCTGAATCGCCGCCTCAGGCCCCCGTCAGGCGGGCGAGGGCGGTCGCAATCGTTGCGGCATCCGCCGGGTGCACCAGGCGTTCGATCTCCTGCCCGTCGCGCAACAGGATCAGCGTCGGCCACAGCTTGACGCCGTAGCTGCGCCCGAGCGGCCGGCCGGGGCCGTCCTCGACCCGAAGATGACGCAAACCGGTCACGCCCTGCAGGGCGGCGGCGAGTGGGGCCTGTGCCGCCTGGCAGTGGCCGCACCAGTTGGCGCCGAATTCGAGCAGGGTGGGGCCGGGCAGGGCGTCAACCTCGGCACGGCTCAGGGTTTCCGGTACATAGGGCATGGGGTGCTCCTCAGGCGCTGCGCCGGATCAGCGATGGCAGGCGGGCCAGCCGCGGCGCAACGACCGGCACGGTGAGCATGGTGCTGGCCACCGCCATCAACAGCAGGGCGGTGAAAGTTTCGCTGGTGATGATCTGCTTGTCGAGCAGGATGTTGGCAAAAATGATCATGATCAGGGCCTTGGTCTGCAACAGCCAGCCGATGATGCTGGCTTCGCCCGGCGCCCATTTCAGGATGCGGCCGGCCACGCGCACGCCGATCAGCTTGCCGGCAACCGAGGCCACGAGCAGCAGGGCGGCGGCAATGAAGACGGCTGTGCCGCCGACCGCCCAATTGGTGCGCAGGCCAGTACTCAGGAAGAAGACCGGCATGATGACGAGCAACACGTGGTGGCGCAGCTGGTCCATTTTTTCCTGATCGAACCACTCGGCTTCCATGCTGGCGCCGGCCAGGAAGGCGCCAACCATGAAGTGCAGGCCGGCCCAATCGGCGCCAAAGGCGACCGCCGCCAGCCAGATCAGCGCCACGTACCAGCGGTCGCGCTCGGCAATGCGTTGCATCAGCTTGTGGAACAGCCAGGCTGCCCCGGCGAAGGCAACGAGAAAGGCCGCCTGACGGCCGATGCGCTCCCAGTCCATCAAGATCAGCGCCAGGACGCCCCAGATGGCGATGTCGTCCAGGCTGGCGTAGCGCAGGATGCGCTGGCCAATCGGCTGGCGCAGGATGTCCAGCTTCTCCATGAGCAGGATCAGGATGGGCAGGGCGGTGACGGCGCAGGCCATGCCGACGCCGACGACGAATTGCCAGGTTTGCGCTTTCGGCCCCATCCAGCCGTCGAAGCCGAGCATCAGGGCGGCTGCCGCGCAGCCGAAGGTGAGCGGCGTACCGAGTGCCAGCCCGGCGGTGATCGCGCTCTCGCGACGATGCGTCCAGGCTTTTTTCAGATCGAGCTCGACACCGGCGATCATCACGAAGAGCATGACCGCCCACCAGGCGATACCGTTCAGCGACTGGATGACAGCCGGCGTGAAGACGAAGCTGTAGTAATCAGGAAAGGCCTTGCCCAGCACGCCCGGCCCGAGCAGGATGCCGGTGATGATCTGGACGACGACCAGCGGTGCGAAGTAATCGGTTCTGCCGAGCCGCCAGATCAACCAGGGCACGGTGAAGATGATGGTCATCGCAATCAGGAAGATTTCGGTGATGTTCATCGAGGCAAAATCAGGCAGTCAGGTAACGAACGAGCAGCACCGGCAGGCGCAGCACGAAACCGATGAAGAGCCGGGTGTGCATCCAGGTGAGCAGTGCGTTGTCGCGCAGGTACTTGAAGTGCGAGACGCCGCCTTCGGCGGCCGAGAGGTAGCGCACCGGCGCATCGAGGTTGAGCGGCCGCACGCCGGCCCAGCACAGGCGGACGACCGCCTCGGGGTCGAAGTCGAAGCGGCGCATGAAGCGGTTGCCGCGCATGATCTTCATCAACGGCGCGATGGGATAGACGCGAAAACCATACAGCGAATCCCCGATGCCCATCCACAGCGTTTCGAGGTTGGCCCAGGCATTCGACACCTTGCGGCCATTGACGCGCAAGACGGGCGCCTCCGGCCCGAAGACCGGCTTGCCGAGCACCATTCGGTCCGGCGCGGCCTGCGAGGCAGCCATGAAGGCGGGAATCAGGTCGGCCGGGTGCTGGCCGTCGGAATCCATGGTCAGGGCGTGTGTATAGCCCAAGGCCGCGGCCTGTGTGATGCCTTCGAGCACGGCAGCACCCTTGCCGCGGTTTTCCGGCAGCACGATCACCCGCAAGTCCTCATCGTCTACCGCCAGGGCCTGTAACTGCCCGGCCGTGCCGTCGGTACTGCCATCCACGACGACCCAGACTGGTGCCCACTGCGCCCGGGCAGCGCGCACCGTGTCGAGCACCCCCGGACCGGGGTTGTAGCTGGGAATCAGGACGAGATGGGTCGATGAGCGGACAGGCATGGCGGCAGGAATCAGGCGGGAGGGCAGGCCGGCAAGCCGCCATTGTCGCCCAGTTCAGCCCGGAAATAGGCTTCCAGTTCGCGGGTAAAGGCCTGCACGTCGGTCGGTGGCGCGAAGCGGCGGCCTAGGCGGATGCGGCAGGTCAGCGGCAGTTGCGGCCGGCGAAAGAGCGGCCAGGCCTTGCCGAGATAGGGCGTCGAGAACCCGATCAGCACGGTCTGAACCGGCACCCGCGCCCGGTTGGCGATCAGGCCGGTGCTCGGCGAACAGGGATCGAGCGGGAAATTGCCGGTGCGCGTCCCCTCCGGGAAGATGACCAGCCGGGCGCCCTCCTGCAGCGCCTCCCGGGCATGGAGGATCATCGCCAGCGGCGCGTCATTGCGGATGTAGCGCGCCAGGCGGGCCGCCGCGCCAAACAGCAGGTTGTCCATCAGCGAGGCCTTCATGACACACACCGCGTTGGGCAGGCGGGAAACGATCATCACCGCATCGAGCAGCGAAGGATGATTGGCGGCAAGGATCAGCGGGCCTTCGTCACGCAGGCGGTCGAGTTCGCCCAGGTCGAAACGGCAGGCGCAGCAGATTTCCAGGATGCGCAGATAGCCGCGGAAACCGTTTGCGATGAAGCCGCGCCCGATGGCCTGCCCCAGGCGGCGTGGCAACAACGGCCGAAGAAGCAGGGCAAAGGGCAGCCAGCCCAGACAAATCAATGCCAGCGTGCCCAGCCCGATGACCATCGCAAGGGTCTCGTACACGGCCCACAGCGGATTGCCGCCCGGGCGGCGATCAGTCATCGACCTTCACACGGGTCGAGGATTCCCCGAGTATCCAGGTGATGGCGATGCCGCCGGCCACGTAGTCCTTCTGGCGAACCAGCGGGCTGTCGGCGAAGGTGGCGCCGCCCAGATTGTCATAACGCAGGAAGGCACCCACCCAGTAGCTCGGGAAGCGCTTGGAAACAGCCGCCAGGTATTGCATGCCGGCATAGCCGGCCCCCGCCTCGTAGGCCGGACGGGCTGCGGTGGCATAGTGCGGAGCGACCGTATAGTAGTAGGCATGCTGGCGCCGGTCGCCGAACAGCGGGCCGGCCAGCAGGCCCAGGTTCCAGCCCGGCAGACCGGGAAGGTCGGTGATGTCCAGGTTCAGCTTGGGATGAAACACCCAGCCGATATCCTTGGGCAACCCCTCGACGGTGAAGGCGGCGCGCAGGGGCAGCAGCAGCTTGACGAAGCGGGCGCGATTGGCCGAGCGCCACAGGGTGAGGTCGACCTGTGGCCCGATCTCGAAAGTCGCCTTGAGGTCCGGCATCCCGCTACGCGCCGCAATGTCGTCGCTGCTTGCCGGTGGCGACAGGGCGGCGGACACCGTCAGGTCGAGGCGATCGGAATCGAAGAAACTGCCGCGCAGGCCGTGCCGGTCGGCTTTCAGGAACTGGCCATGGTAGGTGAAATGCGGCACCGGCATCAGGAAATGGTTGTTCTGGTCCGAACCGCGGTAAGACGGAAAGCTGAAGGCGGCGACGCCGGCGCCCAGTTCCCACAGCGGTTTGTCTTCCGCTGCCCGGGCCGTCGTCGTCATGCCAATCAGGGCAAGCAGCAGGGCAGCTGTGCCGGTCATCCACCTTCCAGCCATGTCAGTTCTCCAGCGCATGCGAGGCAAACGCCTCGATTTCAATCAGCAGGTCGTCCCGGCAAATCGCGGCCTGCAGATAAACCACCTCGGCCCCGCCAATCAGGGGTGGCAGCGTCTCGCGCACCCGGGCGAAATCGTCGGCGTGACGAACATAAACCCGGTAGCCCAACTCGGCCAGACCAAAGGGTACCGAACGGCAGCAGCGATTGGCCTCGGCAACGACGGCGGCAATGTTGGCCATGCTCTCGCGGCACTGGGCCACCACATCGCCCGGGTGTACCGTCCGGTGTCCGATGATGCTCGCCGTGCCGGAAACGAACAACAATTCCTGGCCGGCCGGGTAGGCCAGCACCGCACGGGAAAAGGTCGGGCTGCGCGGGCCGTAGTCGGGCGGGTAGTGGTAGGCACTGACCTGCCGCGGGTTCTCGATCGGCACGGCCGGCGTCGTCCCGGCCATGAAGGCGATGCTGAGCGGCCCGCCGGCCAGGCCGATGGCACAGGCCGCCGGCACGTTGCCGGTAGCGCCGCGCCGGCATGCGAGAAAGGCATCCTGACGGCCAATGTTGAACTGACGATACCGTTCCAGGCCGCCGGTTTCCAGGTTGATATCGGCGAGATAGTTCCATACCCGCCACAGGTACGGCATGTTTTGCGCATCGAGCAGGCGGAACAGGCGGCGGTAGGCTTCGGCGCTCGCCGCCTGCAGGGCCGATACGCCGGGCGTGTCCGGAAAATCGGCTTCGTCCAGTTCGAGCACGCCGTAGAGCACGCCGTCCGTCCGGCGCCAGGCGATGTCCTCGCTGCACCCGGCCTGCAGCGGCAGATCGCTCAGCCAGGTTTCGTGCATCGCCGGCACACGGGTGCCGAGCAGGGGCGCGCCAACGCGCTGCACCGGCCAGGCCGGGCCGGCCGCGCCGGGCGGTTCGCCGAGCAGCGCACCACCGAGTTGCGTGCCGGCCTGCGAAGCAAAGGCAGACGGGGAAGAAACGAGTCGCAGCGTCACTAGGCGTTATAAACGACGTCGTCGTCTACCTTGCGGATGTTGAACCGGCGCCGCTTCCAGCCCAGGTAGGCGCGCCGGGGCTGTAGGATGTTGGCGATGTAGTAGAGCATCTTGAAGGCGCGGATCGACAACCAGATCGGCGTCTTGCCAAATATGTCGCCAGCCAGCATGGACAAGACCGCCTCCTTGGTGCGGAACAGGTTGCGCGGGCCCATGAAGAAGTCGCGCATGATCGGATTGGTCACCCGGTAGATGAACCAGGAAAACTCCTTCGGGCCGTGCTTCATCAGGGCATCGAATTTCTTCAGCGCCACGGCAGCCCTGGCCGGCGTCCTGAGGCAGGTGTCGATCGCCTCGGCGGCGATCACGCCGCTGTTCATGGCGAGCAGCACACCGGACGAAAACACCGGATCGATGAAGGCATAGGCGTCGCCAAGCATCACGTAGTTATCGCCGTGGTTGCGCTCGGAAATGTAGGAAAAATTGCCGGTTGCCTCGACCTCGTTGATGAGCTTGGCTTCGGTCAGGCGTTCGGCGAGCTTCGGGCACTGCGCGATGCCGTCGCGCAGGAACTGCGCCAGAGTGCGCTCGCCCTTGGTTTTCATGTAGTAGGGCCAGGTCACCATGCCGACGCTGGTCACATCGTTGCGCATCGGAATGAACCAGAACCAGCCGTGTTCGAACCAGAAAATGCTGATATTGCCGGCTGCCGGCCCCGGGTGGCGCTTCGCTCCGGCGAAATGGCCGTAAATGGCGGAGCTGTTGTGACGCGGATTGCGGTGCTTGATCTGGAAGCGGTTGGCAAGGAAGGTATCGCGGCCGGACGCATCGACCAGGAAACGGGCGTGCCATTCCATCTCGCGGCCATCGTCGTGGCGGGACCGGACGAGAACCGTCCGATCGGGCAGGAAATCGACCGCGCGAGCCTTGCAGCCCTCATGAACTTCGACCCCGCGGCGCGCTGCATTACGGATCAGGATGGTATCGAACTCGTCGCGCCGGACCTGGTAGGCAAAAGGCATCGTCTTGTCCCAGGCTTCGGCAAAATGGAAAACCGACGATGTGTCGTGATGGGGCGAAACGAACTCCGCCCCTGGCTTGAGCATGCCGATCGCCTTCACCTCTTCTGCGATGCCCAGGCGCTCGAACAGCGGCAGGTTGGCCGGAAGCAGCGATTCGCCGATATGGAAGCGCGGATGGCGGGCTTTTTCCAGCATCACGACGCGGTGCCCCTGCTCAGCCAGCAAGGGCGCCACGGTGCAGCCGGCCGGGCCACCGCCGATGACCAGCACGTCACATTCCTGACGTTCGATCCTGTTTGCCTGCTGTTCCATCATTGCAACCTTTTGTTGATTTCCGGTGTGGCGATGACCTGGTTCATAGGCCGCGATCGGTCTGGCCACGCCCGCCCCCCTGGATCGTGCGGCGCTAAGCCGAAAATTATACCGCTGTCCCGCAACCCGTACCGTCGTAGGCCACCGGGATGATCCGCCGGGCCGCCTCGCGCCGGGTCAGCTTGACCGGCGACATCGACACGATGTTGTCGATCTGCAGGTCGGTCGACAGCTGCGGCTTCAGGCCGACGGGCTGGCGCGGATGCAGCTTGAACTCCCGCTTGGCCTTCTCCAGTTGCGCCTTGTTGGCGCTGAAATAGCGCGCTGCCGCGATGGTTTCCGGCAAGTGCTTCATGACATGCCACAAGCTCCAGCGGTGCTGCCACAGGCGTTTCGCGAAGCGTCGGCGATAGCCCTTGCTGTCATAGAAGCGTTTGACATGCCAGTTGTACAGCGCATCCATTTCCTCGCGTGTGGCGAATCCTTCCGGCTTGTAAACGAAATTCAGGCAATTCATCAGGCGCCAGTCCTCGATGAAGTCGCCCTTCGGATCGTTGACGCATTCGTCCCAGATCGGTGCGCCATGCAGCGGACTGAACTTGGTCATGTTCATTTCGTCCAGCCCGAGCGACAGAATGAAATCGCTGGTCGTACGCACTGTTTCCGGCGTCTCGCCGGGCATGCCAAAAATGAACAGACCCTTGGCGCGCAGTCCGGCCGCGTGGATCTGGCGCACCGTATTGCGTACGGCGTCGAGCGTCACACCGGCCTTGTGACGCGCCATCATCCCCGGATCGGCCGACTCGATGCCGAGCGAAACCATCAGTGCGCCGGCCTGCTTCAGCTTGCGCAACATTTCGTCCGAGGTGTGCCCGGCCCGGATGGCACAGTTGAACTGCATCCCGAGCGGCTTCTCGATCAACAGATCGCACAAATCCATCACGCGCTGTTTCTTGGCGGTAAACAGGTCGTCGTACATGTTGATATGCCAGACGCCGAACCTGTCCCGCAGGTATTTCATGTGGTCGTAGATGTATTGCGGTGAGTTGGTCTTGTACAGGCGCTCGAATACCGTGCGGTCACAAAACGAACAGGTGTAGGGGCAGCCGCGCGAGGTTATCATCGTCGCGCCATGACGCTTCTCGTAGGCGAACAGCGGCAGATGGTAGTCATGCGGAAAACCGGCCAGCTTTTCGTAGGCAGGAAAGGGCAGTTCATCGAGGTCGACAATCCGGTCGCGGCGGGGATTGACGATGATCCGCCCGGCTTCATTCCGCCAGATGAGATTGCCGATTTCGGCCAACGGCTTGCCGTCAGCCAGATCGAGCATCGCCCCTTCGCCTTCGCCAATGACCAGGTAATCGATTTCGGGAAATTTTTCCAGGATCGGCGCGCCCAGCGACGAGACATGGACGTTGCCAAAAACGAGCTTGATATCGGGCCGCCGTTCCCGGATGTAGGCCGCAATCTCGAAAGCATCCATAAAGCCGGACGTCGTTGCCGAAAAGCCCACCATGTCCGGCTCGGTGGCCAGCACGATCGCGGCATTTTCTGCCGTCGTCGGCGGCGCGTACGGGCCGAGGCAATCGTGCAACTGCACCGCGTGGCCGAATTTTTCCAGCCAGGAGGCCAGCTGCATGATGCCAATGGGCGGCATGCGGTTGGCCAGCACCGAAAAATCCGGTTGCCCCGGAACAAAATTGAAACCGGCCGGGTGAACGAGCGTGATGCGCATGGCAATTGTCCGAACGAAGTGCCGTGATTTTATTAGAATTCTGCCGCTGTCCCGGCGTTCTGCCCAAACACCGGTACAACGGCTGGCTGAAAAATTCGGCGATAAGGTTTACCACAAAGGCTTGAATGGCTTTTTTATGCCATGATGATGAATCCTTATCTTGCCCTTGTCTTGCCCGGGCCATTCCATGGACCTTCTGATCATCGCCATCCTGCTCGCCACGGCCGTTCTGGCCTTCGTGCTGTTGCGTGGCCGTCACCGCTATTCGCCCGATCCCGGCAGCAGCGATTCCGTGATCGCCGTACCCAGCCAGAGGCGGCTGCGCAAAAATCAGCCCTCCATCCTGTCACTCGATCCACAAACCCGGCTGGCCGATGCTGCGCGTCGCAAACAATACCGCCTGCTCAACGATGCCGAGCAAATCCTTTATTGCCGCCTGTGCGAAGCAATGCCCAACAGGCTCATCTTTGCCCAGGTTGGCGTGGCGCAACTCGCCCAGCTGCGCGGCCGTCAGGAAGCAAAACGGCTGAGCCGGATGGCCGGTCGCGGCGTCGATTTCGTTGTTTGCGACAACGAATTCGCCATCCTTGCCGCCATCGAACTGGCCTGGCCAACCGACAGCACCGGCGAGAATTCACCCGAGGAAGAAAAACGGCACGCCCTCGAAAGCCTGGGCATTCCATTGATCGTTCATCGCCCGAATCAATTGCCTGACGTGGAAACCCTGAACCGGGAAATCACCTTGGCCATCGTCCGGCGCAACCGGCTTGAAGCAGAACGCAACAAGGAAGCCTGACCGGCAGGCGGAAGGACGATGGGCACTGTGCACAGCTTGTTATCAATACCGTGTATACGGTTAATACTGATAATAATGCGACGACAAACCTGTGAATAAATCAAATTAAATGATATTAATCAATTGGTTATTGATCAATTCACAGGCTTGACAAGATTCTGGATCGCCTGTGGATGAAATCGGGACAATTTTTCGCTTTCCCGAAATCGGCGACTTGCCCCCAGTGCATGGACACGTTACCCACAGGCTTATCGACAAGCCCGCAGTTGCTTATTTGCCAATACAAAAACGGCTGAAAATGACACCCAAAAGGTCGTCGGCCGTGAATTCACCGGTAATTTCGCCCAGCGCCTGCTGGGCCAGACGCAGCTCCTCGGCAAAGAGTTCGAGGGCTGGCCGAATGCCTTCGACGACGCTGCGCGCCGCGGCAACGTGTTCCTGAGCCTGGGCGAGGGCACGCAAATGGCGTTCGCGGGCAATGAAGACATCCTCTGCCTGATGCCAGCCGGCGACACGCAGCAATTCCTGGCGCAGCAGGTCGATGCCCTGATTGGCCTTGGCCGAGAGGGAAATGGCCACACCGTCGGCTTCGTCATGCCGTTCTGACGGGCGGCCGGCGAGGTCGATCTTGTTGTAAATGGTGATGCGTTGCAGGTTTTTCGGCAGCCGCTCCAGAATGTCACGGTCGGCCTCGGTCACGCCGGTGCGGGAATCAACCAGCAGCAGGACGACGTCGGATCGTTCGATTTCCTTCCAGCTGCGTTCGATGCCGATGCGTTCGACCTCGTCGTCCGTCTCGCGCAGACCGGCGGTATCGATGATGTGCAGCGGAATGCCCTCGATCTGGATGGTCGAGCGCAGGGCATCGCGTGTCGTCCCGGCAATCGGTGTGACGATGGCCAGGTCATCGCCGGCCAGGCGGTTGAGTAGCGAGGATTTGCCGACATTCGGCTGACCCGCCAGCACGACATGCAGACCGGCCTGCAGCAGTTTGCCTTGGCCGGCCCGGTCGAAAATTTCGGCGAGCTTCCGCTGCAGTCGTTCCAGACGGCCAAAGGCATCGGCAGCCTTGAGGAAATCGATGTCTTCCTCGGGGAAATCGAGCGTTGCCTCGACCAGCATGCGCAGGTTGACCAGTTCCTCGTTCAGTTCGCCGATGGCGCGCGAGAACTCGCCCTGCAATGAGCGCACCGCCGAGCGGGCAGCACTGGCCGTCGCGGCATCGATCAGGTCGGCTACCGCCTCGGCCTGGGCGAGATCCATTTTGCCGTTGAGGAAGGCCCGCCGGGTGAATTCGCCGGGTTGGGCCAGCCGGGCGCCAAGGTCCAGGCAGCGGGCAAGCAGCAGCTGCAGGACGACCGGGCCGCCATGGCCTTGTAGTTCGAGGACATCCTCGCCGGTAAAGGAATGGGGATTGGGGAAGTAGAGCAGCAGCCCGCTGTCGATGGTGCTGCCGTCTGCCGCCCGGAAGTCGGCCAGCGTCGCGTAACGGGGCCTGGGCGTCTTGCCGGTCAGCGCAAAAGCAAAGGGCAGCAAATTGCTGCCCGAGATGCGGATGACGCCGACACCACCACGACCGGGGGCCGTGGCGATGGCGGCGATGGTGTCCTTGGTCACACCTCAGGCTTTCGCGTCGTTGGCAGCCTTGCCACCGGCATCGATCATCCGGGTGATCTGCCACTGCTGGGCGATAGACAACACGTTGTTGACCACCCAGTAGAGAACCAGACCGGCCGGGAACCAGAAGAACATCACCCCGAAGATCAGCGGCATGGCCATCATGACCTTGGCCTGGATCGGATCCGGCGGCGTCGGGTTGAGTTTGGTCTGGACGAACATCGACACCATCATGACCACCGGCAGGATGAAGTAGGGATCCGGCGAGGCTAGATCGGTGATCCAGCCAATCCACGGTGCGTCGCGCATCTCGACTGCGCCGAGCAACACCCAGTAGAGTGCGATGAAGACCGGAATCTGGATCAGGATGGGCAGGCAGCCACCCAGCGGATTAACCTTTTCCGTCTGGTACAGCTTCATCATTTCCTGGTTCAGGCGCTGCTTGTCGTCGCTGAAACGTTCCTTGAGCTGCATCAGGCGTGGCGTGAGCAGCTTCATTTTGGCCATCGACTTGTACGACGCAGCCGACAGCGGATAGAACACGGCCTTGATGGCAATCGTCAGGATGACGATCGCCCAGCCCCAGTTGCCAACGAGTTTGTGGATGGCTTCCAGTGCCCAGAAAATCGGCGCAGCAACGACGGTCAGCCAGCCATAATCGACCACGAGGTCGAGACCCGGCGCAACCTGCTTGAGCGCAGCCTGTTCCTGCGGTCCGGCATACAGGCTGACGCTGGATTCCCCCTTGCCACCCGGTGCAATTTCAGCCACCGGCACGATGACGCCGGCCTGGAAGACATTGCTGCCGTCCAGCTTGCGCATGTAAAACTCGCGCGGGGTCTTGTCCTTGGGTACGAAGGCCGCGACGAAATAGTGCTGGACCATGGCCAGCCAGCCGTTATCGGCGGTCTTGGCAAACTTGGCCTTGTTGTCGGCAATGTGCCCGAAATCCACCTTCTGATACTTCTCGGCCTCGGTATAGATGGCCGGACCGGTAAAGGTCGACACCATCTTGCTTTCGCCGGCCGGTGCGACATCGTCGCGCTGCAACTGGAAGTAGGCGTGGGGAGCAAGGGTCTTGTCGCTGCCGTTGGCGATTTCCCAGCTGACATCGATCAGGTAGGAGCCGCGCTTGAAGGTCAGCAGCTTGGCGACCTTGATGCCGTTCTGCTCGGCTTCCAGACGCACTTTCAGCTCATTGCTGCCCTCGGCCAGTTCGGAAGCACCGGCGACGCGGGTAAAGTACGTGCGATGAGTCGGCAAACCGTCGCCGATCAGGCCGGATTGCGCAAAATACTGGTGCTGTGCGTCGAACAGGACGAAATTCTGGTCCTTCTTGTCGTGATCCCGGTATTTCAGCAGTTCCAGCTTGACCACGTCGCCACCTTGCGTCGAGATGGTCGCCTTCAGCAGGTCGGTGCTGATCGTGAAGGTTTCTGCGGTACTGACTGCAGCGGCGACCGTCGGCGTGACAGGCGCCGCCTTGCCCTGCAGGCTAGCCGACGGCACCGGCGCTGCGCCTGCTGCCTGGCCGGCCGCCGCGACTTCCGCAGCCGGTTTCGGCTGGTTGTACTTCTGCCAGTTTTCCCACAGCATGAAGCTGGAGAACGTGAAGATCAAAACCAGTATCAGGCGTCGAGTATCCATGAACGGCCTACACAAAAATTCTTGAATCAGGGTACAGGATCATACCCGCCAGGATGCCAGGGATGGCAGCGGCAAACACGCTTGACGCCCAGCCAGCCACCCTTGCAGGCACCGTACTTCTGCACTGCTTCGACGGTATATTCCGAACAGCTCGGAAAATACCGGCATCGGCGCCCGAGCCAGGGGCTGATGGCGTACTGATAGATACGCACCAGGCCGACCAGCAGGCGCTTCATTCCTTCTCCCGCTTCGGCCGTGGCCGTTGCAGCTTGTCGAACAGCATGACGATATCGTCAGCAATCTGTCTGTTATCGAGCGGCGCGGGTTTGACCGCCAGCCGGACAACCAGATCCATGGCCGGCAAGCCCGCCCGGCGCAGCCGGAACTGTTCGCGCACGATACGCTTCAGCCGATTGCGATCCACCGCATGCTTGAGCAACTTCTTGCCAACCACCAGGCCCAGCCGGGCATCGGTCATGCCTGCGGCGCGCGGCTGATAATGCAGCATCAGCAACTTGCCACGAATCGCCCTCCTGAAACCAAAAACGGATGAAAATTCATCCGTTTTGGTGAGGCGATAGCGTCTGGCGAAGCTTTGATCCACCTCGCCGGATTCCGGCTTAAACAGCCAGGCGCTTGCGGCCCTTGGCGCGGCGAGCAGCGAGAACGGCACGGCCGCCCTTGGTGCGCGAACGAACCAGGAAGCCATGGGTGCGCTTGCGGCGCACGACCGACGGTTGATACGTGCGTTTCATGTCGTAATCCCTTGATGTGCTAAGAAAAACACGCGATTAGACCTTGCCCCGGTCAAGTTTGTCAAGGCCATTTATTTCGCGCCGCTGTGGATAACTCGCCGGATGGCGGGTAAAATCACCTGTTCGTCAGATACCGTCCGGTATCTGACGAATCCAAATTATTTCAAACAAATCATAGATTTATTAACCGCCATCGAATCGGAATCGGATGTGCGGGGAGGAGTGTTTTCGTCGATGGCCGGTTTTTGGGAATCCTGTCTGCAACGCTTCGAGCAGGAATTGCCCGCGCAGCAATTCAACACCTGGATCAGGCCCTTGCGTGTCGAAGGCGAAAGCACGGCGCTGGAAACCGGGCTGCGCCTGGTGGCGCCGAACGGCTTCATCCTGAAATGGGTGCGCGACCGCTACCTGTCGCGCATCGAGGATTACAGCCAGGCTTTCTTTTCCGGCCCAGTCACCATCGCTCTGGTAATCGGCAACAGCAAGGTCGCGCCGCCCCGCGCCGAAACGCCGGCAGAAATGCCCGAGAGCAAGCCGGCCAAGCCCGGAACACCGGTCGAACGCAAGGGGAGTGCCCAGGAAAAACCCGGTACCCGGAAGAACAATTACGAAAGGTCCCGCCTTTTTCCGACTTTCACCTTCGATAATCTCGTCGTCGGCAAGGCCAACGACCTGGCCCGCGCCGCTGCCGTACAGGTTGCCCACAACCCGGGGGGTGCCTATAACCCGCTGTTCATCTATGGTGGTGCCGGTCTGGGCAAGACCCACCTGATCCACGCCATCGGCAACACCATCCTGGCCGAGAATCCGGACAAGGTCGTCCGTTACGTCCATGCCGAGGATTATTACTCCGACGTGGTGCGTGCCTACCAGCAGAAATCCTTCGACAGCTTCAAGCGCAACTACCGTTCACTCGATGTCCTGCTGCTCGACGACGTGCAGTTCTTCAACGGCAAGAACCGGTCGCAGGAGGAGTTCTTCTTCCTGTTCAACGCGCTGATCGAGGCCCGCAAGCAGATCATCATCACCTGCGATACCTATCCGAAGGATATCAATGGCCTGGACGATCGCCTGGTCACCCGCTTCGACTGGGGTCTGACGGTGCAGATCGAACCGCCCGAACTGGAAATGCGGGTTGCCATCCTGAAAAAAAAGGCCGAGGCCGAGGGCATCCAACTCGACGACGAAGTCGCCTTCTTCATCGCCAAGCACCTGCGTTCCAACGTGCGCGAACTGGAAGGCGCCCTGAAGAAGGTGCTGGCCTATTCTTCCTTCCATGGCCGGGCCATTGCGCTGGATCTGGCCAAGGAAGCATTGAAGGACGTCATCGGCTCGGTACGCAACGTTGGTATCGACAACATCCAGAAGACGGTGGCTGATTATTACAAGATCAAGGTTGCCGACCTGTTCTCGAAGAAGCGGACGCGGGCCATCGCCCGGCCGCGCCAGGTCGCGATGTGGCTATGTCGTGAAGTGACTTCGCACAGCTTCCCGGAAATCGGCGATGCCTTTGGCGGACGCGACCACACGACGGTCATCCATGCGGTAAAGACCATTGACAGCCTGCGCAGCAAGGAAAACGAACTGAACCACGATTTGCATGTGTTGTTGCAAGTATTGAAAGGCTAGGCTGTCGATAAACCTGTGCAGAACGTGTCGGCGCTTTGTGAATCGTCAGGCGCAACCGGCTTTGTGGGAAAATTATCCGGATTTCATCCACAGCTATTCCAGAGACTTTCGCAGATCGAGATTTTGATTTCAAGACACTGAATTAAAACGAAAAATTTCAGTTATCAACAAGATTGTTCCCGATATAGTCTATAAAGGAATTTAATTTATGGTTCTTATTAAAACCCAAAGAGACACGCTTCTGGCCCCGCTGCAGTCTGTGTCGGGAATCGTCGAGCGTCGCCATACCCTGCCCATTTTGTCCAACGTGCTGTTGGAAAAGCGGGGCGAGCGTCTCACCCTGCTGGCGACCGATATTGAAATCCAGATCACCACGACGACCGAAGGAGCGGGCGGCGAGGGGGACGGCGCTGTGACGGTGGGCGCTCGCAAGCTGCAGGAAATCCTTCGTTCGCTGCCCGATACGACCGAGGTCAGCCTGGTGCTCGAGGATAAGCGTCTGCAGGTCCGTGCCGGCAAGAGCCGCTTCAGCCTGCAGACCCTGCCGGCCGATGATTTTCCGCGCATGACGATCAGCGAAGGCGAAACCCGGCAGTTCGCCATTTCGCAAAAGGCTTTCCGTCAGTTGCTGGGCAAGACGCAGTACGCGATGGCAGCGCAGGATGTGCGTTATTACCTGAACGGCCTGCTGCTGCTGGTCGATGGGAAGGAACTGCGGGCTGTTGCCACCGACGGGCATCGCCTGGCCTTCGCCAGCGTCGGTATCGAGGCCGAGCTGCCGCGTCAGGAAATGATCCTGCCGCGCAAGACGGTACTCGAACTGAACCGCCTGCTGGTCGATACGGACGATGCGCTGAACGTCACTTTGACGGCCAATCAGGTTCGTTTCGCCTTTGGCAACATCGTTCTGGTCTCCAAGCTGATCGACGGCAAGTTCCCGGATTATGAGCGCGTCGTGCCGGCCAGTCTGCGCAATCATATGAAGGTTGGGCGGCAGACGCTGATGCAGGCCATGCAGCGCGCGGCGATTCTGACCAACGAGAAATTCCGCGGCGTGCGTGTCGTGCTGGGCGAGAACAGTCTCAAGCTGATCGCCGCCAACGCCGAGCAGGAAGAGGCTCAGGAAGAAATCGAAGTCGAGTACGCCGGCGAAGCCATCGATGTCGGTTTCAATGTCGGCTATCTGCTGGATGTGCTGAACAACGTCCAGGCCGATGAAATCCAGTGGAGTTTCAACGACGCCAATTCAAGCGCCCTGATCACCCTGCCGGGGAACGAGCGCTTCAAGTACGTCGTGATGCCGATGCGCATCTGATTTTCCGAGCAGTATCCCAGGAAGGTCTGTCCGGCCGGGCAGACCTTTTGCAGTTTCACGTGGAACCCAAACAATGAGTGAAGAGAACGTCCCGCAAAGCGCCGCACCGGCCTATGGCGAATCCAGCATCCAGATCCTCGAGGGACTGGAAGCCGTGCGCAAGCGCCCCGGCATGTACATCGGCGATACCTCCGATGGCACCGGTCTGCATCATCTCGTCTTCGAAGTCGTCGACAACTCGATTGACGAAGCATTGGCCGGGCATTGCGACGACATCGTGGTCACCATTCATACCGACAACTCGATTTCCGTCTCCGATAACGGCCGTGGCATTCCGACCGGCATCAAGATGGATGACAAGCACGAACCCAAGCGTTCGGCAGCCGAGATCGCGCTGACCGAGTTGCATGCCGGCGGCAAGTTCAACCAGAATTCCTACAAGGTTTCCGGTGGTCTGCACGGGGTGGGGGTTTCCTGCGTCAATGCGCTGTCCAAGTGGCTGCGCCTGACCATCCGGCGCGATGGCAAGAAGCATTTCATGGAATTCTGCCGGGGCGTACCGGTCGATCGCATCATCGAAATCCGCGATGGGGTCGAGGTTTCACCGCTGAAGATTCTGGGCGATACCGAGAAGCGCGGGACCGAAGTGCATTTTCTGGCCGATGAGGAAATTTTCGGCCACGTTGAATTCCACTACGAAATTCTGGCCAAGCGTCTGCGCGAACTGTCCTTCCTGAACAACGGCGTCAGCATCAAGCTGGTCGACCAGCGTTCCGGCAAGGAAGAACTGTTCGCCTTCGCCGGCGGCGTGCAAAGCTTCGTCGAGTACGTTAACCGCACCAAATCGGTCCTCCATCCCAAAATCTTCTACTCGGCCGGCGAAGCGAAGGTTGGTGAAACCGGCGTGACCATCGGCGTCGAAGTGGCGATGCAGTGGAACGATTCCTATCAGGAACAGGTGCTCTGCTTCACCAACAATATCCCGCAGTCAGATGGTGGCACCCACCTGACCGGGCTGCGCGCGGCGATGACCCGCGTCATCAACAAGTACATCGACGAAAACGAGATCGCCAAAAAGGCCAAGGTGGACATCAGCGGCGATGACATGCGCGAAGGCCTGGCCTGTGTTTTGTCGGTCAAGATGCCGGATCCCAAGTTCGCGTCGCAGACCAAGATGAAACTGGTTTCGTCCGAAGCCCGCCCGGCCGTTGAGGAAGTGGTCGCCCAGAAGCTGGCCGATTTCCTGCTCGAAAACCCGATCGACGCCAAGACCATCTGCGGCAAGATCGTCGAGGCTTCCCGGGCGCGCGAAGCGGCCCGCAAGGCGCGGGAAATGACGCGGCGCAAGGGCGTGCTGGACGGCGTTGGCCTGCCCGGCAAGCTGGCGGATTGTCAGGAAAAGGATCCGGCGCTCTCCGAAATCTACATCGTCGAGGGCGACTCCGCCGGCGGCTCGGCCAAGCAGGGCCGCGACCGCAAGTTCCAGGCCATCCTGCCGCTGCGCGGCAAGGTGCTGAACGTTGAAAAGGCGCGCTTCGACAAGCTGATTTCCTCCGAACAGATCGTGACGCTGATTACCGCACTGGGCACCGGTATCGGCAAGGATGATTTCAACGTCGAGAAGCTGCGCTACCACCGCATCATCATCATGACCGATGCGGACGTCGACGGCGCGCACATCCGAACCCTGCTACTGACGCTACTCTATCGCCAGATGCCGGAACTGGTCGAGCGCGGTTACATCTACATCGCCCAGCCGCCGCTCTACAAGGTCAAGCATGGCAAGACGGAGCGTTACCTGAAGGATGACCAGGAATACAACCAGTTCCTGCTCAACCTGGCGCTCGAGGAGGCCGTTTTGACACCGCGCACCGGCGCCGAGGGCATCAGCGGCCCGGCCCTGGAAGCCCTGGCGCGTTCCTGGCTGGCCACTGAGGCGGTGATCGATCGCCTGTCGCACATCATCAACCCGGAAGTGCTCAACGCCATTGTCCGCCACAATCTGGCCATCGATCTGTCCAGCGAGGAGAAGGCGCGGGCCAGCGGCGAACTAATCGCCGCCCACATTTCGGCCGGCACGCGCATCGTGCCCAAATTCGACGACATTCAGGAACGCTGGATTCTGCGCATCGAGCGCATGCATCACGGCAACCTGAAGGTAGGCCTGATCGATGAAGACCTGCTGCTCTCCGGTGATTTCCTGCAAATCAAGCGGACGGCCGAAACCCTGGCCGGCCTGTTTGGCGCCGGAGCGGTCATGGCGCGCGGTGAAAAGAAGCAGCTGGTCGGCAATTTCGGCGACGCGATGAAATGGCTGCTCAGCGAGGTCGAACGAGGCATCAGCAAGCAGCGCTACAAGGGGCTGGGGGAAATGAACCCCGAACAGTTGTGGGAAACGACCATGGATCCGAAGGTGCGCCGCCTGCTGCGCGTGCAGATCGACGATGCCATTGCCGCAGACGAAATCTTCACGACGCTGATGGGCGAAAACGTCGAACCGCGCCGTGAATTCATCGAAAACAACGCGCTGAACGCCCGCATCGACATCTGATGCCGGCAGCACCTGTGCCTTTGATCTGCTGGCTGGTTCCATGCTCGAATTCGCTCTTTGCTTGACGAAGGGGCGAATCGATGCGGGTTGTTGTGCAGCGGGTGGCGAGTGCGTCGGTGACGGTCGGGGGGAAGGTCGTTTCCCGCATCGGGCCCGGTCTGCTCGTTCTCGCCGGTTTCGCGGCGGACGATGGCGAGGCCGATCTCGACTGGATGACCGGCAAGATCGCCCGTCTGCGTCTGATGGCCGATGAAAACGGCGTGATGAATCGCAGTGTGCAGGATGTCGGCGGCGACATCCTTGCCGTCTCGCAGTTCACCCTCTACGCCTCGGTGAAGAAAGGCAATCGGCCGTCGTGGAGCCGGGCGGCGCGGGGCGAGGTATCGGGGCCACTGTTTGCCCGCTTTGTAGCCAAGCTGTCGGCCGAACTGGGCAAGCCGGTGCCGACCGGCGTATTCGGCGCCGACATGCAGGTGGCGCTGGTCAATGACGGGCCGGTGACGCTGAGCATCGATTCCCGGCAGCCGGAATAGGTCGTTTCAGCCGGCAGCGAGGGCTTGGCCGAGTCGTTCGAGCCCGGCCAGGCCGCCGAGCGGCAGGCCGATGCCGGTTTGTGGATTGGGCACCTGCGCCTCGTGGGGGTTGATGCGAATCAGCCGCCAGCCGTGCTGTTCCGAAAAACGGCGAACGGTCGGGATGGCGCTGCCGGCGCCGATCTCGAGGCATAGCGGGCGCTCGGTGCCGGCCAGCCAGTCGGTCAGCCGCCGGTATTGCAGGGCGGTACGCCGCGCCTCCCAGTCGCTGTCGCCGAACATCAGGATGTTGGGCCGTGCCAGGGCGCCGCAATGCGGGCAGCGCGGCGCGTCGTTCAGCAAGTGGCAGTGTTCGGCATCGACCAGCGGTTGAAAGTCGTCGGCTGGCCAGATGCTGCCCCGGCAGTTGTCGATGCATTGCAGATGGTGGATGGAGCCGTGGATTTCGCACAGGGTGTCGCTGGCGAAGCCGGCTTTCTGGAATTGCCCGTCGACATTGCTGGTGAATATCCGTACGCCATGCGGCTTGCCGGCGGCCAGGCCGAGCAGCCGCCGGAAGCCGGCGTGTGGCACGGTGCTCCGGTAAAGGTTCAGGCGGTGCCCGTAGAAACCCCAGGCGAGTTGCGGGTCGCGGATGAAGGCAGCGGGGTTGGCGATCGACTCGAAGGCAATGCCGGCCCGGCCAAGGGCCGGATAGACCCCCCAGAATCCCGCCGGGCCACGGAAGTCGGGCAGGCCGGAATCAATGCCCAGGCCGGCTCCTGCCGTGATGAGCACGGCGTCGGCCGCGCGCAACCAGTCGGCGGCGCGCCCGAGCGACAAGGTGGGGTCGGACATGCCGGCAGCCTCCGATCAGCGGCCGCTCTCCGTACTGGCGATGATTTTTGGGTAGCCGAGCGGATCGTCCTTGTGGTCGTAGATCTCCTGAATGTGGAATTCGAGGTCGGTCAAGGCGCCGTTTTCGTCGGCGTAGATTTCCTTGATGCGCAGGATTTCCGGCAGGGCCTGCCGGAATGCCTCGACCAGGGCCGGGTCGAAATGGTGGCCGGACTGCTCGTCGATATACTGCAAGGCCGTTTCCAGCGACAAGGCCGGTTTGTAGGGGCGAACCGAGAGCAGCGCATCGAAGACGTCGGCAATGGCGACGATGCGGCCTTCGAGCGGAATGGCGTCGCCCTTGAGTCCTTGCGGATAGCCGGTGCCATCCCATTTTTCATGATGGGTCAGCGCGATGATGCGGGCGGTTTCGAGCAGTTCGTTATCGTGCTTGCCGATGATCTCGGCGCCCATGATCGGGTGCTGGTACATGACCTCCCACTCGGCCGCGTCGAGCTTGCCGGGCTTGAGCAGGATGGCGTCGGGAATGCCGATCTTGCCGATATCGTGCATCGGCGCCGTGCTGAGGATGATGTCGGCCGATTCTTCGCCGAGGCCGTGGGCGAGCGCGATGAGCCGGGCGTAGTGGCTCATGCGCAGTACATGGTTGCCGGTTTCGTTGTCCTTGAATTCGGCGGCCCGGCCGAGGCGGCGAATGATCTGCTGGCGGGTGGTGAGCAGTTCCTGGGTCCGTTGCTGCACCATGCGGGCCAGTTCGCGCGCCTGGTCGTAGAGGGCGAGGTGGGTGCGGACCCGGGCCTTGACGATGGGCGGACTGATCGGCTTGGTGATGTAGTCGACGGCCCCGGTTTCCAGGCCGCGCCGCTCGTCTTCCGGGCTGGTCATGGCGGTGACGAAGATGATCGGGATGCGCCGGCGATCGGGGTTGGCCTTCAGGCGGCGGCAGATTTCCAGGCCGCTGATGCCGGGCATCATGATATCGAGCAGGATGAGATCCGGCGGCTCGTCGGAATAGACGATCTTCAATGCCTTTTCGCCTGAGGTGGCGACACGGATGCGGTACTCGTCGCGCAGGATTTCGCTCAACAGGTCGATGTTGTCGGGGCTGTCATCGACGACCAGGACGCATTGCTTGGGCAAGAGGTTGGACATGGCTCTCAGCGCTTTGGGTTGATCAGGTGGGCTGCTGTTGCGCAATCATCTGCTCCAGCAGTTCCTTGGCTTCGTCGAAATCGTACTGGCCGATGTGGTGGGCCAGTTGATCGACGGCTTGCGTGCCGAAAACCTGCGTGAGCTGGCCGGACATTTCCTCGAAGCGACGTACGGCTGATGCATCGGCATTATCCAGCAGCCGATGCAGATCGGATAGCGCCTCGTTGGACATGTTGTCCGATGGGGCGGTCGGTGGTGTGCTCATCGTGGCGGCCAGGGTCTCCGCCTCGGCGACGATGCTTGGCAAACAGGCCTGCAACTCGGCCAGGTGGCCGGCAATGCCGGCCTCTTCGGCGGCTGGTTCCTGCTTGAGCAGGGCCTCCAGCTGGCCAGCCAGGCGGGCGAGGGCGGTCGCACCGATCGTGCCGGCCAGGCCGCGCAGGGTGTGGGCGCGCAGAATCATCGCCGGCCAGTCCTGGCGGCGGTAGTCGGCCAGGAGCTGTTCGGCGGCATCGGCCTGATTGGTGCAGAAACGAGTGAGCAGGCGACCGTACATCGCCCGGTTGCCACCGAATCGGGCGAGCGCTTCGCTGGCGTCGATGGCGGTGGTTCCGGCGAGCGGACTGTCTTCCGCGGCCGGGCGCGGGGCCGGGGTGTTGTCGGTTGGCGCGCCCAGCCAGCGCGCCAAGGTGGCGTGCAGGACGGAGACGTCGATCGGTTTCGGGATGTGGTCGTTCATGCCGGCATCCAGGCAGCGCTGGCGATCGGGCGCCAGCGCGTTGGCGGTCATCGCGACGATGGGCAGGGCGGCCAGCGCAGGATCGCTACGGATCTGGCCGGTGGCGGTATAGCCGTCCATGACCGGCATCTGGCAATCCATCAGCACCAGGTCGTAGTTTGCCTGGCGGACTTTGGCGACCGCCTGCGCGCCATCCTCGGCGCAATCCACGGTGAGGCCGATGCTGGTCAGCATTTCTTCGGCCAGTTCGCGATTGACCTCGTTGTCTTCGACGAGCAGGATGCGCTGGCCGCCAAAGCGGGCCGCCGGCCTGATGGCCGGGGACGGCGCCAGGCGCCTGCCTTGGTCGCGGTGCAGGGCGAGCATGATGCTGTCGAACAGCGAGGAGGGGGTTGCCGGCTTGGTGAGGATGGCGCCGACCGGGAGATCGCCCAGCGCAGCCTGCATTTCCTCGGGATCGTGCGCCGTGGCCATGATGACGGCTGCCGTTTGGTCGGGATGTTCCTGCCGGATGTGGCGCAGCAGGCTGACGCCATCCATGCCGGGCATTTTCCAGTCGATGATCAGCAGCCCGTAGGGGTCGTCGTCGGTCAGGGCCTTCAGCGCGGCCTCGCCGCTGTCGACTGCCCGGGCCTCGATGCCGAGCAGGGACAGCATGTGCAGGAATACTTCGCAGGCACCGGGGCTGTCGTCCACTACCAGGGCGCGCAGCGGCTCGGGCAGGCCGATGCGCGCCGGGGCCAGTGTCTGTTCGGATGGCAGGTCGAAGGGCAGGCGAAAGGTAAAGCGGCTGCCGATGCCGGGCTGGCTGGTGACGCTGATTTCGCCGCCCTGCAGGTCGACGATGCGCTTGCAGATCGACAGGCCGAGGCCGGTTCCGCCGTATTTGCGTGTCGTCGAGGTGTCCGCCTGGGTGAAGGCGGAGAAGAGCTTGTCGATTTGCGCGGCATCCATGCCGATGCCGCTGTCGATGACTTCGAAACCGAGTTCGACCCGGTTTTCGCTGCGTGTCAGGCATTTCACCGTGACCCGGATTTCGCCGGCCTCAGTGAATTTGATGGCATTGCCTACCAGATTGAGCAGAACCTGGCCGAGGTGCAGGGAGTCGCCAAGCAGCTGGTCCGGGACGTCGGGGGCGATGTCGTAGATCAGCTCCAGGCCGCGTTCGCGGGCCTTGACACCGCACAGGTCGCTGAGGTGGCGGAAGGCCGTGTCGAGACTGAAGGGCGCCTGCTCGAAGCGCATCATGCCGGCCTCGATCTTGGACAGGTCGAGAATGTCGTTGATGATGCCGAGCAGGTTCTTGGCAGCGTTGTCGACCTTGGCCAGGTAGTTGCGCTGACGCGGCGTCAGTTCGGTCTGCAGGGCGAGATGGGTCATGCCGACGATGGCGTTCATCGGCGTGCGGATTTCGTGGCTCATGTTGGCCAGGAAATCGGCCTTGGCGGCGGCGGCCGATTCGGCGGCACGGCGGGCGCGTTCGGCTTCCCGCTCGGCTTCCTTGAGGGCGGAGATGTCGACGATGACGCCGATCAGGCCGCCTGGCGTGTTGTCGGGCGCCCGGAAGCCGGTTACGGAATACAGGGTGTCGTGCCATTGGCCGTCGGCATCGGGCATCGGCATTTCGCGCGATGCCCGGCCGCACTCGGCGATGATCCGTTCGTCTTCGGCCTGGTAGGCCAGGCGGTCGTCCATCGGCAGATAGTCGAGATCGAGGACGCGCTTGCCGGCCAGGTCGTGGCGCCGGATGCCGAAGAAGCGTTCGTAGGCGGCATTGCAGCCCAGGAAGCGGCTGTCGGCGCCTTTGTAGAAAATCGGATTCGGGATGGTGTCGAGCAATTCCTGCAGGAAGGCGAACTGGCGGATCAGTTCGGCTTCGATGTGGCGGCGCTCGGAAACGTCGAGCACGGTGATCAGGATCGAATCGAGCGCTCCATCGGGGTCGAGTACCGGCGCGATCTGTACGTCCCCCCAGCGCCCTGCCTCGGGCCCTTCGCCAAACGGGATTTCCTGGCGCAGGCTGCGCGTCGGTGCCGCCGCTGATCCTTCGCCGGACAGCAGTTCGTCGATGCCGGCGAGCAACGCGGCGGGCAGCGCGATGCGTTCCGGATGGGCGAGCAGGCTGTCGATCGGCTGATCGATGAAGCGGGCAAAGGCCGGGTTGATCAGCACCGCCCGGCGTTGCGGGTCGAGGCTGACGATACCCACAGCGGCGTTGTCGAAGATGGCGCGGAAGAAAGCTTCCCGTTTCTGCAGGATGTCCTGGCTTTCGCGTAGGGCCTGGGTACGCCGGGCAACCGTCAGTTCCAGGTTGGCGTTGGCCCGCTGGATGTCGTTGCGCGCCTGGCGCAGATGCTGGCGCATGCCGTCGAGGGCGCTGGCCAGGCGACTCACTTCTTGCCAGGTCGCGTCGCAGGAAACCGGCGTGTCGAGATCCTGGGCGCCGATCCGGGCGCTTTCCTCGGCCAGGGCCATCAGGGGCTCGCCGAAACGGCGGGCGATGCGGATGGCGACGATCAGGCCCAGGGCAAGGGCCGACAGGCTGATCAGGCCGAGCAGCAGCAGGTCGTTGCCGCTGATCGGGACAAAATCGCGCTCCGGCGCGACGATGCCGAGCCAGATGCCGCTCATGTTGCCCTTGATCGGTTTGAACAGGCTGAGCCAGCGCCCGTCATTCAGGGCGTGGTCATGCAGGCCGGTTGCCGGGGCCGGCTTGTCCTGCCAGGCCTGAAAGGCCTGCGCCAGCTCGGGCAGGCCGATTTCTTCGGGGCTCTTGAGCAAGGCGTTGTTGATCGCCTGACGGTCGGTGAAGCGCGGATCGCGCGGCGGTGCGATCAGGCGCCCTTCCTTGAGAAAGAGCGCGGCCTTGCCCTGGGGGCTGAATTCCATGCGGGTCGTGAACTCGGCCAGGTCGATCAGCCGAACGTCGTGGCCGATGACATAGCGCGAACCGTCATGCCCCTGCCAGCGCATGGCTGCGGTGATGCCGGGTTCCTTGGTGGTGTAGAAGATGTAGGGTTCGGTCCAGAACACCGAACGGTCGTCGGTCAGGCTCATGGCTCCCTTGAACCAGGGGCGCTCCCGGGCGTCATAGTCGCGTTCGCGCATCTCGACGCTTTCAATCTGCCGCTGGGCGTTCCAGGTGATCCAGTAGGTCTGGTGGCCCCACTCGGCGGGATTGGAGAGCCGATTGATCCAGCGGCCGTCTTCGCTCATCAGCAGCAGGATCTCCCGGCCTGATTCATGGGCGAAGATGACCGAGTTGATTTCCTCGTGATGGGCGATGATGGGAAAGAAGAAGTCGTTGAAGCGCAATAGCTGGGTCTGGTCGAGGTCGCCGGCCTTGCCCCAGCTCTGGCTGGCGCGCAAGGTGGTTTCGACCGTTTTGAGCAGCCGGCCGAGGCGGGACTCGAGTTGCTCGGCGGCGCGCTCCATCTGCGAGCGGGCCAGACGGTCTACGGTGGGCTGGCCGATCAACAGGTAGAGTGCGGCAGCGAAGGCGGTGAGTGCGAACAGGATCAGCAGGCCGATACGCAGTATCAGACTGTTGGCGAAGCCCGGTTGTCTGAAGGAAACGCCGCGCAGCATTCCTCGCCCCCCTGCTTGGTAATGGTGTGGCTGCCTGTCCGGTGCAGCGGCTCGTTGTTGGAGGCAGCGAGATACCAGATATACGGTTGGTTCCCGGACGTGTCAAGCGAATCGCCCGGTCGGCTAGGGAACGACGGTCAGCTCCGGCGGCTTGCCCGGAAATTCCAGGCGCCGGCGCAGGGCTTCGCTGACCTGGAGGTGTCCCTCGCCGTCGATGCGCAGGACGAGGCCGACCCCCATGCGGCGGGCCATGTCGCGCCAGGCCTCGGGGCCGGCGATGAAGATCGGTTTGGAGGCGGCATCCGACAGGGTGCCGGCTTGCGCGCCGGCCGGGATGAGCACGGTCACTGCCTGCGTGTGGCTGGCCGGATAGCCGCTGCGCGGATCAAGCAGGTGCGGGTAGCGCTTGCCGTCCACCTCGAAAAAGCGCTGGTAGTCGCCCGAGGTGCCGATCGCTTCGCCATCGTCGAGCAGCACGGTGGCCAGCGGCCCGGGCTGCCGCGGGTGCTGGATGCCGACCCGCCATTTCCGGCCTTCCTTGCTGCCCAGCGCCATCACGTTGCCGCCGATGTTGATCAGCGCGTTGCGGATGCCCATGCCGCGCAGGATGCCGGCTGCCCGGTCGAGCGCGACGCCCTTCAGGTAGCCGCCAAAATCCAGTGCCACCCGTGGGTTGCGGCTGCGGACGGTGGTGTCGTCGATGGTGATGTCGGCGATGGACGGCTGGCTGGCCCGCCAGGCCTCGATGTCGGCGGGGGCCGGCAGTTCGGCCTTGAATTCGTCGGCCTGGAAGCCCCACAGCGCGATCAGGCGGCCGATGCCGGGGTCGAACAGATAATCGCCCTGGCGGGCCAGGGCCTGCGCCTGGGCAATGAAGCCGGCCAACTCGCGGCTGACCGGATGCGGCCGGCCGGCGGCGAGGGCCGCGTTCAGGGCGCTCAGTTCGGAGGGCTGCCAGGCGTGGTAGCTGCGGTGCAGGCGGTCGAATTCGCGCAGGACGGCGGCGATGGCCTGCCGCCCCTGTTCCGGCTGCTCGCTGACGACGATGACCTCGACCCGGGTGCCGAAGACGTAGGCTTGCTGCTCCTGGAGCGGCGTCCGGCTGCAACCGGCGACGAGCACGACCGCGAACAGGATGGTGAGGCACCGGCTCAGGCGAGTCCGCATGCGTGTTCGATGGCGGTGATGAAGGCGCCGGCCGCGTCGAAACCCGATTGCTGGCGGATTTCGACCATGCAGGTCGGGCTGGTCACGTTGATTTCGGTGAGATGGTCGCCGATCACGTCGAGGCCGACCAGCATCAGCCCGCGCTGGTGGAGCACGGGACCGAGCGCCTCGGCGATCTGCCGGTCGCGGGCCGACAGTTCCTGGGCAACCCCGGTGCCGCCGGCGACCAGATTGCCGCGCGTCTCGCCGGCCTTGGGGATGCGCGCCAGGCACCAGGGCACCGGCTGGCCGGCGATGAGCAGGATGCGCTTGTCGCCGGCCGAGATCTCGGGCAGGTAACGCTGCGCCATGATGGTGCGGGCGCCGTTGCGGGTCAGTGTCTCAACGATGACGTTGCGGTTGGGGTCGTTGCGATGGACGCGGAAAATCTGGCTGCCGCCCATGCCGTCGAGCGGCTTGAGGATCACGTCGCGCTGCGCGTCGATGAAGTGCTGGACTTGCGGCATGTCGCGGCTGACCAGGGTAGGCGGCACCCATTCGGCAAATTCCATCAGCGCCAGCTTTTCGGAATGCTCGCGCAGGGCGCGCGGCCGGTTGAAGACACGCACGCCATCCGCTTCGGCGCGTTCGAGCAGCCAGGTGGCGGTGAGGTACTCGAAATCGAAGGGGGGATCCCGGCGCATGATCACCGCGTCGAACGCAGTGAGCGGCATCCAGGCGCGGCCGGTTTCGCGATACCAGTCATGATCGTCCGGCCGCAGGTGGAGGTGCAGCGCCTCGCCGAACACGCCACCCCCGTGCGCGGCTTCCGGCTTGCGCCAGCCGAGGCTGGCGGCATCGATGGCATAGACCTCGTGGCCGTGCTTTTCGGCCGCGCGCATCATGGCTACCGACGAATCCTTCCACGCCTTCAGGCGATCGAGCGGATCGACGACGAAGGCCAGCTTCAGCGACTGGCTGCTGCCGCCGAGCAGATGCTTTGCGAAATGCAGTTGCTGGGCCAAGCCCTATGCCTCTTTCGTGTCCGGTGCCGTGCGCTCCAGTTCGATTGCGGCGGCCAGGCAGGCCAGCCGGCCGACGACACCGTAGGCATAGAAGCGGTTGGGCGGCGAATCCGGATTGCCGCAGCGGTAGTCGGGCAGGTTGCAGCCGGTTTCGAAGGCGAGCGGCTCGAAATGCATGCCCGGGGCGTTGAGGTTCTCATCCTTGCCGCGCCCGGTATGCACGCGGTAGAAGCCGCCGACCACGTAGCGGTCGATCATGTAGATCACCGGCTCGGCCACGGCGTCCTTCACCGTTTCGAAGGAATGGACGCCTTCCTGGATCAGCACCTCGGATACTTCGAGGCCTTCCTTGACGACGCTCATCTTGTTGCGCTGCTTGCGGTTCAGCGCGATCACCTCGTCGGCGTCGCGCACGGTCATCACGCCCATGCCGTAGGTGCCGGCATCGGCCTTGACGACGACGTAGGGTGTCTCGTCGATGTCGTATTCGCGGTACTTCTCGCGGACGATGTCGAGTACCGCCGCAACATTGGCGGCCAGGCATTCCTCGCCCTGGCGCTCGTGGAAATTGACGCTGCGGCAGACCGAGAAAGCCGGATTGATGCGCCACGGGTCGATGCCGATGGCCTTGGCGAAATCGTTGGCGACTTCGTCGTAGGCGGCGAAATGGTTGGACTTGCGGCGCACCGCCCAGCCGGCATGGACCGGCGGCAGCACGAACTGCTCGTTGAGATTCTGCAGGATGGGCGGGATGCCGGCCGACAGATCGTTGTTGAGCAGCACCGCGCAGGGTTCGAAACCGGCGACGCCAACCCGGTTGCCGTTGCGGACCAGCGGTTCGAGCAGGAGTTGCTGGCCGTTCGGCAGGTCAACGGCGGTTGGTTCGACGAGGTCCGGGATCAGCGAGCCGATCCGCACGGTCAGGCCGGTCTGCTGCAGGATCGCGGCGATCTGCGCGACGTTTTGCAGGTAGAACAGGTTGCGCGTGTGGTTTTCCGGAATCAGCAACAGGCTGCGCGCTTCCGGGCAGAACTTTTCGATGGCGCTCATTGCCGCCTGTACACACAGCGGCAGGAAGGCGGGATTCAGGTTGTTGAAGCCCCCGGGAAACAGGTTGGTATCGACCGGCGCCAGCTTGAAGCCGGAATTGCGCAGGTCGCACGACGAATAAAAAGGCGGCGTGTGTTCCTGCCACTGGCCGCGCAGCCAGTGCTCGATCTGCGGACTGGCGGCAAGGAAGCGGCGCTCGAGTTCGAGCAGGGGGCCGGTCAGGGCGGTGGTCAGGTGGGGAACCATAGGCTGTGTCTCTTCCCGCGGGTTATTGTTGTGGCCGCAAATCTTACACCGCAGTGCACAAATGGGGGTGGCCGGCTGCAGTCAACTCCTTGAAAGCAGGTAAAATTCGGCCCTTCGTTTTACCGCTTTACAGCAGATCGGATTCGCCGTGCTCGTCGCCGCCAACATCACCATGCAGTTCGGGGCCAAACCCCTGTTTGAAAACGTCAACGTCAAGTTCGGCGAAGGTTACCGCTACGGCCTGATCGGTGCCAACGGGGCCGGCAAGTCGACCTTCATGAAGATCCTGTCCGGCGTGCTGGAGCCGACGGCCGGCAATGTCTCGAAGGATGCCACCGAGCGCATGGCCTACCTGCGCCAGGATCAGTTCGCCTACGAAGACATGCGTGTGCTCGACGTGGTGATGATGGGCCACGAGGAACTGTGGGCCGCCATCCAGGAACGCGACGCGATCTACGCCAACCCGGAAGCGACCGAAGACGACTACATGCGCGCTGCCGAACTGGAAGGCAAGGTGGGCGAATACGACGGCTACACAGCCGAGGCGCGGGCTGGCGAACTGCTGCTCGGCGTCGGCATTCCGACCGAACAGCACAACGGCCCGATGCGCGAGGTGGCCCCCGGCTGGAAACTGCGCGTGCTGCTCTGCCAGGCCCTGTTCGCCAATCCGGACATCCTGCTCCTCGACGAACCGACCAACAACCTCGACATCAACACCATCCGCTGGCTCGAAGACGTGCTCAACGCCCGCGAGTCGACCATGGTCATCATTTCGCACGACCGCCATTTCCTGAACCAGGTGTGCACCCACATGGCTGACCTGGACTACGGCAAGATCACGATCTATCCCGGCAATTACGACGATTTCATGGAAGCGTCGGCGCAGGCGCGTGCCCGCCAGCAGGCTGCCAACAGCAAGGCCAAGGAGCGGATTGCCGAACTGCAGGAATTCGTCCGCCGTTTCTCGGCCAACAAGTCCAAGGCCAAGCAGGCGACCAGCCGCCTGAAGCTGATCGACAAGCTGAAGCCGGAAGACGTCAAACCGTCTTCCCGCCAGTACCCGTGGATCCGTTTCGAATATGACGAAAAGCAGAAACTGCACCGTCAGGCGGTCGAAATCGAGAATCTCAGCTTCGCCTACGAGGGCAGCGACCGCAAGATATTCGATAACCTGACCATCACCATCAACGCCGGCGAGCGGGTGGCCGTGATCGGCGAGAACGGCGTGGGCAAGACGACCTTCCTCAAGCTGCTGATGGGCGAACTGCAACCCTCCTGCGGGACGATCAAATGGGCCGAAAAGGCCAACCCCGGCTACTACGCGCAGGATCATAGTGCCGAATTCGCCGGCACCGAGAGCCTGACCGAATGGATCGTCGGCTATGCCCGTGCCTCGGTGGAGGAGGGGGGCGATCTGGAAACCCTGGTTCGCGGCACGCTCGGCCGCCTGCTGTTTTCCGGCGATGAAGTGAAGAAGCCGGTCAACGTCATTTCCGGCGGCGAACAGGGCCGCATGCTGTTCGGCAAGCTGATGCTGTCCCGGCCGAACGTGCTGGTCATGGACGAACCGACCAACCACCTCGACATGGAATCGATCGAAGCCCTGAACAGCGGTCTGGAAAAATTCCCCGGTACGCTGATCTTCGTGTCGCACGACCGCGAATTCGTGTCCTCCCTGGCGACCCGCGTCTTCGAAGTCAAGGGCGACGGCAAGATCGTCGATTACCTGGGCGGTTACGAGGATTATCTGGCTTCGCAGGGCGTCGAATAAGCCGGCCGGCTGCTGCCGGTTGCCCCGAAAGCCGAAGGCCGGTCCTTCGGCTTTTTTGTGCCTGCTTACCGGACGTTCTCGAAATAGGGCAGCAAGGCCTTGGCGGCCTCGATGCGCGCCAGGCTGCCGGCCTGCGGGTCGTTCATCACGGCGAGCAGAAAATCCCGGGGATGGGCGAACGGTCCGCGCAAGGAGAGCGTTTCCGTGGCTGCCGGCGCGGCGGCCGGGCGGGGGGGAGGCGGCAGGCGGTCGAGGGCTTGCGACAGTTCGGCCGGGCGGATGCTGCGCAGGACGGCCAGCAGATCAGCCTGCTGGGTGCGGTTGGGGGGCATGTCGAGCCAGGGTTCGGCGGCGAACATGCTGCCCAGACCGGGGTCGATGAAGGCCGCCCAGCGTTCGTCGGGGATCAGTTCGGCCGGGGGCGGCACGGCGGTGAAGTCGATGTGCAGTCGTGCCGCGGGCAATTCTGCCAGATAGCGCCGGATCAGGCCGTCGAGGAACGCGTTGGCCGTTTCTTCGTCGATGCGTTCGGACAGCGAAAACCACAGGCGATAGCCTTCACCGTCGATGGACATGGCCGGCGCCGGCAAATCGAGGTCGGCCTGTACGGCGTGCCAGAGCGCGGTGACGGATGGCCAGTCGGCGGCGCGCCGGAAGCCGAGGCACAGGGCCTGGCTGCCACCGGCAGGCGCTGCCGCCGGGGAGAGATGGAGCCGGAGCAGTTCGGCGTCCAGCTTGTCCATGGCGGGGCCTGCCGTCATTGCCGGGAGCCGCCGGCTGCCAGCGTGCGGATGATGCGAACGCAATCGAGGTCGGACTGATGATACGCGGACTTGATGTAGTCGATATAGGCCTGTTCTTCCGAATTCGGGTCGCTGGCGAAGGTGGTGGTGTAGGCGAAACGCAGGAAGAGGGCAGCTGGTTCCGGTTCCTCGATGGTGATGGTCAGGCTGCCGCCGGCATGTTGCGCGCTGGGCAGGATGTCAAAGCGAACCCAGTGGTTGGCCTGTAGCGTGACGCGGTCGTGAATGACGGCAGCGCCAAAATCGAGCCGGCGCAGCAGGTGGTCGGCGTGCCGTTCGATGACGGTGCAGCTTTCCAGGCCGGGCAGGAAAGGGGTGGCGTCCTCGACGCGGTGCAACAGGCCTTGCCAGACCTGGTCGCGGCTGAGGGTTTCGACGAGCGGATTGTGCAGGTCGTTGATCTGGATGAGATGTTCGAAATTCATGGCCCGATGTTAGCATCCTGCCCATGCAACTTGAACGACTCCTCCAGAAACACGGCTTCGGCACCCGCAAGGGCTGTCGGGCCTTGATCCGCCAAGAACGGGTCGCGGTGAATGGCGTGGTTTGCGACGACCCCTTCGCCGAAATTCCGACCGATGACCTCGTCTTTTCAGTCGATGGCGTGGATTGGCCCTACCGCGAGTTCGCCACGGTCATCCTCAACAAGCCGGCCGGCTACGAATGTTCGCGCAAGCCGCAGCATCATCCGTCCGTGCTCGAATTGCTGCCCGTGCCGCTGCGCGAGCGGGGCGTGCAGCCGATCGGTCGCCTCGACGAGGACACCACCGGCCTGCTCCTGATCACGGATGACGGCCAGCTCAATCACCAGCTGTCTTCGGCCAGGCGCAAGGTGCCCAAGGTTTATCGGGTGACGACCCGGCATCCGGTGGACGAGGCACAGATTGCGCAGTTGCTTGCCGGGGTGTTGCTCAACGATGAACCGGCGCCGATCGCGGCAGCCGGCGCCGAAATCATGGGCGACCGGCTGCTGCGCCTGACCGTCACCGAGGGCAAGTACCATCAGGTCAAGCGCATGGTGGCAGCGGTCGGCAACCGGGTTGACGCGTTGCACCGCGAAGCGGTGGGGGAACTGACCCTGCCCGGTCATTTGCAACCGGGCGAATGGTGCTGGCTGACGCCGGCTGATCTGGACCAACTGGTGAAAACGAAATGACCCTGACGGAAATGCGCTATGTCGTGGCCCTGGCGCGGGAGCGCCATTTCGGCAGGGCAGCCGAGGCCTGCCATGTCAGCCAGCCGACCCTGTCGGTTGCCCTGAAAAAAGTCGAAGGACAGATCGGAGCACCCTTGTTCGAGCGCGGAACGAACGAAATCCGCATCACGCCGCTGGGCGAACGTATCGTCGAGCAGGCGCGGCGCGTTCTGGCCGAGGCGGTGAAGCTGGAGGAGATTGCCGAGGCGACCGGTGATCCGATGACCGGGCAGCTGCGTGTCGGCATCATCTACACCATCGCGCCCTATTTGTTGCCGCAGCTGATTCCCGCCCTCAGCCACGAAGCGCCGAAGATGCCGCTGTTCCTCAAGGAGGATTTCACCGGCAACCTGGTTCCTGCCCTCAAGTCCGGCGAACTGGACGTCATCGTCATCGCACTGCCTTTCAGCGAGGCCGGTCTGGTCGCCCAGCCGGTTTACGATGAACCGTTCCGGGTCGTGGTGCCGTCCGGACATCCCTGGGCGTCGCGTGACACGGTCAGCGCCGACGAACTGGACGGCCAGAACCTGTTGCTTCTTGGCCAGGGCAACTGTTTCCGCGATCAGGTGCTCGAATCCTGCCCGCGCCTGACGGGGCATGATGCGCTGGATCATTCGATCGAAGGCAGTTCGCTGGAAACCATCCGCTACATGGTGGCGAGTGGCGCCGGGGTGGCGGTGATGCCGAGTACGGCGGCCGATCCGCTGGTCACCAAGGAACCGATGGTCAAGGTGCTGTCGTTTTCCGGCGTACAACCCAAGCGCACCGTCGGTCTGGTCTGGCGGGTCACCTTTCCGCGGCCGCAGGCGATCGACGCCGTGCGCGCCGCGCTGCTCTCCTGTCAGTTACCGGGTACCACGGTCGTGCGCTGACGTTTCACGTGAAACGCCGGGTTGGTAATACCGGCAGCTGATGAAAAAAGACCTCGCCAGTGCGAGGTCTTTTTGTTTCAGGGCAATTCGAAGGGAGCGTTCAGGCTTCGGCTTTTTTCTTGGCCGGAGCCTTGGGCTTGGCGACCTTCTTCTCGAACTCGAAACCGACCTTGCCGCCCTGGTTCACCAGATAAGCCGAGAATTTGCGCCGCGTGCGGTTGGAAACGAATTCCTTGAGCAGGTCGGTCTTCCCTTCGGCCAGCAGTTTTTTCATCTGGCCGATGTCGATTGGCTGCTGCAGGATGATCTTGCCGGAGCGGAAGTCGCAGGTTTTGGCCGTGCCGACGGCCTTTTCACAGACATAGTTGTTGCCGTGCTCGTAGACGTGGGCGCCGCACTTCGGACAAGGGCCGAGGGACTCCTGCCCGGAGAAATTGACCGCCTCCGCCTCGCCTTGGTCGCTGGCCTTGTCCTGGCCAAAATCGAATTCCGGCTGCAGATCGTCATTGAGCTTGATGGCTGCGGCAAAGCTGCGGCCCATCTTGTTGCGGAAGCCGGTCAGCGGGCCGACCTGCCGCTCGGTGAGCAGCTGTTCGATCTCGGCCGGCTCGTACTGGCGGCCGGCGACGATCTTCCACAGCGCGTAGTCGCAGCTGCCGCACTGGAATTTCTTGTAGGTTTCGCGGATCTGGCCGCCGCACTTCGGGCAGGGGGCCTGCAGGACGCCAAAATCGCCGGGGATGGTGTCGGCCTCGTACTGCTTGGCGCGCTCGACGATGTGGCGAGTCATTTCGGCAATTTCGCGCATGAATTCGGCGCGCGTGAACTCGCCCTTCTCGATGCGGCCGAGCTTCCATTCCCATTCGCCGGTCAGTTCCGGCTGGGTCAGTTCGTTGATGCCGAGGCCGTTGAGCAGGGTCATCAGCGAGAAGGCCTTGGCGGTCGGGATCAGTTCGCGGCCCTCGCGGTGAATGTACTGCTCGCCAAGCAGGTTCTCGATGATCTGGGCACGCGTCGCCGGCGTGCCGAGGCCGCGGCCGGCCATCGCCGCCTTCAGTTCCTCGTCGTCGACCATCTTGCCGGCGCCTTCCATGGCCGAGAGCAGGGTGGCTTCCGAATAGCGCGGCGGCGGCTTGGTGGCGTTGGCCTTGATGGTAACTTCGTCGGTCTTGACCTTTTCCTTGGGATCGACGGCGACCAGATTGCCTTCTTCGCCGTCCTGGCCTTCCTTGCCATAGACGGTGAGCCAGCCCGGATTGACCAGCACCTTGCCCTCGGTCTTGAAGGGGTGGCCTTCGACCCGGGTGATGCGGGTGGTGACCAGATACTCGGCGGCCGGGAAGAAGACGGCCAGGAAGCGGCGGACGACGAAGTCGTACAGCTTCTGCTCCAGTTCGTTCAGGCTCTTTGGCGCCTGTGACGTCGGGATGATGGCGAAGTGATCGCTGATCTTGGCATTGTTGAAAATGCGCTTGTTGGGCAGCACCCAGTTACGGGCGAGCACCTGATGGGCCAGCGGCGCGTAACGGGCGAGCAATACCTCGTCGTGGCCTTTGCCAGCGCCCTGGCCGGTCAGCATGGACAGGGTTTCCTTGACCGTCGGCAGGTAGTCTTCCGGCAGATGGCGGGAATCGGTACGCGGGTAGGTCAGCACCTTGTGCTTTTCGTAGAGCGCCTGGGCCAGCGACAGCGTGGTCTTGGCCGAGAAGCCGAAGCGCGCATTCGCTTCGCGCTGTAGCGTGGTCAGATCGAACAGGCCGGGCGACAGGCGGGTTTCCGGCTTGGCTTCTTCAGTCACCTCGCCGGGCTTGCCGAGGGTGGCAGCGCGGATGGCTTCGGCGCGGGCGACTTCCCACAGGCGGTCGGCGCGGGCGTGCTCGTCGTCGTTTTTGCCCTTGAAGCCTTCGTCGAACCATTTGCCGGTATAGCTGCCGGCCTTGGCGCTGAATTCCGCTTCGACTTCCCAGTAATCCCGCGGCTTGAATTCGCGGATTTTCTTCTCGCGCTCGACGACGATGGCCAGCGTCGGGGTCTGCACGCGGCCGACGGTGGTCAGATGGAAGCCGCCGGTCTTCGAGTTGAAGGCGGTCATGGCCCGCGTGCCGTTGATGCCGACCAGCCAGTCGGATTCGGAACGGCAGACGGCGGCGTCGGCCAGGCCTTCCATGTCGCGGCCGGAGCGCAGGTGGGCAAAACCGTCGCGGATGGCGCCCTGGGTCATCGATTGCAACCACAGGCGCTGCACCGGCTTGGTCGACTTGGCGGCCTGTACGATGTAGTTGAAGATCAATTCGCCCTCGCGTCCCGCGTCACAGGCGTTGATCAGGCCGTCGACGTCCTTGCGCTTGATCAGCTTGTGGAGCACCTTGAGGCGCGACTCCGTCTTTTCGATCGGCTTCAGGGCGAAGTGCGGCGGAATGACCGGCAGGTGGGCGAAGGACCATTTACCGCGCTTGACTTCGAATTCTTCCGGACAGGCCAGTTCCAGCAGGTGACCGACGGCCGACGAAAGGACGTATTCCTCGCTTTCGAAGTAATCGTCGTGTTTCGTGAAGCCGCCCAGCGCCCGCGCGATGTCGGCGGCGACAGAGGGTTTTTCGGCAATGATCAGCTTTTTGGACATGGTTTGACCTGTTGGAGTGCCGGGGCATGATAAGTGTCCCGCGCGCGGCTTGGCAAGCCGTCAATCAGTAGGGGATCGCTAGCGCAGGCGTTGGTAGCGGTTGCCGGGTAGTGTCGCGATGCGGCCGGCCAGTTCCAGGCGCAACAACGCCGGAAGCAGCTGATCGGCGGGCAGCCCGGAGCGCTCCACCAGGTCGTCCAGGGCACAGGGATCATGCCCGAGCGCGGCGAGCAGGGGCTGCTCCTCCACCGAATCCGTGGCGGCCGGCGGAGGGGGGGGCTCGTCATAATCAACGAGTTCGTCGAGCATGTCGTGCGCCGATTCGACCAGTTTGGCACCTTGCTTGATGAGCAGGTGGCAGCCGCGGGCAAGCGGTGAATGGATCGAGCCGGGGATGGCGAATACCTCGCGCCCCTGTTCGGCTGCCAGCCGGGCGGTGATCAGTGAGCCGCTCTCGGGGGCGGCTTCGACGACCAGTACGCCGCGGGCCAGGCCGGAGATGATGCGGTTGCGGCGCGGGAAATTGTGGGCGACGGCGGGTGTGCCGAGCGGAAATTCGGAAACGATGACGCCGCGGGCGGCGATGGCCAGTGCCAGTTCCTTGTTGCGTGCCGGGTAGATGCGGTCGGCGCCGGTACCGATCACGGCGACCGTTTCGCCATCGGCGGCAAGGGCGCCACGATGGGCGGCGGCATCGATGCCGAGGGCCAGACCGCTGATGATGCACTGGCCGCGACCGGCCAGGTGGCGGGCGAAGTTTTCCGCATTCTGGAGGCCTTGCGGTGTGGCGTTGCGGCTGCCGACCACGGCGATGCCGCGGCGCCGGAGCAGGGCCGGATTGCCCCGAACATACAGCACCGTGGGCGGATCGGGGATTTCGAGCAGGGCAGGGGGATAGGCATCATCGCCCAGCGTCAGGATCGTCTGCCCCGGCTGCTCGGCCCAAGCCAGCGCGTGCTCGACGGCAGCCGTGGTGTCATGGTCGAACAGCCGGTCGGCCCGGTCGCCGGCCACACTGCGCGCGGCCAGGCGACCGGCGGCGAAAATGGCTTCGGGTAAACCGAAAGCGGCGAGAAGCTTGCGTTGCGTCTCGCCGCCGAGGCCGGGGATGAGGGTCAGCCGCAACCAGGCGGCCAGACTGTCGCGATCGCTCACGGATTCCTGGCCGTATCCCCGACGATGACTGCCTTGGAGGATTCGACGACCAGCGCATAGCTGATGCCGTCGAAGACACGGAAGACGAAGGCCAGACCGTAGCGTTCGTCCGGTACCGGCGTTTCGGTGCGGCGACCGCTTTCGTCGACGTCGAGCGAGACGCGGCTGCGGTAGAGCGCGACGACGTGGCCGATTTCAATGTCGTCCTTCTTGCCGACATTGAGGGCAACGACGGAATGGGCGCCGCCTTCGCGCAGGCCACCGTAGATGCCGAGGACGCGGGCGGAGACTTCCTGTTCCGGACGATGCGGCACGTAGGAAATGATTTGGGGCTCGGGGGCCGGAACCAGGCTGTCACCGCGGGCAATTTCTTGCTTGGCCAGGGAAATGCGCAGCAGGGCTGGCTCGCCCGGTTTGACCAGCTTGGCGTTGCCGAGGAAGAAGGCTTCGTAGGCAAGGGTTTTGCCGGTGGCCGGATCCTTCAGGGGCTTGCCCTTGCGGAAGATGTGCCACTTTTCGACCGAGGCGTCCGGAATGCCGGAGGCATAGAACGTATCGCCGGTGCCGACCAGCATGCGGTCTTCCTGCATGGCGACGATCTTGACCCCGCTGTTCAAGTCGCTGTCCTCGATGACCAGCGGCTGCGAGATGAAGGGTTCGATGGCATTCGCCGGGATGCTCGGGATGACCTGCTGGACCGGGGTGCTGTGTACCGTCGGCTGCAGTTTTCCCGTCTCGCCGCTGCCGACCTTCTTGCCCAGCCGCAGGCGCGGCGAGCCGCTCGACAGGTCGAGCAGGACGACATCGCCCGGGTAGATCAGGTGCGGATTCTTGATCTGGTCACGGTTCATCTGCCAGATTTCCGGCCAGCGCCAGGGGTGTTTCAGGAATTTGCCCGAGATGTCCCACAGCGTGTCGCCCTTGACGACGACGTGACGATCCGGCGGGTTGTCGACGAGCTGCAGCGGGTCGGCGGCGGATGCGCAGACGGCCGTCACGGCCAAGATGAGCGCGGATATAATGCGAACCATAGTCGTAACCTCTCGTGCCGGTGGAACGCAATGCCGCCGATGCGGTCTCAGGTGCGTCAAGCGATTTGCGTTTGCATACCTCGGAATTGCTTCAGATTCTGCACGTAATAACCTAAGCGAGCAAGCTTTTATTCCATTTGAACCATGGCCCTTCTACCCATTTTGCGTTTTCCCGATCCGCGCCTGAAAAAGGTCGCGCAACCCGTAGCCAAGATCGATGACGGCATCCGGAAGCTGGTCGCCGACATGGCCGAAACCATGTACGAGGCACCGGGCATCGGGCTGGCGGCGACGCAGGTCGATGTGCACAAGCGGGTCGTGGTGATCGACGTTTCGGAAGAAAAGAACAATCTAATGGCCTTCATCAACCCGACCCTGTCGCATTGCGAAGGGGCGCAGATCGGCGAGGAGGGCTGCCTGTCGGTGCCGGGCATCTACGACAAGGTCGAACGGGCCGAGCGGGTGACCATTCATTATCAGGATCTCGACGGCAAGGAGCAGACACTGGAGGCCGAGGGGCTTCTGGCGGTGTGCATCCAGCACGAGATCGACCACCTGAACGGCATTGTCTTTGTCGATCATCTGTCGCAATTGAAACAGGGGCGGATCAAGAACAAGCTGGCCAAGCAGGCGCGCGTCACGGCATGAAGCTGATTTTTGCCGGCACGCCGGAGTTCGCGGCACAGGCGCTGGCGGCGATCGTTGCCGCAGGCCACGAGGTGGCCTTGGTGCTCACCCAGCCGGATCGGCCGGCCGGACGGGGTATGGCGTTACAGCCCTCTGCCGTCAAGAAGGTGGCGCAGGCGCATGGCATCGAGGTGTTCCAGCCGCTGACCCTGAAGGATGCCGAGGCGCAGGCGAAGGTCGCGGCGGTCGGTGCCGAGGTCATGGTGGTGGCGGCGTATGGGCTGATCCTGCCGCAGGCCGTGCTCGATCTGCCGCGGTTTGGCTGCATCAACATCCACGCTTCGCTGCTGCCGCGTTGGCGCGGTGCGGCGCCGATCCAGCGCGCCTTGCTGGCCGGCGATGCGGAAACCGGGGTGTGCATCATGCAGATGGAAGCTGGGCTGGATACCGGGCCGGTCCTGTTGCGCGGCGCTGTCCCGATCGCAGCGACGGATACCGCCGGCAGCCTGCACGATCGTCTGGCCGAACTGGGGGCCCGCCTGTGCGTCGAGGCCCTCGACCAGCTCCCGCTGCCGGCTGAACCGCAGCCTGCGGAGGGGGTGACTTATGCGCACAAGATCGAGAAGGCCGAGGCGGTGGTCGACTGGACGAAATCGGCTGCCGAGCTGGATCGCCATGTCCGGGCCTTCAACCCCTTCCCGGGAGCGCAGGCATCGTTCGGCGGGCAGGTTGTCAAGCTGTGGCTGGCAACGCCAGTAGCCGGCAGCGGCCCGGTGGGCAGCGTGCTGGCGGTGGACAAGAAACAGGTCGTGATCGCCTGCGGCGCGGGTGCCCTGGCGGTGAGTGAATTACAGAAGGCAGGAGGCAAGCGCCTGCCGGTGCAACAATTCCTGGCCGGCCATCCGCTCAAGGTGGGGGACCGTTTCGACATCCCGGCTTGATTTTGCCGCGCTGCGCCATCAGTTAACAGTTCCGGATAATCACCTGGCGGAGGTCACCCATGTTCAACTGGCTCAAGACGGCGATTCTGATGGCCGCCATTACGGCGCTGTTCGGCATGGTCGGCGCGCTGATCGGCGGCGAGTCGGGCATGTTGCTGGCGCTGCTTTTCGGCGGCGCGATGAACCTGTTTTCTTACTGGTTTTCCGACAGCATGGTGTTGAGAATGTACAACGCCCAGCAGGTCGATGAAACGAGCGCGCCGCAGTTCTATGCCATGGTGCGCGAACTGGCGCGCAACGCCGGCTTGCCAATGCCCAAGGTTTACATCATCAACGAGGCGCAGCCCAATGCATTTGCCACGGGGCGCAATCCCGACCACGCGGCGGTGGCGGCGACGACCGGCATCATCCAGTTGCTGTCGGCGCGCGAATTGCGGGGTGTGATGGCGCACGAGCTGGCGCACATCAAGCACCGCGATATCCTGATCTCGACCATTTCGGCGACCATGGCGGGTGCCATTTCGGCGCTGGCCAATTTTGCGATGT